>QXGG01173050.1_pt1 | contig 12918 bp, 11 predicted proteins | sample 1982491 | NCBI WGS metagenome assembly QXGG01 (sample SAMN09924614, study PRJNA488089) | Wastewater metagenome, whole genome shotgun sequencing project. | isolation source: South African research farm wastewater | place: South Africa: Irene, Agricultural Research Council, Animal Production... | reverse complement strand
GTCGCCACATCGAGCGCGTGGTGGACGACTGCGCCGGCAACAAGACCGAGGCTGCGCGCCGGCTGGGCGTGTCGCGCAAGACGCTCGAGCGCAAGTTCGCCGAATGGGCTGCCGCGCAGGCGACGGACGCCGCGCGCCTCGGACGCCGGGCGTAAACGGCATGGTCACGCGCATCCGGGGGCGCTGCCGGCGACCCCAGCCGCAGGTCTGCGCGTGCTGACGTCGATGCCCACAAGCCTGGCCGAGCGCCTGCGCCGTTCGGTGCGGGCCAAGCTACTGTGCCTGGTGCTGGCGCCGCTGATGCTCGGCTTCCCGATCATCATGGGCCTGCTCGGCTGGTGGGGCGAGAGCTACTACCAGCGCCTGATGTCGTCGCGGGTCGGCAGCGACCTGGCCACCGCGCACGGCTACCTCGAACGCATGATCGAAGGCGTGGGCAGCGGCGTGCGCGGCCTCGGCAGTTCGCACGCGCTGGCGATCGCGGCGGCGGCTCCCGCGTCGGCGTCCGGGGGCGAGCCCCTGGCGGCCCTGCTTGGCGCGCGCCAGGTGCAGCTCGGGCTGGATTTCCTGAACCTGCTCGACGTCGAAGGTCGGGTGCTGCAGTCCTCGACCGGCATCGCCACCGGTACCGTGCGCGGCGACTGGCCGATGGTCGATCGCGCGCTGCGCGCCGGCGGCGGCAGCGCGATCGAGCGCTTCGCCCCGGAGGCCCTAGAGGCCGTCTCGCCCGCGCTGCGCGAGAAGGCGCGCCTGCCGCTGGTCGCCACCGAGCGTGCGCGGCCCGATCCGCGCAGCGCAGAAGAACGGGGTCTGGTCATCCATGCCGCGGCGCCGGTGTTCGATGCGCGCGGCAACCTGATCGCCGTGCTCGAGGGCGGGATGCTGCTCAACGGCAACCTCGACTTCGTCGACACCATCAACGCCATCGTCTACCGCGAGGGCTCGCTGCCCGCGGGCAGCGTCGGCACCGCGACGCTCTTCCTCGACGACACCCGAATCGCCACCAACGTGCGCCTGTTCGAGGGCGCGCGCGCGCTCGGCACGCGGGCCTCGGCCGAGGTGCGTGCCGATGTGCTGGGTGCGGGGCGGACCTGGCTGGAGACGGCTTTCGTGGTCAACGACTGGTATGTGTCGGGCTACGAACCGGTGCTCGACAGCCGCGGCGAACGCGTCGGCATGCTCTACGTCGGCTTCCTGGAAGCGCCATTTCGCGCCGCCAAGCGGACCGCCTTCCTCGTCGTCGGCGCCATCTCGCTGCTGATCAGCGTGGCCGGTGTGCTGCTGACGTTGCGCTGGGCGCGCAGCATCTTCCGGCCGATCGAGCACATGCACGCCACCATCGGCCGCATCGAAGCGGGCGACGATGCCGCGCGCGTGGGTGATGTCGCCAGCCGCGACGAGCTCGGCCGCCTGGCCGCCGAATTCGACCGCCTGCTCGACACCCAGTCCGTCCAGCGCGCCGAGCTGCAGGCGCTCAATGCCTCGCTCGACCGAAAGGTGGCCGCGCGCACCGCCGACCTCGAGGCCGCCAACCGCGAGCTGCAGCTCGCCCAGCGCCAGCTCGTGATGCGCGAGAAGCTGGCCGCGATCGGCGAGCTCACTGCCGGTGTGGCCCACGAGATCAGCAACCCGACCGCGGTCATCCAGGGCAACCTCGATCTCATGCGCGAGGAGCTCGGCCCCGCCGCGCAGCCGGTCGCCAACGAGTTCCGCCTGATCCACCAGCAGGTCGACCGCATCCGCGTCATCGTCACCAAGCTGCTGCAGTTCGCCCGCCCCGACGAGTTCGCCGGCTATGTCGAGGCGGTGGATGTGAACGCCGCGCTCGCCGACTGCCTGGTGCTGACCCGGCAGCATCTCGCCCACGGCCAGGTCAAGGTGGTGCAGCACTTTGCGGCGCAGGGCCGGGTGCGCATCAACCTGCAGGAGCTGCAGCAGGTGCTGATCAACCTCATCGTCAACGCCGTGCAGGCCATGCCCGAAGGCGGCACGCTGACGCTGGAGACGCACGATCGCGATGCGCACGCCGACGCGCGCGGTGTACGCATCGTGGTGCGCGACACCGGGGGCGGGATCCGCGCCGAGGACATGGCGCGGCTCTTCGATCCCTTCTTCACCACCAAGAAACGGCAGGGTACCGGGCTGGGGCTGTCGATCAGCCACGCCCTGGTCGAGCGCTACGGCGGGCGCATCGAGGCCGACAACGCGCCGGGCGAGGGCGCGGTGTTTACGGTCAGCCTGCTGGCCGAACCCGACTACCGCAACGACAAGGCCGCGACCGAGCGCGGCCACGAATCACGGGAAGCGAACGCGACATGAAAGTGATGGGTTTTGCCGGCTGGTCCGGCAGTGGCAAGACGACGCTGGTGGAGCAGGTGATCGGCGTGCTGAGCGCGCGCGGGCTGGTGGTGTCGCTGGTCAAGCACGCGCACCACAGCTTCGACATCGACCACGCCGGCAAGGACTCCTGGCGCCACCGCCAGGCCGGCTGCAGCGAGGTGATGGTCAGCTCCGCCCAGCGCTGGTCGCTGACGCGCGAGCTGCGCGGCGCGCCCGAGGCCACGCTGGACGAACTGCTCGCCCACCTCGGCCCCTGCGACCTGGTGCTGGTCGAGGGCTTCAAGCGCGCGCCGATTCCCAAGATCGAGGTGCATCGCGCCGCGGTGACCGAGCCGCTGCTGCATCGTGACGATCCGTACATCGTCGCCATCGCCACCGATACCGCGATCGCCACCGCCTTGCCGCGCCTGGACATCAACGACCCGGCGCAGGTCGCGGACTTCATCGTCGCCCGGCTCGCCTTGCCGGGCGGAGGCGAGCCCGAGCGCGGCGTGTTGCATTCATGCGACCCAGGATGAGGACATCACCACGGGTCTGCTGATATTCTCGAGATTAATAATTAATCTCGGAAATTTGATGCAATGACCAAGCGCATGGATGGACGGCCTCACCGCATCGTGATCGTCGGCGGTGGTGCCGGTGGCCTCGAACTGGCCACCCGACTGGGCCGCAAGTTCGGCCGCCGCGGCACGGCCGAAGTCACCCTGATCGACAGCAAGCGCACCCACATCTGGAAGCCCAAGCTGCACGAGATCGCGGCCGGCAGCATGGACATCGGCGATCACGAGGTCGCGTACCTGGCGCAGGCGCACTGGCACGGCTTCCGCTTCCGCATCGGACGCATGACCGGGCTCGACCGCAGCACGCGCGAGGTCCATGTCGCGCCCTTCGTGGACGAGGACGGCGCGGAGGTCACGCCGGCGCGCTCGTTTCCCTACGACACGCTGGTGATGGCGGTCGGCAGCCAGAGCAACGACTTCGGCACGCCGGGCGTGCGCGAGCACGCGCTCAAGCTCGAGACGGTGGCCGACGCGCGCTGCTTCCACATGCGCATGGTCAATGCCTGCGTGCGCGCCCACGCCCAGCGCACGCCGCTGCGGCCGGAGCAACTGCACGTGGCGATCATCGGTGCGGGCGCCACCGGTGTCGAGCTTGCCGCCGAGCTGCACCACACCACGCGCGAGGTGGTGGCCTACGGCCTGGATCGTGTCGATGCCGACAAGGACATCCGGCTCGCCCTCATCGAGGCAGCGCCGCGCGTGCTCCCGGCGCTGCCCGAGCGCCTGTCGGCGTCCACCGAGCGCCTGCTGCGCAAGCTCGGCGTCGAGGTGCATACGGGGGCCAGGGTGGCGGAGGTGCTCGCCGACGGTGTGCGCCTGGCTGACGGTCGCATCCTGCCCGCCGAGCTGGTGGTGTGGACGGCTGGGGTGAAGGGGGCGGATTTCCTGACCCGGCTCGATGGGCTGGAAACCAACCGCATCAACCAGCTCGTGGTGCGGCAGACGCTGCAGACCACGGCCGACGACGACATCTTCGTGCTGGGCGACTGCGCCGCCTGCCCGTGGCCGGAGAAGAACGGCTTCGTGCCGCCGCGCGCACAGGCCGCACACCAGCAGGCCTCGCATCTGTACAAGCAGTTGCAGCGCCGCATCGCCGGCAAGCCGGTCGAGGACTACCGCTACCGCGACTTCGGCTCGCTGGTGTCGCTCGGCGAGTTCAGCACGGTCGGCAACATGATGGGCGGGCTCACCAAAGGCGACCTGTTCATCGAGGGCTGGTTCGCGCGGATGATGTACACCTCGCTGTACAAGATGCACGAGCTCGCGCTGCACGGCTGGGTGAAGGTGACGCTGGACACGCTGGCGCGCATGATCACGCGTCGCACCGAGCCGCACGTCAAGCTGCACTGAGGGCGGGCGCGCTCGGCGAGGGCGGCGCAGACAGGGCCGCCCAGTCAGGCGTCCGATGCTGGCAAGGGCCGCAATGAGCCGGCTTGCGCTGAGTATCGTCAGTCCAGGCCGAGCACGCGCCCGAGCGGGGTCAGGTCGTAGCCGCCGAGGCGGCGGGCCAGCGTCTGCGAGCGCAGATCGCCGTGGGCGGCGAGCAGGTCCTGGAACAGGCGGCGGAACAGGATCTCGCGCGGCAGCGCAAGGTCGAAGGCCTCCCAGCCCAGCGACAGGAAGCCCAGTCCGAACTCTGCCGCCGCCGCGCGCGTGCCTGGGGCGCAGTCGGCGTCCTCGCGCGCAATCAGCGCCGCCGCCTCGCGCTCGGTGCGCGCCTCGGCCACCGCGCTGCAGTCGTCGACCGAGAAGCCGCGGCTGGCGAGCGCCGATTCGAGGAAGTGGCGCGAGCCTGCGCCGGCCTGGCGCATCGCCCAGCGGTAGTCGAAGGCGGCCAGCGTCTCGATGCCGTCGATGTCCAGCCCGCGGCGCAGGATCACGCCCTGTTCGCGCAGCGCCAGGCGCACCAGGGCCCACTGCCGGCAACCGCCGAAGCGCCGCAGCAGCAGGCTGTGCTGGTGCACGCTGTGCTCGACGTCGCCCCAGTGCAGGGCGCACACGTTGGCGCGGCGGCGGGCGAGCAACTCCAGCCCGGTGACGGTGCCGGTGGGGCTGTAGGCGACCAGGCCTTCGGCGCCGAGGGCGCCGGCGAGCGCGGCGGTGGTCGCCGCCAGCAGCGGGTCGTCGCTGCCGGTGATCAGCAGGCGGTCGGTGAGCGCGCCGCCGTGCGCCTGCTCGAGCAGCCATTCCTCCAGCAGCGCGCGCGGAAACAACCACTTGCCGCCGATGCGCGCAGCCGGAATCTCGCGGCTGTTGGCGAGCTCGTAGAGCTTCTTCTCGTTCAGGTGCAGGAAGGCGGCGGCCTCGCGCGCGGTGAGGCAGGCAGAGGCCGTCTCGGGCATCTGATCCTCGCGCGGCGCAGCCTGTGCGCTGCCGGCGCGAAGATCAGCCATGGTTCGTGCGTGGCAAATCCTTCGCCGCCTCGACCAGCTCGTCGCGGGTGTTGATGTTGCGGAAGGCGGCTTCCTCGTCGTCGAAGCTCACCTCCACCACCTTCAGCGTGCCATACCAGCGGTCGATCTTGCGTCCGCCCCCGGCGAGGAAGGCGCCGAGATGCCCGGCGACATCGCGCCGGCACAGGCAGAACACCGGATGCGGCTGGTCGAAGGTCTTCGCCACCGCAAGCTGGGCGTCGGCGGCGTGGAGCGCGGCGGCCAGGCGCTCGACCAGGTCGGCGGGCAGGAAGGGCGAATCGCAGGGCGCGGTGACCACGAAGGGGTGCTGCGCACGCGTGAGCGCCGCATGCAGTCCCGCAAGCGGGCCGGCGAAGCCGCCGATGTCGTCGCCGAACACCGGGTAGCCGAAGCCCCGCCAGGCCTCGAGGTTCTGGTTGGCGTTGATGATCAGTTCGTCGACCTGGGGGGCGAGGCGCGCGAGCGCATGCGCCGCCATCGGCCGCCCGGCGAGCTCGACCAGGCCCTTGTCGACGCCGCCCATGCGGCTGCCCTGGCCGCCGGCGAGCAGCACGCCGGTGATGCGGCGCTCGGCGGGGCGGGGGGTAGTGATGGAGGCGAGTTCGGAGTCGTTCATTGCGTGCAGGGTCTCTTGTTCAGCTTCGTGGCCGGTCTGTTGGAGCGGGCCTGTGGGAGCAACTGTCTGAGGGAGTGGCCTTGCCCGCGAATGCGCGCGTAACAGCGCTTTTCGCGGCCAAGGCCGCTCCCACGGGCGCTGAGGCCGTCGCAGGTCCTCGTGGGAGCAACCGTGTGTGGGAGCGGGCTTGCCCGCGAACGTCGCAAGATCAAGCGCCGCTTTCGGGGCCAAGGCCGTTTCTGCCACGATTCGTGCTCTTGCCGGTTCATGCAAAGGGTCCAGCGCCCGCTTCAGTCGCGCTCGAAGCGGTCGTCGCCGGAAAACAGCAGGTAGTGCTTGCCTTGCGCCCGCCCGACCATGGTCAGGCCGATCCTGTGTGCGATCTGCCAGCCCATGTGGGTGAGGCCAGAGCGCGACACCAGGAAGGGGATGCCCATCTGCGCGGTCTTGATCACCATCTCCGAGGTCAGCCGGCCGGTGGTGTAGAAGATCTTGTCGGCGCCGTCGAGTCCGTCCAGCCACATCTGGCCGGCGATGGCGTCCACCGCGTTGTGGCGGCCGACGTCCTCGAAGAACATCAGGATCTCGCAGCCGCCGGGGGTGGGCTGTGCGAGCGCGCAGCCGTGCACCGCGCCGGCCTGCTTGTAGATGGATTCGTGGTGGCGCACCGCGTCCATCAGGGCGTACAGGGTCGATTGCTTCAGCCGGCGGTCGTGGGGGAGGCGGATCTGGTCGATCTCGTCCATCAGCCCGCCGAACACGGTGCCCTGGCCGCAGCCGGTGGTGACGGTGCGGCTGCCGAGTTTCTGGTCGACATCCTGCAGGCCGTGGTGGGTGGTCACCGACACCGCGTCGACTTCCCAGTCGACCTGCACGGAGGCGATTTCGTCCAGGCGCTTGACCAGGCGCTGGTTACGCAGCCAGCCGATGGTCAGGGCCTCGGGTGCAGCGCCGAGCGTCATCAGGGTGACGATCTCGCGTTTGTCGACGTAGAGCGTGAGCGGGTGCTCGCCGGCGATCGAGGTCGGTACGGTTTCGCCGTGTTCGTTGATGGCAGGAATCTCGACCGTGAGCGGACGGCTGGCCTGGCTCAGCAGGGGGCGGGGGGGGAGAGACATCGCGGCGGCTTGAGGGTGCGGGAGCGCTCGATTGTAGCCGCAAGTTCTGGCTGGCAAGGCTGTGGGGCGGCGCGGCCGAGATTCAGGCGCGGCTGCGCTTGAGGTGCCGCTGAGATTCAGGCGCGGCTGCGAGTCGGCCGCGGGGCTGGGGCGGTGCGCGCCGCCTGCATTCGCGGCCTTCGGCTGCCCTCGGTGGAGGACATCGCGGGGGCGGCGACGCAAACTCGGCGCTGCGCGCCTCAAACATGCGTCGCCTTGTTTCCCCCGCGACGCCCTCCACCTCGGCGCTCGTGAAGTTGGCGCGCACCGCCCCGGCCCCGCGGCCTGGCGTTTGCGGGATGGCTGTGCCGGGCTGGGATGCGTCGCCTTGTTTCCCCCGCGACGCCCTCCACCTCGGCGCCCATGAAGTTGGCGCGCACCGCCCCGGCCCCGCGGCCTCGCGCCTACACGCGATCCGCCGCCGAGGATTGCCAGCCCGCCGCTCGTGCAGGCGCTGCCGGAGGCACGCGGGTTCTCGTAGGAGCGATGCAAGTCGCGATCACGGCGCGCGGAATGCGCGCTGCCACGGTCGCGATCCCGGCGATCCGGATCCGTGCGCGGGTTTTCACGGTCGCGCGCTGCCGGGTGGGCACGTATGCTGTGGACGACATGGGCCTTCCTTTGCGGGTGCTGCACGATGAAAGAATTCCCGATCGCGGTGATCATGGAGCGTCGCCGCCTGAACAACCCCTGGGTGGATGCCGCCTGGGAGGCGGTGGGGGTGGTGCCGGCCTTCGATGACGCCGATCCCGCGCCGCGCTGCATCGTCGACGAGGTCGAGCGTGGCCAGTGGCGGTTCGGCGGCTTTGCGCTCGAGCTGTTTCGCGACGAGGCAGAGAACTACTTCGCCAACATCACCGCGCCCATCCCGAAGGTGTTCGTGATGTGGCGCATGGACGGCGAGCGCGCGCGCCCGGCGGCGGTGTCGGTGAGCTATGGCGAGGCGGCGCGCTGGCTGGACTCGGGCGAGCAGGTCGACGGCGTGGCGATGCCGCGCGAGATTGCGGACTGGGTGGGCGATTTCGTCAATACGCACTACAAGCCCGAGCCGAAGAAGAAGGTGAAGCGCAATGACCCGCTGGGGCTGGATCGGAGGCGTACATGAGCGGCGGCTTTCTCGATCGCTGGTCGCGACGCAAGCTGGCCGCGGCGGGCAAGGCGCTGCTGGCCGATACGCCCGTGCCCGGCGAGGCGCCGGCGGCGGCGCCGGTAGGTCAGGATGGTCTGGTGCCTGCCGGTCCGCGCCCGGCGCTCGCCGCCGAGGCTGGCGCCGAGGCTGCGGCGCCGTCCGCGGTCGAGGCGCAACTGCCGGCGGTCGAGGGGCTGACGCTCGCGTCGGATTTCACCGCCTTCCTCAAGGACGAAGTGAGCGAGGCCTTGCGCCGCAAGGCGCTGCAGAAGCTGTTTGCCGATCCTCACTTCAACCGCATGGATGGTCTCGACATCTATATCGATGACTACTCCTTGCCCGACCCGATCCCGCCCGAGGCCATGGCCAAGCTCAAGTCTGCGCGTGAGTGGCTGATGGCGAACGAGGCTGAGGTGGAGGTGGTCGAGGCGGAGACGGCAGCGGAAGCCGACGCGTTCGCGCTGCCCGCCGATCGGACGGATGCGGCGGATGTGCCGTCGGACGCCACGAACGGCGAGGCGCGCGATGAAACAGGGGGGCAGCGTGCAGGCCCCGGCGGCGCAGATGATGGGGCACTGTGGTCGGATGCGCGGCCTGTGGCCGGGGGCGTGGTGGCTGAGGCATCCACTGCGCGGGACGCCGGGTCAGGGCAGGGGACTCGGCAGGGTGGTATGCACGCGGAGGGCGGACAGGAGAGAGAAGCGCAGGCCAGCGACAGTGCCGCCGACCTTGGCAATGCCGCACTGCGAGTAGCGAACGCTGCGGTTTCGGATAAGCCGATCGAATCGGGACAAAAGGCGCCATGAGCGACAAATTGTCTGCTTGCAGGTGGGCGGCGGGGTAGATCTTCGGTTTTTTGCGGTTTGGCGCGGCAATCCGCGCTCGTGGTCCTGGCCTATGAACTGCTTTGCTTAAGGGATTGATGGAAGGAAACATGTCCGACAGCCACAAGCCGCTCCTCAACGCGGATGCCTCGCGCGTTCATCTTTGCGACTGCAACCGCAGCTTTGCGCTCGACGCTGCGCGCCTGTCCGGGAGCACCGGCGCCGCGCTGCATTGCCATCACGCCCTGTGCGGCGCCGAGCTGCCGGCGCTCGAGGCCTCGCTGGCGAGCGGCCACACGGTGCATGTCGCCTGTACGCAGGAGACCGCGCTCTTCGGCGAACTGGCCGAAGAGGCCGGCGCGGGCGAGCGCATCAATTTCTTCAATCTGCGCGAGAACGCCGGCTGGTCGGCGGAGTCCGCGGCCGCAAGCCCCAAGCTCGCCGCACTGATCGCCGCCGCGACCACGCTGGCCGACCCCGAGCCGGTGGCGGCGGTGCAGATGAGCGCCGGACGCAGCCTGCTGATCATCGGCGAGGCCGGCGCGGCGCTGGGTTGGGCGGAACGCCTGGCCGGCAGCTTCGAGCCGGCGGTGCTGATCACTTCGCGAACGCAGGATGCGGAGCTGCCCGCGGTCAACGCGTATCCGGTGTGGTCTGGCAAGGCGCTCAGGCTCAGCGGCCACCTCGGCGCCTTCGAGCTCGAATGGACGCAAGAGAACCCGATCGACCTCGAGCTGTGCGTGCGCTGCAACGCCTGCGTGAAGGCCTGCCCCGAGGGCGCGATCGGCTGGGACCTGCAGGTCGATGTCGACGCCTGTCGCAGCCACCGCGCCTGCGTCGCCGCCTGTGGCGAGATCGGCGCGATCGACTTCGCGCGCGCCGACACCGCGCGCCGCGAGCGCTTCGACCTCGTGCTCGATCTGTCGGCCGAGCCGCTGCTGCGCCGCGTCGAACTCCCCGACGGCTACGCCGCGCCGGGGCGCGACCCCTTCGAGCAGGCGCTCGCGGTGCAGGCGCTGGGCGAATTCGTCGGCGAGTTCGAGAAGCCGCGCTACGTGGCCTTCGAGGCCGGCCTGTGCGCGCACAGCCGGGCGAAGAAGACCGGGTGCAGCAACTGCATCGAGGCCTGTGCCACCGAAGCGATCCGTAGCCAGGGTGACGTGATCGCGGTCGACCCCTGGCTGTGCAAGGGCTGCGGCACCTGCAGCACGGTGTGCCCCTCGGGCGCGCTGTCCTTCCAGTATCCGCGCGTGCCCGAGCTCGGCCAGCGCGTGAAGACCCTGCTCGCCGAATACGCGCGCGCCGGCGGCGGCGACGCCTGCCTGCTGTTCCATTCCGCCGCGGCCGGCACCGCGACCATCGCGCGCCTGGCCCGCCGTGGCCGCGGCCTGCCGGCGCGGGTGATCCCGGTCGAGGTGTGGAGCGCGGACGCGGTCGGGCTGGACCTGATGCTCGGCAGCCTCGCGCTCGGTGCCTGCCAGGTGGCGGTGCTCGCCGCCGGCAGCCACGACGCCACGCCTCTCAAGTCTCAGGCCGGCCATGGCCAGACCATCCTTTCGGCGCTCGGCTATGGCGGCGGACGCCTGCGCGTGATCGAGGCCGACGCCGACGACTGGCAGGCGCTCGAGCGTGCGCTCCACGACTGGGCGCCGGCGACCGGCGTCGCCGAGCCGGCGCGCTTCCAGCTCTTGCCGAAGAAGCGCGAGACGCTGGATTTCGCGCTGCGCCACCTGGTCGCGCAGGCTCCGGCGGCGCACACGCCCGCCGGGCTGCCGGCGGCGATCACACTCAAGGCCGGCGCGCCCTTCGGCCAGGTGATCGCCTCCGACGCCTGTACGCTCTGTATGTCCTGTACCGGCGCCTGTCCGGCCGGCGCGCTGCGCGCCGCGAGCGACGCCTACCGCCTCGAGTTCGTCGAGAAGAACTGCCTGCAGTGCGGGCTGTGCGAAGTCTCCTGTCCGGAGTCCGCGATCACGCTCGAGCCCCGCCTCCTGCCCGGCGAGTATGGCAAGGAAGGCAGTCGCCGCGCCCGCACCCTGCGCGAGGCCGACATCTTCCACTGCAGCGCCTGCGGCAAGGCCATGGGCGCCGCGCCGCTGATCGAATCCATGATCGCCCGCCTGTCCGGGCACTCGATGTTCGCCGGCGAGGCCGAGCGCGCGCGCCTGCGCATGTGCGCCGACTGCCGGGTGATCGACATGATGAAGGCCGGATCCGCCGTGAAGGCCTGGGACCTCACTGAATGAACGAGTCCGAATGAAAGACGCCGCGACCTCCACCATCGCCCTTCAGCCGCAGCCGACCTGGTCGGACGAGGACCGCGCGCGCGCCGAGCACTACGCGCTGATCGCCCGCCTGTTCCACGCCGCGCCCGACGCCGCATTGCTGGCGGCGCTGGCGCAGGCCGGCCGAACGCTCGGCGGCGAGGGCGGCGAGCTGCCGCGCGCCTGGGCCGCCCTGGGCGCCGCCACGCAGGCGATGCCGCAGCAGGCGGTGGCCGACGAGTTCGACGCGCTCTTCGTGTCGGTCGGCAAGCCGGACGTGATGAGCAACGGCTCCTGGTACCTCACCGGCTTCCTGCAGGAAGAGCCGCTCGCCGAATTGCGCGACGACCTCGCCGAACTCGGCCTGGGTCGTCGCCCGGGCGTCACCGAGACCGAGGACCACATCGCCGCGCTCGCCGAGGTCATGCGCCACCTGGTGCTGACCGGGCCGGACGAGGCCGGTCTGGAACGCCAGCGGCAGTTCTTTAGCCGCCACATCGCGCCCTGGTACGCGCAGTTCGCCGGCGCGCTGGCGGCGGCGCCCGGGGCGGACTTCTACGCGAAGGTCGGCAGCCTGCTGGCGGCCTTCATGGACATCGAGCGCGAGGCGTTCGACATGCTGGAGGCGGAAGCGCGCTGAGCGCGGCCGCCATGGAAACGAGGCCGGGCCGGCACCAGCCGCTCCGGCGCATAGAGGGGAGAGCGAGGATGAAGGACGAAAACACCAAGCTGTCGCGCCGCAACTTCCTGGCCGCGATCGGGGCCGGCGGGGCCGCGGGTGCCGCCGCGCTGGCGGCGACCGCTGCACAAGCCACGCCGGTCACCGCCAAGGTGGTCGAGGACGCGCGCCGCGAAGCCGCCGACCAGGGCGAGAGCGAGCACATGCGCAATTACTACCGCACGACGCGGATCTGAGGAGGACGCGAGGATGTTGACGAAGAAATCCGCGACCGCCGCCACCGGCGCGCGTCGCCTGCGCGGCGCCGCCGCGCGCCAGCTCGGCCAGACCATGGACCGCCGCGCCTTCCTCAAGCGCTCCGGCCTGGGCGTGGGTGCCGGCGCGCTCGCCACCCAGCTTCCCTACAACTTCATCGGCGCCGCCGAGGCCGCCGCGCCCGCGGGCGCCTCGCGCGCCGAGGGCAAGGCCGAGGTGCGCCGCACCGTGTGCACCCACTGTTCGGTGGGCTGTGCCAGCGACGCCATCGTGCGCAACGGCGTGTGGGTGCACCAGGAGCCGGTGTTCGACTCGCCGATCAACCTCGGCGCGCACTGCGCCAAGGGTGCGGCGCTGCGCGAGCACGGCCATGGCGAATACCGCCTCAAGTACCCGATGAAGCTGGTCGACGGCAAGTACCAGAAGATCTCGTGGGAACAGGCGCTCAACGAGGTCGGCGACCGCCTGCTCAAGATCCGCGAGGAGTCCGGCCCCGACGCGGTGTACTGGATCGGATCAAGCAAGCACAACAACGAGCAGGCCTACCTGCTGCGCAAGTTCGTCTCCTTCTGGGGCACCAACAACTGCGACCACCAGGCGCGCATCTGCCACTCCACCACCGTGGCGGGCGTGGCGAACACCTGGGGTTACGGCGCGATGACGAACTCCTACAACGACAT
>QXGG01313579.1_pt1 | contig 12921 bp, 12 predicted proteins | sample 1982491 | NCBI WGS metagenome assembly QXGG01 (sample SAMN09924614, study PRJNA488089) | Wastewater metagenome, whole genome shotgun sequencing project. | isolation source: South African research farm wastewater | place: South Africa: Irene, Agricultural Research Council, Animal Production... | reverse complement strand
GGTGCAGGCCGAGCGATTCCAGCCAGTTGTCCACGCGCTCGATCTTGCCCGCCTTGAACGCCGGCATGCCGCGCGGCTTGCCGGTGAAGGCGCCGCCTTCCTGCGCCGGGATGGTGGCGACCAGGTGAGGGATGCCGAGCTCGCGCACGATCGGGCCGGTGACGAAGGCATTGGTGGCGGTGACCACGGCGACCAGCGCGCCGCTGTCCAGGTGCTCCTGCACCAGCGCACGGGCCTTGGTGGTGATCATCGCCCGCACCGACAGGTCCATGAACTCGCGGTGCCAGGCGTCGAGCTGGGTGCGCGGGTGGCGGGCGAGCGGGGCGAGCTGGAAGTCGAGGAACTCGAAGATGTCGAGCGTGCCGGCCTTGTACTGCTCGTAGAACTGGACGTTCTTCGCTTCCTGCACTTCGCGGTCGAGCACGCCCTTGCCGATCAGGAATTGCGCCCAGGCGAAGTCGGAGTCGCCGGCGAGCAGGGTGTTGTCGAGGTCGAAGAGGACGAGATTCACGTTGAAAGCTCCGGTGTTCAGATTTCGAGCCCGTGCTGGATCATTTCGCGCAGCAGGGGCAGGGTGATGGGACGCTTGCGCTCGAGCGATGCGGCGTCGAGCGCGTCGAGCACGTTGCGCAGGCTGGAGAGTTCGCGGCGGCCGTGGCGCAGCAGGAAGTCGACCACCTCGTCGGCCAGGCGCAGGCCGCGACGCTCCGCCAGCGTGGCGAGGATGGCCGCGCGCGAGGCGTCGTCGAGCGGCTGGACTTCGTAGATCAGGCTCTGGCCGATGCGGGTGCGCAGGTCCTCGCGCAGACGCAGCGCGAGCGGCGCGGCGGGCCCGGACAAGAGCAGCGACTGGCCGTTGGTGCGCGCGCGATTGAAGGCGTTGAAGAGCGCAATCTGTGCGTCGGGCGCGAGCTGGTCCACGTCGTCGATCGCGAGCAGGGCGTCGGCGGTCTCCGGCAGGCTGTCGTCGACGTCGGCTGCGGCCAGCAGATGCGCAGATCGTCCCGCCTCGCGTGCCATCGCCACGGTGGCGCGCAGCAGGTGGCTGCGGCCGCTGCCGGCGCCGCCCCACAGGTAGATGTGGCGCGCAGGCAGTTGGGCGGCGGTGGCAGGGGATGCGAGCAGGGATACGGTGGCGACCAGTTCGGCGTTGGTGCCGGCGACGAAGTTTTCCAGCGTGGGGGGGGCGTCGGGGCGGATGTCGAGGACGAGCTGTTTCATCGTGTGACGCGGTCCTCGCTCTGCGCGGCAGATTCGCTGCCCAGGTACACGGGGCTGGTGAGCCAGGCCCCCTGTACTTCGCGCAGCCCGACCAGCAGCGCCGCGCTCACCGGCAGCGCAACCAGCACGCCGACGAAACCGAACAACTGGCCAAAGGCCATCAGCGCGAAGATCACCGCGAGCGGGTGCAGGCCGATGCGCTCGCCCACGAGATAAGGCGTGAGCAGGAAGCTCTCGACCAGTTGCCCCAGGCCGTACACCACCGCCACGCCCACCAGCGGCGGCCAGCCTTCGGCCTGCAGCAGCGCGGCGAGGATGGCGAGGATCAGGCCGCCGCCGAAGCCGACGTAGGGGATGAACACCAGCAGGCCGGTCAGCACACCCACCGGCAGCGCGAAGTTGAGCCCGGCGAACCACAGCCCGATGCTGTAGAAAACCGCCAGCAGCAGCATCACCGACAGTTGTCCGCGCAGGAACTCGGACATCACCGAGTCGATGTCGTTGAGGATGCGCATCGTGCTCGGCAGCCACGGGCGCGGCACGATGCGCTGCAGTGCATCGAGGATGCGCGGCCATTCCTGCAGCAGGTAGAACATCACCATCGGAATCAGGAACAGGTTGGCGACAAAGCCGAGCACGGCCATGCCGCCGGTCTTGAGGTGACTGAGCACGATCGGCACGATGTCCTGGGCACTGGCCCAGTTCTCGGCGATCAGCGTGCGGAACTGCGCCGCGTCCAGTTGCAGCTCGATGCCCAGGCGCGCCTGCAGAATCGGCGCCACCTGGGCGTTGAACATCTCGACCAGGTCGGGCAGGCGGCGGATCAGCATCATCGCCTCGCGATACACCATCGGCACCAGGATCAGGGCGAGCGCGATCAGCACCAGGCCGAGCGCGATGATCACCAGCAGCACCGCGAGCGCGCGCGGCACGCGCCGCGCCGTCATCCAGTTCACCGCCGGGTCGCAGATGTAGGCGAACACTGCAGCGATGACGAAGGGGGTGAGGATGGGGCCGAGCAGCCAGAACAGGCCGGCAATCGCCAGAGCGGCCGCGGTCCAGGCGAAGGTTTGCAGGCGATCGGCGCGGGGCATGGTCATTTCAAGTAAAATCGCGGACTTGGCGCGGGGCGAAAAGCCCGCGAAACACGTAAATGTAGCCACTTGGCGTTGCGGTCTCAAGCTCGACCCGCCGCCGGGCGGCCTTCGTCCAGCACGCAGTCCCGCATTCGTGCCGGAACTCAGCCCAGTCCATTTCGAGCCCAAAGGAACGATCTTGAGCGACAACCATCCCGCCCCTCTTGAACCCCAGGCGCCCCTGTCCTACCGCGACGCGGGCGTGGACATCGATGCCGGCGATGCCCTGGTCGACCGCATCAAGCCGCTGGCCAAGCGCACGATGCGCCCCGAGGTGCTCGGCGGCATCGGCGGCTTTGGCGCGCTGTTCGAGCTGTCGAAGAAGTACAAGGAGCCGGTGCTGGTGTCCGGTACCGATGGCGTCGGCACCAAGCTCAAGCTTGCCTTCCAGTTGAACAAGCATGACACCGTTGGCCAGGATCTGGTGGCGATGAGTGTGAACGACATCCTGGTGCAGGGCGCCGAGTCGCTGTTCTTCCTCGACTACTTCGCCTGCGGCAAGCTCGACGTCGACACTGCCGCGGACGTGGTCACGGGCATCGCCCGCGGCTGCGAACTCGCCGGCTGCGCACTCATCGGCGGCGAGACCGCGGAGATGCCGGGCATGTACCCGGCGGGCGAATACGACCTCGCCGGCTTCGCCGTGGGCGCGGTCGAAAAGGCCGACATCATCGACGGCAGCAAGATCGTGCCGGGCGATGTGGTGCTCGGCCTGGCCTCGAGCGGCGCGCACTCCAACGGCTATTCGCTGATCCGCAAGATCATCGAGCGCGCCGGCGCCGACATGGACGCGCCTTTTCATGGCCGTCCGTTCCGCGACGTGGTGATGGAACCCACCCGCATCTACGTCAAGCCGATGCTGGCGGTGATGCAGGCGATGCCCGGCGTGGTGAAGGGCATGGCCCACATCACCGGCGGTGGCATCACCGAGAACGTGCCGCGAATCCTGCGCGACGAACTCACCGCCCGCATCGACGCCGCGAGCTGGACGCTGCCGCCGCTGTTCCAGTGGCTGCAGAAGGAAGGCCAGGTCGATATGCAGGAGATGTACCGCGTGTTCAACTGCGGTATCGGCATGGCGGTGGTGGTGGCCGCGGAGGAAGCCGACGCGGTGGCGGCCAGGCTGCAGGCCGAGGGCGAGACCGTGTATCGCATCGGCCGCATCGATGCGCGCAAGGACGGCGAAGCGCAGACCATCGTCGGCTGAGCGCGTCGCTCACTTCCGACCCGCCGGCAAGGATGTCGTCCGGCCGGCAAGCAGACCCGGCCGTGTGCCGGGTTTGTCGTTCATGGGAGCGCGAACATGATTCACCGCCTCGCCGCCGATGCCGTGCTGCTGCTGCATCTGGGCTTCATCCTGTTCGTGCTGCTCGGCGGCCTGCTGGCTTTGCGCTGGCGTTGGGCACCGCTGCTGCACCTGCCGGCTGCGGCCTGGGGCGTGTATGTGGAACTCAGCGGCGGCCTCTGCCCGCTGACGCCGCTGGAGAACCGCCTGCGCAGCGCCGCAGGGGAGGCAGGCTACACGGGCGGCTTCATCGAGCATTACCTGCTGGCGCTGATCTATCCGGCCGGCCTCACGCACGAGATCCAGTACGTGCTCGCAGCCATCGTGGTGGGGGTGAATGGGCTCGCCTATGCGTGGGTGTGGCGCAGGCGCCGCCGGCGGACGTGAACCGCTGTGCGCCGGGCCGCTGCGCCACGTGGCCGGTCGGCTGGCATCGGGAGTAGCATCGCTGGCATGAGTGTCCCGGCGCATTGCCGTGACTCGAACCTGTGCACAGAGGTTGGCGATGGCCGTCAATGCAATCCCCGTCGATCAACGCGTCATCGACATCGACTCGCGGCGATTTGCCTCGATCGAGAAGGCGCTGGTGGAACTCATCACCAACAGCGACGACAGCTACACCCGACTCGAGCGCGCCGGCCACCAGGTCACCGGCCGCATGCTCGTGCAGTACGAGCGCCACCGGCGCGGCGCGCTGCTGACCGTGGCCGACCAGGCCGAGGGCCTGGACTTCGACAAGGCCTGCGCCATCCTCAGCTATGGCGGCGCCCACAGCCTGCTCGCGCAGGGCATGGCGGGCGGGCGAGGGTATTTCGGCCGCGGCCTCAAGCAGGCGATCTTCGGCCTCGGCAGTGGCTGGCTGGAGACGATCCGCGACGGCCGGCTGGCGCGCATCGAGCTCTTCCGTGGCGAGGATGGCGCCTACCTCTATGACGACGGCGGCCACGATCGCGAGGCGACCGCCGCCGATCGCGAGCGTCTGGGCATCCCTGCAAACGGCACCCGGGTGGCGATCATCGTCGACAGCCCACAGGCCAGCATCTCGCAGTTCGGCGCGCTGGTGCATGCGCTCTCCAACAATATCTACCTGCGCGACGTACTCGCGCGCCGGCACGTCGAAGTGGCGCACCTCAAGGATGGCGTCGAGGTCGAGCGCAGCCCCCGGGTGCAGTTCGAGGAGCCGCCGTCCATCGTGCTGCTCGGCCCCGAGCTGCCCGGGCAGTTCCAGTACGAGCACCAGAGCTGGCCGTTCACGTTGACCTTGAAGCGCGCCGTGGATGACGTCGAGCTCACGCCGCGCGGCGATGAGCGCACCAGCGGCCTGCTGGTGCTGTCCGGCACCGCGGTACTCGATTGCCAGTTCTTCGACTACGAGAACCAGGTGGGCACCGAGTACCTGTTCGGCACCGTGCGCTGCCCCGCCCTGGTCGAAAAGCTCGCCGCGGGCGAGGCCGTGATCAGCGACGAGCGCGCCGGGCTCAACCCCAAGGCGCCGATCGTGGCCGCTCTTTCCCGCGCGGTGAGCCGGCTGATCGCCCCGCATGTGCAGGCCGAGCAGGACAAGCTGAGGCACCTTCAGCGTGCCACCACCTCCGGTCGTACCGCGCACATGATCGAGCACCTGCTCGAGCGCATGAACCTGGCCGCGATCCACGATTTCGGCATCGTGCGTCCTCCCGCTGCGGTGGCGCACGAGGCGCCGGAAGAGGCTGCAGCGGCCGACCCAGCGGCGCTGCGTTTCACCACACCCTTTTACTACCGCAAGCCCGACCACCCGTTCCACGTGCGCTTGCTGATCGATCCGCAGCAGCTCGGCGCCGATGCGGTGCTGACTGTGGACGCCACGCTAAGCGAGGGCCTGGACATCGAACCGCCGCCGGCGCCGATCCCGGTGGCCACGCTCGGCAGCGCGCGCGAGCTGACCTGGACCGCGCGGGGCGCAGCGCCGGGTGCGCGTGGCGAGCTCGTCGTGCGCGCGGGCAGCTACCTCGCCTGGAGCGAGATCGTGATCGCCGAGCACGCCGCCGGCCACGCTCATCACCCCGCGCCCCGCCATGATCCCCGGGCGGGTCACGCGCGCCGGCACCACCCGCCGCGGGACCACGGCGAGGCGATGTTCACCGGCTATGCGTTCCGCTACCTGGGCAAGGAGGCCGACCGCGCGGTGTACAGCGCCGAGGAGCGCAAGATCCTGATCAACACCGCGGCGCCCACCGTGCAGCTCTACGTCGATGGCCGCGGCAACTTCCGCGACTCGGCGCGCCTGCTGCTGGCGGAGCTGTTCCTCGACGTGATCGCCGACGAACTCGCGCGCTATCGCATCAGCCACGCCGGCCGGGCGGGCGACGTCGAGGCCTTCCTCGCCGCCAAGCGCGACATCGTCTGCCGCTACGGCAGCGATATCCACTTGTCGTTCATGGCGGCCTGAACGCGGCCGCGCAAGTTCGGGAATCGGGAGCGATGCAGATGCGTGCAGTGTGGGCGAGCGGCGTGCTGGCGGCGGCCTTGTTCATCGGCGTGTTCATGTACCTGCTGCCGCTCAAGCCGGGCGTCATCGCGCTGCAGTTCGCCTGGCACCCGCAGACCTTCGGCGGGATCATCCACCTGTGGTCGGACGCCGATCTGGCGCGCTATCGCAGTCATCTCCCGGTGGATTGCGTGGTGCTGCTTGTCTATGCCGCGTTCGGCTGGTTGCTGGCGACGCGCACGACCGTGTTCCTGCCGCTTGCCGCGTCCATGCGGCTGGTCGCGCGCCTGTGGCTGCCGCTCGCCGCGGTGTTCGATGCGGCCGAGAACGCCTTTCACTGGTGGCTGACCGAGCTGCCGCGCTTCGACACGCCAGCCACCTACCTGCTCTCCACCGCCTGTTCCGCTCTCAAGTGGGGCTTGCTGATCGGCTTCGGCGCGCTGGTGCTGTACGCGCTGGCGCGGGCCGAGGACTGAGCACGGTGGGCGCGGGCACCGTCGTCCGCGGCGTCATTCCCGCGGGAGGCCGCAAGCCAGCAGGCGCGTGACGATCGCCTGCATCCGCTGCCAGTGCGAGCCCTCCCAGAACACGCGCTGGCAGCGGTCGCAGGTCGAGAACCGGGCCTGGCGCGCGCGCACGTCCGCTGGCAGGCGATGCGCGACATCGGCCTTGTCGATCGGGCGCAGCGGCGCATTGCACTCCAGGCACAGGGAAAAGGGTCTTGCGCTGCGGGCGAGGTCGAGGCGCTGGAAGATCTCCGCAGCCTGCTGCTCGGGCTTGAGCGCATGCACGAAGCAACCATGGGTGAGCTCGCGGCGCTTGAGCAGCTCGCGGTCGCGGGTGAGCGCGATGCGGCCTTCGCGGGTGGCGATGGCGACAAGCTCGGCGTCGTCGTAATGGTTGTCGTAGAGCGTGTCGAAACCGGTGAGGCGCAGCAGCCGGGCCAGCCCGCCGAGGTGGGCGTCGGCGATGAAGCGGGTCACGCGCAGTGGCGTGTCGCGCACGCGCAGCAGGGGCGCGACGTCGAAGGTCTCGAAGCGCGGATAGACCGACACCCGGTCGCCATCGGCGAGCAGGCGATCGAAGCCGACCGATTCACCGTTCACCAGCACCAGCTCGACCTCGGTGTGCGGCACGCCGAGCGCCTCGATCATGTGCTTCACGGTGGCGGCGCGGGCGCAGCGGGCCTCGAATGCGCGCCGCCGGTGATCGGGGGCGAGGAAGTCGTTGAGTTCCTCGTAGAAGCGGAACGAGGCGGCGACCGGCGCAGCGTCCGCGGCGGGGTCGGGCGTGTGGGGCGCGTTAGGGGGCAAGCTGGGGGCCACGTCGGCGCGCGCATCGGGCCCCTTATCGGGGTCTGGCAGGGGGGCTGGGGAGGGCATCGGCAAGCCTCGTGTCGGGCAGTCCGTCACGGATCAAGCATAGCGCGCGCAGCGCGAGGCGCTGGTGCACCAATCTTGCTGGTAGGCTCGAACCTCTCCTTTTTCGCGGGTGTGTGCATGAAGTGGACGCGTGATCAACGTGCGTTGCTGCTGCGGCTGGCCGAGTCGGGCGAGCTTCGCCGCGACCAACTGGCGCACGCTAGCGCGCAGGGGGCGCTGCGGCCGACACCGGCCGAGTGGCGGACACTGCTCGATCGCGTGTTCGCCTTTGGGGGCGCGCTGTTGCTCAGCGCGGCGGCGGTGTTCTTCCTCGCCTACAACTGGGAGGCCATGCACCGCTTCGCCCGCCTCGGGCTGGTGGTCGGCGTGCTGGCGGCGTGTTGCGCTGGGGCGCTCGCCGCACGGCCGCTGGGGGTGGCCTGGCGCGCGGCCCTGTTCGGCGCGTGCGTGGCGACCGGCGCGGTGCTGGCGCTGGTCGGGCAGACCTACCAGACCGGGGCGGATGTGTGGCAGTTGTTCGCGGCCTGGGCGGCGCTAATGCTGCCGTTCGCCTGGCTGTCGCGCTCGAGCGCGAGCTGGATGCTGTGGCTGGGGGTGGCCAACCTCGCGTTGATGCGGGCGCTGTCGCAGTCGGTGTGGTGGGGCTTTTTCGACACGCTCTCCAACGCCCAGGCCCTGCTCGCGATCGCGGCCTTCAACCTCATCGTGCTGCTGGTCTTCGAAGGCTTTGCGCCCCGCCTGATCGCGCAGCCCGCGCGCTGGCTGCACCGTCTGGCGGCGCTGGGTGTGCTGGCGCCGCTGTGTGCGGGCGCGGTGCTGGGCTGGTGGGAGAGCGAATTCCGGATCGTGGCGGCGACGTTCTCGGTCGTGGCGGGCCTGGCCGCGGCGGTGTACCACCGGGCGCGGCGCGATCTGCCCATCCTTGCTTTGGCGGTGTACGGCGGCATCGCGGTGCTTGCCGCGGGTCTGGTCAAGCTGCTGGGGGTCGAGAACTTCCTGAACATGAATCTGGTGGGGCTTTTCATCATCGCGGCATCGGCGGGCGCGGGCGTGTGGCTGGCGGGTCTGCACCGGCAGTCGGCCGCGGGCGGAGGGGCCAAATGAGCGGCCTGGGCTTTCCGGCTTCGGAGGTGGCGCAGGCCATCGAGGCGCTGCGCGCGCAAGGCGTCGTCGACGAGGCACAGTACGCGCGGATGGTGGCCGCGGCCCAGGTGCCGTGGTGGCTGATGCTGTTGCAGACGCTGGCGGCATGGGTGGCGTCGGTGCTGATCCTGTCGTCCTTCATGCTGCCGCTGTCCCTGCTTGGCGACCACGCGTTGGTGAGGGCGCTCGTGGGGGTGTTGCTGTGCGCGCTGGCCGTCGCCCTCTTTCGTCGCGACCACCTGTTCACCGGGCAGATGGCGCTGGCGTTCTCGCTCGCGGGTCAGGCCCTGGTGGTGTCGGCGACGGGGTCGGGCTGGGGCGCATTCTTCGATGGTGGCCGGCTGTGGGCGGTGACTGGTCTCGCGGTCTCCGCGGCGATGTTGTGGCCGCGCTCGACGTCGCTGCATCGCAGCCTGTGCGCGCTGCTGATGGCCTTTCATGCGGGGGCGCTGATCGGCGAGGGGACCGGGCTGGCGGTCTATGGCGCGGGCCTGGCGGCGGCTGTCGCCGGGCTGTGGCTGTCGCGACCGTATTGGGCCGCAACGCGCAACGGTGGCCAGCTTGCGGCGTTCGCGCGGGGCGGCACGGTGGCTGCGCTGGCCTTGCCGGCCATCGTCGGCGTCGTGGGCGCGGGTGCCTGGCGCTTCGTGCTTGCGAGCGGGGCGCCCTTTGCGTCGCAGGCGGGCGTGCTGTCGATCGCTGCGGGGTCGATGTTCGTCGCCGTGGTCGCACACCTCACGACCACGGCTGATGGACGCACGCGCCGGGCCGCGCTGGTGGCGGCGCTGGTGCTGGCCATCGTCTCGCAACCGGCGCCGGGGCTGCTGGTCGCGGCCAGCCTGGCACTGGCCTGCGTCCACGGCGGACACCGCGGTTTTGCCGCGCTCGCGCTCGCTGCGGCGGTGGCCTATGTCGGTGAGTACTACTACCGGCTCGACACGACTTTGCTGGTGAAGTCCGCCTTGATGGCGATCAGCGGTGGGGTGCTGCTCGCCCTGCGCCAGGCCTTGCCGGTCGCGGGCAGTGCAGGGGCGGAGCGGACCGGGACGGAAGGGCCAGCTTCGGGCGGCGTGCGCAGTGAGACCCCCGGCGCCGCGCAAGGCGTGGGCGGCGCGCTGAATGCTGCCGCCGTGCTGCGTCTCGGCGTGGCGGCCGCCCTCGTCCTGGTGGTCGGGCTGACTGGCCATGCCGTCATCGACCGCGAGCGCGTGCTGGACGAGGGCCATGTCGTGCTGTTCGAGCTTGCCCCGGTGGATCCGCGCTCCTTGATGCAGGGCGACTACATGGCCTTGCGCTTTGCCATCGACGATGCATTGCCGCGTCGGGATGACGCAGATCCCGGGCCGCTACCGCGCTTCGCTTACCTGGAGCTTGGCGCTGACGGCCGTGCAAGCCTCGCAGGGGTTGGCGAAGACTTGCCCGCGCCGTCCTCGTCGGTGGCCGTGCGCATCCGCATGCGTGACGGCGCACCGAGCGTGGGGCCGAATGCCTTCTTCTTTCAGGAAGGGCAGGCGGCGGTGTTCGAGGGCGCGCGCTGGGGCGAATTTCGCGTGGCCGCCGACGGCACGGCGCTGCTCACGCACCTGCGCGACGAAAAACTGCAGCGCCTGGGCGCGCCGCGGCCCTAGCGCGTGCTATCAATGACGGTGGGAGCGCGATCTGCACGGCGCACGACGCGCCCTCCGATCCCGTTGCTGTGCGGGCGACGCGCACTGCCGACGCGTGCACAACGCCCGGCGGTCCGATCGTCCCGACCCGACGCCGAAGCGAACTTTCTTGTGGAGCACGACCATGAAGATCCGCCCTGTGCTGATGACGCTGGCTGGGCTGGTGGCGACGGCCGCCAGCGCGCTGGTGCTGACGGCTGCGCCTGCCGCGGCCGATGCCGTTGCGCAACCCGTGCTGGGGGTGCAGCCCGATGCGTGCATGTGCTCGCGCGGGGTCAATCTCGGCGGTGAGCGCGGTGCGGCATCGACGCTCTACAACTGCCAGTGCGGCGCGCTGCAGTGCGTGGTGCACGCACAATCCGGGCAGTTGCAGTGCCGCTGAGTCCTGGCGCAGCGGACGACCCCGTCGTCCTTCGCCGGCATGACCACCATGAGGAAGCCGCAGCATGAAGCCCCGCATCAGCGTCATCACCCTCGGCGTCGACAGTCTCGAGCGTGCGCTGGCCTTTTATCGAGCTGGTCTGGGCTGGCCGACGAAGGGCATCGTCGGCCTTGAGTTCGAGCATGGCGCGGTGGTGTTCTTCGATCTGCAGCCCGGCCTCAAGCTTGCGCTGTTTGCGCGGGCGAGCCTGGCGCACGACGCTGGCGTGGCGGTGGGCCCGGCGAGTGCCAGCGAGTGCGTGCTCAGCCACAACGTGGCGACGCGCGAGGATGTGGACCTGGTGATGGCGCGTGCGGGCGCGGCGGGGGCGAGGATCCCGCAGCCGGCGCGCGACACCTTCTGGGGCGGGTACGCGGGTTACTTCCAGGACCCTGACGGGCATCTGTGGGAAGTGGCCTGGAACCCGAAGTGGCCGGTGCCGGAGGACTGAGCGTGCGCTGCGTGGGGTGGTGAAGTCGCGGAACCGGACAGCAGATGCATTTGTCCCTAAACTTCTGGCTGCTCGCTGGCCTCCCTTTCACAGTCTGTCCGTTGACCGCCCATGCCTTCAAGCCGCCGTCCCATCATTGTCATCAGCCTCATTGGCCTGGCTGCACTGGCCGCTTATGCCTGGCATGTAAATCGTGCTCCGGATCCGGCGCCGGCCCAGTCGGCAGCGGCCCCCGCCAAGGGTGCAGGCAGTGGCGGCAGCGCGCCGGCCGCCCCGGTCGTGGTGGAAACGCATACCGTTCGGACCCGCGCACTCGCCGACGACGTCAGCGCGGTGGGCTCGCTGGTCTCGAACGAATCGGTGGTGTTGCGCCCCGAAGTATCGGGCCGGATCGAGGCGATCCGCTTTCGCGACGGCGAGACCGTGCGCCGCGGCGCGGTGCTGGTCGAGCTCGATGCGGCCGTCGAGCGCGCCGAACTACAGCAGGCGCGCGCCAACCTGACGCTGGCCGAGTCGAACTTCCGCCGCACCCAGGATCTGTTCGGGCGCAAGTTCGTCAGCCAGAGCAGCCTCGATGACGCGCGCGCGAAGCTCGAGGTGGCGCGTGCCGGTCTGGCGCTGGCGCAGGCGCGGCTGGCGCGCATGCAGATCCGTGCGCCCTTCGACGGCGTGGTCGGCATCCGCAGCGTCAGCCCGGGCGACTTCGTTCAGGACGGCGACGAGCTGATCAACCTCGAGGACATCGCCACGCTCAAGGTGGACTTCCGCCTGCCCGAGCTCTACCTCGACCGCGTGCGCCCTGGGCAGACGCTGGAGTTGTCGAGCGACGTGCTTCCGGGCGAGATCCACACCGCGACGGTGGAGGCGATCGATCCGCTGGTTGACGCCCAGGGCCGCGCGGTGCGCCTGCGCGCCAGCCTGCGCAACCCCGACATGCGCCTGCGTCCGGGCGTGTTCGCCCGCGTGCGCCTGATCCTGGCCGAGCGCGCCGAGGTGCCGGTGGTGCCGGAGGCGGCGCTGGTGCCGGCGCCGGGTAACACGCAGTTCGTCTATCGGGTGGAGGACGGCAAGGTCCAGCGCGTGAACGTGACCACCGGCCAGCGTCGCGACGCGATGGTGGAGGTGGTCGACGGCCTGGCGCCAGGCGCGGTGGTGGTGACCGCCGGCCAGCTCAAGCTGCGCGACGGCGCGGCGGTGAAGGTGGCCGAGGTGCCGGCCGGTGTGGCGCGGGCGGACTGAACCATGGTCATCTCCGATCTCTGCATCCGCCGCCCGGTGTTCGCCACCGTGCTGTCGCTGCTCGTGCTGCTGGTCGGCCTGATGTCGTACTCGCGGCTCACCGTGCGCGAGTACCCCAACATCGACGAGCCAGTGGTGACGGTGGATACGCGCTACCGCGGCGCCAGCGCCGAAATCGTCGAGTCGCAGGTCACCAAGCCGCTGGAGGACTCGCTCGCCGGCATCGAGGGCGTGGATGTGCTGTCCTCGATCAGCCGCCAGGAGCGCAGCCAGATCACGGTGCGCTTTCGCGTCGAGCGCAGTGCGGACTCGGCCGCGGCCGACGTGCGCGATCGCGTGTCGCGCGTGCGTCAGCGCCTGCCCGACGACATCGACGAGCCGGTGATCGCCAAGGTCGAGGCCGACGCCAGCCCGATCATCTGGGTGGCGTTCTCGTCCGACCGCCATGCGCCGATGGAGATCAGCGACTTCGCCAACCGCGTCATCAAGCCGCGCATGCAGACTCTGCC
>QXGG01024192.1_pt1 | contig 12933 bp, 6 predicted proteins | sample 1982491 | NCBI WGS metagenome assembly QXGG01 (sample SAMN09924614, study PRJNA488089) | Wastewater metagenome, whole genome shotgun sequencing project. | isolation source: South African research farm wastewater | place: South Africa: Irene, Agricultural Research Council, Animal Production Institute... | reverse complement strand
TCGCGAAGGCCAAGGCTGACGATGTCAAGGGCATCGACTGGGACTTGGTCGTCCTCGACGAAGCGCATCGCCTGCGCAACGTCTACAAAACCAGCAACGTCATCGCCAAGACCCTCAAGGACGCCCTGTCGCGCGTTCACTCCAAGGTGCTGCTGACCGCGACACCGTTGCAGAATTCATTGTTAGAACTCTATGGACTGGTCAGCTTCATCGATGACCGCGTGTTCGGCGACCTTGACAGCTTCCGCTCGCAATTCACTGGCAGGGAGCAATCCTTCAGCAACCTGCGTGACCGACTGGCCCCCATCTGCAAGCGCACCCTGCGCAAACAGGTTCAGCCCTACGTTTCGTATACCGCACGCAGGGCCATCGTCGAGGAATTCACGCCATCGAGCGAAGAGCAGGAACTTTCCAGGCTCGTCGCCGATTATCTGCGACGCCCCAACCTCAAGGCCCTGCCCGACGGGCAGCGCCAACTGATTTCGCTCGTGCTGTGGAAGCTGCTCGCCTCCAGCACGCACGCGATTGCGGGCGCACTCGAGACAATGGCCAAGCGTCTCCAGGGTGTGCTGAATGAAGCTGCCGTGGTTGCCGATCTCGCCGAAGAACTGGACGAGGACTACGAGTCGCTCGACGAGACCGCCGACGAATGGGAAGACCAGGAACCGGGCACAAAGGCAGCGAGCCGCACAGAGCGTGCTGCCATCGCGGACGAGATCGAGGAACTGCGCCATTTCAAGACGCTGGCAACCGACATCCGTGACAACGCCAAGGGCAAGGCGCTACTCACCGCGCTGGATCGTGCCTTCGCCGAACTGGATCGGTTGGGCGCGGCCAGAAAGGCCATCATCTTCACCGAGTCCAGGCGCACGCAGGATTACCTCCTCGACTTGCTGGCCGACACGCCATACGGCGACGGCATCGTGCTCTTCAACGGCACCAATAGCGACCAGCGTGCGCAGGCGATCTACAAGGACTGGCTGAAGCGCCACGAAGGCACCGACCGCATCACCGGCTCCAAGACCGCCGACACGCGTGCGGCCTTGGTCGAGCACTTCAAGGAGCGTGGCAAGGTCATGATTGCCACCGAGGCCGGCGCCGAAGGCATCAACCTCCAGTTCTGCTCGCTCGTCATCAACTACGACCTGCCGTGGAACCCACAACGCATCGAGCAGCGCATCGGGCGCTGCCACCGCTACGGTCAGAAGCACGACGTGGTGGTGGTCAACTTCGTCGATCGCAGCAATGAGGCCGATGCACGTGTGTACGAGCTGCTGTCGCAGAAGTTCCAGCTCTTCGAGGGCGTGTTCGGGGCCAGCGACGAAGTACTGGGTGCGATCGGCTCCGGTATCGATTTCGAGCGACGTATCGCCGAGATCTACCAGAACTGCCGTGAGCCCGAAGAAATCAAGTCCAGCTTCGAGCAACTCCAGCTCGACCTCTCCGGCGAGATCAACGAGGCGATGGTCAAGACACGCCAGGTGCTGCTTGAGAACTTTGATGAGGAGGTGCAGGAGAAGCTGCGCATGCGCGCCGACGACAGCCGCAACGCACGCAACCGCTTCGAGAGGATGCTCATGGACTTGACCCGTGCCGAACTGGTCCATTGCGCCGCGTTCGATGACGACGGCTTCGATCTCCGCCACATACCGACTGGAGTCGAGCACAGCCGCCCCGCGGGCATCGAGCTGGGGCGCTACGAATTGCCCCGCCGCTCCGGCGACGCCCACCTGTACCGCATCAATCATCCGCTGGCGCGATGGGGCATCGAGCGGGCCAAGGCTCGCGCACTTGACGGGGCGCGTCTCGTCTTCGACTACGACGCCTACGGTTCAAAGGTCAGTACCCTCGAAGCCTATCGCGGCAAGGCCGGATGGCTCACCGTGAAGCTGATCTCGGTCGAGACACTCGGCAACCAGGAGCAACATCTGCTGGTTGCCGCGGGCACGACTGACGGCGTCGTGCTCGCGGAAGAAGACCCGGAAAAACTGCTGCGCCTGCCCGCGACCACGCAGGCAGCGAGTCTGTTCGACGCCCCTGATGCCACCCTGCTGGCCGATGTGGAAGCCCGCAAGACCGCACTCCTGAGCGACGTCAACGAGCGCAACCTCGGCTACTTCGAGCAGGAAGTCCAGAAGCTGGATGCCTGGGCGGACGACCTGAAGCTCGGTCTGGAGCAGGAGATCAAGGAGATCGACCGCGAGATCAAGGAGGTGCGCCGAACAGCCGCGACCTCGCCGACCCTGGAAGAAAAGCTGTCATGGCAGAAGAAGCAGCGCGAACTGGAAGGCAAGCGCAGCAGGCTGCGCCGCGAGCTGTTTGCCCGGCAGGACGAAGTCGAAGCGCAGCGCAATGACTTGATCAGCCAGCTTGAAGTGCAACTCCAACAGCAGGTCGAGGAGCGCGCGCTGTTCACAGTCGAGTGGGAGCTGGTCTGATGGCAACAGTTATCGCTCGCCCCCTCGAACTCGATCTGCTGTGCCAAAAACTTGATGCGGACTACGCGAACCGGATCGCCGGAACGGGAAACACTCCAGAGTCTCGGCGGAGCAACTACCTGTCCAAGGCAATCGCAGCATTCGTCCTGCATGAAGACGCTGGCGCCAATCTAGATGAGGCCGTGGCAGCCAGCATCGATGGTGGACAGGATCATGGTATCGATTCGGTATTCGTTTCAACGGATCAAACAATTTGGCTGGTCCAGTCCAAGTACAAGGAATCGGGCACCGGCGAACCCGAACTCGGTGATGTATCCAAATTTCGGGATGGCGTAACCGACCTTCTGCAAGGACGCTGGAATCGCTTCAATAACGCCCTGCAAAGCCGCCAAGCGACGATCACCAATGCCTTAAACAGCGGCGTCTGCAGGATCAAAGTCGTGCTGGCCTATTCCGGCACGGCGGTGTCCGATGACCGGCGCGACATTTTCGCCGACTTGGAGCGCGCGTTCAATGGCGCAAATCCGGGCTTTCTCCGGTGCCATGCCTATGGACTCACGACCCTGCACGACCTGCATCTGGACGGGGTTTCGGCCCAGTCCATAGAAGCCGAAGTCGAATTGAAGGACTTCGGCCACACGCAAGAGCCCTACCGAGCGTTCTACGGGCGCATGGACGCCAAACGGCTCGCCGAGCTCTGGGCGGCAAACGAAGAGCATCTGGTTGATCGGAACATTCGCCGGTTCAAGGGCACGACCACCGTCAATGCAGGGCTGACCGAGACACTCCGACAAGAAGCACAGCACTTCTTCTACTTCAATAACGGCGTCACCTTCCTCTGCGATTCCATAACGGAACAGCATCCCCGCGACCCGCATCGGCAGACTGGCAGGTTTCGCATTCGCGGGTTGTCCATCATCAACGGCGCGCAGACGGTTGGGGCGATCGCCCGCGAGCCACTGGCCCACTACGATGCTCATCCCACCGTAGTCATGGCGACTTTCGTATGTCTTGAGAACGCGCCTGATGGCTTTGGCGATCGAGTCACCCAATCGCGCAACCGCCAGAACGCAGTTGATCTGGAGGATTTTGCCGCGCTAGATGAGCGGCAGACCATGTGGCAGCAGACCTTGCAGATGGCTGGCGTTACCTATCTGGTCAAGCAGGGGGAGGACGATCCGCCGGTATCGCCAACCTGCTTCAGCGCACGTGAACTCGCGCCGTTCCTGGCTTGCACCGTAACCACGAACGACTGGCAGGACTACGTGACCGCCGCCAAGGCCGACAAAAAGAAGCTGTTTGGACGGGAGGGGTTGGTATCAGCTACGGACCCCTTGCGTCAGTCCTACGACCGGCTCTTCGCCGACTCCCTCACGGCGAGGCAAATGTGGCGGATAGTTCAAACTGGCCGACTGGTCGTAGAGAAAGTCCGTGCCCGCGCCAGCGCCGAGGGCGATCCCGCCGGCTTACCCGCAGGGACTCTCCCCGCACGTGAGATTCTCAATCACGGCGCCTGGTTGGTTCTGCACGTCATCTTCATCCGCCTTCAGTTGCAGAACGGGCCGACGCTGGCGTTGACCCGGGATGAACTAACGGCGATTTCGCGCGAGGTCGATCTTGTTTGCGAGCGTCTTGTGAGTTCTGTCCAGGGCGTGCAGTGGAACAAGCAGGCGCGCAGCGTCTTTGAGAACAAAACTGACTGTCGAACTGTGAAGGGACGCCTGATGGCGGCCCTCGTGCAAAAGAATTAGGGCCCATGCAATGAGCAAGCAAAAACTAGAACTCACCTGGATCGGGAAGGAGAAGCGGCCCAAGGTGGAGCCGCGCATCCTGCTCGAAGACCCCGATAAGTCATATCACGCCAAGCATCGCGTGACGGACAACGACATCTTCGACAACCGGCTGATCTTCGGTGACAACCTGCTGGCGCTGAAGGCGCTGGAGGCGGAATTCGCAGGTCGGGTGAAATGCGTTTTTATCGACCCGCCGTACAACACCGGTAGCGCGTTCACGCATTACGACGACGGGCTAGAGCATTCGATCTGGCTGGGCCTGATGCGCGACCGGCTGGAGATCATTCGGCGTTTGCTGGCGGATGATGGTTCGCTCTGGATCACCATTGATGACAACGAGGCCCACTACCTGAAGGTTTTGTGTGATGAGATCTTTGGGCGAGCAAATTATATGACCAGCATGGTCTGGGAAAAGGACAAAGGTAGGCGAAGCGACACAACGTTTTCTGTCTCCCATGACTACATTCTGGTTTACGCAAAAAACAGTTTTGAGTGGGCGAAAGTTCGAAACCTGCTCGAACGTACAGCAGATCAAGAAAGTCGCTATAGGAATCCTGATAACGACCCTCGAGGCCCGTGGCTTCAAGGCGACAACGGAACGGCCAAGAGTGCCAGCGAAGGCTCGCGCTTTCCTGTAACGCTTCCTTCCGGCCGGGTAGTCGTCCCGCCACCGGGGCGAGGGTGGGCCTTTTCACAAGAAACACTAAAACAAGCGAGGGCTGATAAGCGTGTTTATTTTGGCGCGAAGGGTGATGGAATGCCCATCATCAAGCGCTACTTGTCCGAAGTTCAAGGTGGTGTTGTACCGCGCACATGGTGGACAGCAGACGACGCTGGCCACAATCAAGAAGCCAAGCGCGATCATTTGAACAAATTGCTTGCTGGGATTGAGCCGTTCCCTACGCCCAAACCGGAGCGATTAATTCACCGAATTCTTCACATCGCCACGAACCCGGGTGACCTCGTCCTCGACTCCTTCGCCGGCTCCGGAACCACCGGGACAGTCGCGCACAAAATGGGCCGCCGCTGGATCATGGTGGAGTTAGGCGAACACTGCCACACACACATCATTCCTCGCCTAAAGAAGGTCATCGACGGCGAGGACAAGGGCGGCATCACGGAAGCAGTTGGCTGGGAAGGTGGCGGCGGTTTCCGCTATTACGGCCTTGCCCCAAGCCTGATCGTCAACGACCGCTGGGGCAACCCCGTCATAAACCCGGAGTTCAATGCCGCGATGCTGGCCGAGGCACTGACCAAGCTGGAAGGCTTCACCTACGCGCCATCGGAAACACATTGGTGGCAGCACGGCCGCTCCAGCGAGCGCGATTTCATCTACGTCACCACGCAGAACCTGTCCGCCGAGCAACTGCAAGCGCTGTCCGATGAAGTCGGTCCGGAGCAGAGCCTACTGGTGTGTTGCGCCGCTTTCCACGGCGTCACATCAGCCAAGGCGGCGGAGCGCTGGCCGAACCTGACGTTGAAGAAGATTCCGAAGATGGTGCTTACCCGTTGCGAGTGGGGCCATGACGACTACAGCCTGAACGTAGCCAACCTGCCGATGGCGGAGTCGGGCCCGGAGCCTGCACCGGAAGCCCACGCTACCCGACCCGCTTCCGCACGCGGGAGAGGAAGACGAACTGCACGCGAACCCGATCTGTTCGGCGACGCCGGCGGGGAGGCGTGATGGCGAAGAAATCCATGGCGTCAGCGCCCTTTCCCCTCGGCGGAATGGCGCAGCCATCTGCTGCGCAAGTGACCGGGCAAGGCGAGTTCCTGCTTTACCAGACTGAAGATGCGCAGACTCGAGTGCAGGTGCGTTTTCAGGATAGCGGTATCTGGCTTACGCAGGCGCAACTGGCCGAGTTGTACCAATGTTCATCGCAGAACATCACTCAACATATCCGCGCCATCTACGAGTCCGGGGAGCTGGTGGAGCAGGCAACCTGTAAGCCGTACTTACAAGTTCGCCAGGAGCGCGGACGGCAGGTCAGCCGCAGCATCAAGCACTACAACCTCGAGGTGGTGCTGGCAGTGGGCTACCGGGCGAAGTCTCATCGAGGCACGCAGTTCCGCCGCTGGGCCACGGAGCAGCTCAAGACCTACCTGTCAAAGGGGGTCTTGCTGGACGACGAGCGCTTCAAGCGGGGGGATGACGCCGAGTACTTTGAAGAGCTCCTGGCACGCATCCGTGACATCCGCTCTTCGGAAAAGGTGTTCTGGCGCAAGGTGCTGGACATCTACGCCACCAGCATGGACTACGACCCGAACACAGAAACCTCGAAGCAGTTCTTCGCCACCGTGCAGAACAAGATGCACTGGGCCGCGCACGGGCATACGGCGGCGGAGTTGATCGTGCAGCGGGTGGACGCACAAGCGCCCAACATGGGTTTGACGAACTGGACGGGGGCCAATCGAGGCGCGCCGGTGCGCAAAGCGGATGTGGGCATTGCGAAGAACTACCTCAACGCCGATGAGTTGGACACGCTCAACCGCGTCGTCACCGCCTACATCGAAGTGGCGGAGCTACAGGCCCAGGCACGCCAGCCGATGACCATGCGCGATTGGGCGCAGGAACTGGATAACTTCCTGCGCCTGACGCGCAAGGACATTCTGACCCACGCCGGCAAGGTGTCTGCCGAGACGGCGCTGGCGAAGGCGCAGGCGGCGTACGTCGAATACCGGACCCGGGTTCGCGATCTGCCGACACGGGTGGACAAGGATTTCGAGGACGCCATCGCGCAACCGGTCAAGCAGCTTCAGAAGAGCAGGAAGGCATTGCCGAACAAGAAAAAAGGGGAACAAGCATGAACGCCCGCGTACAGAACCACATCACGGGCCGCCTGTCGCTACGCCCGCCGCAGGCCGAGTCGCTTGCGAGGCTGAAAAAAACCCTGGACGCCGCACCCGAACTCTTGGGCCACGAGCGTGATGTCTCGGCGATTCTCTCCACGCTGCAGGCCGAGTTTCCGACGCTTGCGGACTTCGAGCGCGAGTTTCCCTCGCTGTGCTTCGCGCTGGCCACGGGCGTGGGCAAGACGCGCCTGATGGGCGCCTTCATCGCCTATCTGCATCTGGCGCACGGCATCAACAACTTCTTCGTGCTCGCGCCCAACCTCACGATCTACAACAAGCTCATCACGGACTTCACGCGCAATACATCGAAGTACGTGTTCAAAGGCATTGCCGAGTTCGCGCAGCAACCGCCGCTGATCATCACTGGCGACAACTACGACCAGACCGGCGCGGCGGTGGATGAGCAGTCGATGGGCTTCGCCCACGACGTGCGGATCAACATCTTCAACATTTCCAAGATCAACTCCGAGGTGCGCGGCGGCAAGGAGCCGCGCATCAAGCGCATGAAGGAAGTGCTGGGCGACAGCTACTTCAACCATCTGGCGAACCTGCCCGACCTCGTGCTGCTGATGGACGAATCGCATCGTTACCGGGCCAGCGCCGGAGTGCGCTCAATCAACGAGCTTAAGCCGCTATTCGGGCTGGAAGTGACGGCGACGCCGTTCGTCGAGTCCAGCCGCGGGCCGGTGCCGTTCAAGAATGTGGTGATGGACTACCCGCTGGCGCGGGCGATGGAGGATGGCTTCGTCAAGGAGCCGGCCGTGGTCACCCAGCGCAACTTCGACGCCAAGGCGCACACGCCCGAGGAGATCGAGAAGACAAAGCTGGAAGACGGCGTGCGCCTGCACGAGACGACCAAAGTCGAGCTGCTCACCTACGCCCGCGAGAACGGCGTCAAGCCGGTCAAGCCCTTCATGCTCGTCATCGCTCGCGATACCACGCATGCGGGGCAACTTCTGGCGCTGCTGGAGTCGGAAGCCTTCTACGAGGGGCGCTACCAGGGCAAGGTGATTCAGGTCGATTCCAGCCGCACCGGTTCGGAAGAAGAGGAGATGATCACGCGCCTGCTGGCAGTGGAGAGCGTGGACGAGCCGACCGAGATCGTGATTCACGTCAACATGCTCAAGGAGGGCTGGGACGTGACCAACCTCTACACCATCGTGCCGCTGCGCGCCGCCAACGCCCGCACGCTGATCGAGCAGTCCATCGGTCGCGGCCTGCGCCTGCCCTACGGCAAGCGCACGGGTGTCGCGTCGGTGGATCGCTTGAACATCGTCGCGCACGACAAATTCCAGGAGATCATCGACGAAGCCAACCGCGGCGACTCGCCGATTCGCCTGAAGCAGGTCATCCTCGATGCACCGAGCGCCGACGACAAGAAGGTCAGCGTGCAGGTCGAGTCGGGGGCGGCGGCGCGGCTTGGGCTGACTACGGGTTTGACGCAAGGATCGACCGTGATCACAGGGGCTTCAGTCCCTGACGGCGGAGCGGAAGTGCCCTCGCCACAACCGGTGTTCACCACAGAAGCGGAGAAGCAGGCCGCACGCGTGGTCATGGATGTGATCGCCAAGTACGAGGTCAAGCGCGACCTGGTGCCCACCAGCAGCGCGCTGCTAAAGCCTGAGGTGCAAATGGAGATCCTGGCGGAAGTGGCGGAGCGCTTGAGGCCGCTGCAAGGCGATCTGCTGGCGGGTGTGGATGAATCGGCGCCCGCACTCGACTTGTCCGTTGTGGTGGCGAAGACCACCGAGATCGTGGTGCAGCAGAACATCGACATCCCACGCATCGCCGTGGTGCCGACTGGCGAGGTCACGACGGGCTTCCACGCCTTCAAGCTGGATGTGAGTCAGCTCCACCTTCAGCCGGGCCAGCGCGAGATCGTCGGTCAGATGCTGCGCACCAACGAGCAGTTCACCCTGGCCGCCGAGGTCGGGCTCAAGGAGCAGCGCCCGGAGGACTACATCGTCCACGCGCTGGTGGACTTCGACGACGTCGACTACTTCACCCACGCCGATCTGCTCTACGACCTCGCAGGCCAGATGGTGCAGCACCTGCGCGGCTATCTGTCCGAGGACGAGGCCATCAGCGTCCTCGATCGTGACCGCCGCCTGATCGCACGGGAAATCCACGCGCAGATGATGGCCCACTTCTGGGAAGAGGCGACCGAGTACGAGGTGCAGGTCAGTCGCGGCTTCACGGAACTCAAGCCGTGCAACTACACCGCCACGGCAGGCCAGACGGCCCACCACTTCCGGGAGACCGTGACCGAGACCAGTCGTATCAAGCAGATGCTATTTGGTGGCTTCGCGCGTTGTCTGTACCCGTTGCAGAAGTTCGACTCGGATACCGAACGGCGCTTCGCCATCATCCTGGAGCGCGACGCGACGAAGTGGCTCAAGCCCGCGAAGGGACAGTTTCAGATCTACTACAAGCTCGGCAGCGAGCAGCCGGAATACATCCCTGACTTCGTGGCCGAGACGGACGCGACCATCTTCATGGTGGAGACGAAGGCACGTCCCGACATCAACACGCAGGAGGTGCAGGCCAAGGCAGCTGCCGCCATGCGGTGGTGCAAGCACGCTTCCGATCATGCGGCGAACGTAGGCACCAAACCTTGGAAGTACCTCTTGGTGCCCCATGACGAGGTTAGCGAATCGAGGCGGCTCGCGGATTACCTGCGCTTTGAGGTCAGGGCGTAGTGGAGTTGCCGCGGTTGGCCGATGGAGATTCCAATATGAGCCGTGCACTGCTGCGCTTCCAAGTCGATTCCCGCATCGCAACGTTGTTGAGTCAGGAGTACCCCTCGTCCGAGCGAGCGCTGAAGGAGCTCGTTGACAACGCATGGGATGCCGACGCGGAGCGGGTAGTCATCGTGCTCCCGAAGCCCCTGAGTGGTGAATCTATAGTCATCAAGGATAACGGCACCGGCATGACGGAGGAGGAACTGCGCCGTCACTATTTGTCCATCGCCGCAGACCGGCGTTCGCGGCGCGGCGAACGCACAAGCGGGAAGAAGCGTTTGGTCAAAGGGCGCAAGGGTATCGGCAAGTTCGCCGGACTCATGGCCGCAGCCGTGATGACACTCGAAACCCATGCGCGCGGCAGATTGTGTCGTATCAGCTTACGGCTGGACGATCTCTCCCAAGTCGAAGACATTGAACAGTTGAATATCAGCCTGCAGAGCGAGCCTTGTGAACCGGAACTGCACGGTACGACAATCACGTTGAGCGATCTGCATCAGGGCCTGGCCTATCCGGATGCCAATCGACTGCGCCAGATCCTCTTGCAGGACTACGGGCGCCAGGATGACTTCGCCATAACCATCGATGGCAAGCGGCTCGACGTAGATGACGTATCCGGCAGCTACTCAGAGCAGGAACAGGAGCTTCCAAGTGCTGGCAAGGTAAAGCTGCGTTTCTCGATCAGCGACGGCAAGTCCGGGTTGCGTCAACCAGGTATCACTCTGCGTGTGGATGGTAAGGCCGTTGGACGGCCTGGATTCTTCGGCCTTGATCAACGCGATGACTTCCCATCCAAGCTACTGCGAAAACTCTATGGCGAGATCGAAGCAGATGGACTGCGCGACCACATCACGGCGGGCTGGGATGCGGCGGTCGAGAACAGCGAGCTTCTGAGAGAGGTTGAGGGTTACGTCCAACCCATCTTGCGAGAAGCCTATGAACAGCAGTACCGGCGCGAGATTCAGTTGGCGCAGGCCCGCTTGCAGAGAGCGATCCTCACGCGCTTGTCGGCGCTGCCAGAGCACAAGCGTGCATTTGCCGACCGTGCGATCAAGAAGATTCTCGACAAGTATTACGGCGAGCCAGAGAGCAAAGTCGAACCCGTGGTAAACGTGCTGCTGGAAGCGATGGAGCGTTCCGACTACCGCATCCTCCTGGAGCATATTGCGGAGGCAACGCCGGGCGATGTCGCTGGGGTAGCCGAGCGCCTGGATGAATTTGGCTTGGCAGAGATGGCCTTCCTTGTTCAGCAAGCGACGGCTCGCCAGGTTTTCCTTGATCAACTGGAGGCGCTCGCGCGTGACGCCGCAACGACGGAAGCCGTCGTGCACAAAGCCCTTGAGCGAAACCTGTGGGTATTCGGTCCCGAATACTCGCTATTCAGCTCGAACAGTACCTTGCGACGGCAAGTGGAAGATGTCCTCGGAAAGACCTACACAGGTGACAAGGCCGACAGGCGCCCCGACCTGCTCCTCAACGAAAATCTCAGCGGGCAATATCTTTTGATCGAGTTCAAGCGGCCGAGCCATGCGCTGAATCACGATGATTACCTGCAGGCGATTGGCTACAGGCACGAACTGGCAAAGTATCTCGGTTCTCCGATTCAAGTTCTGCTCGTCGGCGGTAGTCGGTCTTCCGACTTCCCTAAAGACAATCGTGAGCCACATGTCGAGGCTCGGATTTTCGGGCAGATCATCTCCACTGCGCGGCGGCAGATTGAGTGGCTGCTACGTACAGCGGAGACATGAGAAAACGGATCCACATGGCGTTACGCATCTGAAGGCACATACTCAACCGCAGCCAGGCTCCGCGGCGTCAGAGGTACTTCTTGAACGTCGCCGCCGCGATGCACACCGCCACCCCGAGCAGCACCGCGCTGGGCAGGAGGATCAGCAGCGGGTTCACGCTGACCGGCAATGCCAGGTAAGTCACCCACGGCAGCACGGCCATCGGGGTCAGGCTGGCCCTGGCGCGGTGATAGATGAACCCCGATTCGCGTCCTGCGCCGAAGCGGCGGATATCCCGGCGCACCAGCCCGTCCACCAGCCCGACGAAGGCGGCCATCAGGAACAGCGGCAGGGTCAGGCACAGCACCAGCAGCCGCACGAGGAAGACCAGCGTCGTGTAGGCCGCCGCGATCAGGTAGCGCTCGAGGTTCATGGAGACCAAGCCGATGTAGTAGCGGAAATCCTTGGTCGGGCGATGGCTGCCGGCGGCGGCCTGCGCCGAGGCGTCGCGTATCCAGTCCAGCAGGCCGCTCTTCACGAACAGCCAGTCGTAGCCCTGCTCGACCAGACGGTGCGCGGTGCGCCCCGGCTCCTGCACCAGCGCGCTGCGCGTGAAGTGCGTGGAGAGCTGGTCCAGCTCGTAGTGCAGCATGCCCTGCGCGTGGCGCCAGCCCTGATCGGGCCAGAAGAAGTGCATGCCGATGCATTCGATCAGGATGCACAGCAGCAGCGCGCCGCTCAGCACGCCGAAGAAGCGGAACGGCAGTGTGACCAGGTCGGCGATCAACCCCTGCTGTCGTTGCTGCTGACGCTGGGCCGCGACAGCCGGATCGCTCATGCTTCGGCCTCTTCGGCCGCGGCCATCTGCTTGAAGTCGGCCACGAGGTCGTCGGGCAGCGCCTTGTCCTGCAGGCCGGGGATGCCCTGGCTCTCCCACCAGTCTCCTGCCTCGACGTAGTGCTGTCGCATGTAGCCGGCCAGCTCCTGCAGATCCTTCGGCATGGCTTCGTCGGGGTCGGGTGCCGGCAGCGGCATGCGGACTTTCCAGAGGTTGCCGCCCTCGATCAGCGCGAAGCATTGTCCCTTGGGTAGCGCCACCACATGCGCCGGCTCGATCAGCGGTACGCTGTTGGTGCTGATGCGGTCCTGGGTGTTGGACGTGAATGCGGTGTTGCCGTGCGGGTCGGAGCTGTCGGTGGCGCCGCTTATCAGAGCGGTGGCGTACACATCGACCTTGGGCAGTTGTCGCGTCAGCAGTTCGGCGGTGGCGGTCTCGCGCACGCGCAGCATGAACAGGTTGTTGAAGTTGCCGACCACCTGCCCGGCCTTGGCGCGGTTGCCGATGCGCGCCTCGATGTCGCTCAAGGTCTGCGTGTAGGCC
>QXGG01262410.1_pt1 | contig 12946 bp, 10 predicted proteins | sample 1982491 | NCBI WGS metagenome assembly QXGG01 (sample SAMN09924614, study PRJNA488089) | Wastewater metagenome, whole genome shotgun sequencing project. | isolation source: South African research farm wastewater | place: South Africa: Irene, Agricultural Research Council, Animal Production... | reverse complement strand
TGGCTGTTGGCGAGCTCGAGGTACTCGGCGCCGAGCTCCACCGCCATGTCGATGATGCGGTCGATGTAGTCGATGTTGAGGCGATGGATCACGCAGTTCATCACCATCGGCCAGCCGTTGTCCTTGATGATCGCCGCGACCTTCTGCTTGAGCTCGAAGGTGCGGGTGTGCGACAGGAAGTCGTTGAGTTCCCTGGTGGAATCCTGGAACGAGAGCTGGATGTGGGCGAGCCCCGCGTCCTTCAGCGCCCGCGCCCGCGCTTCCGTGAGGCCGACGCCGGATGTCAGCAGGTTGGTGTAGAAGCCGAGCTTGTGCGCCTCGGCGACCAGCAGCTCGAGGTCATCGCGCAGCAGCGGCTCGCCGCCCGAGAAGCCGCACTGCACGCTGCCCGCCGCCCGCGCCTCGCGCAGCACGCGCAGCCAGTCGTCGGTGGAGAGCTCGTCCGGGGTGTGGGCGAAATCGACCGGGTTGTAGCAGAACACGCAGTGCAGCGGGCAGCGGTAGGTGAGCTCGGCCAGCAGCCACAGCGGCGGGCCGGGCTGGACAGGAATGGGTGCAGTCATGATTGGCGGCCTCCGGCGAACGCCAGCGCGCTCGCGGCAAACGCACTGGCGGTGGGTCCGCCCTGTGGGCGCGGCAGGCATTCGCGCGGCGGGTTGATGATCACCTCACACCTCCACCCACTGCTGCTTGCGCGCCAGCTCGAGGAAGGCGATCACGTCGGCCTCGAGCCCGGTGGTGGCGAAGGCCTGCTCCAGGTCGGCGACCACCTCGGCCACGCTGCGCGCGCCGTCGCAACGGCGCAGGATCTCGCCCGCGCTCTGGTTGAGCTTGACCATGCCTTCCGGGTAGAGCAGCACCCAGGCCTGCTGCGCCTCCTCCCACTGCAGGCGGAAGCGCTTCGACACGCGCGGGGTGGTGGCCGCGTCGATGGTCGTGGCGGCGTCGCTCATCGCGCCGCTCCCTTGCGCGGGCCGACGATCGCCACCTCGCACTGGCTCAGCATGATCGCGTCGGCCATCGCCCACAGCACGTCGAGCTTGAACTGCAGGATGTCGAGCGCGCGCTGCTGCATCGCCCGGCTCTGGCTGAAGTACTCGAGCGTGAAGCGCAGGCCGTGCTCGACGTCGCGCCGCGCCTGGGTGAGGCGGTTGCGGAAGTACTGCAGGCCGGTGGTATCCACCCAGGGGTAGTGCGTGGGCCAGGTGTCGAGGCGCTGCTGGTGGATGTGCGGCGCGAAGAGTTCGGTGAGGCTGGAGGCCACCGCCTCCTGCCACGGGCGCTGGCGGGCGAAGTTGATGTAGGCGTCGACCGCGAAGCGCGTCGCCGGCGCGACGAAGCGCAACGAGGTGACGTCGTCGCGGGAGAGACCCGTCGCCTCGCCGAGCCGGATCCAGGCTTCGATGCCGCCAGGGTCCTTGATGTCGCCGATCTCGAAGCCGTCGTGGTCGAGGATGCGCTGAATCCACTCGCGGCGGATCGCGCGCTCCGGGCAGTTGGACAGAATGGCGGCGTCCTTCACCGGGATCGAGATCTGGTAGTAGAAGCGGTTCGCCACCCAGCCCTGCAGTTGTTCGCGGGTGAGCTTGCCCTCGGCCATCATCACGTGGAAGGGGTGGTAGATGTGGTAGCTCGTGCCCTTCTCGCGCAGCAGGGCCTCGAACTCAGCCGGGCTCCACGGCGGCAGGTCGTCGGCGCGGGCCACCAGTGCCGCGGTGTGCTCGATGCTGGTCTGGTCTATGTAGCTCACAGCGCGATCTCCATGCCGTCGAAGGCGACCTCGATGCCGTGCGCGGCCAGCACGGCGCGCTCGTGGCTGTCCTCGTCGAGAATCGGGTTGGTGTTGTTGATGTGGATCAGCACCTTGCGCGTGGTGGCCGGCAGCTTGTCCAGCCACTCCAGCATGCCGCCAGCGCCGGATTGCGGCAGGTGCCCCATGGCACGCGAGGTCTTCTGCGAGGCGCCGAGGCGGATCATCTCGTCGTCGGTCCACAAGGTGCCGTCGACCAGCACGCAGTCGGCGGCCTGCATCGCCTCCCACACCTGCGGTTCCATCTCGCCCAGGCCGGGGGCGTAGAACAGGCGCTTGGCGCTGGCGGCATCGACCAGGGTGACGCCGATGTTGTCGCCCGGCTGAGGGCGGTCGCGGTGCGGCGAGTACGGCGGCGCATTGCTGGTCAGCGCCAGGGCCTCGAAGCCGAGACCGGGCGCGCCGTCGATGGCAAAGCGCGCCTGCAGCGGCAGCTCGCGCCAGTCGATGCCGCTGTAATGGCCGAGCACCCCGAACACCGGGTTGCCCACCGACAGGTCCTCGCGCACGCAGGCGGTGCACCACACCGGCCATGGCTTGCGGTGCTCGCGCAGCATGTAGAGGCCGGTGGTGTGGTCGACCTGAGCGTCGATCAGCACGATCGCGGCGATGCCGGTGTCACGCAGCGCGCGCGCCGGCTGCAGCGCGGGAAAGCTGCGGATCTGCTGCAGCACGTCGGGCGAGGCATTGAACAGCACCCAGTTCTCGTCGTCGCCGCTGGCGGCAATCGACGACTGGGTGCGGGCCTGGGCGCGGATGCGTCCCTTGCGCAGGCCATCGCAGTTGGGGCAGTTGCAGTTCCACTGCGGGAAACCACCACCGGCGGCGGAACCGAGTACGCGAATCTTCATCGCCACTCCCGTGGGGCGCATGGGCATCGGCGGTGCTCACATGCGAGGCACAAGCAAAAAGGGCGGTGCGGCGCTGGGACGCGCGCCGCACCGCCCCGGGGTCACGCCTTAGCGGTTGGCGATGTACATCGTGATTTCAAAGCCGAAGCGCATGTCGCTGGCTGCGGGGGTTTCCCATTTCATGATCGTCTCCTGTCTTGTCTCTGGGTGGGATCGGCGCCACCTGCAGGCACCGCCGACCGGTTTTCCGGCCGTGTGTGTGAGATTGCCTCGAAGAGGAATAATTCGCATCACGAAAGTACGGAACCGGGGCTCATGAAAATCTTGAGAGCGGTGCCGGCGCGCAGGCTGGCTTCGGCTCCGCAGCCAGCCTGCGGGCGATCACCTGCCCGAAGCGCCCCCCACCCACGACAACAATTCGGTCGCGGCGACGGTGCCGCCCCACCAGAGCAGCAGCACCGAGGCAGCCGCCGCCAGCGTCACCAGATAGCCGGCCAGCAGCATCAGGCCGTCGCGCAGACGCAAGCCCCACGAGATCAGCACGATGGCCAGCGCAGGCAGCACGTTGTCGAAGCTGATGATCGGCACAGGCGTCATCATCGACAGGCCTGCACAGGAAAGCATCAAGGCATTGAACACGCGCGCCGGCCGGTCGCTCAGGCGCAGCAGGCGGGGGCGTCCCAGGGATGCGACGATGCCGACGACCCGGCCGAACATGCGCTGCAGCAAGGCCCTGGCGCGACCGTCGATCTGTCGCCCGGCCAGCCAGCGCGGCAAGGGAACGGGCTGGCCGATGCACAGGCCGAAGGCAATCAAGAGGCAGAAGGCGCCGACCACCGAGGCCATGCCGGGGAGCGCCACCGGAAAGAGGAGCGGCATCGCCAGCAAGGACAGCCACACCAGCCGTTGCCGGTTGCTCTGCCCAAGGGCTTCGGCCATCGTGCCGTCCATCGACGCGAGATGCACCCCGGCGATCCGTTCCACGGAGGCTCGGCGTTTCTCCTTCAGGAATTCGGATCGGCTCCGTGCCTGGGGGCCCTTGTGTTCCATGGCTGTCCAAAAAATGATCGAGGCGGGATTGCCAGGGTTCCGCGTTGCTGCAAGAACACGGAATCCTGATGCTTGTCTGGCAGTCGGACAGGCATCGGCGTTGGGCAGTTCCGCCCGCGCTCCGCCCCGCTCCCAGCGCAAGCTCCCGTCCCCGCGCGGGCTCGCGGGCCGCGACCGCAAGCGCGTTTTGATGGTAGGTTCGCAGTCATTTAATCCGCGGGCCTGCTGGCGCAGATCCCTGCTGCAGGCTCGCCGACCGGGTGAAACATGACCGATGGTTTCCAGCCCGAGTCGATCGGCGCCGACCGCACGCAGCACACCCCGATGCCGGTCCCGCGCCTCGACCCGGCGTCCGCCCTGCTGTTCGTGATCAACGCCTCGGCGGGCGCCCTCGACGTGGACGCCAAGCGCGCCGTGATCGAGTCGGCCCTCGCGGCGCATGGGCGAAAGGGCGAACTGCTGATCTGCGGACCGGCGGAGCTCGCGCGCGTGGCCACCGAAGCCGCCGCCGCGGCGGTGGCACGCGCTTCGGCGGTGATCGCGGTCGGCGGCGATGGCAGCCTCAGCACGGTGGCCCAGGCCGCGCACGCGGCGGGTTGCCCGATGGGGGTCATCCCCTACGGGACCTTCAACTACTTCGCGCGGACGCACGGCATCCCCACCGAGCCCGCCGCCGCGGCACGGCAACTGCTGGATGCGCGCCCGCGGCCGGTGCAGGTGGGTGCCATCAACGACCGGCTCTTCCTCGTCAACGCCAGCCTCGGCGTCTACCCCGAGCTGCTGCAGGATCGCGAGGCCTACAAGGCCCGCTTCGGCCGCAGCCGCTGGGTGGCGTTCGTCGCCGGGTGCGCGACGCTGCTGCGCGCGCAACGCCGGCTGCGTCTGCACATCGAGATGGGCGCCACGCTTCGCGACGTGCAGACCCTGACCCTCTTCGTGGGCAACAACCCGCTGCAGTTGCAACAGCTCGGCGCGGAGCCCGCAGACACTGTCCCCGGCACCCCCGGCAACGGCAGCCTGGCCGCCCTGATGCTGCGGCCCATCGGCACACTGTCGATGCTCGGCCTGATGTTGCACGGGGCGATGGGCCGGCTGGGTGAAGCCGCCGGCGTGGACAGCTTCGAGTTCACGCACATGGTGGTGAAACCAAGGCTGGTGCGCGGTCGCAGGAAGATCAAGGTGGCGTTCGACGGCGAGGTGGCACGGATGCGCGCGCCCATCCATATCCGCGTGCTGGACAAGCCCCTGTACCTGCTGCAGGCGGCGGGTGCGGAAGGCGCACCCGCAGCCAAGGGATGAGGGCGGCGGAATGAGCATCCTTCTGCACATCGCCGACACCCATTTCGGCACCGAACGGCCCGCGGTGGTCGCGGCCCTGATCGCGCTGGCCGGGCAGCAGCGGCCGGATCTGGTGGTGCTGGCGGGCGACATCACGCAGCGCGCACGACCCGCCCAGTTTCGCGCAGCGAAGGCCTTCGTCGCCCGACTGGGTGCGCCCGTGCTCGCGGTGCCGGGCAACCACGACATCGCCCTGTTCGATCTCTGGGCGCGCCTGAGGCGCCCATACGCGCGCTACGCCAGGGTGTTCGGCGCGGAACTCGAGCCGGTGCATTCGTCGCCGGACCTGCTGGTCGTCGGCGTGAACACCACGCGCGCCTGGCGGCACAAGAACGGGGAGGTGTCCGCGGCGCAGATCGATCGGGTGGCCGGTCTGCTGACCACAGCCAGCCCGCAGCAACTGCGCGTGGTGGTGGTGCATCAACCCGCAGCCGTGACCCGGGCGGGGGACCGCGCCAACCTGTTGCGCGGCCACGAGACCGCCCTGCAGGCCTGGTCGGTCGCCGGGGCCGATCTCGTCCTGGGCGGGCACATTCACCTGCCCTACACGCTGGCGCCGCAGGGACTGGCGCGCCGACTGTGGGTGCTCCAGGCCGGCACCGCCGTGTCGTCGCGCACGCGCGCCGAGGCGCCCAACTCGATAAACATCGTGCGCTGGGGCGAGGCGTCCAGTGCGCACGACGACCCGGCGCGGATCGGCGCCACGGCGTGGGGATCCTGCCTCATCGAGCGGTGGGACTTTGCCGAGCATGAACAAGTCTTCGTCCGCAATACGGTCACGCCCATCGAGCCGGAGCGCACTTGATCGCGTGGTCTTTTCGACCACATGGCAGGGCAATCGCACGAAGGCGCCGTGGTAACGGGCCTGCCCGCGAACGAGCACGTCCTCCATGATCCACCTGCGGATCGCGGATTCATCCGGCGTGCATCGCACGGCCTTTCCGCCCGCGCAGGCCCTTCCTGCTCGACCCTGCCGTAAGGCCTGACGGGTACTCGATCGGGGCGAGCGCTGGTCTAATATCCAGCATCAGCCCCCTCCCCGCAAAGCCCCTGCCCCCTTACTGCCCGCCGTCATGCTGCCCCACACCTCACTCTTTCCACCCTCGCCACCGCTGGCCCATGGCCTGCTCGAGGTCGGCGACGGCCACCGCCTGTACTTCGAGCGCTGCGGCAATCCCGACGGCCTGCCGGTGCTGTTCCTGCACGGCGGCCCCGGCAGTGGCTGCAACGCTCGCCAGCGCCAGCTCTTCGACCCGGCGCGCTTTCACGTCGTGCTCTTCGACCAGCGCGGCTGCGGGCGCAGCACGCCGCGCGGCGACTGCCACGCCAACACCACGCGCGAACTGGTCGAGGACATCGAGCGCCTGCGCCTGCATCTGGGCATCGAGCGCTGGCTGGTGTTCGGCGGCTCCTGGGGCGCGGCGCTCGCGGTCGCCTGGTGCAGCGCCCATCCACAGGCCTGCCTGGGCGCAATCCTCCGCGGCAGCTTCCTCACCGGGCAGGCCGATCTCGACTGGTTCTTCGGCCCCGAGGGCGCGGGCGCGATCTGCGCCGATGCGTGGTCCGCGCTGTGTGCGGCCGTCCCGGAAGCCGCGGAGGGGCGTGCGCTCGCCGCCTTGTGTGCGCGGCTCGGGGCCCCTCACGACCTGGGGGCCGCTCTGGTTGCGGCGCAAGCCTGGGCCGCGTGGGAGGAGGCCCTGATCGCGCCCGGCCGCACGCCCACTGCGCCCCCTGCCCGCAACGCCGCGGAGCAGGCCGCACTGATCGACAAGTACCGCGTGCAGGCGCATTACCTGGTGCACCGCTGCTTCCTCGGCGAGGAGACCGTGCTCGAGGCCGCGAGCCGCATGGCGGGCATCCCCACGGCGATCATCCACGGCCGGCTCGACCTCGTCTGCCGGGCGCGCAATGCCCTTCGCCTGCACGAGGCCCTGCCCGGCAGCCGGCTTGCGCTGGTGGACGGGGCCGGCCACAGCCCCTTCGATCCGCCGCTGACCCGCGCACTGCTCGGAGCGCTCGCCCACTTTGCCGACCATCACGACTTCGAGCGCTGGCCCCCACGCTGACCGCGCATAGCGGCTGCGAGGCCGCGTGGCTGCACCTTCGGCGTGAGACTCATGATTTTCGCGAGCGCGCGCTCGGGTTTGCCCTGAGGCCGGGGCACCCGTCCCTCGGCGAGAATCGAAGGCCCCGACCGATCCCGCCTGGAGTCCCCCCGTGAAGCCGACGCACCGCGCCCGCACCGATGCCCCTGTCCTCCCTTGCACGCAGCCGCGCGCGCGCCTGCTTGCGCGCCTGTTGCGCATCGCGTTTCCGGGAGCACTCGCCGGCATCGCCGGATTTGCCGCCGCACAGGACGGCGCCGCGACCAGCGAGGCCGCCGTCACCCTCAACCCGGTGGTCGTCACTGGCAGCCGGGTCGAGACCGGCAGCTTCGACCTGCCCTTCTCGGTCGATGCGGTGGACATGCGCGCCAACCAGGCCGGCAACCTCGGCGTGAATGCCTCCGAAGCGCTCGCCGGCGTGCCCGGCCTGGTGATCCAGAACCGCCAGAACTACGCCCAGGACCTGCAGATCTCGATCCGCGGCTTCGGCGCGCGCGCGGCCTTCGGGGTGCGCGGGGTCAAGCTCATCGCCGACGGCATCCCCGCCACCAACCCGGACGGTCAGGGCCAGGCCGCGACCTTCAACCTCGACACCGCCGAACGCATCGAGGTGATGCGCGGGCCCTTCTCCACCGTCTATGGTAACCACGCCGGCGGGGTGATCCAGCTCTTCTCGCGCACGGGCGAGGGCGACCCGCGCGTGCGCGCCAGCGTGCTCGGCGGCAGTTGGGGGACGACCAAGTTCGGCCTCGGCGCCGAAGGCGAAAAGAACGGCGTCGGCTTCGTGCTCGACGCCTCGCGCTTCGACACCGACGGCTACCGCGACCACAGCAAGACCCGCCGCGACCAGGGCTTTGCCAAGCTGACGCTGAACCCGGACGAGGACAGTACGCTGACGCTGGTGGCGAACGGGCTGCGCCAGCCGGAGACGGAGGACCCGCTCGGGGTCGAGTGGGAGACCTACCAGCGCGACCCGCGCGCGGTCGAGGATGTCGCGACCGAGTTCAACACGAGGAAGAGCATCCACCATCTGCAGGGCGGCGGGACTTACGAGCGCCGATTTGGCGAGGACCGCCTGCAGGTGTCGGCTTACACGGGGCGGCGCAGCGTGACGCAATACCAGTCGATTCCGCGGTTCGTGCAGATCCCGACCTTGGCGAATCCCGAGCGCGCCAACCACGCCGGCGGGGTGGTGGACTTCGACCGCGACTTCTACGGGCTCGGTGCGCGCTGGATCGCTCAGCGCACGATCGGACCGGGCGAGCTGACCTTCACCGCCGGCATGGACTACGACCGCTCGGAGGACGACCGCCGTGGCTACGAGAACTTCATCGGCCAGACACTGGGCTTGAAGGGCCAGTTGCGGCGCAACGAGATCGATACCGTGACCAGCGTCGATCCCTACGCCCAAGCGATGTGGAAACAGGGGCCTTGGCAATGGTCGCTCGGCGTGCGCCACTCACGCGTCTCGTTCAAGGTCGAGGACAGATACATCGTCGGCATCAATGGCGACGACAGCGGCAGCGTGCGCTTCAGCGAGACGACGCCGGCCGTCGGCGTCGTCTATGCGATCAGCCCGGCGCTCAACGTCTATGCCAGCGCTGGAAAGGGCTTCGAGACGCCGACACTCAACGAACTCTCATACGGTACCGACGGCAAGTTCAACTTCAACCTCAAGCCCTCAACCAGCCAGCAGATCGAGGTGGGTACCAAGGCATTCCTCGGCGACGATACCCGAGTCAATGCCGCGCTGTTCCATATCGAGACGGACGACGAGATCGTCGTCGCCGGCGCCAGCGGCGGGCGCACCAGCTACCAGAACGCCGGCCGCACGCTGCGGCAGGGCTTGGAGCTCGCCGCCGAGTCCGAATTCACCCGCAACCTGACCGGACGTGCCGCGCTGACCTGGATGAAAGCCGAATACGACGAGGCCTTCATCAGCCGTGGCGCGACCATTCCGTCCGGCAACCGCATTCCCGGCGTGCCGCAGTTCGCGGCCTATGCCGAACTGGCCTGGAAGCCGATCGCGGATGTGACCCTTGCCGGCGAGGCGGTCTATCGCGGCAAGGTGCAGGTGAGCGATGCCAACGACGAGCCTGCTGCGCCCGCCTACACCCTGTTCAACCTTCGCCTGGCAGCCGAGCAACGGCAAGGTCCGTGGACCTTCGGGCAGTTGCTGCGGGTGGACAACCTCTTCGACCGCAAGCATATCGGCTCGGTCATCGTCGGCGACACCAACGGGCGGTTCTACGAACCCGGCCCCGAGCGCAGTCTCTACGCCGGCGTGAACGCCAGCTACCGCTTCTGACCGTCGCACCGCCCGTCGCTGCGGGCGCCAGGCACCCTCAGAAATCGCACCCCATCCTTCGATACAGCGTATTGCGCGCCACCCCGAGGTGGCGCGCAGCGGCCGACAGGTTGCCGTCGAAGCGTTCCAGCGCGGCGCGGATGGTGGCGTCGTCGAGGTCCTTGGGGCGCCGGCCGCGACCGCGGGCGAGGGCTTCGGCCGGGTTCGCCATCGGCACGCGCGTGGCCAGGCGCGCGACCGGCGCATCGTCGGCGCCGTGCACCACGTCCTCCGGCAGGTGCGCGGGCAGGATGCAGTCCTCGTCCTCGTCGAGCAGCGCGAGCGCCACCTCGAGCACGTTCTGCAACTGGCGGATGTTGCCCGGCCAGGCATAGGCCTCGAGGATGGCCATCGTCTCGGGGGCGACGTCGATGCGGGTGGGCTCGGGATGGTGGCTGCTGCCGTCGAGCAGGCGGCGGACGATCGCGCGCAGGTCGCTGCGTTCGCGCAGCGGCGGCAGTTGCGCGCTCAGGCCATTGACGCGGTAGTACAGATCCTCGCGAAACTGCCCGGCCTTGACGCGCTCGCTGAGCATGCGGTGGGTGGCGCACAGCAGCGCGATGTCGACCGCGACCGGCTCGGCGGCGCCCACCGGCTGCACGCAGCGTTCCTGCAGCACGCGCAGCAGGCGGGCCTGCATCGCCAGCGGCATGTCGCCGATCTCGTCGAGGAACAGCGTGCCGCCGTGGGCCTGCTGGATGCGGCCGATGGCGCCTTCCTTGCGCGCGCCGGTGAAGGCGCCGCCGACGTAGCCGAAGAGTTCGGATTCGATCAGGTTCTCGGGGATCGCCGCGCAATTGACCGCGACGAAGGGGCCGTCCGCGCGCGGTCCGCTGTTGTGGCAGGCGCGCGCGAGCAGCTCCTTGCCGGAGCCGGACTCGCCCTGGATCAGGATCGGGATGTTGCGGCCGACGACCTTGGCGCAGCGGTCGAGCGCGAGCTGCAGGCCGGCGTCGCCGGTGGCGAGCGTCTGCAGCGTGACCCGGTTGCGTGCCGAGCGTGACGGGTCGGGGGTGCGCGCCGCACGCGCGCCGCCGCCGGCCTGCGCCGCCTGCAGGCCGATGTGCCAGGCCAGACTCACCCGCACGCGGGCATACACGGTCACGCCCGAGCGCAGCTCGAGTGCCATCAACGCGCCCGGATCGCGCGCGGCGCGCCCGATCACGGTGCCGAAGCTGCTGCGGAACAGATTGCCGAAGCCACCCAGCCCCAGGCTGCGCCCCGGCTCGACGCCGAGCAGCGTGCGTGCCTGGCGGTCGGCGGCGACGATCTCGCCGTCGGCATCGACCGCGAGCAGCCCTTCCTGCAGCCCGCCCACGCCCTCGGGGCGCGGGTGGAAGGCGAAGATCGCGTGGCGCGCGTGCTCGCTTTCGAACATGCGGCGCTCGACCAGGCGCACGCCCATGCGCGCAAGACCGAGTGTGTGGGGCTGCGAGTTGCGGTGGTCGCCCGAGATGTCGAGGGCGCCGAGCACCTCGCCGTGGCAATCGAAGATCGGCGCCGCGCTGCAGGTGAGCACGCCGTTGCATTCGAGGTAATGCTCGGCGCCGAAGATCTCCACCGGCGCGCGTTCGATCAGGGTGGCGCCGATGGCGTTGGTGCCGCGCTGGCATTCGCTCCAGCTCGCCCCCGGCTGCAGCGCAACGCGGCTCGCGCGATCGACGAAAGCAGGGTCGCCGATGCCGTGCAGGATGAGGCCGCTGGCGTCCGCGAGCAGCACCATGCTGCCCGAAGCGCGGATCTGCTCGTAAAGATGCTCCATGACGCCGCCGGCATGGCTGAGCAGTTCGGCGTTGCGCTCGCGCGCCACCATGAGGTCGCCGCGCGTGGTGTTGGATGGCCGGCCGCGCTCGGTATTCTCCATGCCCAGGCGCTGGCAGCGCTGCCAGGAGCGCAAGACCGACGCGGGCAGGCCGGCAGCGGGCAACTGTCCGCTGTCGAAGAACTGCCGCCGCAGCGCTTCGATCGCTGGGGCGCGCTCGGCCCGAATCGGGGTCTGGCTCATCGTCTCATCTCCTCCTTCGCCCGCACTGCGCCACGGTGGCACGTCCGGTTTCTGCAACACGAAAAAGCAAGATGAATGCCACTCCGTCCCGTCGACGCAATCCCGACGACGGGTAAGCCATGGAGTCATTACCGATCGCTATCGTCCCAGCTTCGCGTCCTCCGCCTGCACATCGGCGAACTCGGCGTCGGTGAACAGCCGCGAGCGGGTGTGGAAGGCCTTGCCGGTGTTGCCCTCGAGCGAGAAGGTGCCGCCGTGGCCCGGGACCACGTCGATGATCAACTGCGTGTGCTTCCAGTATTCGTACTGCGAGGCGCTGATGTAGAAGGGCACGCCGCCGATGTGCCCGAGGTGCACGTCGTAGGGGCCGATGGTGAGGTCGGTGGGCAGGTAGCAGTTCGCGGCACTGTTGTCGCAGCAGCCGCCGGACTGGTGGAACATCAGGTCCGGACCGTACTCGGCCTTGAGCTGCTCAATCAGCGCCTGGGCGGACGCCGTGGCGATCACGCGTTCGACCATGTTCGTCTCCTCTGCAAAGCGGAAAAAACGGGGGCGGTTGCCCGCCCCCGGCAAGTATCCCGATCAATCGGGCGTGGGGAGAGAACGGAGGTCGATCAGAAGAAGCCCAGCTTGTTCTCGCTGTAGCTCACGAGCAGGTTCTTGGTCTGCTGGTAGTGGTCGAGCATGACCTTGTGCGTCTCGCGGCCGATGCCCGACTCCTTGTAGCCGCCGAAGGCCGCGTGCGCCGGGTAGGCGTGGTAGCAGTTGGTCCACACGCGGCCGGCCTGGATGGCGCGGCCCATGCGGTAGGCGACGTTGCCGTTACGGCTCCACACGCCGGCGCCCAGTCCGTACAGGGTGTCGTTGGCGATCGACAGGGCCTCGGCCTCGTCCTTGAAGGTGGTCACCGCGAGCACCGGCCCGAAGATCTCCTCCTGGAAGATGCGCATCTTGTTGTGGCCCTTGAACAGCGTCGGCTGGATGTAATAGCCGTCGGCCAGGTCGCCGTCGAGCTGGGCGCGCGCGCCGCCGATCAGCACCTGGGCGCCCTCTTCCTTGCCGAGCTGCAGATACGACTGGATCTTGCTCATCTGTTCAGAAGAGGCCTGCGCGCCCATCATGGTGTCGGTGTCGAGCGGGCTGCCCTGCTTGATCGCGGCGACGCGCTTCACCGCGCGCTCGATGAAGCGGTCGTAGATCGATTCCTGGATCAGCGCGCGGCTCGGGCAGGTGCACACTTCGCCCTGGTTGAAGGCGAACAGCACCAGGCCCTCGATCGCCTTGTCGAGGAAGGCGTCGTCCTTGTCCATGACGTCGGCGAAGAAGATGTTGGGCGACTTGCCGCCCAGCTCGAGCGTGGCCGGGATCAGGTTGTTGGCGGCGGCCTGGGCGATCACGCGGCCGGTGGAGGTGGAGCCGGTGAAGGCGATCTTGGCGATG
>QXGG01290258.1_pt1 | contig 12948 bp, 6 predicted proteins | sample 1982491 | NCBI WGS metagenome assembly QXGG01 (sample SAMN09924614, study PRJNA488089) | Wastewater metagenome, whole genome shotgun sequencing project. | isolation source: South African research farm wastewater | place: South Africa: Irene, Agricultural Research Council, Animal Production Institute... | reverse complement strand
GGAGAACGCGCCCAGTGTGCCCGAACCTTCGCAAGTGGCTCAGGAAGCGCCAGAAGCGCGCGGACCGGAAAGCGCGCCGGAAGACCTGCGCCCGCAATTCACCCACATCCCCGGGCGCGCCGGCGTTGCTGCCACCGAACGCGGAACCGAAATCCCGTTCCAGTACGCCCTGGTCGAAGCCGACACCCTGCGCACCTCGCAGCTCGATGACCTGAGCCCGAACCCGGACTACCCGCAAGAGCTGCAGCCGCGTGACCGCACGCGCGCCGGCAGCGAGATGCAGATCGCGCGCATGGCGACCGACATCAAGCCGCGCCGGCTGGGCGAGGCGCCAATGGTCTCCGAGGGCGCACCGGTGATCGGCCCCGATGCCGTGGTCGAGTCGGGCAATGGGCGCACGATCGCGCTGCGCCGCGCCTACGCTGCCGGCAAGGCCAATGGCTACTACGACTGGCTCGAAGAGAACGCCGACTACTTCGGCTTCGATCCGATGCTGGTCGCCCGCATGCGCGCGCCGGTACTGGTGCGCGTGCGCACTGGCCCAGTCGATCGGCTGGAGTTCGTGCGCCAGGCCAACGAATCCGCGCTGCTGGTGATGAGTCCGGTGGAGCAGGCGCGCGCCGACGCCGCCCGCATCGACTCGATGGATGACCTGACGCCGACCGAGGACGGCGACTTCGCGAGTTCGCGCGCGTTCATCAGCCGCTTCATTGGTCGACTGCCGGCGACTGAACAGGCTGGCATGATCGACGATAAAGGCAAGCTTTCGCAGGCGGGCTATGCGCGTGTGCGCAATGCCGTGCTCGCCCGGGCCTACGGCGACAGCCCGGTGCTCGCGCGCATGGTGGAGTCGATGGACGACAACCTGCGCAACATCGGCAAGGCGCTGATGACCGTGGCGCCGGCCGTGGCCAAGGCGCGCACGGACATTGCCGACGGAGCGCTCTTCGATGCGGACCTCACCCCCGATCTAGTCACCGCCGTCGAGACGCTCTCGCGCCTGAAGGACGAGGGGCGATCGGTTGCCGAAGAGCTCGCGCAGCTGGGCATGCTGGACGACGGCCTGAGCGCAGAGGCGCGCGAGCTGCTCGCCTTCCTCGCGGACAACGTGCGCCGCCCGCGCAAGATCGCCGAGCTCATCCTGCGCTACACTGAGGCCTTGCGCGCCGCGGGGAACCCGAACCAGGGTTCGCTCCTGGGCGAGACGCAAGCGCCGACCAAGGCCGAATTGCTGGCCGCCGCACGAGGACGCACGAATGAAGCCGCAACCGAACAGCAACCCGCAGCCCCAGAGCAGCCCGCAACAGTCGCCCAGCCCGAGCGCGCCGGGCCTGCAGAGCCTGGTGCAGAAGATCGAGTCGAGTCCGCAGCAGAAGGCCGCGATCGCCGCCGCGCTGAAGGCAATGAAGAGCGACAGCGCGTAACGCCGCAGCCCGCAGCCCCCCAAGACGAGACCCCGGCCGATGCCGGGGTTTCTGCTTCTGAGGGGGTGAGCCAGATTGACGCGGTATCCTATGCGGAAATGCCGCGTCAAGCTTCTACGTTCGACGAGGCGCGCGCGCTTGCCAAAGCCTTCCAGGGAAGGCCTCTGCGGAATCGAGGAAGCGGAATTTCCGCAACCGTGTCGCGCAACAATCTGGACAAGATGCTGAGCGCGAGCGCCGTCGGCAAATCCACCTCAGCGGCAGACCAGTCGCTGGCAGTAGCAAATCTGGACCACTTGTTTGCGAATGCCCAGTACGGCTGGGCAAAACAGGATCGGGATGGAGACCCGAATATCGCGGGAATCCACCGCCTGTTCGCAGCGATGGACACGGCGACCGGAACGCGGGTGGTGAAGCTGACGGTAAAAGAGTCAGCTCGAGCTGATCAAGGCAGCAAGATCTACACCGTTGAGTCGCTGGAAATAGATAGCCCCGCGTCGATCTGGGTTGACTCGACTGTTCGCGGCGATGGCCTCGACCCGACTTCAACCCCCTACGCGGGGCGTGTTCAAAGTCTAATTGAGGCGGTGCGTGCTCGCAATGCTTCTGAGCTCCTGAATCCGAAGAACGGGAAGCCCTTCAGCAGCGTCACGGTCGCCAACCAGGTGCGCAAGAAGCAGGCCGACCCGGACGCCTGGGGGGTGTATCGCCGCGGTGAAACCTACGTGCTGCGCCGCTGGGACGCGGACACTGGGCGCGAAGCGGACCCGAACTGGCACGACCAGAAGCGGGCGACGGAAGAGGCCGCAAAGCGGGCGCAGGCCGCGCCGGCCGAGCCTCTGCTGCAGAGCTATACCGAAGCCGAGATCGCCGCGCAGGAGGCTGCGCAGCGTGAGCGTGAGGCCGCCGAAGCCCGCGCCGAACGCGAGGTCGCCGAACAAGAGCGCCAGGCGCGCGAGCGTGCGGAGGTGCGCGCGCGCAGTGAAGCCGCGGCGCAGACCTTCGAGCTCGGCATGGACCCGATGGAGAACCTGACGGGGCAGGGCGGGTTTTTCGGGCAGGCCGAGCCGAGCGCGCGCTATACTGCCCAGGAGCGCGGCGCGCGCGCAAGGATCAACGATGGATACACCCAAGACCTCTTCGGCGCCCTTGTACCCGAAGCTGGACGAGTGCCAAATACGCCTATCGTTCAACCCGGAATCGCCGGAGCAGAAACGCTACGCGCAGCAGGCGAAGTCGAAGGCGCCAAGTACGCCGTCGAAGCCGGCCCCCGCGTCACCGGGTTCCTGAAGAGCGCGTTCGAACGCGTCGAGAGCGCGCCGCAAGCTGCGCACACGCTGGCTGGGCTGCGCAAGAATGCGGCCGAGCACTTCCAGGCCTTGGTGCTGGATGCAGACAACCGGCCGATTTCCGTCCTGAACCTCTTCGCCGGCGCGATCGCGCAGACGAGCGTTTATCCCGAGGTGGTCACCAAGGCCATCTATGAGACGCCGGGCGCCGCAAAGGTCTGGTTCGCCCACAATCACCCCTCTGGCAAGGCCGAGCCGAGCAACGCCGACGCGATCCTCACGCGCAACCTGTCCGAGGCCTTCGGGCCGGGCACCGGCATCGAGGTGGCGGGTCATGTCGTCATTGCCGGCACGCGCGCGGCGGAACTCGACGCCGAGGGATTCGAAGTCGGGCGCGCCTTCAGCATCCCCGCGGGCGCGCGTACGCAGTCGATCAAGATCACCGAGCGCCGATTCAAAAAAGTGGGCACGCTGGGCCGCATCATCGATTCGCCCACCAAAGCGCGCGAGGACGTGCCGGCGATCGCAGAGGGCAGGCCTGGCGTGGTGTTCCTGAACGCGCAGCACGGCCCGGTCGGCTTCCTGCCGATGAGCGTCGAGCAGATGAAGGTATTGCGCGACGGCAAGGGCGCGCGACTGCTATTTGGCGCTGCCGCGCGCTCGAATGCAAGCGCTGCACTCCTGCACATCCCGGGCGACATCGCGCGCACAGAAGCGATCGCCGCCGCCACGAACCTGTACGAGGCGCTCAACCCGCGCGACATCCGCGTGCTGGATGCGCTGCATGGGGCGATCAGCTTCGCCGAGCGCGGCGAGCTTACCGGCACTGGACGGGGGTTCCTGTCTCGCTCAGGGCAGGCAAGCGGCAGCATTGGCGATCTGCGCATCGATCTGGCCGACCTCGAGGCGGTCGCCGTCCGTCATCGCAAGGCCTTCCCCGGCATCCCGGTGGTTGTGGCGCGCAACGAGGACGCGCTTCCCGAGGCGCCGCGCAAGCAACTCATGGAAGCAGACGCCTACGGCGACACGGCGGGCGTGTTCTGGGAGGGCACGATTTATCTGCTGCGATCAGGCATCGAGGACATTGCGCACGCGGAACACACTGTCGTGCACGAGGCGACGCACGCCGGCCTGGCGGCCATGTTCGGGCCGGAGCTCGATGCGGTGATGCTCGACATCTGGAAGTCGTCGATCAAGGTGCAGCTGCGCGCAGGCCGCCTGCGCCGCCGCTACAGCTACAGCAACGTGCGCGCCACTGAAGAGGCGCTTGCCGACTTGGGCGGCGAGATGGTCAAGGTGAGCGGATTCAAGAAGCTCGTGGCCTTCATCCGCAACTTCTTCCGCGCGCGCGGGTGGGTGAGCACCTGGAGTGACAACGATGTCGCCTACCTGGTACAGCGTGCGCGCGAGTACGGGAAGAAGCCGGGCGCAATGACGGTAAGCATGGCAAAAACTGCGCGATCGCAAGGCGCGCAAGAGGCTTCGATTGTTGCGGACATCGCGACATTGCACAGGGCGCTTAACGCCTCTCCTGTCGCGGCACTCAGAACCTCAGACGCGCCGCACCAAGGCAAGGCAAAGTTGCGAGAGTGGGCTGTTGGCATCTTCAGGGATTATGGCTTCTATGCCAGCAACCCGAAGATCGGGCGCATCCTGATGGATGAGCGCTCTGTGCGCGACTCCCTAGGGCACAGCCTGAATCCTTTTAAGGCAGTCGCATTCAAGGCGGTGCCTGACGTCATCGAAAAAGGCGAAATTGCCCATATTGAGCGCAAAGGGAGCGTGGATTCAATCTACATCTCTGCGCCGGTCGTCATCAACGGCACGGACGATATCGTCACCGTGATGGTTCATCGCGACTTGAACACGCAGCGGATGTACCTCCATAGCGTAACGACAAAAGAAAGCCTCCTTCGATCCAGCCAATCCAGCGCTGGCGCCGAGGCGCCCGGGCAATCTGGGACAGTCATCTCAGGAGGCATCTCAACGATACTCCGCAAAGCACTGGAATTCAATCCGGGCGCGCGCCTGAGCCGCACCGGCCAGCAATCCGCCATCCCACCGCAGCCCGCCGGCCCGGTGCCGCCCCAGCAGCGAGGCATGCCGCTCTCCGGTGGCGCCCGCGGCACCAACTGGGACGCGCCGGCGATGTCCCGCCTGGACACCTTCATCCAGACGATCCAGGACAAGTTCATCGACTTGAAGCGCGTGCAGCAGGCGATCAACGAGACCGGAAACGTGCCCGAGCGCTTTGACGCCTACCTGGCTGAAGAGCTTTATCACGGCCGCGTCGCCACGCGCACGAAGCGCTTCCTGCAGGACGAGGTTAAGCCGCTGCTGCGCGAGATGCAGGAGAAGGGCGTCACGCGCGAGGCGCTGGAGACCTACCTGCACGCCCGCCACGCGCCCGAGGCCAATGCGGCGATGGCCGAGGCCAACCCGAACCAGCAGGAGATCGACGTCGGCCGCATGCAGGCCGATGCGCAGGTGCGCACGCTGGAGGCACAGCTGCAGCAGGCGACCGCTGCCGGGCGCTCGACCCGGGCGATCGAGGACGCGCTACGCCAGGCGCGCGAGGAGCGGCTGCGCTGGAACGGCGCCAAGCCCTTCCGGGGCACCGAGGCCGAACGGCTGTCGCTGTCGGGCATGTCGGACGCCGACGCCGCGGCGCACATGGCGAGCCTCACGCCCGAGCAGCGGGCCGACATGGCGGCGCTCACGGCCCGGATCGACGCTATCAACGCGCGCACGCTGCGCGAGACCGAGCGCTACGGTCTGATGGATGCGGGCACGCTCGACGCCTGGCGCAACAAGTACCAGTTCTACGTGCCGCTGCACCGCGACGAGGCGCACGCGGACAGCGTGAATCATCCGATCGGGCAGGGCTACAGCAACAAGGGCGACACCGCGCGCCGGCGCACCGGCTCGAACGAGCGGGTCACGAACATTCTTGGGCACGTTCTGATGCAGCGCGAGGCGGTGCTGACGCGCGGCGAAAAGAACATGGTGGGCCTGACCCTCTACGGCCTGGCGCTGCAGAACCCGAATCCGGATTTCTGGGGCGTGGATCGCGCGCCGCGGCGCCGCACGATCGATCCGGACACCGGCTTCGTGATCGAGACCACGGACCCGACCTACAAGAACAAGCCCAACGTCTTCGTGGTGCGCGTCAAGGGTGAAGATCGGGCGATCGTGTTCAACGAGCGCAACGCGCGCGCCGTGCGCATGGCGGCCGCGCTGAAGAACCTGGATGTGGCCGACATGGGGGCATTCTTCAATGGGTTCGCCAAGGTCACGCGCTACTTCGCCTCGATCAACACCCAGTACAACCCGATCTTCGGCATCGTGAACGTGGTGCGGGACGTGCAGGGCGCCATGATCAACTTGGCTTCGACGCCGATCGACGGCAAGCAGGCCGAGATTGCCGCCAACGTGCTGCCGGCGCTGCGCGCGATCTGGAACGTGGAGCGCGAAGGCACCAAGGGGAAGCAGCAGTGGCGCGACCTGTGGGCCGAGATGCAGGAGGTGGGCGGCATCACCGGCTACCGCGAGCTCTTCCGCGACGCCGACGATCGCACAAATGACCTCGAGCGTGAAATGAAGAAGCTCGAGCGCGGGAATGCGGGCAAGTACGCGCATGCGGTGCTCGACTGGCTCACCGACTACAACGTCGCGCTGGAGAACGCCGTGCGCCTGGCGGCCTACAAGGCTGCGCTCGACGCCGGACAGAGCAAGAAGGCCGCGGCCAGCCTCGCCAAGAACCTGACGGTGAACTTCAACCGCAAGGGGCGCATGGGGCGTGAAGTAGGAGCGGGGTTCGCCTTCTTCAACGCGAGCGTGCAGGGCACCGCGCGTCTTGTCGAGACGATGCGCACCGGCGCCAAGCCTGGCGCCCCGCTGGGTAAGAAGGGGATGAAGATCATCGCCGGCGGCCTGGGCCTTGGCATGCTGCAGGCAGTGCTGGGCGCGCTCTTCTTTGATGAGGACGATTGGGACAAGATTCCCGAGTTCGTGAAGCAGACGAACACGATCATCCCGATCGGCGCAGGCCGCTACGTCACGATCCCGATGCCGCTCGGCCTGAACGCCATCCCGAACTTCGGTCGCGCGCTCACCGAGCTCGCGCTCGACGGCGGCAAGGATGCCGGCAAGCGCACGGTCGATCTACTGGCCTTCACGCTCTCTGCGTTCGATCCGCTGGGCGGATCGGCGACGCCCCTGCAGTACCTGTCGCCGACCGCACTGGATCCGATCGCTGCGCTTTCGGAGAACCTGGACTGGCGAGGCCAGGAGATCGCGCGTAAGAACCTGAGCCCAACCGACCCCGAGCCAGGGCATCGGCTGGCGAAGGATGGCGCAAGCGAGGTGAGTCGCTGGCTTGCCTGGGGCTTCAATCGCGTCACGTTCGGCACCGACTACCGGCCCGGCGGGTTCAGCCCGACGCCCGACCAGATCGATTACGTCTTCGGGCAAATCTTCGGGGGCGTGGGGCGCGAGGCGCTGAAGCTGACCGGCTCCGTGGGCGCGACGGTGAAGGACGAGGATCTGCCGGCCTATCGCATCCCGCTGGTGGGGCGCTTCTACGGCAACACGGCCGACGCCAAGGGCAACGCCAACCGATACCACGCGAACGCGAAGCTAATCAACGGGCTCGAGAACGAGATCAAGGGGCGCGCGAAGGACGGCAAGGACATCGGCGCCTTCATGCGCGATAATCCGCTGGTGTCGCAAATCGGCATGGCCAACGGCGCCGAGCGGGCCGTCGCCGCGCTACGCAAGCAGCGCCGCGAGATCGACACGCTACCCGGCCTGACCGATCGCCAGCGCTACGAGCAAAAGCGCGCGCTCGACATCCAGATCGGCAAGACCATGGACCTGCTCAATGCGTCCGTGAAGCAAGCCGAGCGCGGCGGGCAGAAGACGCTACGCGAATGGGTGCGGGAGCGCGCAGTGGCAGAGTAGGACGTCCGCCGGTGGGCGCGGAAAGGCTGGCGGCTACACGGCGGCTACACGGCCAAAGCGCCAATTGGCTGGATCGCCACGAATGCCTTGCGGTGACTGGTGTTCTGCTTTCGAATCGAACAGATCCACGCTGCGCTGCGCTGAGTTTTGCAGGCGATGGCATCGGATTGCAATAGCTTTCAATCCCGCGCCATCACTGGTCTTTGCGGCATACCTGTAATTGCAAACAGTGTGCTTTCGATAGCAACGGATTGCGCGCTGTTGGCTACTCAGCGGCTACATGAGGTAGGATGCGCGGCTACTTGTGTAGCCCGTGTAGCCACTCATGAAGCTGAAGCTGACCAAGGCCGTGATCGAGGCCATCGAGCCGCCCGAATCGGGCGTGCTGTTCGTGCGCGACGCAGAGCTGCCGGGGTTCGCCCTGCGCGTGACCGCCAACGGAGCCAAGAGCTACGTGGTCGAGCGCAAGATGGATGGCAAGACCGTGCGGGCGACCGTCGGCCGCGTGGGCGTGGTGACGCTGCCCGACGCACGCATCCAGGGCATGCGGCTGCTGGCGGGCATGGCGGCCGGCCAGAACCCGCACGACGAGCGTCGCGACGCGACTCCGGTCGAGGTTGTGACGCTCGATGCGCTCTTCGAGGACTACTTGACCGAGCGCACCAGGACGGACCCGCCCCTGAAGCCGCGCACGGTCGACGACTACCGCAAGCTCTGGAAGTACTTGTCTGACTGGCATGCGCTGCCGGCCGATCGCATCGACGCGACGATGGTGATCGAGCGCCACAAGGCGCTGACCGCGAAGCCGTCCGGGATTACTGCGAACCGGGTGATGCGCACGCTCTCGGCGGTGATGAACTACGCGCTCAACAACGAGCAGTACCTGCGCCCGGGTGGGGCGCCGCTGATCGTGCTGAATCCGGTGGTGGTGCTACGGCAGCGCAGGCTGTGGAACCGCGAGCGGCGCCGGAAGAACTACTTGGATGCAGCGATACTGCCGCTGTGGTGGAAGCTCGTCGATGACGTCACGGACGAGCGCTGGCCTGATCGGTGGGAGGTGGTGCGCGACTACTGGCGCTTTATGCTGTTCACCGGCATGCGCAGCTTTGAAGCCGCGCGACTCGAGGTCGCCAAGGTGAATCTGCGCCGGGGCACATTTGAGGTCGAGGACACGAAGAACCGGGAGACCTTCGAGGTGCCGGTCGGTCCTTGGGTGCGAGCGATGCTGGAGCGCAGAGTGGCTGCAGCGAAGAAGATCGGCTCGCCGTGGGTGTTCCCCGCGCCAAAGCGCGAGGCAGGGCATACGTCGCCGGCGCACGACATCCGCGAGATCTTGGTCGCCAGGCACGATCTGGCGTGGTCGCCGCATGACTTGCGGCGCACGTTCGCGACCTGGCTGGATTCGCTGGAGGTGTCGTCGTTCGTGGTCAAGCGCTTGCTCAACCACAAGAGCGGCGCCGGCAGTGACGTGACCGCAGGCTATGTGCAAAGCGACATCGAGCGCCTGCGGCCGATCGTGGATCGGCTCGAGGCGAAGCTGCTGGGGATGTGTTGCCCGGAAGAGGGCACGCCCGCCGGGGAGACGGGCGCGGAGTGAGCGCTACGGGGGCTAGGTGCGTCGCAACACCGGCAGATAGCCCGGCTCGGACATGCCAAGGCGAGGATGCAGCCCGCGCAGTGCGCGCAGGATGCCGAGGGCGTCGCCGAAGGGCGCACTCATCGGGTGAAAGAGGCCCATCAGGCGGCCGAGGCGGTCTTCGATCTCTCGGGCTTGCTCGCCCTTGAGGATGGCGTCTTGCCGTGCGCCGAGGTCGAAGCCTTGCTTTCTGAGGACCGCATTGACCAGCGGCATGAACACGGCCACCGGTGCGCCGCTGGGTGCTTCGATCTGGCGCACGAGGTGGGCGACGGTTTCGTTCAGCGTGTCGTGCCTCGACTCGGCGTCGATGAGTTCGCCCTGTTCGGCGACGTGGCGAGCGACAATGCTGACCGCTTCATGGAACTCGGCCTGCGGGATGTGCCGATAGTCGGTCTTGAAGTGCGCCTTGAGCTTGGACCAGCCCTTGATCATGGCGGCGGCTTGCCTGTCCTTCGGCAGCCGCTTCACCGCGTCGGTGAGCATCCGGCGCAGTGTGTCGGCCTGATCCTTGGTGAGCGCGTCGCCAGGGTTCTGCGCGTAGGGCTGCGCGACGTACTGGCCGGTCTTGCGGATCGCGGGCAGCACCTCTTCCATCACCCAGGTCTCGAAGCGCTCGGCCTCGGGCTTGCGGCTCTTGATGATGAGGCGGTACAGGTTGCCTTCGTTGATGAATGCTTGCTCAACCTGCTGTACAGCATCTTCTCCGTTTGCCTTTTTCCCGGTCACCACCCCCACCTCGCGTTTCGCGACACCGGGGGTACGGCAGTGCTTGGCGACGGCATCCGAGGGATTGCGATAGCCAAGAACAGCGCAAACGTCGGCAGCGCAGAACCATGGCTCGCCGTGATCGTCGGCGAAGGTGCGGACGGTGGTGGACTCGAAGGAAAAGACGGAAGGCGCGGATGCGCGCGGGGTGATGTCGGTCATGGCCGAACTCCTGTGAAGCGGTTTGAATTTCCGCTCCCCGACGCCAATCGGGGCGGGCGGAACCGTGCGGGTTGGCGTACCAGTCACAGGGCTGGCGAGCCTTTCGGCTCCCCGCACGGCCCGCCCATAGGAGGCCATGCGCGCGGGCACAAAAAAGCCGCTTGCGCGGCGGATGTGTCCGCCTGTGATCCGGGACGCCAATCCCGTGCCGCTGTTGTTTGCAGCGACGGGCGAAGCATAGGCCCGGATCAGGGGCGGGTCAAGGGCGTAGTTACAAAAACATCTAGCCTTTCTGCTTTCTTGTAACTACAATTCATCTCATGGAAATCGAGTTCGACGCCGACAAGCGCGACAAGACGCTCGCCGAGCGGGGGCTCGATTTCGCGCGCGCCGGAGATGTCTTTGCTGGCGCGACCGTGACGGCAGAAGACGCTCGTTTCGATTACGGTGAGCCGCGGTTCAACACCGTCGGCGCGCTCGATGGCCGGATGGTCGTCATGGTCTGGACACCCCGCGGCAAGGCCCGCCGCATCATCAGCATGAGGAAAGCCAATGAACGGGAAATCGCAAAATTCGCCCATGCCCTGGACTGACCCGGACGATGCGCCGGAGCTGACGGACGACTTCTTCGAGCAGGGCGACTGGAAGATCGGAGACAAGCCGGTTCCGGCTGCCGAAGGGGCCGCTGCGCTGCGAAAGGCGATCGGCCGCCCGAAAGCCGTCGTCACCAAGCTTGCCCTGACGGTCCGGTACGACGCGGAGGTCGTGGACGCCTTCAGGGCCACCGGCAAGGGTTGGCAGACGCGCATGAACGCCGCCCTGAAAGACTGGCTCAAGACGCACTCCCCGGCGTAGCCGTCGGCTTCACGGGCTGGTCGATTCCTGTGGACTGCATCCAGCCCACCAGGTCCCGCTTGCGGTAGTAAATCTTCGTGCCGCGCTTGCAGAACTTCGGCCCTTGCTCGTTACAGCGCCAGCGGGCGAGCGTGGAGGCATCCACGTCAAGCACATGGGCTGTGACATCGGCAGGGAAAAGCGCCTCTTCCGGCGAGGACCAGAACAGTAGGCGGTTCTCGACCGCAGCGCTGAGCTTGAGGGTAACCCCAGGGGGGAGGGTCGTCGCTTCGGTGGCTGTAGTCATGCTGCACTCTCCGTTAATCCTGCCTTCTCAACTTCGATCTTGATGCACGTCTCGTCCAGGTAGGCGCGGGCCTCGCGCAACGTGAGCGCGCCGGCGAGCTTGCGCAGCACGATCGAGCAGGCGCGCACATCGTCGATGTCCTGCTGGGTGATCTCGTCGTCGAGCTCGAGCAGGCGCGCGAACCGGCTGATGGGCTCGGTCTGGACGTCCGGCCAGCCCTTGCGGCGCGCGGCGACCTGGTAGAACTCGGCAATGCCGCGGATGGCCTGGGCGCTGTTGTGCCAGTCGTTCGTGCCGGGGTCGTAGAGGACCGGCTCGCCCCCGGAGTACTCGGCAGTGCCGTCGATCTCGAGCTTGGCGAGGATGCGATCGAGCGGCGCCCACACGCCGTGGATGTTCCACGGAATCAGGCGCAGGGGCAGATCGGCGCGGCTGGGTTTCTGACGTGATGCGCGCGGCGCGCGGCGCATCGCTTTCTCGAACTTGCGGCGGTCGGCGCGGGAGAGGGGAATCGCTTTGTCGTTCATGCTTTCGCTCATGGTTACGCCCGGTTCCCATCGATCCGCATGACCGCACCGTCGGTGTGCCAGGCACACGGGTCATGCATTGGCTTGGGGCCCGACGGGTGCCCGCAGCGATCGTTCTGTTCGACGATCGGGCCGCATTGCACCGTCGAGCGCTGCAGGTACCCGCAGCCGGCACAGGCAGGCGGGGCAGTGTGGTGCTGGATCACGCCGGCCTCCATTCCGCGCCGCGCACCGCCTTGCCGACGGGCACGAGGGCGAACACTTCACCGCGCCCGCTGCCGTTGCGCGCGGCGGCCAGCGCGGCAGCGACTGCGGTCTCCTGCGTGGTGGTGATCCGCGGGGCGCGCTTTGTCGCGCGCACCAGGTAGCCCGCTGGCTCGATCGATTCCAGCGTCGGGCTCTCCTGCAGCGCATGGTGCGCGGCGCGCGCTTCGCCGAGCTGGTTACGCAGATCCACAATCACCCCGGCCTGCTTGAACAGCTCGGCGTCCTGCATGCTGACCTTGTGCTGTAGGCTGGCAATCTTCCCGACAACATCGTTGACGCCGTCTTCACCGACCGCGGCCATCATGGCCGTCTCCCACTCCATGCATGCTCGCTTGTGGGCCTCGCCAAGGTCGTAGATGGCGCGGATGTGCTCGACCAGCTCGTCCTGCATCAGCTTGCCCTCGGGGTCGCCGACCGCTGCACGGATGTCCGCCAGCACGCCGATTAGGCGAAAATGCGCGGATTGCTGGTCCTGACCGGCGTCAGTCGTGGCCGCGAACGCGACTTCTTCCGGGTCATACTGCGGCGGCGGAATGTCCTTTGCTGCGGCGATGTCCGTTTCGCCGCCCTCGCTGTCTCCGCCGGCGGGCGGCAGCCGGGTGTAGCCATACAGCCCGCCACCTTCGACCCCCGCAGGGATGCGCGTTACCTGGCCGGCCTTGTCCATGGCGGTCAGGACCGGCGCGATCAGCCCCTTGGCGCAGCCGGTCGCCGTGGCGATCTCGCGCGCGGTCATGGGCGCGGCGCCGAACTTGGGCAGGGTGCGGTAGAT
>QXGG01187678.1_pt1 | contig 12958 bp, 5 predicted proteins | sample 1982491 | NCBI WGS metagenome assembly QXGG01 (sample SAMN09924614, study PRJNA488089) | Wastewater metagenome, whole genome shotgun sequencing project. | isolation source: South African research farm wastewater | place: South Africa: Irene, Agricultural Research Council, Animal Production Institute... | reverse complement strand
AGTCATGGACGCGGCTGCAATGGCCGTGGTGCCAGTGTTGGTAGCGGCCAAGATTGCGTCAGCTTGTGCTTTGGTGGCTGTGCCGCTTGCGCTGATGTTGATGGCACCGTTACGAGCTGCTGCGGTGGCAATGTTGGCAGCAGTATCTGACAGGCTGTACGAGGTGTTGGTGGGGCCTGGCAAGAACGCATCAATCACTGCGTGTTGTGCAACGGTGATTGCGTTTGTGACTTCCACAGCAAAAGTGGCTTCAACAATCGGTACACCACTGGTGAGGTTGCTGAAGGTGTCAACCACGCGTACATTGCTTGCGGCAATGTTGGCGTACCAGGCTGCGTTAGCACCTGTCATGTCTGCCACGGTGGCTTCGATCAAGTAGTCAGCAGCATCGAGGTTGACGGGCAGAGCAATTTTGCCTGCGCGGTCTGTCACGATGGCCAAGCCCATGGAAGGCACGTTCTCAATGGTCAACGCCACGCCAGCCGATGTGGTGACGCTGGTGGCGGCTGTCAAGACGCTGCTGTTGGCATTGATGGCCGTTGCAATGTTTTGGTCGCTGTCCACGATTGCGTAAGCGATAGGTGCTGTCGACAGTCCGTCAATCTCAGTAGCCTGTGCAATGGTGATGGCATGGCTTATTGTGACGCGGGTTGCACCATCGAGTGCAGATGGTGATTGGTCTGAGTCTGCACCTCCAACCAAATCAGCATTGGCAATGATGTTTTGATAGGTGTCAGTGATGCTGTAGGTCAGCGTGCCACTGTTGGTGGCTGCTTGCAGCGCAATGGCTTGGGCCACTGTGACAGCATCGCTCACTGTGATGTTGACAGCATCGTTGCGCGCTGCAGCAGTGGCGCCCAAAATTGCTTCTGCTGTATCGGCGATGTTGTAAACCACCGCTTTGGTGAAGGCAGCCAAGCTGACGGCTTGTGGGGCCGTTGCAGCTGTGTTGGCGGTCACTGTGCCAGACACCAGGTTCAGCACGGCGTTTGACAGACCTGTCAATGCCTGTGCGCTGTCGGTTACTGCAGCAATGCTGGTGGTTCCGCTGTTTGTAGCGGCTTCGATGCTGGCAGCTTCTTGGGCTGTGGCTGTGCCTGTTGCGGTCACATTAACGGCTTCATTCAAGCCTGTAGAGGCAGCAACAGCTGTGGCGGTGTCGCTGACGCTGTACACCACGGCCTTGGTGAAGCCTGCGATAGTCGAGGCTTGCACGCCTGTTGCATTGGTGTTGGCTGTAACGGTGCCTGTCACCAAGTTCAGAGTGGCATTGGTCAGAGCTGCAACAGCCGATGCGCTGTCTGTCAATGCAGCAATGCTGGTCGTGCCGGAGTTGGTGGCGGCTTCGATCACGGCGGCATCAGCAGCGTTGGCTGTGCCCGTTGCCGCAATGTTGGTTGCACCATTCAGCACAGTAGCGCCTGCACCAGCCAATGTGGCGGCGCTGTCACCCAGGTTGTAGCTCAACACTTGGCCCATGGCCAGCACGGCTTTCACAGACGCCAATTCGGCAACGGAGGTGTTACCTGTCAACGTGATGTTTTGGGCAAAGCCTTGTAAGGAGTCAACAGCAGCAATGACATGGGCAGCTGTGTCAACGATGTTGTAGTTCGCAGCCGAGTAGCCACTAGCGCCAAAAATCTTGGCGAGTGCTTCAACTGTTTGAGTCACAGTTCCGCTGCCAGTCAGTGTCACGGTGCCCACAGCTGGATCGACCAACACGGAGCCGGCAACAGCTGACAATGCTTGCGCATCGCCTGCAACGTTGTAAACGTTGGTTCCAGCGATGTTCAGTGCTGCCAGTGTTGCTGCTTGTGCTGCAGTGACTGTGGCCACAGGTGTTACGGTGATAGCACCTGTTGCGCCGGCAATCACGTTGGCAGCGGCAGCGGCAACGGCAGCTGCAGTGTCTGTGATTGTGTAAGTCAGAGTGCCTGTGTTGTTCAGTGCAATCAGGCTTGCGGCTTGCGCCACTGTAGCTGCGCCTGCAACGAGGTTGGTGGCTCCATTGACAAATGCTGTATTGGCACTGTGCAGGAGGTTGGCAGCGGTGTCTGTGACGCTGTAGGTTGCTGTTGCGCCAAATTGGGTTGACGCCGCCAGATTGGCAGCATCTGCCACGGACAGCGCGTTGGTCACAACAATTTGGTTCACTTCCTGCTTGAACACATCGGCCGTTGCGGCCATGGCAGCCAGGTCGGCTTGAGCAATTTCAACCACAACGGTATTGGCAGATGCACGAATGGCATCAGCAGCAGCAGCATTCAGGTTGGTGAAAATGTCGCGCACGGTGATGTTTGCAACTGCAGTCTTTACGGCTGATGTCGCAGCATTCAAATTGGCGACGTTGTCAACCAAGCTGACAGCCGACACGTTTTTGGTGCCACTGTTGGTTGCGGCCTGAATGGCGACCACTTGGGCGACGTTGGCAGTACCTGTAGCAACGACGTTGGTCGCGCGGTCAATGACGTCATTGCTAGCACCACTCACAATCGCGCCGTGAATGGCAGATGCTGTGTCTGTGATGCTGTAGCTTGTTGTGCCGGAGTTGGAGGCAGCATCAATCGTGCCAGCTTGGGCAACGGTTGCTTGTCCAGTGGCTTCGATGTTGGTCGCACCGTCCCGTGCGGACTCTGCGTTTGTAGCAGTGCTGCCTGCAATGTTCGCAGCAGTATCTTGAATACTGTAAGTTTGCGCTGCAACCACTGCATCGATGATGACAGCTTGTGCCATGGTGGCTGGAGTCGAAGCAGTCAAACTACCTGCACCTGCCAATACGGGCGTTGATGCTGCGGCCAGTGCTTGGGCAGTATCGTTCAGCGTATAGGCTGGCGTTGTACCGTTAGCAAATGCTGTTTTGATGTTGGTGGCTTGCAAAACGCTCAAAACACCGCCAGTGATGGTAGAGCCAGCTGCATTGATTTCGGCAGCTTGAGCGGCTGTGACGTTGGCCCAGTTGGCCACCGAGTCCACCACTGTCAAAGAGCCGTTGGCGATTTTTGCACTGCCAAATTTCTGAACCAGATCACCAACTTGAGCCAGTGTGTATGGCGCACCGCTGGGTACAACGCCAGTTGCGTTGGCTGTGCTGGTTGCGTCGAGCGCCAACAAAACTTGCAGGCTGTCAGCCAAGGTGTAGCTCTTGGTGCCAGCGTTGGCCAAAGCATTGATGTCTTGTGCCTGAAGAACGCTGATGTTTCCATTGACACTCAGATTTTGGGCGCCGCTAACGCCAGCTGCATTCGCGCTGTTTGTCAAATCAGCAAACGAGCCGGATACGTTGTAAGTTGTGCTTCCGCTGTTTGTCGCTGCTGCCAAGGTATTGGCCTGTGTCACTGTGGCTGTGCCAGTGGTTGACAGGTTGGTGGCGGCATTGAGTACGGCTGAGGCAGCGCCTGCTACGTCAGCAGCTGTACCACTGATGCTGTAGCTGAGGGCTGTTCCTGTGCCTGGCAACACTGAACCCGCGTTGCCTGCTGCAACTGCAGCGGAGTGAATTTCTGTTGCTTGTGCAACGGTGGCCACTGTGGTTGCCACGACAGAAGCTGCACTGTTGAGTCCGCCTGTGTGCGAAGCCAAATTCACGGCTGTGTCAGAGACTGTGTAGCTGAATGTTGCTGCTGTTTTGACGGCACGCATCACACCGCCAGCGGCTTCCAGGCCAGCTGCTTCCACTGCATTGGCTGCAGTTGTGGCGGTCATGCCGCTGGAATTGGTCAATACGGCTGTAGAGGCCAGAACCAGGTTGGCTGGTGTATCAGACAGGCTGTAGCTGATCACACCAGCGAGTCCAGCCTCAATCAGCGCAGCAGCCTGTGCAACTGTGACTGTTCCGGCGCTGACCGAAACGGCATTGGTAAGGGATGAGAGATTGGCTTGAATGTTTTCAAGTGTGTCCACAACTTGAACGCGTGCGTTAACTGCACCCTTGGCAATGGCAGCGCTGTATCCTGCTGCGTCTGTCACGATCGTGGCATTAGCACCTGTGTTGACGATTGCTGTGATTTCACTGAGGTTGCCGCTGTCGAGCGTGACGGTTGTGCCAGCAGCAATGGTCAAGAGGGCCACATCAGCGATGGCCACATTCGACAGGTCAATGCTGTTAGGCAAAGGAGATGTCTGACCAATAATGGTGACCTCGCTGGACCCATCACCTTGGATGGTGGTCACGCCAGCCAGCTGAGCCACTGTGAAAGTGGCTGTGGAGTTGAGCTGAATGACTTCGATGCTTTCGAGTGTGCCTGCCGCGAAGTTGTTGGTGCCGGACGCGATCAGTGTATCGATGCCGAGGCCACCGCGAATAACTTCACCGGCAGCGAATTCAGCATCGCCCACAATGAATGTGTCGTTGCCTGCACCGCCAACCAAGGAGTCCACGCCAGCACCACCGGTGATGGTGTCGTTGCCAGCGCCTGCAGTGACCGTGTCATTGCCCAAGCCTGTACTGATGGTGTTGTTGCCCGATCCATCAATGCGAATGCTGTCGCCTTGTGCGCCCGAGGTGATGTTGTGATTGCTGTTGCCTTGAATCAGGATGCCATTGGCAGCCGTCACCAGATCGCTGGCAACTGTGACGCTCACCACTGGATCTGCCGAACCCGTGGTCACCAAAGAAAGCTCTCGGGCTGGATTGTTGGCAGCAATGATATCGGTGGATGTGATCGTGAAATTACCCACGGATGTATCAGCGACAACCACTGTTTGGGCTGAAGCGACAACACTGCCTGAGCGTGAAACTGACAAGCCGATGCTCTCGGAACCTTCAGTCAAATTATCAGCTGCCAATGTCAGGGTAATTGTCGCCAAGCCATTGTTGACGACGACGTTACCTGTCAGCGCACCAGAAGAAAGGTCGCCGGCCTGGATGCCTGTAACTGCATAAGTCAGGATCGTGCCATTAGGTACGTTGGAGGTGGAAATTGTGTAGGAAACCGTGGCACCTTCGTTGACACCTTGGACCGATGGCTCAATGGAGTAACTGGGAACAATGATGGGTGTGGTCGAGGTGTCATTGATATTGACATTCGAAACCAGCACGCCATTGGGCGTGACTACTGCCAAATTGAGTGTTTCAAGGCCTTCAGTCAGTGCATCTTGTGCGATGTTGAGAGAAACCACACCGATGCCGTTGGCATCGATCGTGAACACGCCTGTCAATGGCGCACCAGAGATGTCGGCACTGGAGACGCCAGTGACTACGTAAGAAAAGGTTGATCCAGCTGCGACATTAGCCGTCGAGAGACTGAAGTACAGCGTGCCGCCTTCGTTAACTTCACTCGAGTTGTCAATGATCAAGGGGTCAGAGCTGACAGCAAGGGCGTAACTGCTAATGATCGGGGCAGGTGTTGTCGATGTGTCGGCAACAGCAACAGACGCTGTTTGACCGGCAGCGGTCAGGACCAGCGTCTCAAGGCCTTCTGTGGTGGCATCAGCCGCCAGGGAAACGGCGATTTGCGCACGGCCATTGGCATCAATGGTTGCTGTTCCGAAGAGTTGACCACCCACGACATCGGAAGCGTCCACACCTGTGATTTGATATGAATATTGCTTCCCTGCGTAGGCGCTTTCGGTGGCGAGAGTGAAATAAACAGTTTTACCTTCATTGATATTCTGCGTACTTGCAGTGAGCATGAAAGTCTGGCCTGGGGCGCTCGGCAGTGTGAAGCCTTGGGCTTGGCCGAACTTGACGTAGTGGGCAATGGCACCGTTGGTCATGCTGCCGCCGAAGCTGGACAGGTTGGCGGTGACATAGTCAGCCACGTCTTTATAGGCAGCCAGGTAGGCGGTCCAGTCATAGGCAGCCAAAGTGGCGTTGCCGGCACGACCTTCATTCAAACCGAATTTGACATAGTGGTACAGCAGTTCAGCAGCGTCCAGACCGGCCAGATCGGCGTATTGCGACTGGTAGTAGGCGGGGTTGAAGTCTGCGTTGGGCTGGTAGCCGCGGGGTGCGCCCACTTGCACAAAGTGCTCAACGGGTGTCAGGCTACCCGAGTAGCCGCCCATGTACTTCTCGGCGTAGTAGAAGGCGTCGAAGGCCTTGTAAGTGCCGGTCAGCGATGTGGGAAGTGCATTCAAAGCGGCCGTCAAGGCTGCGCCAGTTGCAAAGTAAGACATTGATTACCTTTCGTGGTTAAAAAAGAAACTTGGTTTCAATAAGTACCGATAGCGGAACTCACACTAGATTTTATGTGATTCGCCCGCTGCGCAACACTCTCTTTGGGTGTAGATGCAAGCTTTGTTGTTTTTTATTTTTTCGTTTTAAATCAATGACTTAAAAAGGCTTTTAAATTCAAGATAACAACAATTACACCTTTGGGTGTAGTTACCGTGTCACACAGGGGGGCAACAGAGGTGGTTTGCACAGCCCAAACGACCAGCACGCTCAGCGCAAATAGCTGCGGCGAAGGTTTAAAAATGGCTTCTCTATGAGGTGGTACGTGAGACTGGCCATCAGCATGGTCAGAGGCAACATGCACAGCAAGCCGGTGAGGATGGCGTCGCGCCGGTCGTTGCCGGTGAAGGGCACCAGGCCCCAGTGCGCGCTGTAGGCGGCCAGCACGAGCTTGTGGAAGACATAGGTGGAGAAACTGATGACCCCCAGCGAGGCCAAGCTACGGTCTACCCGGGCTTTGATGGCTTGCGGGCCAGGCCAGTGCACTTGCAGGTAAACCCAGATGAAGCCAGCCCAGAGTACGGCTTCCATCAATGGCCAGATGATCCAGATGGGGTTGTGTATGTCGGTGAATCCGGCCCGGAGGCTGAACAGTTGCAGCCCCAGCAGCAGCAAGGCGGTGGGCGGGATCAGCCAAAACGGGCTCAGCCCTGTGCGTGGGGGCTGTGCAGGGCTGGCCTGATCATGGCTTTTGGCCAGCCACAGTCGGCCAATCAGCATGCCGACCACAAATTGGTCAAGTCGGCCAAACAGGGTTTCGTAGGCCAGGTAACGCACTTCGCCTGCTGCGGCGTAGACCAGCAGGCGCAGCACGATCAACAGGCCCAGAACGCCGAGCAGGTAAACGTTGCCGTGTCGCCGCGTGAACAGGATGAGGAAGGGAAAGATGAGGTAGAACTGCAGCTCGACCCAGACGGTCCACATTTGCTGAAAGTAGGGTGACAAGCCTATGGTTTCGGAGCGAAAGGGCATGAGCCAGCCGAGCAGCTGCAAAAAGCCGTAATTGCGGTGGTCGGTGTAGGTGCTGATGAACAGTTGCAGGGTGGCGGCAACGATGAGCAAGGGGTAGATGCGGATGATGCGGTTGCGGATGAAGCCACCGTAGTGGATGTGCTTGTCGGCGGCGATGACGGTGAAGATGAAACCGCTGATGAGCATGAACAGGGCGATGCCGGTGTGGCCCTCATCGATGAGGCTGACGAGGGGGTTGCCGCTGCGCAGGTCGCCTTGCGTCTGGTGAAAGTAGTGAAACAGCACGACCAGGCTGGCCGCCAGAAAGCGCAGGTGGTCGAGTCGACTCATGTAGGGATGTTGCGCGGTTTGCATGGCGGGATCAGATCTGGATTTGGTGCAAGTTGGTCTGCCCTGTTTGCACGATGAAGTCGCGCCAGGCTTGCGGTCGTGTTTGCAGGTTTTGCAACATGGCGGATGTGGATTGGCCGTCCGGCAGGCTGTCAAACCAGGCGTCGAGGGCAAAGCGATGGTAAAAGGGGTAGGGTTTGCCCAGCGCGTAGCGGGCAAGTTGTTCTGCCAGCGGGGTGGTTTGCCCGGCAAATTCGGGGAAGACTTGCAGCAGGTCGTGGCGGTTCAGCAAGAGGTAGTGACGCAGGATGCGGGCACGCTCCCAGGCGTCGCGCACGATGACTTCGGGTCGGCCTGCGCTGGCGTTTTGCTGGCCATCTCGCACGCGAAAGGCGGTCAAGGCCCGGGGCATGACGTGCAGCCCCGTGTGGCTGGCCAGGCGTATCCACATGTCCAGGTCGGGCACTTGTGCCAACCGGGGGTCGTACAAGCCCAGGCGAGTGTAGACCGTGCGCCGGATGAGTGCTGTTGGGTGACACAGGGCGTTGCCCTCGTCAAAAAAGTGGCGCAGCCATTGGTGGCGGGTGCGCTGTTCCGCCCGAAAGGCGTTGTGGTCGCGGTGGGCAGGGTCTTCAAAGACTTCGCCTTGCTCGTTGACAAAGGTGGGCAGACCAAAGACGGCCCCCATGTGGGGGTGGGCCTGGAGGTAGGCCAGTTGTTGGCTCAGTTTGCCAGGAAGAAAGCAGTCGTCGGAGTTGAGTACGGCGATGTATTGTCCGCGTGCACGCAAGATGGCGTCGTTGAGTGCAATGCAGGCACCCCGGTTTTGGGGCAGCACTTTGAGGTGGATGCGCGGGTCTTTCAGCGTCTGGATTTGCGCAACGGTCTGGTCACTGGAGCCGTCATCGGTGACCACGATTTCAAAGTCCTGAAAGTCTTGTTCGAGCACGCTTTGCAGGCACTGGCGCACATAGGCCTGATGGTTGTAACTGGCCACCACGACGCTGATCAGGGGGCGTTTGCGCCAGCTCAGGTTGAACAAGTTCATGTGTGTCGAAGGCTGTAGTGGATGGCGTCGCAGATGCGGTGGACATCGTCCGGGCTGAGGCCTCCGTGCAGGGGCAGCGAGAGGACTTCCGATGCAACGCGATGGGCATTTGGAAGTCTGCGGGAGTCTGCTGAGGGCAAGTGCCGGTAGCAGTCGTAGTCGCTGCACAGCGGGTAAAAGTATTTGCGGGTGATGATGTTGTAGCGCTTGAGCCGTTGGTGCAGTTCGTCGCGGTGGCATCCGGCTTGTGCAGCGTTGACACGCAGGATGAGGTATTGGTGGCTGTCGCTGGTGTGCTGGGGCATGCGCAGCAGGCTGATGCCGGGCATGTCCTGCAGCCGTTGGCTGTAGATGTTACGCACGGCTTGGCGGCGCTGTTTTTCTTGGTCGACATGTTGCAGCACCAGCCGTCCTAGGGCGGCTTGCAGTTCGTTCATCTTGCCGTTGATGCCGGGCAGCAGGACTTCTTCTTCGTTTTTGATGCCGAAGTTTTTGAGCAGGTCGACTTGCTTTTTGAGTTGGGGGTCGGCCATGCACAGGGCACCGCCTTCTGCGCTGTGAAAGAGCTTGGTGGCGTGAAAACTGAGCATGGTGACGTCGCCGTGCTGGATGATGGGCTGGCCGTTGAGCTCGGTGCCAAAGGCGTGGGCCCCGTCGTAGATGACCTTGAGCTGGTATTGGCGGGCAAGGCCGTCAATGGCCTGGACGTCGCAGGGCATGCCGTAAACGTGTACCCCCAGGATGGCGCTGGTTTGGTGGCTGATGTTGTCCTCGATGCTGGTCGGGTCGATGCACAGGGTCTCAGGATCGATGTCGGCAAAGACGGGGGTGGCCTGGTTCCAGGCGATGACGTGAGGGGTGGCCGCAAAGGTGAAGGGGGTGGTGACGACTTCGCCTTTGATTTGCAGTGCCTGACAAGCGACCAACAGGGCGAGTGTGCCGTTGTTGAACAGGCTCAGGTTTGGGGTTTTCAAGTATTGGCCCAGCTCTTTTTCAAGGGCCTGGTGCTGGCTGCCACCGTTGGTCAAAAAGCCCGATTGCCAGATTTGTTCAAGGCTTTGGGCGTAGTCTGCCAGCGGGGGCAGCACTGGGCGGGTGATATATACGGGGTGATCAAACGCGAGGGGCGCTTGGTAAGGGATTTTCATTCAGAAAGTATATTACTTGGCCTTGGCGGGCACCCCGACTGCCAGGCACCCTTCGGGAAGCGGGCTTGTCACGACTGCGCCTGCACCAACCTTGACCCGATCGGCGATGTGCACATCGGGGATGACGGTGACACCTGCGCCCAGGTTGCAGTGGTTGCCTATTTGCACACCGCCGCACAAGTGCACGCCAGGGCCCAAACTGACGAAATCGCCCAGTATGGTGTCATGGCTGAGAGTGCAGGCCAGGTTGATGCTGGCGTGTGCGCCCACCTGGACTTGGGTGTTCAGAAAGGCTTGTGCAAAGACCACACTGCCCTGCCCCAGACTGACGGACGGTGCGACCCATGCCCGTGGGTGGATGAGGGTCGCGTAGTTCAGGCCGGGATTGGCTTGCTGTAGGCGTTGCACGATTTGTCGACGGGCCTCGGGATCGCCCACGGCGATGATGCCCCAGACTTCTGGGTGTGCTTGCCACCATGTGGCATCGCCCAGTATGGGGGCTGGCAGGGGTTTGAAATGTTTGGCCTTTGCTTGTTCGTCCACCAGAAAGCCTTGCAGGGCCCATGTGCCTGGTTGGCGGATTTCGATGTCGGCCACCAATTGGGCCACTTCGCGTGCGTGCCCTCCTGTGCCCCAGATGACGAGCGGCTTCATGTTGCCGCCCTTTTGAGGATGTCCTGGCGTGCGCCGATTTGTTTTTCGGGGGCATAGAGCGTGCGGGTCAGACTTTGGCACTCGCGGGCAATTCGGCTGAGTTCTTCCGGATGTGAGGCCAGGCGCCGGATGGTGCGCTCGATTTGCCGAGCCATGTTTTCATCGTCGTGCGCCAGCAAGCAGATGGATTGCTGGTCGACATAACCAGGATTTTGCTGCAGTGCGTCTGTCGCCATGATGGCGACCTCGCACAGGGCGGCTTCGACACAGGCCCCGGTGGGAAATCCGTCAAAGTTGCCTGCGTGCAATTGTCCCGGCCTGTTGGGCGAGACGATGAGGTCCATCCAGCTGTAAAACTCGCGCAGTTGTGCGGTAGGCAGTCGCCCGTGGTAGTTTAGTCGGTGAGTCATCTCTGGTACTTCAAGGTCTGCGCTGCTGTAGCCGCCGCCCACCACGTGGACACGCAGATTGTGCAGGTCGCTCAAATGCTGCATGGCTGCCTTGAATTCCGGAAAGCCTTTGTTGGCTGCACCAGGCATGTAGCTTTCGGCGACAAAGCAGACGTCCAGGGTGTCTTTGCCTCGTCCGTAGCGTGGTCCGTGACGGGTGAGTTCTGGGTTGAAGTAGTCAGGGTTGACGACGACGCCTTGGAGCATGTGCATGGGCGGCAGTGTCAGGCCGTGGTTTTGCGCCAGCTCGGTCAGGTAGCGCTGAACCACTGGCTGGGTGACGATGATGTCCTTGAGCAGTGGGCAGGCCAGCACGCGCAGCAGTTTTTGATCGCTTTGCGCATCGCCCAGCCCCAGGCCGCCACCGGGGTAGAGGTTCAGGACAAAGGGGACGTTGTGGCGTATGAGGTCGTCCAGATAAGCATGCGCGTTGTTCAGAAAAGTGATGTACGCCAGCCTGGCTGCGATGAGTCGATCAGGGACGTAGGTACTGATTCGATCTGCGTACTGGGGATACAGCGCTCGGTATGCGCTGTGGTGGGTGCTGAACTCGTCTAGGCTGGACATGATTTGCAATTGCCCGAAGGTTTGCAGGTGGGCGTTGTACTCGGCCACCCGGAATCCCGTGAGCAGATGCGGGAAAAAGTCGTCAATGATGAACCAGGGGGCTTGAGGCACGATGTGGGCGCGTTGCGGCAGCTCGACCATGTCGCTGAGCGGGAAGATTTGTCGTGGGACAACACTGATTGTGGCCAGGTTGTCTTGCCAGTCGTGAAACACGACATCACTGTAGTGCTGGACATCACCCATACTGGCCACGAGGATGGTGAGTGCGTAATCTCCAGCGTGCCAGTGCACGTCGATCTTGAAGGCGATGTCAAAGACGTCACCAGGTTGCCAGCACTTGTCGTAGAGTTCGGGCGCGTTAGCGGTGTGTCCACCGATCACGTTCTGGTTTTGCTTGTTTTTGATGTGGTACGAGAGCACAAGCTGTTGGCATGGCTGAAGCACGCGGCCTCGCACACGTAGCTGGAGCACGTCGCCATATTGCGCCCTGGCCTGGGTGGTCAGCAGTCCGTCAGCACCCCAGTGAGCGGTCAGGATCTCCACGGTTTGGGTGCCTGTTCTGGAGCCGGCCTGCAAGGCGTTGTCTTGCGTGCTGCTGTTTTGGCCTTGTGCCTCGTTGGCGCGCAGGACCCAGTCCTGGTCGTAGGCGCGGGTGACGTCGCGCGTGGGTCCCAGCATGCGTGCCTGCCCCTTTTCGAGCCAGAGGGTTCGCTGACACAAGGCTTTGATGGCGCTGATGTCATGACTGGTGAACAGCAAGGAAACGCCGTCATCCAGCATGCGCCGCATGCGGCTCATGCATTTGAACTGGAACAGCGCGTCACCGACGGCCAGTGCTTCGTCGACGATGAGAATTTGGGGGTCGACGTGTACGGCGACGGAGAAAGCCAGTCGCACGTACATGCCACTGGAATATGTTTTAACAGGGCGGTCGATGAAATCGCCGATGTCGGCAAAGGCGATGATGTCCTCGGATCGGTCCTGTATTTGTTCCGGGGTGAGTCCAAGTATGGCCGCGTTGATGGTGAGATTTTCGCGCCCTGTGAATTCGGGGTTGAAGCCCGCACCGAGTTCTAGCAGTGCTGCAATTCGCCCTTGAACCTGGATACTGCCTGCACTGGGCTCGAGTGTGCCGCAAAGCAATTGCAGCAGAGTGGACTTGCCGGCACCGTTGGCACCGATGATGCCCAGGGTTTCGCCTCGCTGGAGCTCAAAGCTGACGTTTTGGAGGGCATTGAATTCGCGGTAGTAACGTCGCCGCTCGCCGACCAGTATTTGCAGCAAGCGCTGGTGTGGTCGGTCGTAGAGGCGGTAGGTTTTGGAGACGCTTTGTGCGCGTATCAACCAGTTGTTTTGGTCAGAGGACATCGGCAAACCCTCTGCGGGTTTTACGAAAAACCCAAATGCTCAATATCAGTAAAAGAAATGATGCTAAACCATGCATGACCATCAACTGGACATCAGGCAAAGGTGTTTTCGTCAGTATGGCGCGCGATATTTCCACGGGCAGGGTCAAGGGGTTGAACAGCAGCGCTGTTTGCAGCTTGGCAGGGGCACTGGCCAAGGGATAAAAAACCGGTGCCATGAACAGCAAAAAGGTGGAGACGAATCCAGT
>QXGG01314255.1_pt1 | contig 12974 bp, 10 predicted proteins | sample 1982491 | NCBI WGS metagenome assembly QXGG01 (sample SAMN09924614, study PRJNA488089) | Wastewater metagenome, whole genome shotgun sequencing project. | isolation source: South African research farm wastewater | place: South Africa: Irene, Agricultural Research Council, Animal Production... | reverse complement strand
TTCGAATGTGCTGTGGGGTCACTTTGTCCGTGCGTTGCCGGAAATCGGTGGCGTTTTGGGCTACAGCCTGGCGACTTATATGGTGCTGGCAGCGACAGCCGGTTTGTCCTGTTATTACCTGATGCGTTTCGATCTGCGTCCGCTGTTGGCAGCCGGTTTGGTATTCATCACTTTTTTTCTGCCTTTCATTGCGCCGCAGTTCACGATCAATGCCGGCCTGACTGCGCTGACATCTATGTTGGCGTTGGCATGTTATGCACGATATCGGTGGGTGGGTGATCTGTTTGTTTTCATGGGGTTGTCGTTCATCGCTTTTATCATCCGATGGTATGAATTTTGTCTGATTGCTCTGCTGGCAGCCCCATTGCTGGTATCGATGTCTTTGCTGAAGGATAAACGGTTCTGGCTGGCTGCATTGTTATTGGGAAGTGTCCTTGCGTCTGCATTTGTTTTTAATCAGCAAGCCTATCAAGAGCCGGAATGGCAGCGATTCAATGGCTTGCAGTCAATTCGTGAGCAACTTACCGATTACAGTTATGCCGAGAAGATGCGTGGTGTGCCGGAATCAATGGCGGCGGGGCTAAGCGATAACGACCTCGATCTGGTCAGTGAATGGTTCTTCGCTGATGCAGACCTGATGTCCGCGGTACAGTCTGTCGAGCTGAAATTGAGTGGCGCGGAAGCGACGCAAGCTTGGCAATTGGATCAGGATGGCTTGAGTAAAGGAAGAAAATCCCTGACGGGCCCCTTGCGGGAAGGTCCTGCGGTCTGGTTGACACTATTGATGTTCTGCATGCTGGCACTTTTCCCAAGCAGGCGCATGGTGACTGCGATTGTGATTTTTTTGGCCGTGCTTTTTTATTTTGGTTACATCGGACGCGTGGTACCGCTACGGGTCTATTACCCTGTCTTGGCCTTGCTGTTGTTTTTTGTACTTTTATTTGGCTTGGGCAAAGCTACCGACAGATTGCGGCGTACGTTGGTTAGCTTGGCTGTCGTTGGCTTGGGCGCTTATGGTGTTTATAACACCCTGGCCATACAGTTCGAGGCGGATCGGTTGGGCCGGATGCTCAAAGTGGATTTTGGCAACCTTTCAGGCGGGCCCTTGGTAACATGGGTCAATCGCTTCCGCTATGAGTTTGTCTATTCACCGCTGGAGCGAACCGCGCATCGCCAGGATGTTGCATTGTATGCACTCGGTTCTTCAATCTATGCGCCGACTTCCAAAGCATACAAGTTCGAGTCCATGCCCGGCGGTGGTTTTATCGACCGATTCCTGTCGCCGGCAGGGGTCGATTTCGTCGGAATTTATGGCAATGAGGTCAAGGGCCGCAATGCCTCATTGGCGATTTATTGTGCTGAAAGGCATGGGGGCACCTTGGTTACGAGGCCGGTTACCAGGATGCGTGCCTTGAGTGTTGTCAATGTAACTTGCCAGAAACCTTCCTGAAGAAAAGACAAAGAAAATGCAAATCCCGTTTAATCGCCCATTCATTTCCGGCACTGAGCTCTACAATATTGCCCATGCCCACCTCAAGGGACATCTGGCAGGAGACGGCGAATACACCAAGCGCTGTCATCAATGGCTGGAGCAGAAAACCGGCTGCCACAAGGCGTTGCTGACGCATTCATGCACGGCCGCGCTGGAGATGGCGGCGCTGCTGCTGGACATTCAGCCGGGGGATGAGGTCATCATGCCGTCTTATACCTTCGTCTCGACGGCTAACGCTTTTGTGCTGCGGGGTGGGGTGCCGGTGTTCGTCGATATCCGCGAAGACACGCTCAATCTGGATGAGCGGCTGATCGAGGCGGCGATTACCCCGCGCACGAAGGCGATCGTGCCGGTACATTATGCCGGGGTGGCCTGTGAGATGGACACCATTCTGGATGTCGCAGCGCGGCACGGTTTGAAAGTGGTTGAGGATGCGGCCCAAGGGGTCATGGCGACCTATAAGGGCCGTGCGCTCGGCAGTATCGGCGATCTTGGCGCATACAGTTTCCATGAGACCAAGAACGTAATCTCCGGTGAAGGCGGTGCATTGCTGGTCAACAACCCTGCGATGACGCTGCGTGCCGAAATCATCCGCGAGAAGGGAACGGACCGCAGCCGATTCTTCCGCGGGGAGGTGGATAAATATACCTGGCAGGAGGTGGGTTCTTCCTTTCTGCCGGGGGAACTGATTGCCGCATTCCTGTGGGCGCAACTGGAAGAGGCGGAACGCATCACGAAGGAAAGAATCGCCCTGTGGGACCGCTATCATGAAATGCTGGCGCCGTTAGAGGCGCGCGGCGTTTTGCGTCGTCCGATCGTGCCAGATGGTTGTGAGCATAATGCGCACATGTATTACGTGCTGTTGGCTCCGGAGATCGATCGTCAGGCCGTGTTGGACGAGTTCAAGAGGCGGGAGATATGGTCCGTTTTCCATTACGTGCCCTTGCACACTTCTCCCGCAGGTCAGCGTTACGCACGAACGTGCGGCAATCTCGATGTGACGAACCGGCAATCGGAGCGTCTGGTCCGTCTGCCTTTGTGGCTGGGCTTGAGTGAAGAGCAGCAGCAGCGGGTGCTTGCAGTGTTAGTGGATTTGTAAATTCGAGGGTAACTCGTCGCCATCGATGTGGTGACGAGCAATATCTCTCCTTTTACATGTGATAAATGCCGAAGCGTCGCCAGACGCTTTTTTCCAGCTCGATGGCAAGAAACAGCAGTAGTCCCAGGCCGATGATGATGCTCCAGGACATGCCTCCCAACGGTACGCTCTGGAACAGGTGTTGCAGCGGCGCGGAGTATGTATACAGCAGTTGCAACACAATTAGAATGGCTGACACCAGCAAGGCGGTACGATTGCCGGTGAGCGCTTCCAGGTTGAGTGCCGAAGCGGTGAAGTGCCGGATATTGAACAGATAGACCAGTTCACTGAAAACCAGCATGTTGACCGCCGAGGTGCGGGCGGTTTCGATACTGCTACCCTGCGACAGTTCCCATTGAAATGCCGTGAATGTGACGGCGACCATCAGCAGGCTGACATAAATGATACGGGCAAGCAGGACGCCAGTGATGAGAGGTTCTTCCGGTGGGCGCGGCGGTCTGCTCATGACGCCTTGCTCGCCCGGCTCAAAGGCGATGGCGAGTGCCAGCGTGACGGCGGTGACCATGTTGACCCACAGGATCTGGCCGGCCGTGACCGGCAGGGCGAGGCCGGCAAAGATGGCGGTCAGGATTACACCGGCTTCACCACCGTTGGTAGGTAACATGAAGAGCAGCGCTTTCTTGATGTTGTCGAAGACGACGCGGCCCTCGCGCACGGCGCGAGCAATAGAGGCGAAATTGTCGTCGGTGAGCACGAGGTCGGAAGCCTCGCGCGCGGCGTCGGTGCCTTTTTGGCCCATGGCAACCCCGATGTTGGCCGCTTTGAGGGCAGGGGCGTCGTTGACGCCGTCACCTGTCATGGCGACCAGATGCCCCGCTTTCTGCAGGACGGCGACCAGGCGTAATTTGTGCTCGGGGCTGGCCCGTGCAATCACGTCTGTTTCCTGCACCCGCTTTCTCAGTTCCTCGTCATTCAAGGTGTCGATGATTTCGCCCGTCAGCGGGTGATTCGTATCGAGTCCCAACTGACGGCCGATGGCCGTGGCGGTGGCGGCGTGATCGCCCGTGATCATCTTTACGCGTATGCCGGCCTGCTGACATTCTGCGACGGCGGCGATCGCTTCCTCGCGTGGCGGGTCGATGAGGCCGACCATGCCCAGCAGTTCGAACCGCGGCGAGATGTCTGCGGTGTTCAATGTGGTGGTGCCGGCCGGCATCTCGCACCAGGCCAGCGCCAGAACGCGCTCGCCTTCGCCGGCGGCGTGTTCGACGCGTGCGAGCCAGTCGGCCTTGTTCAGCGGCTTGCCGCCGGCTTCGGTCTTGCACAGGGCCAGCACGATTTCTGGAGCACCCTTTAGCAGCGAGAAGGTGCCGCCCTGGTGATCATGGTGCAGGGTCGCCATGTAGGCACGCTCGGATTCGAACGGAATGTCATCCAGCCGCGGGAACTGCCGGGAGATCGTGTCCGGGTCAAACCCTGCCTTGATGGCCAGGGTGAGCAGGGCGCCCTCGGTCGGATCGCCCACAAGTTGCCAGTCGCCGTTTCCGTCGTGTCTGAGTTCGGCATCGTTGCAAAGCAGCGCGCATCGGGCTGGCACATGCAATGGAAGATGTTCTTCCGGGTTGATGGGGGTTTCTTCAAGATGGAACTTGCCGGCAGGGTTGTAGCCGGTGCCGCTTACGGTCAGGCTGTGTTCCGGCAACATTAGCCTGACGGCGGTCATTTCGTTGCGTGTCAGCGTGCCGGTCTTGTCGGTGCAGATCATGGTGACCGAGCCCAGCGTTTCGACGGCCGGCAGGCGGCGGATGATGGCGCGGTTTTTTGCCATGATTCCGGTGCCGATGGCGAGCACGATCGTGACAACGGCGGGAAGACCTTCCGGAATGGCGGCGACGGACAGGCCGACAACCGCGAGGAAGATGCTGAAGGTATCCATGCCTGCGATAAAGTGACCGTAGAGGAAGGTGAAAAGGCCGACGATGAGGATAAATACGGTGATGCGGCGGGCGAACTGATCGAGACGGCGTGTCAGCGGCGTAGACAGGGGCTGGATGTTGCCGACCAGGTTGCCGATCTTGCCGATTTCGGTCTGGCTACCGGTGGCGACGACCACGCCGTGCGCCTGACCATAGGCCACCTGGGTGCCTGAGTATGCCATCGAGCTGCGGTCGCCGAGGGCGGCTTCCGCGTTGACTACGCCGGTGCCTTTTTCTACCGGCACGGATTCCCCGGTCAGCGCAGCTTCACTGACGCGCAGGCTTTTGACTCTGATCAGGCGCAGGTCGGCCGGGATTTTGTCGCCGGATTCCAGCAGCACAATGTCGCCCGGTACCAGTTCATGGGCATCGATCTTGTGTCGCATGCCGCCGCGCAACACGGTGGCGTGACTGGCCAACATGGCGCGTATCGCCTCCAGCGCCTTTTCTGCCTTGCCTTCCTGAATGAACCCGATCAGCGCATTGATCAGCACGACGCCGAAAATGACGCCTGCGTCGATGTAGTCGCCGAGCAGAAGGGTGACGATGCCGGCGGCAAGCAGGACGTAGATCAGCGGATTATGAAATTGCAGCAGGAAGCTCAGCCAGCGGGGGCGGGGTCTTGCTTCGGGTAATCGGTTCTTCCCGTATCGCCGGAGCCTGGTCGACGATTCCTCCAACGCTAGACCTTCATGCCGGCTTTGCTGTCTGGCCAGCGTTTCATCGGCACTGAGGGCATGCCAGTGTATTTCTTCGCTGCTTGTGTGCTGTGGCCGCGCTTCCTGTTGCATGCCTGTCCTTGTCTGCCGGTGTGCCGAAATATCAATAGAGGTAATAGGTGCGGTTCAGATAGCGGCTGACTTCGTTGATCTCGTCGTCGGTCCAGTGCACGCCGATGGCATCCTGCCAGCGCTTGACTTCGCGCTCTATGCCGTCGAGGTCCTTGGCGACCCGGGCATCGCGCCAGTGTATCTGCTGATTGTGACATTCGATGCAGTGGTTGCGGTAGAGCATCTCGCCGCGCGACATGAGCGGTTCGGCATCGGTGTCGGCGGCGGCGATGGTCGGCAGGGCAATGCAAAGCAGGGTGGCAAGATGACGATACATGGTGATTTCACTCCTTGTTGGGTGTAGTCTGCGTGGGAGCTGCATGGTTCAAATATAGCTCAAATGTAGCCGCAGTTCGGCGCTGGCGCAATCCGTGTCAGCGCATAGAAAGCGGCTCAGGCGTGCCTATCGCGCCGTCAGTTGATTTATATCAAGCAACGCTGCCTGTGCTTGCAATAGGCTGTCGGGATGCAGGAAATGACACTGAACAACGAGACACTTGAGCGACCACTTGCACCGAACATGGCAGAGCCGCGTTCCGCCGCGGCGCTCGATGACCCGCTCGAATGGCCGGCTTTCAGCCGTCAGGATCAGGCCGATGCATCCTTGTGGGATTCGCATCTGATGATCGAGGGCATGCATTGCGCGGCCTGCGCCAATACCGTCGAGCGTGCGCTGAAGTCTGTGCCCGGCGTGCTGCAGGCCGAAGTCAACGGCGTCACCGGTCGGGCTGCGGTCAAGTGGTCGGCTGGTATCACGCGGCCGTCGGACTGGGTGGCCGCCGTCAACCGCGCCGGTTACGGGGCAGTGCCGGCATCCGATGCCGAGGCTTTGGCCGTCCGCAAGAAGGCCCAGCGACTGGCGCTCTGGCGCTGGCTGGTGGCCGGCTTCTGCATGATGCAGGTCATGATGTATGCGGCGCCGATCTATGTCGCCGAACCGGGCGACATGACGCCAGACATCCTGCATCTGTTGCGCTGGGCTTCCTGGGTGCTGACGCTGCCGGTCATGCTGTTCTCCTGCGGACCCTTTTTCGAGAACGCCTGGCGCGATGTGCGCCAGCGTCAGGTCAGCATGGACCTGCCGGTTTCGCTCGGCATCCTCATCATGTTCATCGCCAGTTCCATCGCCACCTTCTGGCCGCAGGGCTGGTGGGCGGACGAAGTCTATTTCGATTCCATCACCATGTTCGTCTTCTTTCTGCTCACCGGGCGCTGGCTTGAGACGCGGCTGCGCAACAAGACCGCCGGCGCGCTCGATGACCTCATGCGGCGACTGCCGGAAAGCGTGGAGCGTCAACTGGCGGACGGCAGTTTCGAGCGCGTGTCCGTGCGGCGCCTGCGGCAGGGCGATATCCTGCGCATTTTGCCGGGCGAGGCGTTCCCTGCCGACGGCGAGCTGATACACGGTGAGACATTGGCCGACGAGGCGCTGCTGACCGGCGAATCGAAGCCGGTGAAAAAGACCTTGCATGCGGAACTGATCGCCGGCAGCCACAATCTGGCGTCAGCCATCCTGATGCGGGTCAGTCATGTGGGGGCAGATACGCGCTACGCTCAGATCGTGGCGCTGATGGAGCAGGCGGCGACCGACAAGCCGCGCCTTGCGATCCTTGCCGATCGTATCGCACGACCGTTCCTGATTCTGGTCTTGCTGGCTTCGATCGCTGCCATCGCCTATTGGTGGCAGACCGATCCGGCGCGCGGATTGATGGCGGCGGTGGCCGTGCTGGTCGTCACTTGTCCGTGTGCCTTGTCGCTCGCCACGCCGGCAGCGATGCTGGCCTCGGCCGGTGCGTTGGCGCGACGCGGCGTGCTGACGCGCAGGCTGCAGGCGCTGGAGATGATGGCCGGCATCGACACCGTGGTGTTCGACAAGACCGGCACGCTGACCCATGATCGCATGCAGGTCAGCCGCATCAGCGTGCGTGACGGCTGGAGCGCGGATCGCGCCTTGCAGCTGGCGGCAGCCATCGCGCGGCAATCGTTGCATCCGGTGTCGCGTACTTTGCTGGCAGCCTGCCCGCAAAGCAGCGAGGTCGTCGGCAAGGTCGAGGAAGTCTCGGGACAGGGCCTGCTGGCGGAGTCGGCGCATGGTCAAGTCAGGCTGGGTTCGGCACGTTTCTGCGGCATCGACGCGGCAGGGCATGCGCAGATGCAGGTGCATATGGCCGATGAGCAGGGCTGGCTGGCGAGCTTCGATCTGGACGAGGATATCCGCGCCGATGCGGCCGCAAGCATCGCGCAGTTGCGCGCGGCGGGCATGCGAGTGGAGATCCTTTCCGGCGACCGGCAAGCGGCTGTGCAGCGGGTGGCCGACAAACTGCAGGTCGATCGCGTGGCTGCCGACAGCACGCCGCAGGACAAGCTGACACATATCCGGACATTGCAGGACGCCGGCCGTCATGTCGCCATGGTCGGCGACGGCCTCAACGACGGTCCGGTGCTGGCCGGCGCCCAGGTTTCAATCGCGCTGGGGCAGGCCGCGCCGCTGGCACAGTCGCAATCGGATTTCGTCATCCTCGGTGCGCAGCTGACGACGGTGACGCAGTTGTTCCTGCAGGCGCGGCGGACGATGCATATCGTGCGCCAGAACCTGATATGGGCGGCGCTCTACAACGCCGTCTGCATTCCCCTTGCCGTCACCGGCTGGATCAATGCCTGGATCGCCGGGCTCGGCATGGCCCTCAGTTCCCTGCTGGTGATTCTGAACGCGGCCAGACTGGCCAAAATACAGGATTAATTCATGGACATCCTCTTTCTTTTGATTCCTCTTTCCGTTGTGCTGGTGCTCGCCATCCTCGCGGGGCTGTGGTGGGCCATCTACAACGATCAGTTCGAAGACATAGAGCAGGAAGGCGAGCGGATTCTGCACGACGATTGACCTATGTCAAATTGGGCTGCCGCACTCTGCGACAGAATGTCACACAGCATCGTCAACTTGGGGTAGGGGAAATGAGTCTAAATAGCTCTGAAGCAGTGATGTACAACGATACCGTTGTACGGCAGTTTTCAATCATGGCGGTCATCTGGGGTGTGGTGGGCATGCTGGTAGGCGTGATCATCGCCGCCCAGTTGTATATTCCGGAACTGAACCTGGGCTTGCCCTGGACCAGTTTCGGCCGTTTGCGACCGTTGCACACCAATGCCGTCATCTTCGCTTTCGGCGGCAGCACGTTGTTCGCCACGTCATATTACGTCGTGCAGCGCACCTGTCAGACCCGGCTGTTCGGCGGGCCGCTGGCGTCGTTCACGTTCTGGGCCTGGCAGATCGTCATCGTCGCGGCCGCCATCTCGCTGCCGCTCGGTTTCACCCAGGCCAAGGAATACGCTGAACTGGAGTGGCCGATCGACATCCTGATCGCGCTGGTCTGGATCGCTTATGCCATCGTCTTCTTCGGCACCATCGGCAAGCGCAAGGTCAAGCATATCTATGTCGCCAACTGGTTCTTCGGCGCATTCATCATCGCCGTCGCCTTGCTGCATATCGTCAACAGTGCCGCGATCCCGGCCGACTTCATGAAGTCCTACTCGGCCTATGCCGGCGTGCAGGATGCCATGGTGCAGTGGTGGTACGGTCACAATGCCGTCGGCTTCTTCCTGACTGCCGGCTTCCTCGGCATCATGTACTACTTCGTGCCCAAGCAGGTCGAGCGTCCGGTCTACTCCTACCGCCTCTCCATCGTGCACTTCTGGGCGCTGATCTTCACTTACATGTGGGCGGGTCCGCACCATCTGCACTATACCGCATTGCCGGACTGGACCCAGTCGCTCGGCATGGTGTTCTCGCTGATTCTGCTGGCACCTAGCTGGGGCGGTATGATCAACGGCATGATGACCATGTCCGGCGCGTGGCACAAACTGCGTGACGACCCGATCCTGCGCTTCCTCATCGTGTCGCTGTCGTTCTACGGCATGAGCACCTTTGAAGGCCCGATGATGGCAATCAAGACCGTCAACGCGCTGTCGCACTACACCGACTGGACCGTGGGCCACGTACACTCCGGCGCTCTCGGCTGGGTCGGCCTGGTTTCCATGGGCGCGCTCTACTATATGATCCCGCGTCTGTTCGGCCAGAAGCAGATGTACAGCATCAAGGCCATCGAACTGCACTTCTGGATGGCGACCATCGGCATCGTGCTCTATATCGCCGCGATGTGGATCGCCGGTGTCATGCAGGGCCTGATGTGGCGCGGCGTCAATCCGGACGGCACGCTGACCTATACCTTCGTCGAAAGCGTGAAGGCGACCTATCCGTTCTACGCGCTGCGTCTCCTGGGCGGCCTGCTTTACCTCGGCGGCATGGTGGTCATGCTGTGGAATGTGCTGAAGACCGCATCGAACGGTCAATCCGTCAATGTCCCTGTTCCGCCCGTTGCGGCTCATGCTTAAGGAATAATGAAAATGGCTGACCACAATAAAAAGTCCGGTTTCTCTCACGAGAAGATCGAAACCAACAATTTCCTGATGATCGTGCTGATCCTGGTCGTCGTCTCCTTCGGCGGCCTGGTGGAAATCGTCCCGCTGTTCTTCCAGAAGACGATGACCGAGCCGATCAAGGGCCTGCAACCGTACACGCCGGTGCAACTGGCGGGTCGCGATATCTATATCCGCGAAGGCTGCTACAACTGCCACTCGCAGATGATCCGCCCGTTCCGCGCCGAGGCCTTGCGCTACGGCCATTACTCGGTCGCCGGCGAGTTCGTCTACGACCATCCGTTCCAGTGGGGAAGCAAGCGCACCGGTCCGGACCTGCACCGCGTCGGCGGCAAATACAGTGACGAATGGCATCGCATCCACCTGATCAATCCGCGAGATGTGGTGCCTGAATCCAACATGCCGTATTACCCGTGGCTGGAGAAGAATCTGGTCGATGCCGATGGCATTCCGCAGAGAATGCGGGCGCTACGCAAGGTCGGCGTGCCGTATACCGACGAGCAGATCGCCAATGCCAAGGCCGAGGTGGAAGGCAAGACAGAGATGGATGCCCTGATCGCTTATCTGCAGGGCTTGGGCAGAACCTTGAAATAGCGGGGTGAGACTGATGGATATCAATACGTTACGCATCATCGCAACCGTCGCCAGCTTTGTCGTCTTCATCGGCATCGTGGTCTGGGCTTGGTCACGCCGGCGCGAAGCGGATTTCAAAGAAGCGGCCAATCTGCCTTTTGAACAGGATTGAGGAATAAAAAATGAGTGATTTCGATTTCACCAGCAGTTTCTGGCCGTTGTTTATCTCGGCGATCACGGTACTCGGCATCCTTGGCTGCGCACTGCTGCTGTGGCTGACCAACAAGACCAAGGTGCAGGCGTCGCAGGACATGAGCACCGGTCACGTCTGGGATGGCGATTTGCGTGAAATGAACAACCCGCTGCCGCGCTGGTGGGTGTGGCTGTTCATCATCACCATCGTCTTCTCCGTCGCTTACCTGATCATCTACCCCGGCATGGGCTCCTATCAGGGCAAGCTGGGCTGGACCCAGGTCGGCCAGTTCGAGGCCGAGATGGCCAAGGCCGAGGAAGTCACCAAGCCACTGTATGACAAGTTCATGGCGATGTCGGTGCAGGAGGTCGCGGCAGACGAGCAGGCGATGGCGATCGGCGGGCGCCTGTTCCTCAACAACTGCGCTCAGTGTCACGGTTCCGATGCGCGCGGCAGCAAGGGCTTCCCCAATCTGACCGACAACGACTGGCTGCATGGCGGCGAACCGGAAAACATCAAGACCACGCTGGTCAACGGCCGCATGGGCATGATGCCCCCGATGGCCGCCATGGTCGGTAGCGAGGACGATGTCAGGAACGTGGCCAATTATGTCTTGAGCCTCTCCGGCAGCGAGCACGATGCTGCGCGGGCCGAACTCGGCAAGGAGAAGTTCATGGTCTGTGCCGCCTGCCACGGTCCGGAAGGGACGGGCAACCAGATGATGGGGGCGCCCAATCTGACCGATGGCATCTGGTTGCACGGCGCCGGCGAGAAGAACATCATGGCCATGATCAACAACGGCAAGACCAATCAAATGCCTGCACAGGCCGACAAGCTGAGCGAGGCACAGATCCATGTGCTGACAGGCTATGTCTGGGGTTTGTCCAACAAGTAATGAAAGTGCGGTGAAACAGGCATGGCCGAAAATACAGCAGGCGCCAAGCGGGCCGAAGCTCCGGATGAAGTGATGGTTTCGTTATACGCTGCGCAGGAGAAGATCTACCCGCGCAGCGTTTCAGGGCTGTTCAGCAAGTGGCGCTGGGTGATGATCTGGATCACGCAGATCGTCTTCTACGGCGTCCCCTGGCTGCAATGGGGTGAGCGCCAGGCCGTGCTGTTCAATCTCGAGGCCAGACGTTTCTATATCTTCGACCTCGTTCTCTATCCGCAGGACCTGATTTATCTCACCGCCATCCTCATCATCTCGGCGCTGTCGCTGTTCCTGTTCACTGCAGTGGCCGGCCGTTTGTGGTGCGGCTACACCTGCCCGCAAACGGTCTATACCGAGATCTTCCTCTGGTTTGAAAAGGTCATAGAAGGCGACCGGGCCGCCCGCATGAAACTCGACAAGAGCGGCATGACGGCGGAGAAGCTCACCAAAAAGAGCCTGAAGCATCTGGTCTGGGGCTTGTTCGCCTTATGGACCGGGTTCACCTTCGTCGGCTATTTCACGCCCATCCGCGAGCTGTTGCAGAACTGGATGGTGTTGCAGATGGGACCTTGGGAAACCTTCTGGGTGTTCTTCTACGGATTCGCCACCTACGGCAACGCCGGTTTCATGCGCGAGCAGGTATGCAAATATATGTGCCCGTATGCCCGCTTTCAGAGCGCCATGTTCGACAAGGACACGCTCATCGTTACTTATGACGACGAGCGCGGCGAGCCCCGCGGCAGCCGCTCGCGCAAGGATGACGCCAAGAGTCTGGGACTGGGTTCCTGTATCGACTGCAATCTTTGCGTGCAGGTGTGTCCCACCGGCATCGACATCCGCAAGGGATTGCAATATGAGTGTATCGGTTGCGGTGCCTGCGCCGACGTCTGCGACAGCGTGATGGACAAGGTCGGTTATCCGCGCGGCCTGATCCGTTATACGACAGAAAACGGTATGCGCAATCACTGGAGCAAGGCCGAGATGTTCCGGCATGTGCTGCGTCCGCGCGTGATGATCTACTTCAGCATTCTTGCGCTTCTGGTCATCATCCTGCTGACAAGTCTTGCCCTGCGCACGCCATTCATGGCCGATGTGATCCGCGACCGCGGGGTCATGTCCCGCATTGTCGAGGGCGGTCTGCTTGAGAATGTCTATCGCATGCAGCTGATGAATGCGACGGAAAGTCCGCAGTCCTATCGCATCAGTGCCCGGGGCGAGGACGGCCTGCTGCTGAAGTCGCCCGATATCGACGAGAACGCAGGCGTCACGCTGCAGCCGGCCGAATCGAAATGGATTACGCTGTATCTGCAGATACCCGATGGCAAACTGGAGCCGGGTTCGCACCGCGTCTGGTTCGACATCGAGATGACAGGCAGTGACAAGCGACTGGAAGAAAAGTCGGTATTTCTGGTGCCGCGCTAGTTTCTGATAGCGTAAGGAAATGCC
>QXGG01134899.1_pt1 | contig 12976 bp, 10 predicted proteins | sample 1982491 | NCBI WGS metagenome assembly QXGG01 (sample SAMN09924614, study PRJNA488089) | Wastewater metagenome, whole genome shotgun sequencing project. | isolation source: South African research farm wastewater | place: South Africa: Irene, Agricultural Research Council, Animal Production... | reverse complement strand
CGGCGGCGAACCAGGCGCGCATGGCGTCGAAGTCGAAGAGCTGCTGCATCAGCTCGGCGTAGTCGGCGACCGGGTCGATCACCTCGACCGTCATGCCGCCGAGCGTGCGCGTGCCGAGCGTGTCGAAGTCGATGTCCTCGCCCGCGTCTTCGATCCGGTACTCGGCAATCTCCAGGCTGCGCGCGTAGATCGCCTCGGTGAGCTTCTCCGGGGCGGGGCCGCCGTTCGATGCGTTGTACTTGATGCCGAAGTCGCCGTCCGGCCCGCCCGGGTTGTGGCTGGCCGACAGGATGAGGCCGCCGAAGGCGGCGCGGCGGCGGATGACGGCACTGACGGCCGGCGTCGATAGCAGCCCGCCGCGGCCCACCAGCACGCGGGCGAAGCCGTTGGCCGCGGCCATGCGCAGGATGGTGCGCACCGCGACACGGTTGTGGAAGCGGCCGTCGCCGCCCAGCACCAAGGTCTGGCCCTCGTGGCCGGGCAGGGTGTCGAACACCGCCTGCACGAAGTTCTCGAGGTAATGCGGCTGCTGGAAGACGGCGACCTTCTTGCGCAGTCCGGAGGTGCCGGGGCGCTGGCCGGGGAAGGGGCGGGTGGGGACGGTCTGGATGCTCATGGCTTCAAGGCTTGATGGCCGGGGAGGGGTAGAGATTGGGGATCCGTCGGGCCGTGTTCGCCATGGGGCGCCTGCTGCCCGACGGTGGGGGTGGAAGATTCGCCGTCCGCACGAGCCGGGGCGGACAGCGCGGCGGACCGCGTCAGCGCCGGGTCCGCGAGCGCGCGGTCGGTGAAGACCAGCACGCTGCGCGCCGAGAGCGTGATCGTAGCCGGTGGAGCAGGGAGCGCTGGCACGCTCCGTGGGGCGCCATCCTGCTCGGCGCTGTCGAAGACGGCGTGCCAGTAGCCGGGCGGGGGCGTGAAGCGGCAGTCTTCCGTATCCGGGTTGAGCAAGATCAGCACGCTTGCCTCGGCTGCCGCTTCCGACACCGCAGTCGGGCGCGGCAAACCGTGATGCGGTCGGTCGGTCGCCGCGGCAAGGACGCGCGACGGGTGCAGCAGGATGGCCAAGGCCCGTGTGTCGTGCGTGTTCCAGTCCGTAGCCTGCAGCGGCAGGCCGTCCGGCCCCAGCCAGGCAACCGTGGGGGCGTCCGCCTGCTCCGCACCACGCAGCCAGTCGGCGTGGCGCAGCGCGGGCAGGGCTGCGCGCAGGGCAAGCAGACGGCGCACGCAGGCGAACAGCGCGTGGTCGGCCTGCGCCCAGTCGAGCCAGGTGGTGTCGTTGTCCTGGCAGTAGGCGTTGTTGTTGCCGCGCTGGCTGTGACCGATCTCGTCGCCGGCGAGCAGCATCGGCGTGCCCTGGGCGCACAACAACGTGGCGAGCAGCGCGCGTTGCAGGCGGGCGCGCAGCGCGAGCACCGCGGCATCGTCGGTCGGGCCCTCGACGCCGCAGTTGCACGAGGCGTTGTGGTGCTGGCCGTCGCGGTTGTGTTCGCCGTTGGCGTGGTTGTGCTTGTGCTCGAAGCTCACCAGGTCGCGCAGCGTGAAGCCGTCGTGGGCGGTGAGGAAGTTGACGCTCGCCATGGGCGCGCGGCGGTTGCGGTCGAACTGAGCGGCCGAGCCGGCAAAGCGGTGGGCGAAGGTGCCGCGATCGCCGCAGCCACGCAGCCACCAGGCGCGCATCGTGTCGCGGAACTGGTCGTTCCACTCCATCCAGCCCGCCGCAAACGCGCCGAGCTGGTAGCCGCCGGCGCCGATGTCCCAGGGTTCGGCGATCAGCTTCAGGCCGGCAAGCTGCGGGTCGGCCTGGATGGCGGCGAAGAGGCCCGCATCGCGGTTGAAGTTGCCGTGGCGATCACGGCCGAGCGTGGTGGCGAGATCGAAGCGGAAGCCATCGACGCCGTAGTGGCCGGCCCAGTGACGCAACGCGCCGAGCACCAGCTCGACCATGCGCGACTCGGCGAGGTTGACGCTGTTGCCGCAGCCGGTCCAGTCCTGGTAGTGCGCCGGGTTGCCGGGAACAAGATGGTAGGCGCGCGCATTGGCCAGGCCGCGCAGCGACAGCATCGGCCCATCGGCGTCGAGCTCGGCGGTGTGATTGAAGACCACGTCGAGCACCACTTCCAGGCCGGCGGCGTGCAGGGTGTCGATTGCGGCGATGAGCTCGCCGGCGGGCGTGGTGCCGGGGCGCTTACTACAGTAGCGCGTCTCCGGCGCCAGCCAGGCGAGCGGCGCGTAACCCCAGTGGTTGGCCAGGCCGCGGCGCTGCAAGGCAGCCTCATCGGCGCGAAAGTGCAGCGGCAGCAGGCTCAGCGTGGTGATGCCGAGCGAGCGGTAGTGGGCGAGCATCGCCGGGTGGGCCAGCGCCGCGTAGCTACCACGCAGCGCCGGCGGAATGTCGGGGTGGCGCATCGTCAGTGCGCGGACGTGGGCCTCGTAGAGCACCATCCGCTCGCGCGGAATGCGCGGGCGGGGAGGGCGCCCGTACGTCGCCATGGGGACAGACGCGCGTGACATGGGGACAGGCACGCGTGCGATAGGGAAAGGCACTCGTGCCTTGGGGGCGACGGCAGCGTTGTCGCGCGCGTCGGGCAGGCGCGCATCGTCGCCGCGGGCGGCGCGGAACGCGGCCAGCCTTGCCGCCAGCGCCGCGTCGTCGGCCGTGCCCGGACCCTGGCGGCCGTAGTTGCCGACCACCTCCTGCGCCCAGGGGTCGAGCAGCAGCTTGGCCGGGTTGAACCAATGGCCATGCTGCGGCGCCCAGGGGCCGTGCGCGCGCAGGCCATACACCAGGCCGGCCGCGCCGCCGGGTAAAAAGCCGTGCCAGACGCCCTCGCTGCACACCGGCAGCGCGAGGCGATGCAGTTCCTCGCGGCCCTCGGCATCGAAGAGGCAGAGCTCGATCGCTTCGGCGTCCGGCGCCCACACGGCGAAGTTCACCCCGGTTTCACCGGCGTCCTCGGTCAGGCTGGCGCCGAGCGGCCGCGACTGTCCGCGACGTAGCGCCAGGGCGGGGCCGTCGGGGCCAGGGGCGTCGTGCAGCATCGGGAGGAAGTCGGGGAGCGGGTCGCTCATCGCTGCGATCTCTTGGGTCGTGCGTCCAGGCGCGTCAGTCCTCGCGCACGAGCATCGCCACGCCCAGTGGCGGCAGGCGCAGCACGATCGACTGCGCCTCGCCCTGCCAGGGCAGCGCGTCGCTGTGCAGCGGGCCGTTGGTGACGCCCGAGCCGCCATAGACCGCATCGTCAGTGTTGATCAGCTCGTGCCAGGTGCCGGCCGCCGGCACGCCGATGCGCCAGTGCTCGCGCACCACGGGGGTGAAGTTGCAGACCACGACCACGACCGCGCCAGTGCGCGCGCGGCGCTCGAAGACCAGCACCGAGTGCGCCGCGTCGTCGTGGCTGATCCAGCGGAAGCCTTCCGGCGCCACATCCTGCTCGTACAGCGCCGGATGGGCGCGCAGCACGCGGTTGAGGTCGCGCACCAGGCGCTGCATGCCGGCGTGCGGCGCGTGCTCGACGAGGTGCCAGGGCAGCGCGGCGTCGGCGTTCCACTCCGTCCACGGCGCGAACTCGCAGCCCATGAACAGCAGCTTCTTGCCCGGGTGGCCCCACATGAAGCCGTACAGCAGGCGCAGGTTGGCGAACTTCTGCCAGTCGTCGCCGGGCATCTTGGCGAGCAGCGAACCCTTGCCGTGCACCACCTCGTCGTGCGACAGCGGCAGCACGAAGTTCTCGCTGAAGGCATACACCAGCGAGAAGCGGATCTGGTCGTGGTGGTGCTGGCGGTGCACCGGGTCGCGCGCCATGTAGGCGAGCATGTCGTTCATCCAGCCCATGTTCCACTTGTAGTGGAAGCCGAGGCCGCCGCCCTGCAGGTCGGGCGCAGGCGGGCGGCTGACGCCGGGGAAGGCGGTGGATTCTTCGGCGAGGGTGATCGCCTCGGGGCGCTGGGTGCCGACGAGGTGGTTCATGCGGCGCAGGAAGTCGATGGCCTCCAGGTTCTCGCGTCCGCCGAAACGGTTGGGCACCCATTCGCCGGCCTTGCGGCTGTAGTCGCGATAGAGCATGGACGCCACCGCATCCACGCGCAGGCCGTCGATGCCGAAGCGCTCAATCCAGTACAGCGCGTTGCTGCCGAGGTAGTTGCGTACCTCGCTGCGGCCGTAGTTGTAGATCAGCGTGTTCCAGTCCTGGTGAAAGCCCTCGCGCGGGTCGGCGTGCTCGTAAAGGTGCGTGCCGTCGAATTCGGCCAGGCCGTGCGCATCGCTCGGGAAGTGGGCGGGCACCCAGTCGAGGATCACACCCAGCCCCGCGGCGTGCGCAGCATCGGTGAAGGCGCGGAAGTCCTCGGGCGTGCCGAAGCGCGAGGTGGGTGCGTAAAGCCCGATCGGCTGGTAGCCCCAGGAGCCGTCGAAGGGGTGCTCGTGCACCGGCATCAGCTCGAGGTGGGTGAAGCCGTGCTCGACCGCGTAGGGGATCAGGCGCTCGGCCAGCTCGCGGTAGCTGAGCCAACCGCCGTCGGCGTGGCGTTGCCAGGAGCCAAGGTGCACCTCGTAGATGCTGACCGGCGCATCGAGCGCGTTGGCGCGCTGGCGTGCCGTGTCGGAGGCCATGCCGGGCAGCAGGCGCTGCACCACCGACGCGGTCTGGGGGCGCAGCTCGGTGCGGAAGGCGAAGGGGTCGGACTTGAGCCGCACGACGCCGTCGGCGCCAAGGATCTCGTACTTGTAAAAATCGCCTTCGCCCACCCGCGGCAGGAAGAGCTCCCACACGCCGCATTCGCGACGCAGCCGCATCATGTGGCGGCGCCCGTCCCAGTGGTTGAAGCCGCCCACGACCGAGACCCGGCGCGCAGCCGGCGCCCATACGGCGAAGCGCGTACCGGCGATGCCATCGACGCGGCAGGGATGCGCGCCCAGCCATTCGTAGGGGCGGTGATGGCTGCCTTCGGCCAGCAGCCAGACATCGAGGTCCTCGATCAGCGGGCCGAAGCTGTAGGGATCGTCGAACAGGTCCGCTGCGCTGCTCGCAGCGTCAATGCCGGCGCTTCCGTGGCGCTTGTCGGGCGCGGACCAGCTCACCTTCAGGCGATACGGAAAGGTCTTGCCGTCGCGAGCAACAATGCCGGCGAACAAGGCGCTGTCGCCCTGGCGCTGCATCCGGGCGAGTGTGCGCCCGGCCTCGTCCGTCGCCTCGACCACATCGGCGCCCGGGAGCAGCGCGCGGACCACCACGGCGTCCGCCACCACATGCATGCCGAGTACCGAAAACGGGTCGCCGTGGCTGGCGTTCATCAAGGCGGCGAGCGCGCCTTCGTCGATCCAGGCTTGCAGTCCGTCGGCGGACTGCATCACTTCATCTGCCATGCTGCGCCGGTCGTGGCCGAGCATCTGAGCCTCTCTTGTTCGCGCGCCGCACGGACCGGGCGGGGCGGCCCCGCTGCGACGCTGCATCTGCCCGCTAGGATAAAGCTTTCGCCTCTTGAATGGCGCGGGCCGGGCGGGCTTTTGTCATCCAGGGGTCGTCTCAGAAAACGGGAAATAAAGCACGTTAAGCCGATTGCATGGGCCGCCGCATCGTACTGGTAGGCGAGCGTCTTGCCCCCGGCCGCGGTGCTGGTCAGGCGCCCGGCCGCATCCCACACGTAGGCCACGGTGTGGCTGTTGTCGGCGTACCTGGCCTGGGTACGACGGCCCAGCAGGTCGTAGGCGAAGGCGACGTTGTCCGCGGCCGTGGGGTAGCTGCGGCTGGTCAGGCGGTGCAGGTTGTCGTAGGCGAAGGTGACCGTCTCGCCGCTGCGCTTCCTGTGGCTGACGAGGCTGCCGACGGCGTTGTAGCCGTACTGCTCGTAGTCGGTGGTCGATGAGGTGCCGGCTGTGGTGGGGTGCGGGTAGCGCAGCTTCACCCGGCGGTCGTGGCCGTCGTACTCGTAGGTCGTGCGGTTGCCCTTGGCGTCGGTCAGCGTGACCGGCAGGCCGTTGGCGCTGTAGGTGGTGGTGGCGTAGGTTTGTGTCAGCGCCGTGCCGACCGCCCGCTTGACCTGATGCACGCTGCCGTCGGCGTTGTACACCGTCTCGGTGACGCGGTTGCCGCCCTGCGCCGCGGGGAGCGCCTCGGTGACGCGCATCAGCCGGTCGAGGTCGTCGTAGGCGTAGTCGGTGACCGCGACCGGGGCGGCGGCTGTCGGGCAGGTGGTGGCCGCGGCCGTTACCGCCGGGCCCCAGGCCTTCAGAAGCTTGCCGGTGGCGCTGTAGTCAGACGCACCACGGTCAGGTCATTTCCCCAAACCGTGGTGCGCCCCCTATTTCCTGCTGAACGTGGGGACAGACCATGGCCTCGCGGCGGTTCAGCCGCTACAGCGCGGCGGGACCCCAAAATCGTGGTCTGTCCCCGATTACATAGGTCCACACGCCGTCGCCGGTCAGGTTGCCCTTGGCGTCGTGGGTGAGCGTGGCACCGGCCGCGGTGGTGTATTGGTTCAGGCCGTTGGCGGTGTAGCTCTGGGTGCCGTTGGCGTAGCCCGTCCATTGGTACAGATCGTTCGTCCAGTTCTGGCTCACGATTTCCTGCACGGGGTTGCGGGTGTAGGTGGTGGTCTGGTCCTGCGCGGTGCCGGTCAGGTTGTGCGCGAGGCTGGCGAGCGCGCCTTGGGTGACGTAGAGGGGGCCAGCTCACGAAACGGAAAAATCGTATGGTAATGGCGTGGCCCTGTACGGCAATCTGCCGTATAATTTCGGCAGGAGGACAAGACTATGCCCGCAGCCACTTCTACCGCCCGCCTCGAAGCCCGGATCAGCACCGATCTGCATTCGATGCTCAAGCGCGCCGCTGAACTTCAGGGGCGCACCATGACTGACTTCGTGGTCGCTGCCGTCCAGGACGCCGCGCAACGCGTCATCGAGCAAGCCGAGGTCATCCGCCTGTCGCTGGCCGATCAGGAGTGCTTTGCAAAAGCGTTGCTGTCGCCGCCGCAACCGGCCCCGGCCTTGGAACGCGCTTTCGCCCGTCGCCGCAAGCTCTTGCGTGCTGAATGAGCAGCGCACCGTTCCGGCTCACGCCGCTCGATGCCGCGCATGTTCGCGCAGCGTTCAACTGCGGCTCAGAACCGCTTGAGCGTTACCTGCGGGAACAAGTCACCCAAGATATTCGCCGCCGTGTGGCTGCCTGCTTCGTGGCGTTGGCGGAAGGGCAACGCATCGCGGGCTACTACACGCTGGCGTCAGCAAGCCTGCTGCTGACCGATCTTCCAGCCAGCGTCGGCAAGAAGTTGCCGCGCTATCCGACCGTGCCAGCGGTTCGCATGGGCCGCTTGGCCGTCGATCAGGCTTTCAAAGGGCAAGGGCTAGGCGGCGCACTGCTGGCCGATGCGCTTGACCGTGCTGTCCGTTCCGAGATCGCCGCCTATGCCTTGATGGTGGATGCCAAGGACGAGGCGGCAGCAGCCTTCTACCGACATCATGGCTTCATCGCTTTACCCGACTCACCGTTCACGCTCTTCCTGCCGCTGGCCACGGTGGAGGCGTCTCGAAAAACGGAAAATCGAGCGCGCTAGGCCGGTGGCATTCGTGTGCGTCAGGCTAGGCTATACCCTAACCGCGTGTCAGGCTGCCCGGCGACAATGCGTCAGGATCGAGTCCAATTGCGCATTGACGGACGCATGCTGCCAGGGGTTATGGATTTCTCCCCGACACATCAGGCCACGCTGTCGATGAAGCCCTGTTGCTGTACCTGTCGCCGCTGGGCTGGGACCACATCAACCTGACCAGGGCTTACCTTTGGCGCAGCAGCGCCAAGATCGGCGCAGGTAAGTTCAGACCGTTGCGAGCAATCCAATCGGCTTAACGTGCTTTATTTTCCGTTTTCTGGGAAGACCCCATCCACGGGCAGGCTCCGTTGCTTGGGTCCGCGAGCATGTTGGGCATATCCCGCATACCCTGCACGCCCGCGATGCGCACCTCTACCGCACGGGGTCGAAGGCCGTGTATCCGACCTCGATCTGCGCGTCGAGCGCGGCCGATGCGCCGATGAGCGCGACGTGGGGCGAGCGGATCACCCAGGTCGGGATGCGCGCGAGGTAAGGCTGGAAGCGCCCCTTGGCCTCGAAACGCGCACGGAAGGGCGAGCGGGCGAAGAACTCGCCCAGCTGCGGCACGATGCCGCCACCGATGTAGATGCCGCCGCGCGCGCCCAGCGTGAGCGCGAGATCGCCGGCCACGGTGCCGAGCAGCGCGCAGAACATCGACAAGGCCTCGACGCAGTGCGGGCACGTTCCGTCGCGTCCGCGCGCGCTCACCGCCTCGGCGGACAGCGTCTCGGCCGGCACGCCGTCCAGCGCGCACAAGGCCGTGTACAGAGCAAGCAGGCCGGGGCCGGACAGCACGCGCTCGGCCGAGACATGGCCATGGCGCGCAGCCAGCCAGGCCACGACCTGCGCCTCGCGCGGCGTGCTGGCGGGCAGGCTGACGTGACCGCCTTCGCCCTGGAGCGGCACCGGGCCACCCGGTGCAGGGATCAGTCCCGAGATGCCAAGCCCCGTCCCCGCACCGATCAGGCCGATGGCGGCGCCGGGCTGCGCCTCGCCACCGCCGATGCGCTCGCACGCCTCCTCGGCCAGCCCTGGCAGCCCCAAGGCGAGCGCGGTGAAGTCGTTCACCACCCGCAACCGCTGCAGGCCGAGCGCTGCGCGCAGCGCTCCGACCGAGAAGCGCCACGGGTGGTTGGTCATCGCGACCTCGTCACCACTGATCGGCGTGGCGATCCCGAACGCGGCCACTGCGGGCAGCGCAGCGCCGGTCTCCGCGAGCCAGGCCTGCAAGGCCTCGCCAGGGCCGACAAAGTCTGCGCAGTGCAAGCTGCGCAGCGCGCTCGGTGCCGCGCCGGGGTGCGCGATGAGTGCAAAGCGGACGTTGGTGCCGCCAATGTCCGCGACCAGGCGCGGCCAGGGGGCGGAGGGGGAGGGAGCAGTCGTGGAAGTTTCGGGCACGGCGTCTTCAGGCACGGAGAGGAGAGACGGAGGAGCAGACGAAGGAACCAGACCGCCAGGCTCGCGGCATGACACAAGTCCGCGAACGGCGGCAGCATGGACGGGCAGGGCGGGAAAACGCGTAGTGAAGCCACACACCTGGTAAAACCGATCCCAGTCCAGCACCATGCGATCCGATTGTCTTGCAGCCGCAGCAAAACGCCAATCGCCTTATTGAACCTCGCCTCGTTCAAGATCGTCGCCGTCACCGTCTTCCTGCCACACCGCCTTCCTCACGCCCGCGAGACCCTCCCATGGCGCTGCACCCGCCCCTAGCAACAGTTGCCGCGCGCACTCGCCGCGCCAACCCCGAAGCCGCCGACAGCGCCCCATGGTGGAAGTCCGCCGTCGCCTACCAGATCTACCCGCGCAGCTTCATGGACGCCGACGGCGATGGGGTCGGGGACCTGGCCGGCATCCTGTCCCGGCTCGACCATCTCCAGTGGCTGGGCGTGGATGTGATCTGGATCTGCCCGATCTACCAGTCGCCCAACGACGACAACGGCTACGACATCAGCGACTACCGCGCCATCCTCCCGACCTTCGGCACCATGGCCGATTTCGATCGCCTGCTCGCCGAGGTGCACCGGCGCGGCATGCGCCTGATCCTCGACCTGGTGCTCAACCACACCAGCGACGCACACCCGTGGTTCATCGAATCGCGCGCCGCACGCGACAGTGCGCGCCGCGACTGGTACATCTGGCGCGACGGTCGCGATGGCAAGCCGCCCAACAACTGGGAGAGCATCTTCAAGGGCCCGGCCTGGGAGCACGACGCGGCCACCGACCAGTACTACCTGCACCTGTTCTCCCGCCGCCAGCCCGACCTGAACTGGGAGCAGCCGGCCATGCGCGCGGCGTTGTTCGACACCGTGCGCTGGTGGCTGGACAAGGGCATCGACGGCTTCCGGGTGGATGCGGTGAGCCACATCCGCAAGATGCCCGGGCTGCCCGACATGCCCAACCCGCGCCGGCTGCCCTGCGTGCCGTGCTACCGCATGCACATGAACGTCGACGGCGTGCTCGAACACATCGGCGAACTCTGCCGAGAGACCTTCGCGCGCTACGACGTGATGAGCGTCGGCGAGGCCAACGGCGTGCGCGCCGAAGAGGCCGAGGCCTGGGTGGGTGCGGACCGCGGGCGCTTCAGCATGATCTTCCAGTTCGAGCACCTGGCGCTGTGGTCACGCGCGCCGGGCGGGCCGCTCGACGTGCGCGCGCTCAAGCGCGTGTTCTCGCGCTGGCAGCACGCGCTGCACGGCCGGGGCTGGAACGCGCTGTTCCTCGAGAACCACGACATTCCGCGCGTGGTGTCGAAGTGGGGCGACACCGGCGCGCTGTGGCGCGAGAGCGCGACTGCGCTCGCCACCGTGTACTTCCTGATGCAAGGCACGCCCTTCATCTACCAGGGCCAGGAGATCGGCATGACGAACAGCGAGTTTGCGTCGATCGACGACTTCGACGACGTGCTGGCGCGCAACGATTACGCTCTGCGCCTTGCAGCCGGGGAATCCGTAGAGGCCATCCTCGCCGACCTGACGCTCAACAGCCGCGACAACGCCCGCACGCCGATGCAGTGGGATGACTCCGCGCACGCCGGCTTCACCACCGGCCAGCCCTGGCTGGCGGTCAATCCCAACCATGACCGGATCAACGTCGCGCAACAGCGCGACGACCCCGATTCGGTGCTCAACCACTACCGCCGCCTGATCGCGCTGCGCAAGGCCGAGCCCACGCTGGTGCATGGCGATTACCGCCTGCTGATGCCGGCTGACGAGCGCATCTACGCCTACCAGCGCCGCTGCGGCGACGACCGGATCGTGGTGATCGTCAATCTGACTGCCGGGGAGGCCCGCTTTGCGCATCGGGGCGTCGTGCTGCGCCACGCCGGACTGCTGCTCGTCAACCAGCGGGTTGCGCCGCATCCGGATGTTCATGAGGCGACGCTCGCGCCGTTCGAGGCGCGCGTCTATCGCTTGCCGCCACCGCGGCGCCAGGCAAAAGGGCGGCGCAAGGCTCAGTGAGTTTCCGGGCCTGACGGTTGCAGAAAGCCCTCGGCAACCAGAACCCGATGGATCGCCGCGATGCCCTCGAGCGCGCCGCAACGCAGATGCAGCACGGCGGCGGGCAGGGCGGGCTCCGGATCCGGGTTGATGCGGATCAGCGGTCCGCCGGCGCGCCCGGCAAAGCTGCGCACGGTGATCACGCCCGTCCCGGCGCCGATCTCGATCGTCAGCGGCGGGCGACCCTGGCGCCGGGTCCATTCCTCGAGCCGGGCCACCTGGCCTGCTGTCCTCCTGCCGAGCCAGTCCCAGTCATCGAACATCAGGATGTTGGGTCGGGCGATGTCACCGCACTGGTGGCAGCGCGGCGCCTCGTTGCGCAAGCGGCAGACGTCGTCATCCACGTCGGGTTCGAAACGCTCGGCCGACCAGATATCGTTGCGACATCCGTGCTGGCATTGCAGGTGATGGATCGAGCCGTGCACCTCGACCAGCGCCTGCGCGTCGAAGCCCGCCTTCTGGAACTGTCCGTCGACGTTGGACGTGAACACGAACAGCCCGCCGTGCAGCGCGGCACCGATCTGCTGCAGCATGGCAAAGCCCCCATGCGGCACGGTGCGCCGGTAGAGCGCGAGGCGGTGGCCGTAGAACCCCCAGGCGAGCGTCGGGTCACGCGCAAAGGCCGCGGGATTGGCGATCTGCTCGAACGCCAGACCGGCGCGGCGGAGCGCCGGATAAGCACGCCAGAAGCCCTCGCGTCCGCGAAAATCGGGCAGCCCCGAATCCACCCCCATTCCTGCACCGCAGGCGATCAGCACACCATCGGCTTGCATGATGCGGCGCGCCGCTTCAAGGACGATCGCCTGTTGGTTGGCAGCCAGGGACACGATGGGGTGTTCTCGTGGAAGAAAGGTGCGGCCGGCCCGTGGTGGCGCCGGGGATGGATGAGCCCCGATTCGGGGCTCGCACTCAAGCGAGTGGTTCGACCTCGCCGACGATGACGACGTGCAGAAAGCGGGGGCCATGCGCCCCCAGCACGAGGCTGCCCTCGATGTCCGTGGTGCCGCTGGCCCCCGTGACGATGTTGACGTTGCGCGGCGGGCGCTGGCCGGCGGTCGCCGCGGCGTAGTCGTCGAGGAAGGGGAGGATCGTGTCCGCCCGTACCATGACGAGGTGATGCAGGGGCAGGAAGTTGGCGAGGATCGGCGTATCGGCGCCCGAGTGAAACACCAGCGAGCCGGTCTCGGCGATCCCCCAGCGTGCGACGCCGATCGCGATCATCTCGTCGGGGGCCACCTTGTCGTGGAGCTCGAACCCGGACCAGTCGAGGTCCTGCAGCGGCGCAGCGGGCTGCAGCGCGACCACCGCGGGCAATCCGCGCGCCTCGAGGTAGCGTCCGACCGCCGCCGGCAACTCGCTTGCGCTGGCGATGCGCTCGGCGGTTGCGGCCACCTTGGGGCTGGTGACGCGGGCGATGAAGGCGTCCACCAGGCCATCGGCCAGCAGCGCCGGGCGGATGGACGGCAGGTCCTGCAGCAGCGCATCCGCGTCGCGACGTACCGCCGCCGGATCGACCGCGGTGTTGCCGAGGCCGCTGCGCACGGCGTTGAGGATGGTTTCGCGTGCGCTCATTGGCCTTTCTCCTGATCCTTGTACATCTCCATGAAGGTGCGCTTTGCCGGTGCGGGGAACTCGCGATAAGCGGTCCATGCGCCCAGGCCGGGCATTCCCTTCACGAGGCCGCCGCGACTGAACAGGCGCATCACCCGGATCGCGATCGCCGTGCCGAGTCGGTACAGCCGCGGGCGTGATGCGACGAAGGTGTGGATGCCCAGGCCAAAACGGACCGTGGCCGGCTCCAGGCCCTCGCGCCAGGAGCGGTCGCGCCAGCCGCGCAGCAGGGTCGGCAGCGGGATGGCCACCGGGCAGACTTCCTGGCACTTGCCGTTCAT
>QXGG01068660.1_pt1 | contig 12977 bp, 16 predicted proteins | sample 1982491 | NCBI WGS metagenome assembly QXGG01 (sample SAMN09924614, study PRJNA488089) | Wastewater metagenome, whole genome shotgun sequencing project. | isolation source: South African research farm wastewater | place: South Africa: Irene, Agricultural Research Council, Animal Production... | reverse complement strand
GCGCCACGGCGTCGCACAGCGTCTTCACGCCCTCGGGCGTCAGCGTCTTGTCGCCCTCGGCAATCGTGTCGCCCAGCAGCTTCAGCTTCGCGGCCAGGGTGCTCGCGGCGGTGGCGGCAGCGGTTTCGCGCTCGGCCAGCAGGCGGGCCACTTCACCGGCCACATCCACCGGGGCGCCAGGCTGCGCCAGGGTAATGGTCACCGGCGCCGTGTTGCCCGCAGCGGCCAGCGCCTTCACCTGGTCGGCCAGCACCTTGCCCGTGGTTTCCCACGCGGCCACCACAGCCAGCGCCTTCACCTGGTCGGTACCGGCAGCGTCCAGCTGCAGCTTCGCCTCGGCCAGCAGCTTCGTCAGCGCATCGCCGGTCACGCCCAGGGCCAGCAGTTTGGCCTTCAGTTGTTCAAGGTAGTTCATGTTCGTCAGCTCCGAAGAAAGTTCGTTGATCAGTTGGGTACTCACCGCCAGGCGGAACGCATCGCGCCCCTCATCGCCCTCGCTCAGCTGCACCGGGTCCAGGTTCTTGATCACCGGCCGCGTCGTCAGGCCCGCCCCCAGCAGCACACAGCCGTGGGCGTTCTTGGCCTCGTTGTCGCGCCAGTTTTCGTGGTACTCCGCACTCAGGTAGGCAAAGCCACGCTCCTTCACGGCCTTCAGCCCGAACTCCGTCCACGCCACCAGGGCGCGCAGCCGGCCGTTCTCCACGGTCAGCTTCAGCACCTTCGCAGCCGCGCCATCGTTGGGCTTGTGCGCCACGTCAATGAACACGTCCTGCCCCAGCGTGCGCTTGTCGAAGTTCTCCACCATCTGCTGCAGGTGGGTCGGCGTGATCATGAAATCGCCATAGCGGGGGTCGCTGAAATTGCCCGTCCGGGTCAGCGTGATCCAGCTCTGCGTCTGCCCGTCCGCCAGCTCGATGCGCTGCGACAGAAACCGCACCGTTCCAGGTGGGCTCTGCGTGTCGTCACCAGACAGCAGGATGTGCCGGCCCGGCACACCAGCAGCCGCTGCAGAGCCAGCCATCGCGGCCAGCGCCAGCGCTGCAAAGGACAAAAGGGAACGCTTCATGAATGCCTCTCGCGGTAGTTACGCGAATGGCATCTTCCCCAGCGCAGGGGCGCAAAAAAAGGGGGCAGATTGCCCCCTTGTGGTGCCTCACATATCAAGGCTTCGGTGGATCTTCCGCAGCGGCTATGGCCGCGCCGATCTGGCTTTCATACCCCCAATCACCAGCCGGACCGAATGCCTTGGCAAGTGACTTTCCTTCCACCACGCTCGCCAAAACCCTCAACAGGGTTACGGCATCGCGCATGTGCTGCACATCGTCCGGGGCGTCCACGTTTACGGTCCGCACCTCTGCCGCCTTACTCCGCAGCGCAGCGGCCAGTTATGCAGCACCAACAACCGCCGCCTCGGCATCGCGCAGCGCCTTGATGGCTTCGCTCGCTTTGTCGGGCGTGTCGTAGTGCATCGGGCCTGCGCTGGTCATGCAGTGCATCCACGGGCCGCCCTTCTCGCGCATGGTCTGCACGCCGTAGATGATGGTCGCTTGTGGCTTGTTCATCGCCTCCTCGCTGGTGTCAATCCACTGCGTCATGCGGTACTGCGGGTACTTGGTCGCCATCTTCAATCTCCTGTTGTGCGCTATCAGGGCGCTGCATAACTGTCGGTTCAAGCGCGACTGCCAACGGCTGGCAAGTCTTGCGCGCTTCGGTTGCTTGGTCGCGGCCGTTGTCAGCGGCTTAACCTAGCGTTGTCCAGAGTTCATGGCGAGTGCTCCGTTCAGTGGGTGGATTGTGCGCCAGCCAGCGGCACCTCACGCGGCACACCAGCAGCCACGGCCACGCCGTCCACCACGTTCTCCAGATTGGCCTGCACGCTCACCAGCAAGCCCACGAACAGGCCGGCGCTCAGCTTGTGGTCAGGCGGACAACCGCGCAGCAGCTCGATCAGCGCCGCCACGCTGTTGCGGGCGTCCTCGGCACAGATCAGTGTGTCGTCGTCAGGGCTTCCGATCATGCTGTACCCCCTTCCATGTGTTTCATGGTGGCGTCAATCGCAGCGTCCAAGTCATCGCCGTTCAGCACGATGTTCTGGGGCGTCTGACCAGCGAACACACCACCGGAACGGATCGCGTCGATCGGTGCAGATCGCAGCACGGCGTAGCGGATGGCGTAGGCCCGCACCTTCTCGGCAGGGATCGCGTGGTTGCACATGCTGCAGCTGGGGCCGCAGGCTGGCTTGATGCACAAGTGGCTCATGCTGCACCGCCTTCTGCCTGAGCTGCACGGTGCTGATCCGCTTCCTCCTTCGTGGCGAGCTCGAAGTACGGGTACAACTCGCAGTCCGGCCCGATCACTTGCAGCTTGTGCACATGGAACAGCCCGCCCAACGTCCAGTTGCACGGCATCCCGTCCGGCTTCTTGCGTGGGCTACCGGCGCCAGTGAACCGCCCGATGCAGGAAAAGCCAACGTACTTTTGCACCTCTTCAAAAGTGGCGCCAGCGCCTGCGCGGATCAGATCCGCACCAGACTGCAGCGTCTGACACATCGGGCAACGGAACACGATCTGTTCATTGCTCGGTGCCTGGGCCTTGCAGGCATCTTGAAACTCGGTCAGCGTCATCGTCTTCATGCTGCACCGCCTTGCGGGATGAGCGGCATCTGAAGCGGGCGCAGGCCCTTCATTTCCGGCAAGTCCAGCCCGAGGTCTGCGAACGCAGCACCAGCCAGGGCGATCAGGCCATCCCGGCAGAACTTGCTTTCGCTGCGCTCAATGTCGCGCATCAGCGCCTGACAGCGGCCGATCTGCCGATCACGGGGCACTTGCCGCTTGACCGAGTAGCCGCCGGTCTTGCGGATGGATGGCAGTACCTCATGGGTCACCCAGCGGCGGAATCTCTTTGCCTCGGGCTTGCGGCTGCTCATGGCCAGCGTGTAGAAACCTGGCTCGCTGACGATGTTCACCACATAGGCCTCCCCTATGTTGAACATAGCCCTCTCGTCCTGATCAAGCCGGTTTACCGCTTGCGTCACGTTCTGGATTTCCAGCACAGCGCACACATCAGCAGCGACGAACCACGGCTCACCGTCCTGCAGTACGACACGCAACTGCTTCCCATCCAGGGCGAACGACAGTGCTGGCGTGACGTGGGGTTGGGCAATAGAATTCATGTTCCTAGTTCTTTCATTGGTTTGGGGGTTCTGGGTTCCTGACGCCCCGGCTGTTGACGCAGCCGGGGCGTTTCCTTTTGTGGGCTTAGGCGGCATGGGCGCCTCCCGTTCGCTTCTGCAGATCTTTCAGGGCGGCGAGGATTTCACCGTTCAGGCTGCGGTCGTTCTCGGCGGCACGCACGCGCAGCCACTTGCGCAAGTCGTCGGGCAAGCGCAGGCTGATCGGCCGCACCTGGGGGTTCTGTTCGGTCGTCTTCATCGGGTTCCTTTCATCAACGCCTGATTGGCGTGGATGAAATTTAGATTCTTTTCATGTGGATGTCAATTCGTATCTTTGAAAGAATCTGTTTTGACATCCACAATGGCTCCATGTCAGACCGCCACCAGGCCCCCGCCTACCCCTTGCGCCTACCCGCCGACCTGAAGGAGCAGGTTACAAAATCCGCTTACGTCACTGGTCGGAGCTTCAATGCAGAGGTAGCGGCCCGCCTGAAGACTTCGTTTGAAGCAACCGCAGCCGAACTCCCGGCAGCCGTCCAGGACGCGGTAGACGACGAGATGGAAGCCCGGGGCGGCACGCCCGAGGAAGCGCTGACGCGGCTGGTGCTGGCCGGTCAGGCGAAGGGGGGAACGGTGTTTCAGGTCACCCTGCAGCCGGGCACCAAGCTGCAGGATGTGACAGCCCTGCTGGAAGCCGCCCGCCACGTGATCCCGCCCGACGCGGACGTGATCATCGAACGGCAATAAAAGGCACTTGCAACCCGGAAGTGCACTCGCCGAGGTAGAGCCGATCTGGCTCTGCCTCCACTGAGTCGGTGAACTGTGGTGGAAATCACCACGGTTGCAAAAGACAGGAATACCGTCGCTTTAACCGACGGTATTTGACTGGCCATCCAGGGTGTCCGCAATCCGGGGACGCCTTTCGCAAAGTCGAGGCAACCGTCACGGAAATGGTGACAGTTGGAGTGGAACGGGCCACATTAGCCCGCTACAACAGCCAAGAGCGTGATCCCGCCCGACGCGGATGTGATCATCGAACGGACCTAGCCCGGCTACTCGTCGTCGTCGTAGCACTCCGGCAGCGACTTCGGCTCGTCCAGCTGGTCCAACTCGGCCAGGTCGGCAATGTCCTGCAGCACCTGAATGGCCAACCAAGAACGATTCATGGCGTTGACAAACAGATCGGTCAGCGCGTCCTCGATGTAGAAGCACGGCGCCAGTTCATGGCCGTCATCCACCTTGAGCCAGTCATTCCGCTCGGGCATGCAGTACCGGAACTCTGCGCAAGCCTTGTCGGACGAACTCCCCTTCACCAAGGCGCTTTCAACAACCTGGGCAACGCCGGCCACCGCTCCACGGTCGAGGTTCCAGATCGCGGGGTCCAGATCAAGCCCGCCAGCCGCCACGAATGCACGCCAGAACAGCACGGGCGGGTGTGGGTGGTCCCATTGGGCGAGCGGGCAATCAGGCAGCTGGGTGCTGCGCATCACCCGCAACGCCTCGCGCGTCGCCTGCCTGGTCTTGACGTTGATCACGGCACTCTCCGGCAAATGAACCGGTCCAGCCGGCTTTTGTTCTTGTGGTCGGCCACGGTCAGCCACTGCATGTTGTCGCGGTGGTCCGGGCCACCAGCGCACAGCGGCTGCCGGTGATCCACCTCCCAGCCAGGGCAGGCCCCGCGCCGCAAGCCGGTGGCAGGGCACGGGTTCTGCCGCATGAAGGCGGCACGCTCGGCCGGGCTTCGAACACCTGCCACAGCGGGCAGGCCAGCCAGCAGGGCCAGGGCCAGCAAAGCGAGCGGGGCGCGGTGTTTCATGCCCCGGATGCTACCGCCCAGCCGTCACCGCCCTACTCCCGCGCTTCCAGGTTGAAGCGCTTGGTCAGCACCTGATTCACCGCTCGGGGGATGGTCCCATCCGGGTACACCATTTCCAGCGCCTGCAGCTGGCGCAGCGCGGCTGCCATCACAGGCGGGCTGTCCCCGGTCAGGTCGGCCAGCGCGTCCATGTCCACCTCCACGCAGGCCCAGGCGCCGGCCAGCGTGTCGTCATCGGGCCAGTCCTTCACCACCCGCACCAGCAGTGGCGACCAGCTCAGCACGTAGCGGCGCAGCGTCTTGTCGTCCAGCACCAGCAGCGCCCGCGGCGGCGGGAACCGGTCCTTGATGTCCTCCAGGTAGGTGCCCAGCAGCCTCGGATTCACACCACCCCCTGCCGTTTCAGCCGTGCGGTCACGGCGCTGGCCGTGGCGCGGATCATGCCCTTGCTCTTGATCAGCCCGGCGTCAAAGTACTCCGCCTTGGTCTGCCCCAGCACACCGGCACGCAGCTCGGGCGCCATGCGCTGCAGCGCCTGCAGCTCGGTTTCCTTGCCGGCCTTGTCGGCGTCCGTCACCTCGTCCTTGAAGACGATCTGCAAGAAGCTCAGCGTGTTGGGGTGCGCAGGCCATGGCGTCTTCTCTCGGCTGGGGTACACGCCCTTTCCCAGGCCATACAGGTTCTGTTCAGCCAGCAAATCGCAGTTGTGCACCACCCAGCCGCCCGCCACATAACTGTGGTCTTCAGCCACTTCGAGGTTGTAGACCGTCTCGCCCGTAGCGGGCAGGCTCTCTATTGTTGGGTGCTCTGCACTGAACGCGATACGATGCGCCCATGTCCACGCCCAAACCCTGCGAACACTGCGGCCAACCACTGCTCCCCACCCCGGCCCAGTGGGCTCGGGGCCTTCGGACCTCCAACAAGCGGTTCTGCAACCACCAGTGCGCAGCGCAGGCCAAGGCCAAGCCGGTGCCCGTGGAGTGCCCGCAGTGCCGCCAGCCGTTTCAGGCGCCCCCATGGAAAGTGCAACGGCAGCAGCAGGTGTTTTGCTCGGCAGCGTGCTACGCCCAAGCCCATGCAGCCACCCCGCAGCCGTGCGCCACGTGCGCCAAACCGTTTGTGTCAGCCAGCTACCGCAAGGGCGCGAAGTACTGCTGCATGGCGTGCGTGCCCCGCTCGGGTGTTGACAATCCGAACTATGGTCTTCGCCATCCGGGCCTGTTTTCCCACTCGGCACAGTTTCGGCGGTGGCTGTCGGCGCAGCGCACCGGGCCGAACAATCCAGCGTGGTCGGGCGGCAGCCGCACGGCCGGGGCGTGGCAGCACCAGACCTGGGTAAGCCAGTGGGCAGCGGATCATCTGCCCCAGCAGTGCGCGCTGTGCAGCCAGCCGGCCCAGCATGTGCACCACATCGTGCCGGGCCGCTTCTTTGCGCCGCGTCTGCTGATGCAGTTTCGCCAGAACCTCGTGATGCTGTGCAATCAGCATCAGCGCCACGCCGTGCAAGCCGCTCGGCCGTTGCTGGCGCAAGGCACACCACGGCTGCTCCCGTTCTCAGATCGCCTGCCGCCGTCCATCCTTGAGGCGTTAGAACAGGGTGGTTCGGTGTCATCACCACTGGCCGGGTGTGACTACTCCCCGCTGGGGAACATAGGCGAACAAATCCACGCGGGCCACTGGCAGAGCGGTACAGCCTGACAACCGGGCGCCAGCGCCCCCGGTGCGTCAGCACCTCGTCGCCCTCCTGCACCAGCTCGATCGGCACCGGCCCGCGCCGCGTGGTGATCAGCGTCCCCTTCACAAAACAAATGTCCGGCTCCGGGTGCATCGGGCTCAGCAGGAACTTGAAGCCCGCAAACCCCGGCGTCTGCTCCGCGCTGGCCATGTACGCCTCACCGTGCGCCCGGTTGATTTCCGTGCGCAGCACCCGCTCGGCCTTCCACACCTCGGCACCGTTGCCGGTGGTCAGCAGGTCCGCCATGCGCACCAGCGCCGGCCCCCGCGCCTGGGTGATCTGCCGCGCCAGCTCCGGCGGCACCGCCTGGCCAGCGTAGGCCAGCTCAGCCGCCGCCCGGCTCGCGCTCCAGCCCTGCACCACCGCATTGCTGATCGCGCGCTGCAGCGCCTCCTTCGCGCCCAGCTCCAGGCGCCACACCCGGTCACTCAGGCGCAGGCCATCGGCCGCGGTGAAGGTCTGCACAAACCGCACCGCCTCCTGGCTCACCCGCATGGCTGCCGCGCTGTCCAGCACCGCCTGGGCCGTTCCACCACCACCCACCGCCGCCACGCCCTGCGCGGTGTACGGCCGCACACCCAGCGCCGCCGCGTCGGCCAGCCGCGCGTCCAGCAGCTCCAGGTAACGCCGGCCCAGGTCGGCCATCACCGCCTCCACCTGGCGCAGCAGGCCCTGCAGCCGCTCGCGCGCCACCATGCCGTCCGCCCCCTGCGCCGCGCTGATGCTCCCCCGCACCTGCTCCGCCGCCTGGCCGTACAGCTCCAGCAGCTCAGCCACGCCGGCAGCGTCCAGCTCGCGCATCGCGTTGCGCGCCTGCTGGCTGGCCCGGCGAATGGCGGCTTCGGTCTTCATGCTCAGGCCTGGGTCAACCCTTCGACACCGCGCGCCTTGCGGTCGGCCGTGCGCTTGTCGAACCACATCAGCGCTTCCTGCATCTTGGTGATCGCGATGCTGTTTTCCCGGCAGGGAAAGCGCTCGTTCAGCACCTGGGTGCGATGGATCAGGATCGCCAGCAGCGCCTCGTTGGTCAGTCCATTCACGCCGTGTTCTTTCACGGCACCGTTCTGAAACTCGACCGTCAGGCTCTTCGGGCCCATCAGCACCTGGTACAGATGCCCGGCCACGGGCGTTCCGTCCGCCAGGGTGGAAATGGCGTTCACGGCAACGCCGTTGTCGTCGGTGTGGATTCGCATGCTCAGTCCTTCTTGAAGTGGTCGGCAACGCGGTCGGGATACCAGGCACGCGCGGCGTTGCCGGCGTAGGTGTTCGGGCATGCCTGAATGCTGTTTTCATTGCTGCCGCAGTAGCTGCAGTGCAGGTTGGCGCGGGCGGACGATCCGCCATAGGTGTGCGGGCACAGGGCCTTGGTGTGCTGATCGCTGCCGCAGTAGCTGCACCACATCACCCGCGCCCCTTCCCGCCATTGCTCCCCGCCTGGCTCACCGCCGTGGCGCTCTCGCCCTTGGGCGCGTTGCCCGGCGTCACGCTCACGCGCGGCGCGGCCACCGGCGTGCGGCCGGCACCACCGGGCACCGGGTACGGGTCCATCCTCTTCGCGGCTTCCTTGCGCATCGCGGCCAGCGTGTCCGGGTCATAGCCCAGGATGCGGTCCAGCTCCTCCTGCGGGATGTTCGCGGCCATCAGCTTCAGCACCAGATCGGCCACCTGGTTCGGCGTCTCGGTGCGCCGCTCCGCAAAGCGGATCTGAAACTCATCCGGCCCCGGATCAATGCCACGGAACAGCAGGTGCACCCGGAACGCCATCACGTAGGCCCCGGCCTGCAGGTCCTGCAGCCCGTCCACCTCGTCGTAATAACCGCGTTTCAGGTCTTCCAGAATGTCGCGCGCCAGGCCACCGGTGTAGCCAAACAGACCCTTGGGCGCCGGGCTGCCGGCAAAGAACGTGTCCAGCAGGTGCGCCACGTCGCCAATGTCGCCCAGCGTCTCGTCCCCTTGAATGGCCGTCACACCCCCGCGCTTGTTCATGTAGAAGTCGGTCGCAATGTCCGCCTTCTCGCCTTCAACTTCCTTGCGATAGCGCTTCAGATAATCCTCGTCGGCCCCCTCCAGCACGTGCACCAGGCGCAGCGGCGCGCGCATGCGCCGGCGCAGCACCAGGTCCTCCTCGGTCATCACCAGCTTGCGCCAGGTGCTGGCCACGCTGTCCAGCCACGGCCGGCCCATGCTGCCCAGGTCGTCAAAGCTCTGCGGGTCCAGCCGGCTCATCATCAGCTGCCAGGCCGCAAACGTGGCCAGCACGCTGCCCGTCATCACGTCGCGCTGCTCGTAGGCCGCGCCAGCGTTCTTGAAGCGCCCGCCATCGTCCACCAGCGGCACGATGGTGTCGCTGGGCATGCGCAGCGCCGCCATCACCTGCCGGCGCTCCCCGCTCGCTCCATCGTCCAGCACCAGCTGGTGCGCCAGGTTGCCCTCCATCACCAGGCCGCGCGCATCGCTCTTGAGCTTCTCGGCCTTGCCCAGCTGCACCCGGTAGGCAAACGCGCTCCACTCGCGCTTCAGCGTCTCGCTGCTGGCCTTCTCGTTCACCTCCAGCACCAGCCCGCCGCGCACCACATCGCGCGCCACGCGCCCGTGCACGCTCTTCACCCGGCCGTCCTTCAGGTCCATCTCGCGCATCAGCCGCACCAGCGCCCGCCGGTCGTAGTCGATCCACATCGTCCGGTAGGCACGCTCCAGCGCCTCGTCGCTGGCCAGGCGCGCGCCCTTCTCGCCCGGCAGGCTGGCGGCAAACGGGGTCAGGCTGCGCCACAGCATCGCCAGGCCCTGCTTCGCGGTGTCAAGTCGTGTCGTCGTCTTCATGCAGGTAGTCCCAAAACGCTGTTGTTCCCCAGCAGCTGCTCGCGGCTCACCCGCCGCTGGTGGATCACCGTGGGCGCGTCGGCCAGGCCACGGGTCAGCAGCGCGTACACGCCCGCACACGCCGCGTCAAACAAGTCGTCGCCCGTCTTGCGGTCCACCATCTGGAAGCTGCTGTAGCTCGCCTGGGTCGGTACCGCCTTCATGTTCCCCAGCTGGCGCACAAACGCCAGCCACTCCTCGGGCTCGCGCTCGTTGGCCGTGTCCACGTAGGGGAACGCCGCCCGGTTGTGGTGAAAGGCCTCGCGCAGCGCACTGGCCATCACGTGCTTCACCATGCCCTCAAACCGCATCGGCGCAAACGCCCAGCCCGCCCAGGCCGTGCCGCTGCTCTGGCCATCGGCCACCGTCTCGCGGTTCACATGCGTCAGGCCCTTGGCAAACAGGTCATCGTTCACCGCCGTCAGCATGCCCACCCCGTAGGCGTCGCCTATGGCGTAGTCCGGCCGGAAGTAGTCCCAGATCGCCACCAGGTCCCGCGCCAGCGTGCGGTCATCCACGCCCGGCGCCCACAGCTTCACGTAGGGGAAAGTCACCCAGTTCCCCAGCTGCTCGCAAATCACCAGCGCGCTCTTGGAAGCGGCCGGGTCTTCGCCGTGGCCCGTGTGGTCATAACCCAGGCTGATCAGCCCGCGCCGCTTGTACCGCTGGCCCGGTACCGGCGCCGCCCGCTCCAGCCCGGCCTCCAGGCCCAGCGCGCTGGCCCGGCGGATGTGCTCCTCCCAGATCCAGTTGCGCGCCTTGATGTTCTGGCACAGGAACTGGCGGATGTACTCCTCCGGCGGCAGCTGGATGCGCATGCTCTCCGCCCAGGCCGCGTCCACCATGCCCAGCTCCACGCCCAGGTGCACGTCCACCGCCGGCAGCGTGTGGTATTCCCCGGTGTCAATCAGGCGCTGCAGCACGTCCGCGCCCTTGTACACACCGCTGATGCGGATCGAGGGCTTGAACTCCGTCGTCTTGCGGTCCACACCCAGGCGCCGCGCCGCGCCCAGCATCGGCAGGAAGCGGCTCATCAGCCGGTCCTGCGGCATGTCGTCGGTTTCCTCCAGGCTGGCCATCGTGATCGAATCCCCGTCGATCTGGCTCATGATCCCGTAGGCGCTCGCCTTGCTGCCGTTCGCAAACATCAGGCCCGTGTCCTTCAACTGCGGCCGGCCCTGTCGGTAGGCAATGAACGCGCTGAGCATGTCGCTGCGCCGGATGCCGTCAATCAGGTAGTTCAGGTTGTTCTGGCTCTGCTGCATCCGCGGCGCCACGATGCCCAGCTCCTGAAACGGCTTCGTCGCCAGCTGCTCCAGGTGGTACATCTCTTTCACCGCCGTCTTGCCCGTGCGCCGGCTCGAAAAGTCCACCGTGTTCGGGTGCTCGTCCATCTCCTGCATCTTCAGCAGCTGGATCGGGTCAAGCTCCACGTTGTGCACATACTTGTGCCACAGGGCGTGCGGCCGAATGCCCGTCACCGGGTCCGGCAAGGCGTACTTCATCACCGCCCGCTCCGCCCGGATCGAACTCTTCTGCCGCTCGGCCGCGCTCGTCCTCACGACTGCCCCCGCGCCTGAAACTCCACCAGCACCGGGTCTTCGGCCTTGCGCTTCTGCGCACTGGCAATCTGCTCCCGCGCCTTCTCGGTCGCCTGCAGCATCCGGGCCCCGAACGCCGCCAGGCTCTCGCGCGTGTCCTCGTCATCCTGCAGCCGGCCCTTGAACCCGCCCTCTTCGGCATCGGCCGCGCGCACCGTCATGCCCAGGTCGTTCATGCTCAGGCCCAGGCGGCTCACCAGCTCCGTCACCGCCCTGATCGCCGGGTTGCTCTGCCGGTTCATGATGTACTGCCGCTTGCCCTGCGCATCCAGGTAAGTCAGCGTCACCGGGTTCCCCTCACGGTCCAGCTCCACGCGCGGCTGGGCAATCGTGATGCCCTCGCCCAGCACCTCCTGAATCGCCATCTGCAGCATCGCCGTCAGGCTCGCCTGCAGATCCGCATGCAGCCCGGCCAGCACCCGCGGGTCCCGCTTGTCGAACGCCGCATGGTGCAGCATGAAAATCTCGGTCTGCTTCACGCACGCCGCCTGCTGGCTGCACCACACCCGGTCCACCTCGCAGCGCTCGCAGAACGCATACCGGTCCGGCTTCGCCGGGAAGTAGGTCGCCGTCCGCGCCGCCATCCCGTGCTTCATCGCGTTGAATCGTGTTCGAAGAGCCTCCTCCGGCGTGGGGTGCCCCTCCAGGTTCGCAGCCGTCGCGGCCTTGCCCTCGGGCGTCGTCGGCCCCGTCGCATGCTGGTGCGCCTTCAGCAGCGCCCGCTCCCAGCTCGCCTGCGGCTGGTGCTCCGCCCCGCACTTGGCGCAGTTGGCGAAGTAGGCAAACGGGTGGTGCTCCTGCGCCGGAGCAGGCTCCACCAGGTCAGGCGCACCCGTCCACGTGGCGCGACAAGACCCGCACCGAAAAGCGACGTGTGAAAGCTCAGCCGACCAATCCTTGGGCATGGCCCATGATCAGCGGCCAGCAGGCGCAAAAAAAGGGGGCAACCGGCCCCCTTGATTCAACGCCCGAAGCGCTCAGCCCGCGGGCCGACCGGCCAGCAAAGCCGCCTTCTGCGCCGCAAACTCATCCGCGGTCAACACCCCCGCATCGCGCAGCCCGGCCAGCTTCACCAGCTCATCGGCCACAGACACAGACCCGGAACCAGGCGCCTTCGCCAGCACCTTGATCGACGCCAGCTGTCGCTCATGCTCCTCGCGCCGCTCTTGCTCGCGCTGGGCCTCCGTCGCACGCTTCTCGGCTTCCTCAGCCTCGGCTTTCTTCAAGTCCTTCGTCACCAGCAGGATGATGCCCGCCAGGATCGGCGAACCCACAAAGGAAATCAGCGCAAACCCGATCCAGCTACGCCCCCGAGCATCCGCCCACCAGCCGATCAACGCTGCAAACAGCAACCAGACGACAAGAAACTCCACGCGCGTCTCCCTCAAAACAAAGCCGCCCGATCAAGCGATCACCCCGTGCGGGCGACGAACCGGGGCGCGGCAAATGATACGGCAGCAGAAAAAAGCCGGGCACCAGGCCCGGCCAAAGGATCGTTGATCCGAGGAGACAACCACGTGCAACACGCAGCCGCGCCCGCATTGTCCAGCCTCACCCCGCCGAAGCCAAAACCGCCCGCCCTCCAAGCGTGAACGGCCGTAGAATTTCAATCGTTTTGGTTCGTAGTGAGCCAACTTCCGGGAGCCAAAACACTTCATTACGAACACCCGCAGGGTGGCCGAGACTCACCAGAGCTTCGGACCGATACGACACCTGCACCCTGTCAGCGGTGACCGTGATGGCCTCCAAAAACGCGCCCATGAAGGCGCGTTTTTTTTGCGCGTCGCCAGCCTG
>QXGG01102340.1_pt1 | contig 12979 bp, 14 predicted proteins | sample 1982491 | NCBI WGS metagenome assembly QXGG01 (sample SAMN09924614, study PRJNA488089) | Wastewater metagenome, whole genome shotgun sequencing project. | isolation source: South African research farm wastewater | place: South Africa: Irene, Agricultural Research Council, Animal Production... | reverse complement strand
TATAGTAATAGTCAGGCAGTTAGCCTTTGAGTTTTTGATTTTTGAACAAAAAAAATAAAAAGAAAACGAGAAAAAGCATACTTTTGAATTGAAATAATACCAATAATATAAAATACTATGGCAGAACAAATAATTTTAGATATACAATTAGACAAAGGTTCGGTTAATGCCGACCTCCGCGCCACTCTTGAATCGCTGAAACAACTGAAGAACGAGCAGAAGGAACTTACGAAAGCCATTAAAGAGGGTAACGATGTCGACGGGGAAATGTCTGCTCGCCTTCTTGACCTTAAATCGCAGATAAAGTACACCGAAGCTCAAGCAAAAGGCTTAGCCGCCACCCAACGAGTACTGACGGCAGACGGCAAAAAGTACGAAGATACCCTTAACGGACAACGGCAGAAGTTAGCCGATATGCAATCAGCCTATGACGCAATGGACAAAGAAATGCGGGACAGCGAAGGCGGAAAGGCTTTTTTATCACAAATCAAAGAGCAACACGACGCCGTGTTAGGACTTGAAGGCGCAACAGGGCGAATGCAACGCAACGTGGGTAACTATGGTGAAAGCATTAAAGGCGTAATTCCATCCGTTGACAAATTCGACGCTGTACTTAATAAAATGGGCACCTCGATGAACGATTTACAGCAAGGCGTTGGCACTGCATCGAAAAACATAGTTTCGCATTTTGCCACAATCGGCAAAGCCCTTATAACTCCACCTCTCGGAATTATTGTTGCTATCCTTACCGGCATTATGTTGATTTTTTCAAAGGTTGCCCAAGCGATAAAGAAAAACGATGATGCGATGACAAACTTGCAAGTCGCTTTTTCCGCTTTTAAACCTATCGCCACTGCTATAGGTAAAATCTTTGAAGGCATCGGCGTAGCCCTCTCAAAAGTTGCCGTCGGCATTGCTAACGTAGTAACAAAGATTTCGTCGGCACTCATTCCGGGATTCGAAGAGGCATCTAAAAAAGTAACCGAATATATCCTTGCCGTTGACGCACTCGAGGAAACACAACGACAATATACTGTACAAAACGCAAAAGACGCCCAAGAGATTGCCAAGTATAGAGCCATTGCCGCTGAAAGCACCGATTTAGAAGAGCGAAAAAAAGCCTTACAAAGCGCTATTGCCCTTGAAGAGGAAATTGCCCGACGCAATGTAGAAGTCGCCACCAAGACGCTCCAATTACGCAAGGAGCAGGCACGTCAAGAGGTAGATACCACCGACGAAACGAAGAACGAAATTGCCCGCCTTGAAGCTGAGAAAATCCAAGCCGAAACCGATTATTATAACAAAAAGCGTGAAATGGCGGCTCAAATCCGTGAATTAAACAACAAAATAAACGCAGAGAACGCAAAAAACCACCAAGAGTATATAAAAAGATTGGAGGCACAGAGAAAAGCCGAGGAAGAGGCGGAAAAAGCCCGACAAGAGGCTTTGAAAGCATCACTTGAAAATGAGAAAGCCATACGTGAGCAGATGGAGGATTTTAAAGCATCATTAATCAAGGATGCAGGCGAGCGGGAATTGATCGAGATGCAGTTAGCCGGAAGTCGGGAAATCGAAGAACTGAAAAAACGCCTTGAAACGGAACAAAATCTAACCGAAGAGGGGCGAGCAATCCTCAACCAATTAGTTATTGATAAGCAGACCGAACTTGACACACAATTAAAAGAAAAAGCCGATGCTCTTGCAGAAGAACGTATCAACGCAGAAATGCAGAGAATAGCGGAGCAAGAGCAAACGAAACTTGAACTGCGAAAAGCAATAGCAGAAGAAAATTCGGCTGAAATGCTCGAACTGCAGTTGGAAGAACTTGAACTACAACAACAGGCGGAACTTGAGAATACCCTCCTGAACGAAGAGGAGAAATACCTTATCGTTGAAAAATACGAAAAATTAAAGCAAGCCCTCGTCGCTGAAACAGCAAGGAAAAACGAGGAGCAAGCAACGCAGATGAAAATGCAGTTATCGGCATCATTGCAGATGATGGCGAAGAACGCATCTTCGGCTTTCGGTCAGATGTCCGAACTTTTAGAGGGTTATGGAGAAGAGAATGAAAAAGCATCGAAAGCGGCTAAAGCCTTTGCGTTGATGCAGTTAGCCACCGACCAAGCGATAAGTATTTCGCAGACGGCTCGTGCAATGGTTGAGGCGGTGCAGGGTGCGACACAAGCCGCTGCAAGTACAGGACCACTCGCCCCCGTTATGCTTGCCGTGTATATCGCTGAAATGGTGGGTCTTGTCCTCGGAGCGGTAGCGGGACAAGTAGCAAGCATCAAGCAGGCAAAAGGTATTTTGTCGGGGGAAAAATACGAAAGTGGCGGTATCGTAGGCGGTACATCTTTTAGAGGTGATAAGGTTGTCGCCCACGTTAACAGCGGGGAGATGATACTCAACCGGGAGCAACAAACAAGGCTCTTTGATATGGCAAACTATGGAGGTGGCTTTGATTATTCGGGGCTGACGCAAGCGTTAACCCAAGCCGTTGCAAGCCTGCCCGCTCCGACGCTACAATACCAAGAATTTAAAGATTTTCAAAGCAGTGTCCAACGAGTAACAAAAATTGCGGAACTTTAATATAATATATTATGAGAACTATCAATACATCAACACTAACGATTAGAATTTTTGACGCCGATCCCTACCTCAATGAGCGGAATATGATGACTTTCCGCTCCACAAAGGTAGGTACTATTACGTTATATATTAATTCAGTGTCGGTTATGAGTGTAGCTTATCCGAAAGCAAATATCGATGTTACCCTTGATTTGTCCGATATTGTGAAAACATACCCTAACCCAACAAAGGCTACCCTTACTGACACATCGACAAACCCAACAATAACGTGGAACGCTTCGGGAAAGTTAGTTAATCCCGATACCACGATACGCCCGAATTACGGCAAAGAAAGTTTGTTAGTCAATTTCGACCCGACCAACGGAGGTTTGATTTTTGTCCCCTCTTCGACTTATCCCGGTGACACCTTTATAGCGTATTCGGGTGGCGGTACTATTACTTTCGATTATCATTCAATCGGGCAGGACACCATAGACAATATTATATATGATTACGACCTTCAGCCAACTGACAAGGTAATAAAAATATTTACAGGCAATGGCAACGAAGTGGTAGTCCTTGAGCTTCGCTCTTTTGATTGCCGAAGGTATTGCGCCTTACGTTGGGAAAGTATGTTTAAAAAGAATTTATATAAAAATCATACCTTTATTATTGCTGAAGTCAGTGGGGAAGCCGACGACACCACCGAGTGTTATAATGTCATCGACGACGGCACCTCCCGACTACTGAAAAATCGTGTTGAAAAGTGTGTCGTACTTGTGGAAAACTTAACCCCTTACGATGTGTGGTACTATTCCGACTTGATAACCTCTAACAACGTATTCTTTGACTTTATCGAAGACGGGCAAAGGGTAGGCAAGGAAAGACGAGTGCAGGTGCTGTCGAAGTCGCTCACCACTTCGATGAATGATGCAAAAAGGGTTGACTTGCAATTCGAAATATTAATAAAAAAAATTGATGCGCTATGATATACCAATTAATCGTAAATGGTCTTAATTGTGATTTACCATCGAATTTTAAATTGACGATGAAGTACGAGTCGCCTAACCTTTTGATGATAAATCACTCTTTTGAGCAAGACCGAAGTAATACTTTTGCTTTGCCTATCACGGGAAAAAATCGGGAAATTTTTAAGGTAATACACAACCCGAACGCCTTGAACGATAACCTTAACAAATCCTTTGTCGCTACACTGATAATCGGTACAAATAGCATCAGCGGAAAATTATATATTGACAACGTAACCGCCACGGCGTATAATTGTGTCTTTATTAACAATCAGAAGTACCCTCGATTAGCGACGATGGGGCTGTCAAAGAAAATCAGTACTATGTACTTTTCTGATAGTGTAGTCGTTGGGCAAAATATCAAATATGCAAATGCAATAACGGAGGGTGCTATTTTTGAAAATATAAGGTATCAAAGCAAATATAGTAATGTTATTTTGCCGTCTATCAATCTGAAACAATTACTCCACCGATTTTTGACGGAAAACGGAATTGCGAACGATTGGAATACACAACAACTCACGAATGGCGAGTTGTGGGCAATCATTCCAAAAGGCAATATGTTGCCGACCATTTCGGGAAAGTTTCAGCGGGAAATCACAGGCGGATATGTCGATACAACCGCCCCGATGCTTCCGAAAACTATCAACACCAATATACTGACAGCGGACAACGAAGATATATCAATGTATCTAACGGAAACCGAGCGGGAAATCTTTTATGATGAGCAGACAATAACTGGCGTGGCAAAGGTTACCCGTAAAAAATCAAGGTTACGCACCTTTGTTGCTAATATTGATTTGGTGATAGGCTTCGAAGAGAATTTCCCCGATACGTGGTTTGTCGGTTCGGTTGACGGCGACGGCTTGAGCCAAAGTGCATCATCTTTTTATGGCGAATACGAATTTGCTTACACTAATGGCACGTACGTAACGTCGGGCACACCTTTAGCGGGGCGAAAAATAGAAATACCAAAAAATCAACCTTTTTGCCTACTCAACCGCAACGATTATAGTTATGCTCCGACACCTTTCACCCCGGGAGCAAGTCAGCGCAGAGGGTGGACAATCAGCGCAGAGGGCAATTTTACCATAACTATAGAGGCAAAAGAGAGCAAGGCGGAAGTAGGGGATACAATACGACTACAGGATAATTTACCCGATATATCGGTACTTGATTTATATCTTACCATTTGTGCGTGCGAGGGCTTAACGGCGTCTATTGTTGGCGATACGCTTGCAATCAATCCGCCACACGATAACGTGCCGAGCTTTGATTTTGGCGAAAATCTCATCAGTTACGAAGTTGTCGAGAACAAGGTATACAATTTCGGCATAAAAAATTGGCTTAAGACAAAACACGAAAAGTGGACTAACAATTCCGAATACGTCGACGTCTTTTTAGAAAGTAAAAATAAGAACCTCGAGGAGGAGTTTACGATCTACGAACTACCTTTTGCCGATGGTGGCAAAGGTGGCACGCCAAGCGGTCAGCAGTGTGTCGAATTGCGCAACGCCATCGGGGAGGACTGCGAAAACTTTATAATTGCAAAAGCCACTGACAATAACGGTTACCTGCAACGTATAGAATTTGCCACAATCCCCGAAGAATTAACACTACCTTTGGCGGAAAATGCCAACCGAGAATTTAACGTAAAAATCAAAATCGGTACGTTGAATGTCGATGAAGTCATAAAGTACTTACTGACTACAATCGGAAATAATCGTATCATCATCAAGACAATAGAGAACAACAACGGAATATTAACCTTACAATCACAAATAGCATAATTATGAAACAATCAAAGAATTTATTTATCACTGCCGGGCATCGAGGGGGCAATACAGGAGCGAACGCCAACGGCTACAGCGAGGCAGAACTTGCCATACAATTACGCAATGATTTGACAAAGAAACTGCACGAGCAGGGCGTTGTTGTTGTTAACGATGCCGATGCCGATAGCCTTTCGGTGGTAGTTAACGCAATAAATAAAAAATGCACTAATCGGGATTTGTGCATTGATTTACACTTTAATTCTTTTAGTAATGCTTCCGCCAATGGTACGGAGGTGCTTGTGCAAAATGCACCAACCAACACGGAAATAGAATTTGCCGAAGATGTCCTCAACGCCGTATGTAGTACATTAGGAACAAAGAATAGAGGAGTAAAAAAAGAAGGCAAAAGTCAATACAAGCGGTTAGCGATGCTGTCGGGGGTAAAGTGTAATTCGGTACTTGTTGAGCTTTGCTTTATTTCGTCACAATCGGATATGGTAAGGTATAACTCGAAGTATAACGAGTTAGTAGATAAATTGGTAAGTGTAATTATTAAACACGTGACGCAATGAAGAGGGTAATTTTTTTAATATTGATTGCCTGCCTTTGTATTGTCGGGTGCAAAAAAATTGAATACGTCTATATTCCGAAAGTGCAGACGCTGACACGTGATAGCATAGTTACGAAATTGCACCACGATAGCATTTATATTAAGGTGACGGAAAAGCAAAAAAACGATACAATATATAGGGATAGCATCGTATATAATTTTGTTTTTCGTAACGACACAATCCGAACAACAAAGACTGACTCGATACCTTACCCGGTGGAGGTGGAAAAGTTAGTCGAAAAGAAGCTCAACGGTTACCAACGTACAATGATAGGGTTAGGTTGGATGCTGATTTTAGGTGTTATCGGTTATGTAGGCTATAGAGGTATAAAATTTTACTTGACAAAAAAATTATAAAGGGCAGATAAAAGGGCGTAATAATGATTTTTTTATTCGCCCTTTCCTTTTTTTTGCTCCATTTTTGCACGGAAAATCCGAAAAACAAGAAAAATTTTGACGTATTTTTGTGATTGAGAATGTACAAAAATATATAATTAGAGTATATTTTTAATAAAAGTATAAAAATTAATTTGTAACTGCTTGATTTTCAAAGAGAAAAAATAATCAATTTAAAGTAAAATTTTTTTGTATTTTTATTGCTATGTAAAAATAAAGCTGTATATTTGTAGTGTTAAAACAAAGGAAATATTAACCAATTAAATTTTAAAGATTATGACAATGGATTTTAAGTTTGGGAAGAAAGAAATTAAAGCCACTCTTGTAAGAGTATTAGTTGACGGACATTTATATGTAAATAAAAGAAAAAGAATTGCTATACTTTTAAAAAGGGATGGAAATATTTTAAAAATAGAGGATGTGCCTGCAATATATATTGATAGATTAAAAATAAAAGATTCTAACGAATATTGGAGAACAATTAATACTTTATTAAGAGGTTTCTACTTTCTATAAACCTCGATTAATCAAAGGAGGGGTTCGATTCCACTCCGAGGAACAAATTTAATTTAGATAATATTAACCCGCTCCCCTGAAAGGGGGAGCATTAAAAATAAAAAGGAGAAATGATTATGACATCAACAATTTTTTACAAAGGAAAAAGTTACGCTTGTGAGTTTGTTAAAAACGTATCATCCGAGGATATTAAAGGCAAATTGCGCATCTATGCAAGTCGCCACGATAGACTAGTTTTTTTGGTAACAGAATTTAATGAAGTGCTCGCAACTGAAGTGGTTGAAAATTACGAAATTGACGCTCTCCTCGACGAAGAGGATGCAAACTACATTTTTGCAACGATAAATATTTGTTGCGATTTCGGGCAAGAACTTAATACAATAATAAGAAACGATTAATAACCCCGCTCCCTCTTCGGAGGGAGCACAAAATAACAAATTATGGCAAAAAAAATTAAGAATTTAGAAATGAATAAATTTACCTACGAAATCGTTATGAACGTAGGTAGTTACCAATCGGTGCGTATCGGTGGCGAGTGGTCGGTAACGGAAACACCTACCACCGAACAGGTAATAAAGATTGATGCCGAACTACGCCAAAATGTGGCGGAAGTAGTTGAAAGCCGTAAGGCAGTACCACAACCACAACCACAACCACAACCACAACCACAACCACAACCACAACCACAACCACAACCACAACCACAACCACAACCGACAACGGAGCAAGCATCGGCAACCGAACAAGCCGAAACAAAGACGGAGGACAAACCCGAACCGAAACAAGTAGACGAAACGCTTGAACTCGTGCCGAGCAATTCGCCAAAGTTTCAAGCAATCCTAAAAAAGATACAAGCGGGAACACCGGAGGAAGTAGTGCGTAAGTATTTTAGATTTGATGAAAAAGGGGAGCAGGTTATTGCCGTTGCTTATTCCGACTTGATACAGGAGCACGGCAAGCCGATAGAGGATTTAAAGGACAAATTACCTAAAAAACAAGACAAAATACAAAATAAAGATTTACCTAAAATTTCTAACCAAAAGTCATAATCACAACAATCTTTGGGAGTGCCCTCGCAGTGATGCGGGGGTATTCTTTTTTTTTTATCATCATTTTTGCACCGATTCCCCGAAAAACAAGAAAAATTTTGACGTATTTTTGTGCTTGTGATTGTACAAAAATGTATATTTAGAGTATATTTTTAATAAAAGTATAAAAATTAATTTGTAACTGCTTGATTTTCAAAGAGAAAAAATAATCAATTTAAAGTAAAATTTTTTTGTATTTTTATTGCTATGTAAAATTATCGTTGTATATTTGTAGTGTTAAAACAAAGGAAATAATAACCAATTAAATATTAAAGATTATGGCTAATATTATTAAACAAATGGAAAATCAAATGGGTATGGCTTTAAGAGCAAAAAACGAAGTTTTTATAAGTTGCTCAATTCTCAAAGAAACCGATAAAGCAATCAATGTATTATTTATCGCTGACTGCGTTGATTGTTGCGAACGTAAATGCTACAATAAAAAAGTTTACGCTTGGTTTCCGAAATCACGTATCGAAGTTATCAGCGAGCATCTAATTAAGACTGAGGGATGGTTATTAGTAGATAAATTAATTGATGCAGGCGTTGACCCTGACGATTTTGACCGCAGTGCGTGGAACGATAACGGAATATTAAAAGATGCAATTACACCTGACGGCAAAAATTAATTAACACTAAATATTAACCCGCTCCCCTTCGGGGGAGCACAATAACAAAAGAAAATGGAAGAAAATAAAACACATCAACAAGAAATTGAGGACACCCGAGTAGGTGGCTTTGGCGGAAGCGATGCCGCTATGTTTTTAAGAATTGCCAAAAAAGGCGGTGTCGAGGGCTTGAGCAATACCGACCTTTACCGCATAGCGGTGGCAATGGGCATTAAACCTTATGCCCCTGTATCGCCTACGGAAGCGATGAACAACGGGCATATTTTTGAAGATAGTTACGCCCGCTACCTCGATGCACAAGGCAAGCCTTACGAAAGGGAGGTAAAATTAATTGCCGAATGTCAGCCGGAGAACTTTAAAATTTTCGCTCATGCCGATTTTACCTTTGACGGAAAAGTATATAAAACAAAAGATACCTTTATCTTTGTGCACGAGTGCAAGTTTATCGCCGATGAAGAAAAATCCGCTGACGATGTAGCCAAGACCTACGAGGCTCAACTCCAATGGTATTACCTTATGGGGGCGGAATATGTTGACTTGATACGAGGCTACGGCGATCCAAATCACCCAAAAATGGAAATCTTTGAAGTAGATGAAGATGAAAATATTATTGATAACTTAAAATTAGGCATCAGATTACTTGACGAGGCAATCTCCGACGGTTGGGTACCTGAAATAGAAGAAGAATACGCTGCCGCCATGTCGGAAAAAATGCAGAATATAATTCACGATTACGAAACACTGAAGTTCCAAAAATCGGCAATCGACGAGAAGTTGGAAGAACTACAAAAGCAGATTGTCGAATATATGACAATAGGCAATGTAGCCAAAATCAACGGCACATTAGGCACAATTTCCCGTACCGCTGATAGTATCGTTGAGAGTTTCGACAGCAAAAAATTTGAAAAAGAAAATCCGGAATTATACCGGAACTACATCAAGAAGAGCACACGCAAAGGCTCAATCCGTTATACAATGAACAAATTATAAAAAATTATACTGATATGAAAGAAATAGAATTGCTTGAAAAATTAGTCGAAGTGCAAGAAATGCACATCGAATTGATGAATGATTTTGCAAATTTACAAGGCTCTTTAAAAAGCCTTGAAGAAGTCAAAAATCGAAGGATTGCCGATTTGAACAACACTATCGAAGGGCAATCAGAAGAAATCGGAGCTCTTGAAGTGGAGAATGAAGAACTGAAAAAACAAATCGCAGATTTGAAAAATCAAATCGAAGAACTGCAAAAATTAATTCCTATCGAAGTAGTGGGAGGACAAGAAGAAAAGTAATTAACCCAAAAAAAATAATACACTATGGAAAAAAGAAATAATATCAAAGTAAATATTTCCGGCTACTTTAATTGCCGGAAGTGGAAACAAGGCGAAGAGGTTAAGAATATGCCTATCCTCGCAGAGGATGAAGTAATCAAGTTTGTGTATATAACCAAAGACCCAATCGCTGACCTTGAGCCGTCTTCCGTCAGCGAAAAAGACGGAGAAAAGCGTTATATTTATAAATTCAAAATCGGCAAATTTGCGAATTGGTTTACGCAGGTCGAAGGGACGATCCAAAAAACAACAAAGCCGACAAATCAAGAGCTCGAGGGATGCCGTGCCGAATGTTTCATAATCTGCTCTTTTATGCCGAAGAACCCATCGAACCCCCTCGCTCCCTCCGGTTATTGGGTTAACGATATATGCTTTAAGTTGATACCGGCTAATCCTTTTGAGGGATGCAGCTTTGACAATACCAATTTTGGCGAATGCCTTGCCCCGTCGGCATCTGATAACGCAGAAACCGAGGAAGTCAAGACGGAAGAGACAAAAGCCGAAGACCCTGTAGAAAAAGAATTACCCTTTTAGGTTTTCATAAAGTTTTAAGTTGTTATTACTATTTTATTGAGAAAATTTGACCGCCCCCGACTTGCAACACGCTGTGAAGCGTAAGGCGGTTTTTGTTAAACTTTAAAAAATTGAAATACAATGCTTATCAATGATTATAAAAAATTACTTGTTAAAGGGCAGACAATCCCGACAAAAACAATATACCGCATAGTTAACGAGTTCTTTATTTATGCTGTAAAATCAAAATCAGTGCCTTTCCCCGCAATTCAAACGTGGTGGGCAAACAACAAGCGTTTCAGCGATTTTGCCGTCTATGCTTACGTCGCCCGTCGTTATGGCTTTTCGGTCGTAAAAAAACGTGGCAACGTATGGTACGAGAACGGCAAAAAAATTCTTGAAATAGATGAAAACGGAAACTATAAAATCCTTATCGAACTATGACGGAGAAAAAGTTTAAATATCATCTTCGGAGCGGGTCGGCAAAAGAAGTTTGCCCGAATTGCGGTCAACGTACCTTTGTGCCTTATGTTGATGAGGGCGAAAACATCGTCGAGGAATTATACGGCAGATGTGACAGGGAGAATAAATGCGGTTATTATCGCTACCCACGTGGTGTTGTAAGTAACGCCGTTGTTAAGCCTGTAGCGATTGACGATTGCCCCCGACTGACTTTTTCCCCGAATGCTTATGCAAGGTTCGGAGCATCACCAATCGTTAGCAATCTTTATATATATGCTATTTCGTGCAGTCACGAAAAAGGTGTAGGGCGTGTCCTTAACATCTTTAACGCCTATAGGGTTAAGACGTGGCAAGGGTATGTACTTTTTCCGCAGTTTGACATTAATAATGATTTTCGTTCGGCAAAGATGATTAAATACAACGATGACGGACACCGCTCCCATGAGCAAGGGGCGTCTACATGGTTGCACGCCCTTAAGGATTTTCGCTACTTGCACAATAAAGGTAAACTTGAGCAATGCTTTTTCGGGGAGCATCTGCTTGACCCCGAAAGGTACCGACAATTATATAAAAAAGACCTTACTCCCGACACCCCTGTTTTTGTTGTCGAGTCCGAAAAAACGGCTCTGATGATGGCGATACATTCGGCAAGTGATGGCGTATGGCTTGCGTGTGGCGGTTCGCAGATGCTCAAGAACGCCAAAAGAAATAAAGTACTTGAAAATCGCAATGTTACGTTGATACCCGACAACGGGCAATTTTGGAATTGGAAAGCCACAGCCGATAAATACGGGTGGAAAATTATCAGCTCAATCGAAAATTTCCGTTGGAACGGCTTGAAAAACCCACCTTGTACGGAGGGTTGGGACATTTGGGACGTTTGGGAATTTCTTTTGAATTTAAAAACCGAAGATTATGAAATTTACTGATTTAAATAGAAATAGTAGCCACGACAACCCCTCCGAAATGGTTAGCGGTTACCTTTTTGCCGATGCCGAGCTTCGCACTTTTGCCGAATGGTTGCAGGACTATGATTTTGCAACACAAGCCGAAATCGAACACGCTGTAAGGCTCTTTTTGTCAGTTATCTGCTCCGATGCGTATATCAATAGAAAGCACCTTGATGAAATCAACCCTCAAGCCGATAAGATTGCAAAGCGTTTCAAAAAGATTGTTTACGACGAGGAGAAATCGAGCCGCTTTTGCAAAAAAATGGCGTCGGAAGTGTGGAATGAGGGGTATGCTGACAAACTGCGAAAAGCAAGAACGGCAAAAATGTTCCACGTGGAACAATCAGCAGAAGAATTTAAAAAAGCGTGGAACACTATCAAGGAAATATACGGCTTGTCCGATTTAGATCTCAACAAGATACACTTTTTTGTTGAGCAAGTCAAAGACGACGGAAACTTTCCGAACTCATTACGTCGTATGCTCTATATTTGGGGTCGGGAGAAAATGACCGGCAAAACTACATCAGCATCGTATATCGTGGCAACGCTCAATGGCTTTTACGATATTGATAAAATTAGTGAGATGTCCTCTTCGCTTGCCTACGAAATGCAAATCCGAAATTATGCCGTGCCCCGTATTTCCGAATGTAATGCCGTACTCATGGATGAGTGTTTTTATTCGGATATGGGCAAGACTTACGCTGACTTTAAGAAATTCTTGACCTCTTCGAATGGCAGGGCACGCCTTCCTTATGGGCAAGAGTTTGAGTGGCACGGCTATCCCAACTACGTTGCCACGAGCAACGAACCTTTGCAGAAGTTTATCAAGGATTGGGGAGATAGGCGATACTTATCTATCGAGTTCAAAACGAAACCGACAAAGAAATTAACTATCCCCGAAGTTGGCGAGCTGTGGCGTAATTTTATTATCAATTCCACCCGCACTAAATCGTGGACGGAATGGGCGCAAGAACTTCAGCCGATAGCCGAAGAAGTGGGAGAAATGGAAGAGGTGGCAAGTGAATTCGAAGTCGAATTGCAACAATCGGGATTTATTAATTTTCTGCTCAACAAAGACAAAGCGAAAAATCGCTACTCCGCAGACAACAAAAT
>QXGG01371077.1_pt1 | contig 12980 bp, 7 predicted proteins | sample 1982491 | NCBI WGS metagenome assembly QXGG01 (sample SAMN09924614, study PRJNA488089) | Wastewater metagenome, whole genome shotgun sequencing project. | isolation source: South African research farm wastewater | place: South Africa: Irene, Agricultural Research Council, Animal Production Institute... | reverse complement strand
GGCATGCGACGGCTACGACACGATGGCGAAGGTCAATCCCCCCCTGCGCACCGCCGCCGACGTGGCCGCCGTGCGCGCCGGAGTGGCAGACGGCACGATCGGCGTGCTCGCCACCGATCATGCGCCGCACACGAGCGCGGAGAAGTCGCGCGACTTCACGTCCGCGCCCTTCGGCCTGGTAGGCCTCGAGACGGCGCTGCCGCTGTACATGGAGGCGCTCGTCGAGAGCGGAGCCATCACGCTTCCGCGGCTCGTCGAGCTGCTCACCATCGCGCCCGCGAGGCTGCTGGGGCTCGATGCGCGGGGCGTTGGCCGCCTTGAGGAGGGGCTGCCCGCGGACATCACGGTGGTCGACCCGGCCGCAGAGTGGACGGTGGACCCCTCGGCGTTCCTCTCCAAGAGCCGCAACACGCCCTTCGCGGGGCGCCGCGTGCGAGGTCGCGTGAGCGATGTGCTCGTCGGCGGGCGACACGTGCTCGCCGAGGGCGCGATCGTGGATACCAGCTCCGCCGCGCTGAACTGGTGCTGATCCCGTGACCGGAGGCCCGCCCCCCATCCGAGAGCGGGCGTGCGACCTGCTGGCCTCTGCAGTGCTGCGCGGCAAGTGGGTCGTGCTGTCGGTGGCGACGCTGCTTGCGGCGGCCGGCGCGCTCCTGGCGGTGATGCGGCTGCAGCTCGACGCGGACACGAACTCGCTCATCGAGCCCTCGCGTCCATTCATGCAGCGCTACCGGCAGTTCCTCGCGCAGTTCGGGGACCAGGAGCACATCTACGTGGCGATCGACTCGCGCGGCGATGCGGCTGCGGCGCGCGCGGCCGCCGATGAGATCGGCGCCGCGCTCGAGGCGATGCCGGACCTCACCGCGGTGCGCTGGCGCATCAGCGTGCCCGAGCAGTGGACCCTCGCGCCGCGCGCGATGCCGGACGCCGAGCTCGAGGGGCTCGCGCGCGCGGCGGGTGCGCTGCCTGTGCTCGCCGCTGCCCCAGACGCGGCGAGCGTCCTTGCGCAGGCCGATGCCGAGCTCGGGCGGCTCACGTCGGGCGGGCTCTCGATGGGCGAGGACGAGCGGGCGAGTGTCGGCGCCGCTGCCGTGATGCTCGCGTCATCGGTGGTGCCTTCGGCCGAGGGAAGCCTCGCGCGCGCGATGGAGCCCCAGTACCTGCGGTCCGACACTGGCAGGATGTACTTCGTGGAGATCTCGCCCCAGAAGGACTTCACGAGCCTCGCCACGATCGAGGGCACGCTCGCGAAGATCCGCGGCATCATCAGCGAGATCGCGCCTCAGCATGCCGCCGTGGAGATCGGCCTCACCGGAAAGCCCGTGCTTCAGGCCGACGAGCTGGCCACCACCAACACCGACATGACGCGCGGATCGCTTGTCGCCACAGCGATCATCGCCGTGATGGCCGCGCTGGTGTTCCGCAGCGCCACACGGCCGCTGCTGACGGTGATCGCATTCGCGCTCGCCTTCGGCTGGACGTACGGGCTCACGACGCTGCTCGTGGGCCGACTCAACCTGCTCTCGCTGGTCTTCATGCTGGTGCTGGTGGCGGCAGGCCTCGACTACGGGATCCACCTGCTGATCAGGTACATGGAATGCCGCAGGACCATGAGGGCCACGCCCGCGATCGCAGCCATGCTCCGCAGCGTGACGGTGCCCACATGGACCGGCGCACTGACCAGCGCCGGCACGTTCCTTCTCGCGCTGCTCACCGACTTCGGCGGACTGCGCGAGCTCGGCATCATCGCGGGCGTCGGGCTGCTGATGTGCGCGCTGTCGATGACCGTGGTGCTGCCGTCGCTTCTGGCGGCGGTCGAGGGCAGGCGGGATGGGCCATCAGGGGATGCCGCGGGCGCCGAAGCTCACGCGGGCGCAGCCCGCGAGCGCGATGGCGCCCCGCCTGATGCCGGACTCGCAGCGGAGCCTGGCCGTCGCGCGCCCTGGCGAGGGCGCGCAGGGTGGATCGTGGCCGTGAGCGCCTTCGCGCTGATCGTGCTGGCGTCGATGGTGCCCTACACGCGCTTCGAGAGCAACCTGCTGAAGCTGCAGGCCGAGGATCTCGATTCGGTGCGGTGGGAGCGGATGCTGCTGGAGGACTCGGTGAGCGCGTCGTGGTTCGCGGTGAGCACGCCCCCCGACCAGGCCGACGCGCTCGCCCTGATCGAGCACGCGAGGGCGGAGCCGCTCGTTGCGCAGGTGCGCAGCGCATTTGACGTGGTGCTGCCCGACACGCCGGAGCGCGCATCGCTGCGAGTGGCCATTGCCGATGCCGCGCGCAGAGCTGGCGCATCTCCCGCAGCTGCACCCGCGGCTGAGGAACTCGCCGCCCCCGCTGCAGCGTCCGCTGCGGCGGAGCCGCGCGATCTCACCGCGCAGGATGTGAGCGCCGTCGCGGACCGGCTGAGCAGGCTCGTGCTGCTCTCGTCGATGGGAGGCGCCGACGCTCAGGCACGCGCGAAGGCAACGCTCGATCCTCTTGTGCGGCAGATGCGCGATCTCGAGTCCGCGCTGCGCAAGCCGGAATCTGCGGCCGCAGCCCGCGCCGCCGCGGAGGAAGCGCGCGCGCGCGCCTCCACTGCCGCTCGCGGGCTCATCGCGGGCGCATCGTGCTCGCTGCGCGATGCGCTCCCTGCCGCGATCCGCGCGAAGTTCGTGGCACCCGACGGCACGCTGTGCGTCATGCTCTTCCCCGCCGCGGACGTGTGGGAGCTCGAGCCCATGAAGGCGTTCGTGGGTGCGATCAGGGCCATCGACCCGAGCGTCACCGGCGTGCCGATCACGCAGTTCGAGTCGATGCTCGACATGGGCGGCGCATTCACCCTGATGAGCTGGGGAAGCCTTTCGCTCGTGGCGATCCTGGTGTGGATCGACTTCCGCTCCTTCCGCGCCACCGCAGCATGCGTGCTTGCGCTGTGCCTAGGACTCGTATGGACGCTTGGCGTGCTGTCGCTGCTGGGCATCCCGCTGAACATGGCCAACTTCTTCGGCATCCCCATGCTGATCGGGCTTGGGGTCGACAGCTCGGTGCACATCGTCCACCGTGCGCGCGCGCAGGGGAATGCCCGATCGCTCGGCAGCACCCGCATGGCGGTTGGGCTCGCATCGGCCACCACCGCGATCGGGTTCGGCACGCTGTGCTTCGCGCACCACCAGGGGCTCCAGAGCCTCGGGTGGCTGATGGTCATCGGCAGCACGTGCTGCTTCGCGGCCGCCGCACTCACGCTGCCCGCTGTGCTGCAGGCCTATCCGCCTGCGGCCGGAAGGCACCGTCACCTGCACCTGCGCCGCGACTAGGGGACCTCGCGATTCGCGCAAGGCGGGATCTGCGAAGACCTGCGCAGAACCGGCGGCGCGCGTCGCGCCTGAATCAGTTCCGGCGCGAGACCGTGTAGCCGAGCTTGCGGATCGCAGCCTCGACAGCGCCCGCATCCGCACCCTCGACGAGCGTCACGTCGGCGCGCGACTCGTCGAAGGACACCACCACCCCGGTCACGCCTGGGATGCCGCGCGTCTCCTCCGCGATCGCCTCGGCGCATCCATTGCAGTGCATGCCCTTGACCTCGAAGCTCACCGGGATGGTGGCGACGTTGGAGGGATTGGGGGCTGCGCTCGACGCCGTGTCCATCGTCGGCAGCGCCGGCTGCGCGGCAGCGTTGGGCGCATCGCCAGAGTCGCACGACGAGCAGTCGCAACCTCCGAAGACCGCGAGGGCAGGAAGCGACAGGGCGATGACGCCACGGACGAGTGCGTTGTGCATGGCGTGATGGTACGCCGCCTAGCGGCCAGACCGCATAGGAATCGCCGCGGCCACTGCCCTCTCGACGGCGTCCAGGACACGCGCGCGCGCCTCGGCGACCGGCATGTCGAGTCGCGCACCCGCGGCCTGCGTGTGCCCCCCGCCGCCGAACTCCGCGGCGAGGGTGTTGACGTCGGTGAAGCGCTGGCCCTCGAGCACCGCAGGCTTGCTGCGGAAGCTGACCTTCGTGATGGCGCCGTCGCCGGGCACCTGCGTCAGCAGCACCGAGACGCGCACGCTCCCCACGACCATCGGAACATTGACGAGACCGCCGATGTCCTCCTGCCGTGCGCCGGACGCGGCGAAGTCATCGGGACCGAGATGCATGATCGCCGCCGTGCCTCCGCCGGCGTACTCGATCGACGCGAGCGCGCGCGACATCATGCCCAGCCGCGGCGGTCGCTCGTTCTCGTCGAGGAGCTGCACGAGCCGCTGGTTCTCGACGCCGAGCGCGAGCAGCCGCGACGCGAGCGCGAACACCGCCGAGTCCGCGCTCTTGAAGCGGAACCACCCGGTGTCCGTCGCGAGTCCGGCGAAGATCGCCTCGGCGATCGAGCCGCGCGCGCTGCCGGGGCCGGCGAACGGCACGCCAAGCGCGTCGACGACGGAGGCCACCACCTGCGTGGCGCTCGCGCAGCGGGTGTCGACGATGCGCGACTCCGCGATGTCATCGCCTCGCGCATGGTGGTCGAGCCCAAGCACCCGGCCGCGCATGCTTCGCAGCCAGTCCTGGAACGGGTCGAGCTGGCTCCATGCGCCGGTGTCGACGACCACCGCGAGCTCGCGGTCCGCGCTGGGCATCTGGCCTGGCGCGACCATCACCTCTCCGGGCACCGACAGCGCAAGCACGTTTGGGTCCATCGGGCCCGCCACGAAGGCCTGCACGTCGGCGCCAACGGCGCGGAGCGCGCGCGTGAGCGCAAGCAGCGACCCGATCGCGTCGCCATCGGGCTTCCAGTGCGTGAGCACGGCGATGCGCCGGGCGCTGCGCAGCATGGCGGCGGCCTGCGCCGCATCGATCGTGGACGTGTACGAGAACGATTCGCTCATCAGGCCATCACTCCATGGCTCGTGGCTGCTGCGACCGCGCAGTCGCGGCCCATCTGCGCCACCAGCGCGTCGACCGTCGGGAACGCGAGCATCGGGCGGATCCACCGGTCGAAGTCCACGTGCAGGCGCTGCCCGTAGAGGTCCGTCGAGTGGTCCATGCCCAGGACGTGCACCTCGAGGGTGCGCGGGCACGCGCCAAAGGTCGGGTTGGTGCCGACGCTCGCCGCAGCGGCCCAGCGCGCGCCGCACGGCAGCGTGACCGTGCACGCGTAGACGCCGTCCTGCGGAAGCGTCACGTCTGCGAGCGAGATGTTTGCGGTGGGGTACCCGATGCCGCGGCCGCGAGCTGCGCCACGCACCACCTCGCCGCTCACCCGGTGCGGCCTTCCGAGCACGCGGGCCGCATCGGCCACGCGGCCAAGCGACAGGAGCCACCGCGCAGTCGAGCTGCGCGCGGGCACGAGATGTCCGTCGCACAGCGGCACCTCGACCTCATCAACGGCGATGGTGCGGAATCCTGACCGGTCACCGATGTCCTTGAGGGTGCGCACGTCGCCCGAGCGTCCGCGGCCGAAGCGGAAATCCGCACCCTCCACGATCACGTCGAAGGGCACCCGGCGGGAGAGCTCGCCAATGAACTCCTCTGGGGAAAGCCCCAGCAGCCGCGCGTCGGGCTCGATCGTCTCCACACGGGTGGCTCCAGCCGCAAGAAGCCAGGCCCGGCGGTCTTCCGCTGACGCCAACCGGGCTGGGCACGCCCCCCGGAGGATCGCCGCGGGGTGGGGCTCGAACGTGACGGCAACGACCTGCCCACCCGCCCCTGCCGCGGTCCGAGCCGCACTCAGGAGGGCCTGGTGGCCGAGGTGTACGCCGTCGAAGTTTCCTACTGAAAGCGCGTTCATGGGGCCCGTGCTTGCGTCGGGGTGACCCCGTAGGCTATCGCTCCCCTATGACCCCTGCCCACCCATCTACCCGTACCGCGTCCGCAGCGGGAACCTCAGGCGCCCCTCCCAGCAGCTCTGAGCCGCGTCCAGAGACTGCCACCCACCTTGTGGACGGCCTCGCCGGCGAGTTCCGCAGCACCGCAGAGAGCGTCGTGCCGTGGTTCGTCTCGCAGATGCCCGCCGTCTACTTCCAGGACACCTCGCCCGCGGAGCAGCGCGAGCACCTGCGCGTGCTGATCGCCGCGCGCGCTTCGGGCCGCTCGCCCGACATGAACTTCCGGAGTGCCGACGGCCGCTCCGTCACCGCGATCCGCACCGAGAGCCGCTCGGGAGTGCTTGCGGAGATCCTCGCGTCCCTGCCGACCGATGCCTCGCTGCGCGCCGCGAAGATCCACACGTCGATCGACGGCAGCCTGGTGCTCGACACCTTCGAGTTCGGCGACCGCATCCCCTACGACCCCTCCGACGCTGCGCAGGCCGCAAAGGTGAAGGAGGCCGCCGGCTTCGCGCGCACGCTGCACCCTGACTGGACGGACGAGTCGCAGCGCGCGTTCTTCGACGGATGCGCCGCCGACTACCTGCTGACGCTGACGCCCTACCGGCTCTGCCACCACCAGGAGCTCTTCCGCCGTGTCAGCGGCACCGACATGGCGACGATCGAGATCGAGAGCGAGAGCAATCCCGCGTTCTCGCGCATCACGATCGCAGTCGCAAACGCGCGCACGCGCACGATGATGGAGCGCGTTGCGTTCCTCCTTGCCCGGTACGGCATCAGCATCGGCCGTGCGCACCTCGACCTCGTGCAGGATCCACCGCACGGCTCGGTGACGTTCCTGGCCTTCGTGGTCCAGCGCAGCGACGGCACGGCGATCCGCCCCGACGACGCGCAGTGGCCCACGATCCGCCATGAGCTGCAGCGCATCAAGTGGGTGGACTGGATCCCGCAGCGGCTGACGCAGACCCACAAGGGGCTCTCGCTCGACCGGGCGGAGGCGCTGGTCGGGTTCGCCGAGCTTGCGAACCAGGTGCTCGTGCCGGTCAACCCCTACGCGTACACGGTGGACCGCCTCCTCAACGTGCTCGAGTCGCAGCTCCCGCTTGCGCTTCAGATGGTGGACCTCTTCGCGGACCGCTTCGATCCGCACGCGCCACTCGCGGACGATGCGTTCGCAAGCAGGCTCGCGGCGCTGCGCGCGGACTGCGAGGCACGGAGCTCCGACGAGACGACGGCGACGATCTTCCGGACGATCCTCGACTGCATCGCTGCGGTGCGCCGCACCAACTACCACGTACCGACGCGCTGCTCGCTCGCGCTGCGCATCGATCCGGCGCTGATGCGCGGCACGACCCGACCCGAGCTGCCCTTCGGCGTCTTCTTCATCTCCGGCCGCGGCTTTGCGGGCTTCCACGTGCGCTTCAAGGAGATCGCGCGCGGCGGGCTGCGCGTGATCCGCCCTGCGACGCACCAGCTCTACGACCGCGAGTCGGACCGCCTCTTCGACGAGGTGTACGGCCTCGCGTGGGCGCAGCAGCTCAAGAACAAGGACATCCCCGAGGGCGGCGCGAAGTGCGCGATCATCGTGGACCCAGGCTCGGAGCCCAACCGCTGCGTGAAGGCGTTCGTCGACGGCATCCTCGACCTCATCACGCCTGAGGCCGCGACGAAGTCGCTGATCCTCGACCGTCTCGGCTTCCAGGAGTTCATCTACCTCGGGCCCGACGAGAACATCACGCCCGCGCACATCGAGTGGATCGTCGACCGCGCGGAGCGCCGCGGCTACCCGCTGTTCGCCGCGTTCATGAGCTCGAAGCCCGGCGCGGGAATCAACCACAAGACCTACGGCGTGACGAGCGAGGGCGTGAACGTCTTCCTCGAGGTAGCGCTGCAGGCGCGCGGCATCGATCCGCGCAAGCGCCCCTTCACCGTGAAGATCACCGGCGGCCCCGACGGCGACGTGGCCGGCAACATGATGCGCATCCTCGAGCGCGACTACGGCGCGAACGCGCGCATCGTGGGCGTCGCCGACGGGAGCGGTGTGGGAGAGGACCCGCAGGGGCTCGACCACGGCGAGCTGCTCCGCCTGTTCCGCGAGGGGCTGCCAATCGCGAAGTTCGACCCGTCGAAGCTCTCGAAGTCGGGCCGTGTGGTTCCCGTCGACGCGCCCGACGGGCCGCAGCTGCGCAACACGATGCACAACCGCATCGAGTCGGACGCCTTCGTGCCAGCGGGCGGACGGCCCGGCACGATCAACGGCCGCAACTGGCGCGACTACCTGCTGCCTGACGGCCGCCCGTCGAGCCCGCTCATCGTCGAGGGCGCGAACCTCTTCCTCACGCCGGAGGCGCGCGAGCACCTCTCGCGCGCGGGCGCGACCATCGTCAAGGACTCGAGCGCCAACAAGTGCGGCGTGATCTGCTCGAGCTACGAGATCGTTGCGAGCATGCTGCTCGACGAGGATTCGTTCCTGCGCATCAAGGCGGAGTTCGTCGAGCAAGTGCTCGTGAAGCTGCGCGACTTCGCGCGGCGCGAGGCGATGGTGCTGCTCGGCGAGCGCAAGCGCCACCCCGACGTGCCGCTGCCGGACCTGTGCGTGCGGCTCTCGAAGGCGACCAACGCCGCCGCCGACGCGATCAAGGCATCGATGGCGGACTGGGATGCCGCAGACCAGGAGATGGCGACGCTGATGGTGCGCGAGCACATCCCGCAGGTGCTGCTCGACACGGTCGGCGACCGCATCATGACCGCGCTTCCGCGCCCCTACCTCGAGTGGATGGTGGCCAAGAGCGTCGCAAGCCGGATCGTGTACCGCGAGGGCATCGACTTCTTCGCCTCGATGGAGACGAACGCGATCGGCGAGGTGGCCCACCGCTACCTCACCGCCGACCGCTCGCTGCGCAGCCTGGTGGCGGAGGTGCGCGCGAGCGGAATCCCGCATGCCGAGCGCATCGCGGCACTGCTCGAGCGCGCTGGCGCGAGGGCGGCGCTCTTCGACGCATAGCGCGACCAGCCAAGGCCAACCGAGGCCCGCGCGCCAGCCGAAGAGGCTCACGGTTGCGGGCTGCGCATCCCTCTGGCGAGTCGGGTGCGGCTGCCTCTGCCGGTGCATTCCCGCGCGGCCGCAGTCATGGGCGGGGTAGCCTCCCCGCCATGCAAGCATCCAGCGCCCTTCGCGGCATCGGACGGGTTGGCACTCTGCTCCTTGGTCTGGCCTGCGCGGCACCCGCGGCGGCGCTCGCGCCGCAGGACGCGTCGCCCACCGAGATCCCCGCATCCGCGGCCATCGAGTCCGTCACGCTCTATCCAGGCCGCGCATCGGTCACGCGGGTCGCGCGACCTGCGCTCAAGCCGGGACTCTGGCTGCTGCGCTTCGACGACCTGCCGCCGACGATCCAGCCTGACACGCTCGAGGCGCGCACCAGCTCAGGCCGCGTGCTCGCGGTCGACTTCTCGGCGCGGGCCACGGCCGACCGCTCGGGCACGCCTGAGGCGAAGGCGCTCGATGCCGAGATCAAGGCGCTCGAGTCGAAGGTGGCGCTCAATGCGGATGCGGCGTCGGCGCTCGAGTCCGAGCGCAAGCTCATCGACATGGTCACGCTGCGCACGGGCAACGACGCGACCAAGGAAGGCGGCACCGACAAGCTCGACCTTGCCGTGCTCGATCGCCAGATGACCTGGGTCCGCGAGCAGCGCGCGCGTGTGGGCGCGAGCCTGCGCGAGCTTGGCCTCGAGCGCGAGGAGCTCGGGCGCCAGCTTGATGCGGCGCGGGCGCGGCGCGCCGAGCTTGGCGGCGGACGCACGACGCAGGGTGCCGACGTGCTGGTGGCGCTCACGGAGGCCGGCACGCCGAAGATCGAGCTCACGTACCTGGTGCGCAACGCAGGCTGGCAGCCGGTGTACGCGGTGCGCGCGATGCCTGCTGCCGGCACCGCATCGGTGGACTACGAGGCGCTCATCATGCAGGCCACCGGGGAGAACTGGAACGAGGTGGCGCTCACGCTCTCGACGGCACAGCCGACGAAGGCTGCAACGCCTCCATCGGTGGATCCTTGGAGCGTGGACGTGTGGGTGCCTCCGCCGGTGTCGGCCGCGGCGGAGGCAGGCAGCGGAGGCGGCATCTACGGCAAGGCCCGTCGCGGGGTCGCCGCAGCACCCGGTGCACCCGCGGAGCCCATGGCCCTCGCCATGGCCGATGCATCGGCCGCCGATGCCCGCGCCGCGGAGCTCGCCGAGCGATTCTCGGCGGACGCATCCGTGGGCGGCGACGGTCCCGCGATGAACTTCTCGATCGTGCGTCCGGTGTCCGCGCCGAGCGATGCCGCCGTGCGCACGCGCGCGCGCATCGCGGCCGTGGAGGGCCCTGCGAAGTTCACCTACCAGACGCAGCCGCTGGTGACCGAGGGCGCGTTCCTGCGCGGCGCGATCGTCAACGGAAGCGCGTACCAGATGCTGCCTGGCCGGGCGACGATCTTCGTGGGCGCCGACTACATCGGCAGCGCCGACTTCGCTGGCGCTGCGCCCAAGCAGTCGTTTGACGTCTTCTTCGGCACCGACCCTGCGGTGACCGTCAAGCGCGAGCTCCTTGGCCGCGACCAGGCGCAGTCCGGCCTCTTCGGCGGCGGGCTCGACACCACCTGGAACTACCGGGGCTCGATCATCAACGGCACGGGTCGCGAGATCTCCATCGAGTGGATCGACCGCATGGCCGTCTCGCGCAGCGACAAGATCCAGGTGTCGCTGCCGCAGTCGAGCGCGCCGCTCTCAACCAACGCCGCCTACGTGGCGTCGGACAAGCCGCGCGGCATCCTGCGCTGGGACCTCAAGGTCCCGCCATCGGCCGCGGGCACGCAGCCATTCACGCTGACGTGGAAGGTGCTCCTGAGCCGCTCGAAGGACATCGAGACGACTCCGCTGCCCCCGAACTGAGCCGGGCGCGCCTCCGCGCCGGCACCGCACGAGCCACCTGGCACGGCACCTCCCGCCTTCCGCTCACGTCCACCAGGGCGTGGCCGCGTTCTCCTCGATCAGCGCCTCACGAAGGAAGCTGACTGCGCGCGAGAAGCCCTCCTCCACGCTCATCATCGCATCCTCATGCTCGATCGAGAGCGTGTGGTGGTTGCCATAGCGGCGGATCATGCTCACGAAGGGCTTCCAGAACTCGTGCCCATGGCCGTAGCCGCAGGTGCGGAAGGTCCACGACCGGTGACGCAGGTCGCCGTACGGGCGTGCATCGAGGTAGCCGTTGAGCGGACCCTCGTGTCGGTCGAGCTCAGTGTCCTTCGCGTGGCAGTGGAACAGGAGCCCGCGCTCGCCGAGCTCGCGCGCGGCAAGCACCGGATCGATCCCCTGCCAGAAGAGGTGCGATGGGTCGAGGTTCGCGCCGAGCAGCGGCTTGCCGCGCAGTCCGCTCGCCTTCATCGCGCGCCCGCTGAGCCGGATGATGGTGTCGGTGTTGTAGACGCAGAACCCGGGATGCGCCTCCCACGCGGTGCGCACACCGTGCTTGGCGCAAAGCTTCGCCTGTGCAGCCCAGTAGGGGACGAGCACCTTGTCCCACTGGTAGGCGAGGATCTCGCCGAACTCGCTCGGCCATGGGCACGTGACCCAGTTGGGCATCGTGTCGCGCGGCGATCCGCCGGGGCAACCCGAGAACGTGATGACCACATCGGTGCCGAGCTTGCGCGCGAGCTTCACCGCGATCTCGTACTCCGCGTGGTAGGCGCGCGCGATGCGCTGGTTGGGGTGCACGGGATTGCCGTGCACCGCAACCGCACTGAGCTCCAGGTTGTGGTCCCGCAGGAGCCCCCGGATGCGGTCCTGCTCACGGGCGCTCGCGAGCACGTCGGCGGGCTCGAAGTAGTGCTTGCCCGGATAGGCCCCCACGGGCAGCTCGATTGCGTCGAGCCCATGGTCGGCGCACAGCGCCACCACATCCTCAAGGGGTTTCCCGGCAAAGAGGGACGCCATCACGCCAAGCTTCATGCGGATATCTCCTGCGGGCGGAAGGTAGCGGGTTGCGCCGGGAGCCGTATGCAGGAAGAATGCACGCGTGCACGTCCTCATCGCCATCGCGCTCCTCGTGGATCCGCCGCCCGCGGACGTGCCTCCCGCAGCGCCTCCTGCCACCGCGCCCGCGCCCGCAGCACCCACGCCTCCGCCCGCGCCCGCAGCACCCACGCCTCCGCCCGCGCCCGCGACGTCACCGCCGCCACCGGAGCCTGCGCCCGCCGCTCCCGCCACTCCAGCGCCCGCGGCCGCACAGCCGGCGAACCCCCCATCCGCGAATGCCGCACCCGTGCAGCTCCGGCGTGTGCACATCGTCATCGACCGGCGCACCGAGCGCGGCGGATTCGTCGCCTACGAGGACGAGGAACGCATCGTCATCGTGCGCGACAGCCAGACGCTCGACCTCCGCAAGGACGAGATCCTCGACATCATCCCGCTGCTTGAGGTGCCGGAGCCGCTGCCCGCCGTGATCCAGCAGCGCGACGGCGGACTCTTCAAGGCAACGCTCGTCGAGGACGGCTTCGACGCAGTGAAGTACCGCGTGGGTTCGGTGCAGGCCTCGCTGCCGCGCTCGACGGTGTACCGCGTGCTGCTCGACATCCCCTTCGACGAGAAGTACCGGCGCATGAAGGATGCCGCAGGCACGACCGATGCCGCGAAGCGGCTCGCGCTGTGCGACTGGCTCTACCGCGAGCGCCGCTACGACCTTGCGCGCGACGAGCTCAAGCCCCTCGTCGACGAGACCGCGCTTCCTGAGGCAGTGGCGCTGCTGCGCGTCGTCGAGGCGCAGCTCGCGATCCAGCGCAAGGGACCCGCGGACGGCAAGAACACAGGCGGCCGCTCGGACCCGGTGCCTGACGAGCCGGAGCCGCTGCCCGCGCGTGCGACGCGCTCGCTCACGCCCGAAGAGGTCAACATCATCCGCGTGTACGAGATCGACTTCGACCGTCCGCCGCGCGTGCAGGTGGACCGCGAGGTCGCGCTCAAGCTCTTCGACGAGCACTCGGCGAACCCGCTGGTCCCCCACTCGCCGATGGCGCGAGACCAGCTCGCAAGCGGCGACCCGCTCAATGTCGTGAGGCTCATCTTCAACCTGAAGGCGCGCGACTACTACCCGCGCATCAAGGTGCTGAGCGAGCCGAGCGCGCTGCAGCTCTTCAGGCGCAACGTGCACGACGGATGGC
>QXGG01011040.1_pt1 | contig 12980 bp, 9 predicted proteins | sample 1982491 | NCBI WGS metagenome assembly QXGG01 (sample SAMN09924614, study PRJNA488089) | Wastewater metagenome, whole genome shotgun sequencing project. | isolation source: South African research farm wastewater | place: South Africa: Irene, Agricultural Research Council, Animal Production Institute... | reverse complement strand
CTTGTAATCAGCAGGTTGCGGGTTCGAGTCCCATCGCCAGCTCCATAAAAATAGTGGTACTCTTCACTGGAGGGATTCCCGAGTGGCCAAAGGGAACAGACTGTAAATCTGCTGGCTTACGCCTACGGTGGTTCGAATCCATCTCTGCCCACACAAATTGCGGAAGTAGCTCAGTTGGTAGAGCATCAGCCTTCCAAGCTGAGGGTCGCGGGTTCGAACCTCGTCTTCCGCTCCAGTTAAAGGCCAGTGTAGCTCAGGGGTAGAGCGCTTCCTTGGTAAGGAAGAGGTCGTGAGTTCAATTCTCACCACCGGCTCAACTTTTTTGTATATACAACATAAACAAATAAGATTATGGCTAAAGAAACCTTTAAAAGAGACAAGCCGCACGTTAACATCGGTACTATCGGCCACGTTGACCACGGCAAAACCACCCTTACCGCTGCCATTACTACCGTTCTGGCAAAGAGAGGTCTGTCAGAGGTTAAGTCCTTCGACCAGATCGACAACGCACCTGAGGAGAAGGAGCGCGGTATAACCATCAACACCGCTCACGTAGAGTATCAGACCGAGAAGCGTCACTACGCTCACGTTGACTGCCCGGGCCACGCCGACTATGTGAAGAACATGGTTACCGGTGCCGCTCAGATGGATGGTGCCATCCTCGTAGTTGCTGCAACTGACGGTCCTATGCCTCAGACCCGCGAGCACATCCTCCTCGCCCGTCAGGTGAACGTTCCTAGAATCGTTGTGTTCCTGAACAAGGTGGACATCGTTGACGACCCTGAGATGATCGACCTCGTAGAGATGGAGGTTCGCGACCTTCTTTCCTTCTACAACTTCGACGGTGACAACGCTCCTGTTATCCGTGGTTCCGCACTCGGCGCCCTCAACGGCGACCCTCAGTACGAGGAGAAGGTTATGGAACTCATGAACGCAGTTGACGAGTACATTCCGCTTCCTCCACGTGACAACGAGAAGCCATTCCTTATGCCTATCGAGGACATCTTCTCCATCACCGGTCGTGGTACTGTTGCTACCGGCCGTATCGAGACTGGTGTCGTTCGCGTCGGTGACGCAGTCGAGATCGTAGGTCTCGGTGAGGAGCCTAAGAACTCCGTAGTTACCGGTGTCGAGATGTTCCGCAAGATCCTCGACGAGGGTGAGGCAGGTGACAACGTAGGTATCCTCCTCCGCGGTATCGACAAGAAGGAGATCAAGCGTGGTCAGGTTCTCGCTCACCCGGGCGTTATTCACCCACACGAGAAATTCCAGGCTGAGATCTACGTTCTTAAGAAAGACGAGGGTGGCCGTCACACTCCTTTCAAGAACCACTATCGTCCTCAGTTCTTCATCCGTACTCTCGATATCACCGGAGAGATCACTCTTCCAGAGGGAGTAGAGATGGTAATGCCTGGCGATAACGTAACCATCACCGTAGAGCTCATCTACCCTGTAGCTCTCAACGAGGGTCTCCGTTTCGCAATCCGCGAGGGTGGCCGCACCGTAGGTGCCGGACAGGTAACCAAGGTACTTGACTAATCAAGCATCCGCATAACGGAGGGTGCCCGAGTGGCACCCTCTTTTTAGGGGAATAGAACAAGGGTAGTTCAGCGGTCTCCAAAACCGTCGATGTGGGTTCGAATCCTGCTTCCCCTGCAAAATATCAAAGGTTACGATTTGATAATGTTGAACAGATGCCGCCAACCGCTTCCACCCGGCGACATCCATTGACAGTAAAGATGGGAAAATTCATTAACTACCTCAAAGGGTCTTACACCGAACTGACCAAGAAGGTCACCTGGCCTGCTTGGAGCAAGCTTCAGAGTTCCGCCATCCTCGTGATGGTGACCTCGCTGATACTTGCCGTCGTCATCTTCGGCATCGACTTCGCATTCCAGAAATTGATGGAAGGAATTTACTCTCTTCATTTTTAACAGCTATACCGTACTATGAGCGAAAGCAACAAGAAATGGTATGTACTTCGGGCTGCTGGTGGAAAGGAGAAAAAAGCCAAAGAGTATCTTGAGAAGGAAATAGAGCGCTACAAGCTCCAGGACTTCGTCGATCAGGTACTCGTCCCAACCGAGAAAGTTTTCAGGATACAGAACGGCAAGAGGGTCTGCTCAGAGCGTCTCTTCTACCCGGGCTATGTCCTCATCCAGGCTGAGATGACAGGCGAACTCCAGTACATCATACGCAACGAAGTGCCTCACATGTCAGGCTTCCTGACTGAAGGCAAGAGCAGCCGTGCACCGCTCGCGATGCGCGATGAAGAAGTCAAGAGATTCCTCGGTGAACAGGACGAAAAGACTGAGGCTGACGGCACCACCCTCATCGACTACCAGGTCGGCGAGGCCGTGAAGATCACCGACGGTCCTTTCAACGGGTTCAGCGGCACAGTGGAGGAGGTCATCGAAGACAGGAGCAAGCTCAAGGTGGTCGTTATGATCTTCGGTCGCAAGACGATCCTCGAACTCAACTTTACACAAGTAACAAAAGAATAGAAAATGGCAAAAGAAGTAACTGGATTCATTAAACTCCAGATCAAAGGTGGCGCAGCCAATCCGGCACCTCCAGTAGGTCCAGCCCTCGGTTCGAAGGGTCTGAACATAATGGACTTCTGCAAGCAGTTCAATGCCCGCACTCAGGAGAGCGCCGGCAAAGTGCTTCCGGTAGTAATCACCGTATTCAACGACAAGTCCTTTACCTTCGAGGTGAAGCAGCCGCCTGTAGCGGTTCAGCTCAAAGAGGCAGCAAAGATCAGCTCCGGATCTGCAGAGCCAAACAGAAAGAAAGTGGCCACCATCACCTGGGACCAGGTGAAGACCATCGCACAGACCAAGATGCCGGACCTCAACTGCTTCACCCTGAAGTCAGCTATGAGCATGGTAGCCGGCACCGCAAGAAGTATGGGTATCAAAGTCGAAGGCCCTATGCCTGAAGACATCTAAAATTCACAGGAACCAATGAGCAAACTTACAAAGAATCAGAAAGCTGCCATAGCCAAGATAGAGGCCGGCAAGCTCTACACACTCGCTGAGGCTTGTGAACTCGTGAAGGAAGTGACCTTCACCAAATTTGATGCCTCCGTTGAGGTTCACATCAACCTCGGCGTCGATCCACGCAAGGCAAACCAGATGGTACGTGGCGTCGTAACCCTTCCTAACGGAACCGGAAAGACCGTACGCGTGCTCGTTCTCTGCACTCCTGACAAGGAGACCGAGGCAAAGGAAGCCGGTGCAGACTATGTTGGTCTGGACGAGTACATCGACAAGATCAAGGGTGGATGGACTGACGTTGACGTCATCATCTGTACCCCTTCAGTAATGGCCAAGGTCGGCGCAATAGGCCGTATCCTCGGTCCTCGCGGACTCATGCCGAACCCTAAGACCGGCACCGTGACTATGGAAATCGCAAAGGCCGTAAAGGACGTAAAGGCTGGTAAGATCGACTTCAAGGTTGACAAGACCGGTATCGTTCACGCTGCCGTAGGCAAGGCATCCTTCACTCCTGAGCAGATCAGGGAGAACGCCCAGGCACTCATATCCGAGGTTATCAAGCTCAAACCGCAGAACCTCAAGGGTACCTACCTCCAGGGTGCATCCATCTGCACTACCATGAGCCCGGGAATCACTCTCGACGTTAAGTCCATCGCTGAATAAAAAAGTTCAATGCTATGAGAAAAGAAGAAAAAGCCCAGATAATTGAATCGATTTCAGCGCAGCTTCAGGAGACTCCTAATTTCTATGTCACCGACATCTCCGGACTTAACGCTGAACAGACCTCAAAGCTCCGTCGCGCATGCTTTGAGAGCGGCATAATCCTCAATGTAGTCAAGAACACCCTTTTCGCAAAGGTTGTCGAGGCTGCAGGCAACGAAGAGCTCAGCAAGATTCTTCCTGCCCTTGAGGGCCCTACCGCCATCATGTACACCACTGTAGCCAACGCTCCTGCCAAACTTATCAAGAAGTTCAACGCAGACGGACTGGAGAAGCCGGTCCTCAAGGCTGCATACCTCGTCGAGAGCGGCGCATACGTAGGTGCCGACCAGCTCGATACTCTCGCAAACATCAAGTCTCGCGAGGAGATGATCGCCGACATCGTTCTCATGCTCCAGCAGGCTGCAGGTCAGAAGATTGCAGGCCTCCTGAAGACCATGGAAGAGAAGAAGGCAGAAGAATAACATTTAGCGCAAAAACAATCTTTAAAAACAATAACAATTATGGCAGACATCAAAGTTCTTGCAGAAGAGTTGGTTAACCTTACTGTAAAGGAAGTTCAGGAACTCGCACAGGTACTCAAGGAAGAGTACGGCATCGAGCCTGCAGTCGCACAGGTAGCCGTTGCAGGTCCTGCAGCTGCTGCAGCTGAGGCTGAGCAGACCGAATTCAACGTAATCCTCAAGTCAGCCGGCCAGGCTAAGCTCCAGGTTGTAAAGGCTGTCAAGGAAGCTACCGGTCTCGGACTGAAAGAGGCTAAGGAGATGGTTGACAAGGCTCCTGACGCCGTTCTCAAGGAGAAGGTTTCCAAGGCTGAGGCAGAGGCACTCAAGGCTGCTCTCGAAGAAGCTGGTGCTGAGGTCGAGATTAAATAACTTGACCGTCCCCTCAGGGAGATTTTACCAGGTTTAGGGCCGAAACAGGCTCTAAACCTTTTTTCCGTAATTATTTTTCACTATATAAAGGCAGAAAATGTCAAAGACGACAAAAGCCAAGCGAATTTCGTTCGCAACCTCAAAGATTCTCCTGGAGTATCCGGACCTGCTTGAGGTCCAGCTGAAGTCCTTCCGCGACTTCTTCCAGATGGACACTCCACCGGAGAACAGGCGCAACGAGGGCCTGTACAATGTCTTCCAGGAGATTTTCCCCATCGAGGATACGAGGAACAGTTACAAGCTCGAATTCATTGATTATTTCCTCGATCCCCCAAGATTTTCCATCGAGGAATGTCTTGAGAGAGGCGACACCTACAAAGTGCCTCTCAAGGCAAAACTCCGCCTTTCCTGCAGCGACACCGAGCACGAGGACTTCGAGACCAAGGTTCAGGACGTATATCTGGGCGACATCCCTTACATGACGCCTGCCGGAACCTTCATCATCAACGGTTCCGAGCGCATCATAGTGTCCCAGCTCCACAGATCTCCCGGCGTATTCTTCGGTCAGAGCCTCCACGCCAACGGAACCAAGCTCTACTCGGCACGTATAATCCCGTTCAAGGGTTCCTGGATAGAGTTCTCCACGGACATCAACAACGTGATGTTCGCCTACATCGACCGTAAGAAGAAGCTCCCTGTGACCACCCTCCTGCGTGCCATAGGATTCAGCAGCGACAAAGATATCATCGACATCTACGGACTCGCCGACGAGGTTTCCATGGATGAGGAGACCCTCAGGCAGTATCAGGGCCGCAAGCTTGCCGCAAAGGTCATCAAGACCTGGGTGGAGGACTTCGTGGACGAGGATACCGGTGAGGTGATTCCTGTCGAGAGAACCGAGGCCATCGTGGAAAGAGGCCAGATTCTCGACGAGCAGACCATAGCCCAGCTTCTCGAGACCGACGTCAAGAAGATTCTCATCCAGAAGGAGGAATCCGAAGCCAAGGAATATGAAATCATATTCAACACCCTTCAGAAGGATACCACCAACACCGAGATGGAGGCAGTCAACTACATCTACAAGCAGCTCCGCAACTCGGAGCCGCCTGATGAGGCTACTGCCAGGGACGTCATCGAAAAGCTTTTCTTCTCTGAGAAGAGATACGACCTCGGCGAGGTCGGCAGGTACCGTCTGAACAAGAAGCTCTCCCTTACCATCGACGACAATGTGAGGGTGCTTACCAAGACGGATATCATAGAAATCATACGCTACCTCGTTTGCCTTATCAACGAAAAGGCCGAGGTGGACGATATCGACCACCTGAGCAACAGGCGTATCAGGACCGTAGGCGAGCAGCTCGCAAACCAGTTCAGCGTAGGCCTCACCCGTATGGCAAGGACCATACGCGAGAAGATGAACGTACGCGACAGCGAGCAGTTTGTTCCATCCGACCTGATAACGGCCAAGACCCTCTCGTCGGTCATCAACTCCTTCTTCGGAACTTCCCAGCTCTCCCAGTTCATGGACCAGACCAACCCGCTTTCGGAGATCACCCACAAGAGGCGTCTCTCCGCCCTGGGTCCTGGCGGTCTGTCAAGAGACAGGGCAGGTTTCGAGGTACGAGACGTACACTACACCCACTACGGCCGTCTCTGCCCTATCGAGACTCCGGAAGGCCCGAACATCGGTCTGATCTCCTCACTCTGCGTTTACGCGAGGATCAACAGCCTGGGCTTCATCGAGACTCCTTACCGCAAAGTGGAGAACGGCAAGGTCGATCTCACCCCGGGCGGCTGGAAATATATGAGCGCCGAGGACGAGGAATACCAGACCATATCTCTTGCAAACGTGAAGCTCGACGATGAGGGCAATATGCTCGACGACCGCATCCAGTGCCGTCTCGAAGCCGATTTCCCTGTCGTATCGAAGGAGGAAGTCAACTATATGGACGTCGCTCCTAACCAGATCGCTTCCGTGGCGGCCTCACTGATTCCGTTCCTCGAGCACGATGATGCCCACCGTGCCCTGATGGGTGCGAACATGATGAGGCAGGCGGTTCCGCTCCTTAATCCGGAGGCCCCTATCGTGGGTACCGGCCTCGAGGAGAGGGTCTGCCTCGATTCCAGGACCCAGATCATTGCAGAGCGCAAGGGTGAAGTGGTTTATGTGGATGCAAACGAAATCCACGTAAGGTACGACCGCAGCGAGGACGAGAAATTCGTAAGCTTCAGCCCGGACGTGACCGTTTACAAGCTCCCTATATTCAGGAGGACCAACCAGAGCACGACCATCCTGCTCAAGCCTATAGTACGCAAGGGCGACAAAGTGGAAAAGGGTCAGGTGATGACCGAGGGATATGCGACCCAGAACGGCGAACTCGCCCTCGGACGCAACCTCAAGGTTGCCTTCATGCCTTGGAAGGGATACAACTACGAGGACGCCATCGTGCTTTCCGAGAAGATGGTACGCTGGGACATCCTCACTTCCGTACACGTGGACGAGTACATTACCGAGGTTCGTGACACCAAGCGCGGTGCCGAGGAACTCACTTCAGACATACCTAACGTCAGCGAGGATGCCACCAAGGACCTTGGCGAGGACGGTATAATCCGCGTGGGTGCCCACATCGAGCCGGGTGACATAATGATAGGCAAGATCACCCCTAAGGGCGAGAGCGATCCTTCTCCTGAGGAAAAACTCCTCCGTGCCATCTTCGGCGACAAGGCCGGAGAGGTAAAGGACGCTTCACTCAAGGCTACCCCATCCCTCAGCGGTACCGTAATCAAGACCGCCCTCTATTCCAAAGCCCTCAAGGAGAGCAACCGCAAGGGTGCACGCAACGAGCAGAAACTCCGCGAGCAGGCAGAGGAGGAGAGAAGGGATGCCGAGATAGCCAAGCTCTTCAACCAGTTCATCGAGAAGCTCGCCACCCTCACCGAGGGCAAGAAGAGCGCGGGCATCAGCGAACTTGTCGGCACCGAAATCATTGCCAAGGGCAAAGCCATCACCGTGGACCAGCTCAGGAACATTGATTACGCAAGCATCAATTCCAGCAAGTGGACCACTGACAAGGCTGCCAACGCCATGATCAAGGATCTCATCAACAACTACTGCATAGCCAGGAAGGAGATCGAGGCCCGCTACAGGAGAATCATCGACAAGATCAAGATCGGTGACGAACTGGGCAACGGCGTGATGAAACTCGCCAAGGTCTATGTAGCCAAGAAGAGGAAGATCAGAGTCGGTGACAAGATGGCCGGCCGCCACGGAAACAAGGGTATCGTAGCGAAGATAGTAAGGGACGAAGATATGCCTTTCCTCGCTGACGGAACTCCTGTGGACATAGTGCTCAACCCTCTGGGTGTGCCTTCCCGTATGAATATAGGTCAGATATACGAGACCGTGCTCGGCTGGGCCGGCCAGGAACTCGGAGTCAAGTTCAGCACCCCTATCTTCGACGGTGCAAGCCTTGAGGAGATCTGCCGCTATACCGACAAGGCGGGCGTTCCGCGCTACGGAAAGACCTTCCTCAGGGACGGCGGTACCGGTGACTGGTTCGACCAGCCGGCAACCGTGGGCGTCATCTATATGATCAAGCTCGGCCACATGGTCGATGACAAGATGCACGCAAGGTCCATAGGTCCTTACTCGCTCATCACCCAGCAGCCTCTCGGAGGTAAAGCCCAGTTCGGTGGTCAGAGGTTCGGTGAGATGGAGGTTTGGGCGCTCGAGGCATTCGGCGCAGCAAACATTCTCCAGGAGATCCTGACCGTGAAGTCCGACGACGTCACCGGACGTTCGAAGACCTACGAAGCCATCGTGAAGGGAGACCTTATGCCTACCCCAGGAATTCCGGAGTCACTCAACGTGCTGCTCCACGAACTCCGCGGACTCGGTCTCAAGGTGACCCTCGAATAAGTTTCAACTGACTACTGATAATTGAAGAATTAGAAATATGCCTACTTATAACAAAGACAATAAGGCTAAAAGCAACTTCGAGAAGATCAGCATTTCACTCGCTTCTCCGGAAGACATCAAAGGAAGGTCATCCGGAGAGGTGCTGAAACCTGAGACCGTCAACTACAGGACCTACAAGCCTGAAAGGGACGGACTCTTCTGCGAGAAGATCTTCGGTCCTACCAAGGACTACGAGTGCCACTGCGGTAAGTACAAGAGAATACGCTACCGCGGCATCGTCTGCGACCGCTGCGGTGTCGAGGTTACGGAGAAGAAGGTCCGCAGGGAAAGGATGGGTCACATAGAGCTCACCGTTCCTGTAGCCCACATCTGGTACTTCAAGTCAGCTCCAAACAAGATCGCCGCTCTGCTCGGAATTCCTTCCAAGAAACTCGAACAGGTCATCTACTACGAGAAATATATAGTCCTCAACCAGGGCGCATCGAACTATCCTAAGCTCGAGCTCCTCAGCGAAGAGGAATATCTCGACGTTCTCGCAGACCTTCCGAACAACGGCAACCTCCCTGACGAGGATGAGAACAAGTTCAGGGCAAAGATGGGCGCAGAGGCCATATACGACCTGCTCAAGGAAGTGGACATCGACGAACTCGCCAAGAGTCTTCGCGCAAGCATGGTTACCGACAGGTCACAGCAGCGCAGGACCGAGGCCCTCAAGAGACTGAGCGTTGTGAAGTGGTTCCAGGAGTCCAAGGGAATCAACCGTCCTGAATGGATGATTCTCAAGGTCATCCCTGTCACCCCTCCTGAGCTCCGTCCTCTCGTTCCGCTGGACGGCGGCCGCTTCGCCACTTCAGACCTGAACGACCTCTACAGAAGGGTGATCATCAGGAACAACCGTCTGAAGAGACTCATCGAGATCAAGGCGCCGGAAGTCATACTGCGCAACGAGAAGCGAATGCTTCAGGAAGCCGTGGACTCCCTGTTCGACAACTCCAAGAAGTCCAACGCCGTCAAGAGCGAGGCCAACAGGGCTCTCAAGTCCCTGTCCGACTCTCTCAAAGGCAAGCAGGGCCGTTTCCGTCAGAACCTCCTCGGAAAGCGTGTCGATTACTCCGCACGTTCCGTCATCGTCGTAGGTCCTGAGCTGAATATGCACGAGTGCGGTCTGCCTAAGTATATGGCTGCCGAGCTCTACAAGCCGTTCATCATCCGCAAACTCATCGAGCGCGGAATCGTGAAGACGGTCAAGTCCGCAAAGAAGATCGTGGACCGTCAGGATCCGGTCATCTGGGACATACTCGAGAACGTGATGAAAGGTCATCCGGTTCTGCTGAACCGTGCACCTACCCTTCACCGTCTCGGTATCCAGGCTTTCCAGCCTAGGATGATCGAGGGCAAGGCCATTCAGCTGCACCCGCTCGCATGTACGGCATTCAACGCCGACTTCGACGGTGACCAGATGGCTGTGCACCTCCCTCTCGGCAACGCTGCCATACTCGAGGCCCAGCTGCTGATGCTCGGTTCGCACAACATCCTCAACCCTGCCAACGGTACCCCTATCACCGTGCCTTCACAGGATATGGTGCTCGGTCTTTACTACATCACCAAGATCAGACCGGGTGCAAAGGGTGAGGGAATGAGGTTCTACGGACCTAAGGAAGTCATTATCGCACTCAACGAGAAGGCCATAGAGATTCACGCCAAGATATCCGTGAGGATGCCTGTGGACAAGATGAATCCTGAGGCCGGCACCCATATGGTAGAGACCAGCCCGGGACGTATCATCGTCAACGAGCTTGTTCCTGACAAGGTGCCGTACATCAACGAGGTACTCTCCAAGAAGTCCCTCCGCAAGATCATATCCGTGGTAATCAAGAACACCGGTATCTCACGTACCGCCCAGTTCCTCGACGACATCAAGAACCTCGGATACACCATGGCCTTCAAGGGCGGTCTGTCCTTCAACCTCGGTGACGTTATCATCCCTGGCGAGAAAGACGGAATGATCGAGGACGGCTACAAGAAGGTCGCCGAGATCAAGAGCAACTTCGAGATGGGCTTCATCACCAACAACGAGCGCTACAACAAGGTCATCGACCTCTGGACCTCCATCGACAACAAGCTTCAGAGGATAGTGGAGGAGCAGATTTCCGCTGACCAGCAGGGCTTCAACCCTGTGTATATGATGCTCGACTCCGGAGCCCGCGGTTCCATAGGCCAGATCAAGCAGCTCTGCGGTATGCGAGGCCTTATGGCCAAGCCTCAGAAGTCCGGCGGACAGGGCCACGACACCATCGAGAACCCGGTTATCAGCAACCTTAAGGAGGGTATGTCCGTGCTCGAGTACTTCATCGGTACCCACGGTGCCCGCAAGGGTCTTGCCGATACCGCCCTCAAGACTGCGGATGCAGGTTACCTGACCCGTCGTCTGGTGGACGTATCCCACGACGTGATTATCAACGAAGAGGACTGCGGCACCCTCAGGGGACTTATCGCAACCGCCATCAAGAGCAAGGATGAGGTTGTGGAATCCCTCGGAGACCGTATCCTCGGCCGTGTACCTGTACACAACATATACAACCCGCTTGACGGACAGCTCATCGTGGCTTCCGGCGAGGAGATCACCGAAGAGAAGGCCGCTCTCATCGAGTCGCTGCCTATCGAACAGGTGGAGATACGTTCCGTGCTCACCTGCGAGTCCCGCAAGGGAGTCTGCGCAAAGTGCTACGGACGCAACCTCGCAACCAGCCGCATGGTTGAGAAAGGTGAGGTTGTCGGCGTGATCGCCGCACAGTCCATCGGTGAGCCTGGTACCCAGCTGACCCTGCGTACCTTCCACGCCGGCGGTGTGGCCGGTGGTGAAGTTGCAGACAACAGCATCGAGTCCAAGTACGACGGCAAGCTAGAGTTCAGCGAGCTCAGGACCATAGAAAGGGAAAGCGAGAACGGAGTGGAGACCGTTGTGGTCAGCCGTACCACGGAACTCAAGATCGTGGACGAGAACACCGGCATCACCTTCTCCCAGTACGATATCCCTTACGGTTCCGTTCTCTTCAAGCAGGACGGTGCCAAGGTCAGCAAGAAGGATCTTATCTGCGAATGGGATGCCTACAACGCAATCACCATTGCCGAGTCAGCCGGTATCGCCAGGTACGAGAACATGGTTGACGGCATCACCTTCCGTGAGGAGATTGCCGACGAGTATTCCCTCAACCGCGACAAGGTCATCATCGCCTCCCAGGACAAGACCAAGAACCCTGCCCTCACCATACTCTCCGAGACCGGTGAGATCATCAAGACCTTCAACCTCCCTGTCAATGCCCACGTAATGGTGGCAGACGGCGCTCAGGTCAAGGTCGGTGACATCATCATCAAGATTCCTCGCGCAGTCGGCAAGTCCGGTGACATCACCGGCGGTCTGCCACGAGTTACAGAGCTCTTCGAAGCCCGCAACCCATCCAACCCGGCCATCGTCACCGAAATCAACGGTGAGGTCAGCCTGGGCAAGATCAAGCGAGGCAACCAGGAGATTATCGTGCGCAACCGCTCAGGTGTCGAGAAATCCTATCTCGTGCCTATGTCCAAGCAGATACTCGTTCAGGAGAACGACTACGTAAGGGCCGGAACCCGTCTTTCCGACGGCGCCGTATCCCCTACCGACATTCTCAACATACTCGGTCCTATCAAGGTTCAGGAGTACATCGTGAATGAGGTTCAGGAGGTTTACCGTCTGCAGGGCGTGAAGATCAATGACAAGCACTTCGAGATCATCGTACGCCAGATGATGAGAAAGGTGAAGATCAACGATCCGGGCGACACCGATTTCCTCCAGGAGGAGCTCGTGGACAAGTGGGTATTCATGGATACCAACGACAACATCTACGGCAAGTACTTCGTCGAGGACAATGGCGACTCCGAGAAGTTCAACATCGGCGACATCATCAGCGCAAGGGATCTCCGCAGCGAGAACTCCTCACTTGACCGCCAGGGTCTGCGCATGATGGCCGTACGCGAGGCCAAGCCGGCCACCGCAAGCCAGGTGCTCCAGGGTATCACAAGGGCTGCACTGAAGACCAACAGCTTCATCTCCGCAGCTTCCTTCCAGGAGACCACCAAGGTGCTCAGCGAGGCAGCGATACGCGGTCGCGTCGATACTCTCGAAGGCCTCAAGGAGAACGTCATCTGCGGACACGCAATTCCGGCCGGTACCGGTCAGAAAGAGTTCCAGGAGATTCTCGTCACTCCGGTAGAGGACATCAAGAACGAATTGGAGGAACTTTAAGCTTCCTTCAGGCATATATGAAAAAGGCACCCGGGCGGGTGCCTTTTTTCGTTCGCTACTCTACTTGCTCCAGACGGCGCAGGGTCTCCAGGCGGAAGGCGCCGGGCCAGGCGACGAGCCAGTCGTTGATACGCGTTGGAAGCTGTCCGTCCACAGGGGAAGAGAAGACATTGCCGAACTGCCAG
>QXGG01018599.1_pt1 | contig 12990 bp, 15 predicted proteins | sample 1982491 | NCBI WGS metagenome assembly QXGG01 (sample SAMN09924614, study PRJNA488089) | Wastewater metagenome, whole genome shotgun sequencing project. | isolation source: South African research farm wastewater | place: South Africa: Irene, Agricultural Research Council, Animal Production... | reverse complement strand
CGCCAAGCACCCGGACCTCGGCCGGATCGAGGTCGAAGCCGGGGTCGTTGGCGTTGTCGGCAGCGGGGTTCGATGCTTGCATGGGCGCTCCTGGCGGGTGACGAGACTGCGGATGATACGCATGCTTCGTGGCGCGCGTTAGAATCGCCTCCTTTCCTGCTGATCTTCCGGAGCGCCCCCATGCCCCAGTATCGTTCCCGCACCTCGACCGCCGGCCGCAACATGGCGGGCGCCCGCGCCCTGTGGCGTGCCACCGGCATGAAGGACGGCGACTTCGAAAAGCCGATCATCGCCATTGCCAATAGCTTCACCCAGTTCGTGCCCGGTCATGTGCACCTGAAGGACCTGGGCCAGCTCGTCGCGCGCGAGATCGAGGCCGCCGGCGGCGTTGCCAAGGAGTTCAACACCATCGCGGTCGATGACGGCATCGCCATGGGCCATGGCGGCATGCTCTATTCGCTGCCCTCGCGCGAACTCATCGCCGACAGCGTCGAGTACATGTGCAACGCTCACACCGCGGATGCGCTGGTCTGCATCTCGAACTGCGACAAGATCACCCCGGGCATGCTGATGGCCGCGCTGCGCCTCAACATCCCGGCGATCTTCGTCTCGGGCGGGCCGATGGAGGCCGGCAAGGTCAAGTGGGAGGCCAAGGTCATCTCGCTCGACCTGGTCGATGCGATGGTGAAGGCGGCGGACAAGAGCTGTTCGGATGAGGAGGTCGACGCCATCGAGCGCTCCGCCTGTCCGACCTGCGGTTCGTGCTCGGGGATGTTCACCGCCAACTCGATGAACTGCCTGACCGAGGCGCTCGGCCTGTCGCTGCCGGGCAATGGCACCACGCTGGCCACCCACGCCGACCGCGAGCGTCTGTTCAGGGAGGCCGGCCGCCGCATCGTCGAGCTCGCGCGTCGTTATTACGAGCACGATGACGTCTCGGCGCTGCCGCGCTCGATCGCCAGTTTCAAGGCCTTCGAGAACGCGATCAGCCTCGACGTCGCCATGGGCGGCTCGACCAACACCGTGCTGCATCTGCTCGCCGCGGCGAGCGAGGCCGGCGTCGACTTCAGCATGAAGGACATCGACCGCATCAGCCGCCGCGTGCCCTGCCTGTGCAAGGTGGCACCCGCGATCGCCGACGTGCATATCGAGGACGTGCATCGTGCCGGCGGCATCATGTCCATCCTCGGCGAGCTCGATCGTGCCGGGCTGCTGCATACCGACGTGCCCACCGTTCACAGCACCTCGATGGCCGAGGCGCTGGACAAATGGGACATCAAGCGCACCGACGACGAGGCGGTGCATACCTTCTACCGCGCCGCGCCCGGCGGTGTGCCCACTCAGGTCGCCTTCAGCCAGGATCGGCGCTGGAAGGAACTCGACACCGACCGCGAGCGCGGCATCATCCGCGACAAGGCGCATGCCTTCACCGCCGACGGTGGCCTGGCGGTGCTTTACGGCAACATCGCCGAGAAGGGCTGCATCGTGAAGACCGCCGGGGTGGATGAGTCCATCTGGAAATTCACCGGCAAGGCATGCGTGTTCGAGAGCCAGGAAGACGCGGTCGAGGGCATCCTCGGCGAGCGGGTCCAGGCCGGCGACGTGGTGGTGATCCGCTACGAAGGCCCCAAGGGCGGTCCCGGCATGCAGGAGATGCTCTATCCGACCTCCTACCTCAAGAGCCGTGGCCTGGGTGCGCAGTGCGCGCTGCTCACTGACGGGCGGTTCTCGGGCGGCACCTCCGGTCTGTCGATTGGCCATGCCTCGCCGGAGGCGGCTTGCGGTGGTGCGATCGCCCTGGTTGAGGACGGCGACACGATCGAGATCGATATCCCAAACCGCAGCATCAATCTGGCGATCACGGATGAAGAGCTCGCCCGTCGCCGCGCCGCGATGCAGGCCAGGGGCGCCGCAGCCTGGAAGCCGCTCAAGCGCGAGCGTCTGGTGAGCGCCGCGCTGCAGGCCTACGCCGCGCTCACCACCTCGGCCGATACCGGCGCGGTGCGTGACGTGACCCAGGTTCAGCGCTGATTGACCCGCCGCTCGCCTACAAGCCCGGACGCCATGAATACCGAATTTGCGCAGCTCGAAGTCCAGCTCGAGCAACTGATCGCCCAGTACGAACGCCTGAAGGCCGACAACCTCGAGTTGCGCGGTCGTGTCTCCCGGCTCGAAGCCGACAACCGCAAGCTCTCGGACAAGGTCCGCCTCGCCGCGGACCGTCTCGAGCGCCTGCTCGACCAACTGCCGGAGGCCTGAAGCGATGTCCGCCGAACACCTCGACATGACCTTGCTGGGCAAGGAGTACCGCATCTCCTGCACGCCCGAGACGCGTGATGACCTGCTCGCCACCGTGGCCTATCTGGACGACAAGTTCCGCGAACTAGGGGCAAAAACGAACGCTTCAGGCGAGAGACTCGCCGTCATGACCGCGCTCAACATCGCCCACGAGTTTCTCCAGTATCAGCGTGGCAACGGGTTTGACATGCAGGGCATGAAGCGTAGAATCGGACTCATGAAAGCGCGCCTCGACGGGGTGCTCAGCCAGCACGAGAAGCGTTTCTGACGCGCCCCTGCACAGGCTGGTCGGTCGATCGCGCATAGATCAATCCCCTGCAGTGTTCGTTGAAGTCGTAGATTCCTTGAACCAATAGTCGAGAGACTCGGTTGCCGACCATCATTCCGCTGGTGTGAACGCCCCTCGCCGGGTGATCCTGAAGCGGTAGGGACGTGACCTCCCTGAACCCTAGGTTCAGGATGCTCGGCGGAAACGGCACAGGCGGGGGGCCAGAAGAGAGGGCGCGGTGAGCGATCACCGCGCCCTCTTAACGTCCACCTTGCGGCGGGCCGTGACGGGTTGATGGCTTGCGCCGCAGCATGGGCGCGTGGATGCAGGCAAGGACAGTGAGCATGCGATGAGCTTCGATCTATGGTGGCTTGCCTACCCGGTGCTGGGTGCCGCGGTGGGCTTTTTTGCCGGCCTGCTCGGTGTCGGCGGCGGCGGCATCATGGTGCCGATGTTGACCACCTTCTTTCTCGCCCAGGGCTTTCCTCAGTCGCAGGTGGTTCATCTGGCGCTCGGTACGTCGATGGCGGCAATCGTGCTGACCTCGGTCTCCAGTCTGCGTGCCCACCACGCCCATGGCGCGGTGCGCTGGGACGTCGTGCGCGCGATCACCCCAGGCATCCTGCTCGGCACTTTTGCTGCGACTTTCATCGCCTCGCGGGTCGACACCGTCCCGCTGGCGCTCTTCTTCGTGGTGTTCATGGGCTACGTCTCCGCCCAGATGCTGCTCAACATCAAGCCCAGGCCCGCGCGCCAACTGCCGGGTGCGGTGGGCATGAGCGCGGCCGGGCTGGGTATTGGCAGCGTCTCGGCGCTGGTGGCGATTGGCGGCGGCTCGCTGTCCGTACCCTTCATGACCTGGTGCAACGTGAAGATGCAGAACGCGATCGGCACCTCGGCCGCGATCGGCCTGCCGATCGCGATCGCTGGCACCGTCGGCTATCTGGTGAACGGCTGGGGGCGGCCCGACATGCCGGCGCTGACCCTGGGCTACGTCTATCTGCCCGCGCTGATCCTGGTATCGGGGGTCAGCATGTTCTTCGCGCCGCTGGGCGCCAGGCTTGCCCACCGGCTCCCGGTCGCGACCCTGAAGAAGGTGTTCGCCGGGCTGCTGGTCCTGCTGTGCGCAAAGATGCTGCACAGCATACTGGCCTGAGCCCCGGCATCACTCACTGGGGCGCAGCCAGGGCGTCCCGGATCGCGGAGAAGTTGCTGCGCATCATCTGCAGGTAGCTGGCGGCCGGGCCGTCGGCCGTCGATAGCGCGTCCGAATACAGCATGCCGCCGACCCGGGCGCCGCTTTCGCTGCGGATGCGCTCGATCAGGCGGGCGTCGGCGACGTTTTCCATGAACACGGCAGGTACCTTCTCGGCCTTGAGCTGGCGGATCAGGCGGGCGACGCCCTGGGCGGTCGGTTCGGCGTTGTTCGAGACCCCAACCGGGGAGAGGAAGCGGATGCCGTAGGCGCGACCGAAGTAGCCGAACGCCGCATGCGAACTTACCACCTTGCGCTGCGCGGCAGGCAGGGGGTCGAAGGCGGCACGGATCTCGGTGTCGAGCGCTCGCAGCGCGGCATCGTAGCGTTCCGCGTTGCTGCGGTAGGTGGGGGCACCCTCGGGGTCTGCCTTCGCCAGGGCGTCGGCGATGTTTGCCACGTAGCGGCGGGCGTTGGCGACATCCTGCCAGGCGTGCGGGTCGACTGCCTTGCCCTGGGCCTTCCCGTGGCCGTGATCGTGGGCGTGACCGTCGTCCTTCTCCATCGCCAGCGCGTCGATGCCGGCGCTGGCGATGACGACTTCGCCCTGGTAGCCGCCTGCACGTGCGAGCCGAACCATCCAGTCATCGAAGCCGAGTCCGTTGACCACCACCAGAGCAGCGGCACCGACTTCGCGTGCATCCGAGGGTCGCGGCTGGAAGGCATGGGCCTCCTCGTCGGGGCCGATCAGGGTGCGTACCGTCACGCGCTCGCCACCGACCTGGCGGACGAGGTCGCCAAGAATGCTGAAACTGGTGCTCACGTCCAGTGGCTGAGCGTGAGCGGCGGTGCCGAGCAGCAGGCAGGCGCAGGCAGCGCTGAAGATGCGGGCAATGCGGTGCAGCAGCGCCAGGGAGGGTCTGGTGATCATGGGCGGGAGCCTGGGTCTGACGAGGGTTGAAGGAAGGGAAGACGGGGCATGAATCGGCCCCCTGCTTGGCGGCCTCAGGACTTCAGGTGGTGGCGCACGGGCAGCCGTCCTGCCAGCAGGCCGCCGGGCGCGGCCAGCAGCGAGACGAAATACACCACGCCGCACACCAGCACGATCGCCGGACCCGCCGGGACATCGGCGTGGAAGGACAGCAGCAGGCCGCTCGCGCCGCTGCCGAAGGCGAACAGGACCGCGAGCAGCAACAGCATCGGCAGCCCCTTCGCCCACAGGCGGGCGGCGGCCGAAGGCAGGATCATGATGCCGACCGCCATCAGCGTGCCCAGGGCGTGAAAGCCGCTCACCAGGTTGATCACCACCAGCATCAGGAAGCCGTAGTGCGCCACTGGTGACCAGCGGCTCACCCCGCGCAGAAAGGCGGGGTCGAAGCACTCCATGACCAGCGGGCGAAACAGGATCGCCAGGCAGATCACAGTGACGCTGGCGATGCTCGCGATCAGCACCAGGGAGGCGTCGTCCAGCGCCAGTACCGAGCCGAACAGCACGTGCAGCAGGTCGAGGTTCTTGCCGCGCAGCGACACGATCATCACCCCGGCGGCCAGTGAGAGCAGGTAGAAGGCGGCGAGGCTGGCGTCCTCCTTGAGCACCGAGGCGCGCGTGACCAGGCCGGCGGCGAGGACCACGACCAGGCCGGCAATGATGCCGCCCACCGTCATCGCCCCCAGCGACAGGCCGAAGGCGAGGTAGCCGAGCGCGGCACCGGGCAGGATGGCGTGGCTCATCGCGTCGCCCATCAGGCTCATGCGACGCAGCAGCAGGAACACGCCCACCGGGGTGGCGCCGAGGGCCAGCGCGAGGCAGCCGGCGAGCGCGCGGCGCATGAAGGCGAACTCGGTGAAGGGGGCGATCAGGAAGTCGGTCACGGGGGGCTTGTGCGCAATGGGGCGGAGCTTGGGGTGGCAGGGGCGGGCGCCAGCGCGGCGCTGTCCTCGAGGTGGCATTCCGGTGCGTCCTCATCGAAGGCCTCGGACAGGCGGCGCGCGCGCGCCAGTAGCGCCGGCGTGAGCACCTGGGCAGTGGGGCCGAAGGCGACCGGTTCGCGCGACAGCAGCAGCGCGGTGGGGAAATGACGGCGCACCTGCTCGAGGTCATGCACTACGGTGAGGATCGTGCGCCCTTCGCCATGCCAGCCCAGGATCAGGGCGATGAGGTCATCCACGGTGCGGCTGTCGATGGCGGCGAAGGGCTCGTCGAGTAGGATCAGCGGGGCATCCTGCAGCATCAGCCGGGCAAAGCGCGCGCGCTGCAGCTGGCCGCCCGACAGTGAGCCGATGGGGCGGGCCTCGAAGCCGGACAGTCCGACCGCGGCCAGGGCCGCCTGCGCGCGCGCGCGCTGGGCGCGCGTGAGGCCGCCGAAGGCGCCGATCTCGTGCCACAGCCCCAGGGCCACCACGTCGAACACCGACACCGGGAAGCTGTGGTCGATCTCGCCGCGCTGCGGCAGGTAGGCCAGCCCCCCGGGAGGGAGGTCGGCGATCGTGATGCGTCCGCCGATCGGGCGCAACTCACCGGCCAGCCCCTTGAGCAGGGTGGACTTGCCCGCGCCGTTGGGACCGACCACGGCGACCAGCGCGCCGGCCGGGATCTCGCCCGAGAGGTGGTGGACCGCGGGGTGGCGGTCATAGCCGAGGGTGAGGTTGTCGAGCCGGATCATCGGCTGCAGGGTCGCCTGCATGTCAGCGCAGGGCCCACAGGATCGTGGTCCACAGCAGCACCAGCGCCGCGGCGGCCAGCGCGAGCCGGGCGAACACGCCCGCGCCGAGCAGGCTGGACGCGCAGATGCGGCCTGGGCGGCTGACGGAGGCTGCGGGCCGACCGTGTTCGTGGCGAGGGTGCGCATGCGGGTGCGGGCTCATGGCGCCTCCCGCCTGGTGCCGGTGCGCCCGCAGTCGGCGCAGGCACCATGCAGCACGAGCTCAGCGCGATCGAGTTCGAAGCCTGCCGGCAGCACCGGGCTGGCCGCGGCCGGAATGTCTTCCAGACAGAGGATCTGGCCGCAGCGGTCGCAGTGGAAATGGGCGTGGCGGTGTTCGTCGCTGCGCCGGATCTCGAAGCGCCAGGCACGCTCGCCGCCGGCGATGCGCTGCGCGATGCCCTGCTCGACCAGCCAGTCGAGCGCCCGATACAGGGTGACGCGATCGTGCGCGATGCCCCCGGCGCCGAGGGCGGCGCCGATCTCGTCGTGCGACAGTGGATGCGACGAGGACTGCAGCGCATCGATGACGGCCACGCGCGTGCGCGTCACGCGCCCACCATGCGCGGCGATGAGCTCGCGGGCGGATCTTGAGGCTGCGGCGGCAGGGGCGGGGTGAGGCATGTTCGGGGTCGGATTCTTTTGGCCAGCGGGGTGCAGCCTTGCCACGGGCTGGCGGGGAAGCATTTTTTGATGCAACATTGTAGCATTAGATGCGCTCGCCGCGGCCTACCGGTGCTTTGCGTGGCGGTGCGCGCAAGTACGCGCATGGGCCTCTCCATGCTGAGCGGCCAGGCTGCCACGCCGAGCTCGCTTCAAGACCTTTTTGTGCCCGCCGTCTCTGGACAAATCATGCGCCTGAATTCCACCCCCGTTTTTGCCCGCCTCACCGCGCTCCTCACCCTGCTCGTCGCGCTCGGCTCGCCGTCTGTGCTGCGTGCGCAGCATGTGCAGGGGGCTCACGCGCACGGCGTGGCCGAGCTGAGCATTGCGCTCGAAGGGCAGGCGCTGTTCGTCGAGCTGGTCTCGCCGCTCGACAATCTGGTCGGCTTCGAGCGTGCCCCGGTCAACGACGCCCAGCGTGCGGCGCTGGCCGAGGCCTGGCGGCGCTTGCTCGACGCGAGCGCGCTGTTCACGCTGCCCGCCGCGGCTGCCTGCCGCTTCGACCGTGCCGACATCGAGTCGCCGTGGCCGATGGCGGGCGCAGCGTCCGTGCCCGATCGCGCGGCCCATGCCCACGCCGGGCACACGCATGCAGAGCCCACGCGGGGCGATCACCGGGACGTGGTCGTCAGCTACCATTTCAGTTGTGCGCAGCCGCAGGCGCTGAGCCGGATCGAGGTGGGCGCGTTCAAGCAGTTCCCGCGCCTGCACACGCTGCGTGTCGCGCATGCCTCTGCGCGCGGCCAGGGTGCCGCGGTGCTGGTGCCGGGCGCGGCCACGCTCGCGCTGTGAGCGCCGTCGCGCAGTCGGCGGCGCCCACGCCCTTGCTGCCGGCGGTGCAGCTCGACGGGCTGCGCTACCGCTGGCCAGGGGTGGAGGCTGAATGCCTGGCCATCGATGCGCTGACGATCGCTGCCGGTGAGCGCGTTTTTCTGCGCGGCCCCAGCGGCAGTGGCAAGACCACGCTGCTGGCGCTGGTGGGCGGGGTGATCCTGCCGCAGGCGGGCACGGTGCGCGTGGCCGGGCAGGTGCTCGGTGTCTTGTCAGCGGGGGCGCGCGATCGCTTTCGAGCCGACCATGTCGGCTTCGTGTTCCAGCTCTTCAACCTGCTGCCCTGGCTGTCGGCGCGCGACAACATCGTGCTCGCCTGCCGCTTCTCGCCGCAGCGACGCGCGCGCCTGGCGGCCGCAGGCACCACCCCGGCCGCCGAGGCCCTGCGTCTGGCGGCGCGACTCGACCTGTCTTCCGCGTTGCTCGATCGTCCCGCGGCGCAGCTCTCGGTGGGTCAGCAGCAGCGCGTTGCGGCGGCACGCGCGCTGATCGGGCGCCCAGGGCTGGTGGTGGCGGACGAGCCGACCTCGGCGCTCGACGCCGACCGCCAGCAGGCCTTCATCGACCTGCTGCGCGAGGAATGTGCGGCGGCCGGTGCGGCGCTGCTTTTTGTCAGCCACGACCCGCGTCTGGCGGGCCATTTCGACCGCGTGCTCGATCTGGGCGCCATCAACCGCGCCGCGGTGGAGGCCGGACGATGAGCCCGGTGTTCGGCTTGTCGCTGCGCAGCATTGCCAACCGCCGTCTGTCGGTGGCGCTGACCGTGCTTGCAGTGGCGCTGGCGGTGGCGCTGCTGCTGGGCGTGGAGCGCCTGCGCAACGATGCGCGTGCGGGCTTCGCGCAGACTCTGTCCGGCACCGATCTGGTGGTGGGTGCGCGCAGCGGCCCGGTGCAGCTGCTGCTGTATGCGGTGTTCCACCTCGGCGACGCCACCCACAGCATGTCGTGGGCGAGCATCGAGCGGGTCGCCGCGCTGCCGCAGGTGAAGTGGCTGGTGCCGATCGCGCTCGGCGACTCCCACCGTGGCCACCGTGTGGTGGGCACCACCGCGGACTTCTTCACCCATTACCGCCATGGCGAGGCGCGCGCGCTTGCTTTTGCTGCGGGCCGGCCCTTCGCCGCTTCGCCCGCGCGCGCCGAGGACCTCTTCGAGGTGGTGATCGGCGCCGAGGTGGCTGCGCGCCATGGCTACCGCCTGGGGCAGCGGATCGTGCTCAGTCATGGCAGTTTCGCAGGCGAGGGCGGGCCGCGCTTTGCCGACCACGCCGACAAGCCCTTCACCCTCGTCGGCATCCTCGCGCGCAGCGGCACGCCGCTCGATCGCGCCTTGCTGGTGAGCCTCGAGGGCATCGAGGCGATCCATGTCGACTGGATGGTGGGAGCGCCGATTCCGGGGGTGAGGATCGCCCCGGAGCATGTACGCAAGTTCGATCTGCGGCCGAAGTCGGTGACCGCTGCGCTGGTCGGCCTGCACAGCCGCACTGCGGTGTTCCGGGTCCAGCGCCAGATCAACACCCACGCGGACGAGGCGCTGACCGCGATCCTGCCCGGCGCCACGCTGCAGCAACTGTGGGGCCTGGTCGGCATCGTCGAGCAGGCGCTGCTCGCGGTGTCGGCGCTGGTGGTGGCGGTGGGGCTGGCGGGCATGGTCGCGGTGGTGGTGGCGAGCCTGGGCGAACGCCGGCGCGAACTCGCCATCCTGCGTGCCCTGGGGGCCAGTCCGCGCCAGGTGTTCGCGCTGCTGGCACTCGAGAGCCTGGTGCTCGCGCTGGCGGGGATCGCCTTCGGGCTGGCGCTGCTGTATGGTGCCGGCGCTGCGCTCGCGCCGTGGCTGGCCGGCGAGCATGGGCTGCAGCTGAGCCTGGGCTGGCCGACGGCAGGGGAGTGGCGCCTGCTCGGCGCCGTGCTGCTGGCGGGCCTGCTCGCCAGCCTGGTACCTGCCCTGCGTGCCTATCGCTACTCGCTCGCCGACGGCATGACGATACGGGTCTGAGCGGCGGCCGAGTGCGCTGCGGCAGCGCGGCGGGCGGACGTCGTGGAGGATGGGCGCCGCCGCCGGGGTGCTGGGCAGAACCTGATCGAATCCGAAGCAAAGGGAGTCGGACATGAACAAAAACGATCTGCGCCGAGCGCTTGGCCTGCTCGGCCTCATGCTGTGTGCCGCCCTCGGACTGCCTGCGCACGCACAGACGCCCGCTGCGGCGTCGTCGAGTGCCGGGGGGGCGGGCGAGTACCGCGTCGGCGACCGTCTGGCGGTACCGGCTGCGGGGGACAAGGCCACCATGCGCGAGATCAGCTGGGACGACCTGATCCCCACCGACTGGAATCCGGAGGCCTTCCTTGCCGAGCTCGACCTCGACGCGCTCGAGGACGCCGACCCGCGCGCCAGCGCGGCGATGCAGCGCATGCGTGAGGAATGGGATCGGGCGCCGGTGGTCGAGCGCCTGGCCGGTGCGCGCGTGCGCATCCCGGGTTTCGTGGTGCCGCTCGAGACCGCAGGCGAGCAGATCCGCGAGTTCCTGCTCGTGCCGTATTTCGGCGCCTGCGTGCATGTGCCACCGCCGCCGGCCAACCAGCTCATCCACGTGATCCCGGACAAGCCACTGCCGGCGGGCTGGAACATGCTGCCGGTGTGGGTCGAGGGTTTGATGGCGGTCGGGCGGGTCGATTCCGAGATGGGGGTGGCGGGCTATCAGCTGCGCGGCACCCGTGTCGAGGAGTACAAGGAGCCCCTGCCGCAGTAAGCGTGCCGCGGCGTGGGCACCGCTCCGCGCAGGCTGTTGCCTTCGCTGCTTCAGCGCCCCCGGAAAACCGGGCTGCGCTTGCTCAAAAAGGCGTCCAGGCCCTCGCGGTAGTCCTCGGTGTCGAGAAAGGCGAAGGCCTCGTGCCGCTCGGCCGCGCTCAGCGCTCCACCCCTCATCAGCCGCTTCACCCACTGCTTGTGCCAGCGCGCCACCAGCGGCGCCCCTGCGCAGATGCGCGCCGCGCAGGCGGTGGCTTCCTCGAACACCTTCTCGTCATCGACCACGCGTGACAGCAGGCCCTTCTGCAGTGCCTCGCGAGCCGGCAGGATGCGCCCCTCGAGCAGGATTTCGAGGACCACCGCCGGTCCGACCAGGGCAAGCAAGCCCGCCATCTCTCCCGGATACATCGAGAACCCCAGGCGGTTGATCGGCGCACCGAAGCGGGAGGATTCGCCCGCGATGCGGATGTCGCAGCAGCCGGCGATCTCCAACCCGCCGCCGATGCAGGCGCCGCGGATGGCCGCGACCGTGGGCACCGCGCAGTCACGGATCGCATTCAGTGCGGTGGCCACCAGGTCCTCGTGGTAGTGCAGTGCGTCCTCCACAGTGGTGCGCACGCGCTGGAACTCCTCGATGTCACCGCCTGCGGCAAAGGCCTCCTCGCCGGCGCCGCGCAGGATCACGCAGCGCACGCTGGCGTCGTTGGCAACCTTGCTCATCGCGGCCGACAGCCCGCGCCACATGGCGGCATTCACGGCATTGAGTTTGGCGGGGTTGTGCAGCGTGACGGTCGCGACGCCGTCGCTGATCGCAAGTTCGATAGCTGTGCTCATGGGGAAGCGCCTTTTCCATAAATAAAATTTTTCCATACGCACCTGTATGGAGTCTTATGGATGATATATCATCCGTCGCGCTTGACACGCCGCGTCAGACGGATCGGTCGGCAGGAGGAGGGTGGAGGCAGGGCGTTTCGTACGTTGCTTATCCAAGGGAGGGAGAAAGTGTCTACTTCGATGTATGCGCACATCAGGCGCAATCCGCGGTTCGCGGAACTGGTGGCCAAGCGGACCCGCTTTGCGGGAATCCTGGCGGCGATCGTGCTGATCGTCTTCTACGGCTTTGTCCTGCTCGTGGCCTTCGCGCCCGAGCTCATCGGCAAGCGCCTGTTCGAGGGCAGCAACCTGACCTTCGGCATCCTGGCCGGTCTGCTGCAGTTCATCTTCTTCTGGGTTCTGACACTGGTGTACGTGCGTCGCGCCAACGGCGAGTTCGACGACATCAACAAGGAACTCGTCAAGGCCGCCTGGAAGGATCAAAAATGATGAACGCCCGTAGCCTTTTCCGCAGCGCCGCCGGCCTGCTCGCCCTGACCGCCAGCCCGCTGGTGCTCGCCGCCGGTCCCGCGATGGACGCCGCCGAGAAGCAGCCGCTCAATCTCCACGCGATCGGCATGTTCTTCGTATTCGTGCTGATGACGCTCGGTATCACTTACTGGGCAGCCAGCCGCACCAAGTCGACGTCCGATTTCTACACCGCCGGGGGGGGCATCACCGGCTTCCAGAACGGGCTGGCGATCGCCGGTGACTATATGTCCGCGGCCACGCTGCTCGGTCTGACCGCGATGATGTACGCGCAGGGTGTGGATGCCTACATCTACATGCTGTCCTTCTTCGTCGGCTGGCCGATCATCCTGTTCCTGATGGCCGAGCGCCTGCGCAACCTGGGCAAGTTCACCTTCGCCGACATCACCGCCTACCGCCTCGACCAGGGCAAGGTGCGCACGATGGCGGCGATCAGCTCGCTGACCGTGGTGTGCTTCTACCTCGTCGCGCAGATGGTCGGCGCGGGCCAGCTCATCAAGCTGCTGTTCGGCCTCGACTACAACATCGCGCTCGTCGTCGTCGGCGCGCTGATGATGGTGTACGTGACCTTCGGCGGCATGGTCGCCACCACCTGGGTGCAGATCATCAAGGCCTGCATGCTGCTGGTCGGCGGCACCGCGGTGGGCGTGCTCGCGTTCAGCCAGTTCGGCTTCTCGTTCGACGAGCTGACCACGCGCGCGATGGAAGTGCACAAGCTCGGTGAGAAGCTGCTCAACCCCGGCAGCCTGCTCGCCGATCCGGTCACCGCGATCTCGCTCGGTCTGGGCCTGATGTTCGGTACCGCCGGCCTGCCGCACATCCTGATGCGCTTCTTCACCGTGACCGACGCCAAGGAAGCGCGCAAGTCGGTGCTCTACGCCTCGGGCATCGTCGCCTACTTCTTCAACGTCATCGCCATCATGGGCCT
>QXGG01296366.1_pt1 | contig 13009 bp, 11 predicted proteins | sample 1982491 | NCBI WGS metagenome assembly QXGG01 (sample SAMN09924614, study PRJNA488089) | Wastewater metagenome, whole genome shotgun sequencing project. | isolation source: South African research farm wastewater | place: South Africa: Irene, Agricultural Research Council, Animal Production... | reverse complement strand
TTCTACCACGCGCCTCGCTCCTTACGATCCCGCCCATGGCAGACCGAGATCCAGCTTCCGCCGACCCGCGCCGCTAGTGGACGCTGGTCGCGATGACCGGGTCGCTCTCGATGATCATGCTGGACTCCACGGTGGTCGGCGTGTCGCTGCCCACGATCCAGGCTGACGTCGGCCTCGGCGCGGAGGGACGGGGATGGGTCGTCAACGGCTACCTGCTGGCGCTCGCATCGTGCCTTGCGCTCGGCGGGCGGATCGGGGACGTCATCGGCAGGCCAAGCGCGTTCCGCGTGGGCATGGTCGGCTTCATGCTCGCGTCGATCGGATGCGGGGTGGCGCAGGAGCCATGGCAGCTTGTCGTCGGCCGGGTCGCGCAGGGCATCTTCGCCGCGATCATGCAGCCGGCGAGCGCAGCCATCGTGACGGACAGCTTCGCGCCGGGCGAGCGCGGGAAGGCGATGGCCGCATACGCGGGAATCTCGCTCCTGTTCCTTGCTGCAGGCCCGGTGATCGGCGGCGCCATCATCGAGGCGGCCTCGTGGCGATGGGTGTTCTGGCTCAACCTGCCGATCGTGGCGGTGTCGCTCGCGCTCGCATCGAGGATCGGGCTGCCGTCGGTGAAGCGTGCACGGCGGCCTGTCGACGCGCTGTCAGTCGCGCTCATCCTGTGCGGCATGCCGCTGCTTGTCGGGGGTCTCCAGTCCGTCGCGTCGCGCGGATGGGATGCGCCAGCGCCCTGGATCATCGCGGGCGCGGGCGCGCTGCTGATGCTGACGTTCACGCGCCGGCAGTGGCGGCTCTCCGCGCATGGCCGCGCGCTCATCGACCTCCCGATGCTGCGCGACCGAGGACTGCTCGGCGACTGCCTCACGCTCTTCTTCATCCAGTTTGCGACGATCGGGCAGACGATCTTCCTGTCGATCTACTTCCAGGATGCGCTCGGGTTCGATCCCCTTCGCGCTGGCCTGGCGACACTTCCGCTGCTGATTCCCGTGCTCATCGTGATTCACGTCGCGGGCCGCATGTACGACCGAGTGGGCGTACGCAGGCCGGTGCTGATCGGGCTCACGCTCGCCGTCGCTGGCGTTGCGGTCGAGGTGGCGGGCATCGCCACCGGCACCTATGCGGTGATCGCGACCGGCATGGCGCTCCTTGGCACCGGCCTCGGGTTCGCGATGACGCCCACCAACACCGACGCGCTGAGCCGAGTCGATCCCTCGCGGCGAGGGGAGGCGAGCGGGATCCTGAACTCGTTCCGGCAGGTGGGCAGCTCGCTGGGCCTTGCGTTCATGGTGGTGATCGTGGGAATCCTCACGCAGGCGTCGTTCTCTGGGATCGTGATGGAGCGCGATCTCGAGGGCCATCCGGAGCGCTCCTCCACGCTCGTGGCGCGCGCACTTGGCGGCGACCTTGCCGCCGCAGGGGAGCTGGCCGCACTCGCACCCGAGATCGCGCAGGCGACGTCCGATGCACGCAGGCGCGGCATGGTCACCGGATTCGCTGCGCAGTGCGCCTCAATGGGTCTTGCGCTTGCCGTTGCCGTGTCGCTTGTGCGCCCGCCGAAGCAGGGTCACGGCGTGCCGGCCACGCCCACGACCTGATCCGGCGAGACGGCCAGCCGCACGCTCTCGCCCGGGCGGGCAGGGACCCGCGGGTTCGTCTCGAGCACGCGAAGGGTGATGCCGCCCGCCACCACCTCGTGATGCGCCACCGCGCCGAGGTAGGTCGTGGACGTGATGGTCGCGCCGATCACGTCCGCGCCGGTGGACGCGCTCGCATCGCCGCGCATCAGGGCCATCGCCTCCGGCCGGATCGACAGCGTCACGGTGCCGCTGCGCGCGAGCGCCTCAGGCACGTGTGCACGGAGGGTCCCGATCGGCGTCGCGACCTGCACCATCGCGTCGGCACCCGGCGCGCCATCGATCGTGCCCTCGACCAGGTTCGTCTCGCCAAGGAACCCCGCGATGAACCGGGAGTTGGGCCGCTCGTAGAGCTCGCGCGGCGTGCCGCGCTGCACCACGTCGCCTGCACGCATCACCACGATCGAGTCCGCAAGCGAGAGCGCCTCGTCGCGGTCATGCGTCACGTAGATGGTGGTCATCCGCAGCTCGTCGACGATGCGCCTGATCTCCGCGCGCATGTCGATGCGCAGCTTCGCGTCGAGGTTCGACAGCGGCTCGTCGAGCAGCAGCACGTCGGGGCGGAACGCGATCGCGCGCGCAAGCGCCACGCGCTGCTGCTGCCCTCCTGAGAGCTGGTTCGGGGTGCGTGACGCGTACTCGCGCATTCGGACGAGACCGAGGCACTCGTCCACCCGGCGCGCGATGTCGGGCTTTGGCATCTTGCGCACCTCGAGTCCGAACGCCACGTTCTGCGCGACGGTCATGTGCGGCCACAGCGCGTAGTTCTGGAACACGAGACCCGCATTGCGCCGTTCGGGCGCCACCTCGGTGACGTCGCGGTCGCCGAACCGGATCGAGCCCGCGCTCGGCTCCACGAAGCCGGCGATCATGCGGAGCATGGTGCTCTTGCCGCAGCCCGAGGGACCGAGCAGGAACGTCAGCGACCCTGGCGGCACGTCGAGATCGACGCTGCGCACCGCCGGCACGCCGTCGTAGCTCTTGCTGAGCCCTCTGATGGTGATGCCGACCATGGGCGCAGAGGGTAGCGCGGTGGAAGGAGCGCACGTGCCGCACGTCAGCGCGCATCTGGGTCGGGATCTGGATCCCGGTCAATGCGGCCGATGCGGCCCCGCACGCGCTGCAGCCGGCCGCCAGTCGCGCTCTGGAGCGCTGCCTCGAGCCCAGCGCGCATCTCGCGGTCGAGCGCATAGATCGTGGCCGACGATTCCGCAGTCACCGTCAGCGTGCCGCGCTCGAAGGACTCGACCCGTGTCGCGTCGCGGAGAGGCGCAGGCACAAGGTCGTCCCACGCCTCCATGATCCCGCCGAGCCGCTTCGCGGACCTGCGCAGCTCGTCGCCGATGGCGCGGAACGCCGCGCTCGTATCGGCGACCTGCCTCTCGCTCGGGCGCAGTCCGCCCTTCGCGCGCTGCAGCGCAATCAGTCGCCGCAGCGCAGGATCGGCGACTGGCTCGCGCGGCTGGCTCCGTGTGCGGCGTGCCATCGCGGTTCCCTCATCCGTGGAACTGCAGCGATGGGGGCAGCGCACGCGGCCGGCCGTCACGGTCGAGGCACGCGAGCGTGGTGGCGCCAGTCGCGAGCAGATCGCCGTCGCGCATCAGCCGGTAGCTGTGCTCGATCTTCACATGACCGACATCGACGAGCGTCGTCTCGAGGTCGAGCGACTCGTCGTAGCGCGCGGGCCTGCGGTAGCTCACCTCGAGCCGCGTGACGGCCAGGAACGCGCCCTCGCGCTCGACATCCGCGTACGAGTGGCCGCACGCACGGAGCAGCTCGGTGCGGCCGATCTCGAACCAGACTGGGTACGCGCTGTGGTGCGCGACGCCCATCGGGTCGCACTCGCAGTACCTCGGCCTCATCGGCATTCGGTGCGTCATCAGCGGCTGGCGGGACATGCGCTCCAAGGTAGTGCTCGAGGTCACTTGCCGATGCAGAACCTGGAGAAGACGAGACCGAGCACGTCATCGGGCGTCACCTCCCCTGTCACCTCGCCGAGCGCATCAAGCGCACCGCGCAGCGCATCGGCGACAAGCTCGGGCCGGTCGATCGCTGGCCCCGATCCGTCGCCTGCAGCGTCGACGCAGCGCGCGAGCCACTCACCGGCCAAGGCCATCGCCTGTCGGTGCCGCGCCAGGACCCCGACGCGGCACGACGATCCTGTGCCGCCCTCGCGCGACGCGAGCGCCGCAGCGATCGCCGATGCGAGCGACTCCACGCCCTCGCCGGTGACTGCGCTGGTGCACACCACCCCTGCCGGCGTGCGGCGCGCCTCACGAGGCGCCTCATCCGATCGCGTCGCCACACGGATGATGGTCGATGCGTGCACGTCACCCACTCCGCCACCCGATGCGCCGCGACGCGAGACGCCGCCACTCGACGAGCCCCCATCCCCTTCCGCGCCGCCAGTCCCGGCAGTGCCCGTGTCACGGGGTGCCATTGCCGCAAGCGGCTCGCAGAGCAGGATGACATCGGCATGGTCGGCGGCGCGTGCCTGCTCCTGCATCAGCGCATCGATCGCGCTGCGCGGGTCCTCGATGCCCGGCGTGTCCACCAGCATCGCGCGGACTGCGGTATCCGCCGCACGGCCCGATGGAGCGCGAAACTCGATCTCCTCGGCGATCGCGTCCCGTGTGGTTCCCGCCACCGGGCTCGCCACCGCGCGTGTCCTTCCAAGCAGCGCGTTGAAGAGGCTCGACTTGCCTGCGTTGGGTGCGCCGCGCAGCGCGACCAGCGGCACCGGCCGCATCGACTCGACCGGCTCGGATCCCGCAATCCAGCGCGCGATCTCCGTGGCGACGGCGCCAGCGCGGCTCCGCAGCTCCTCGCGCGCGATCGCGACCACGTCCTCGGCATCGGTGAAGTCGATGCCGGCTTCGACCCGCGCGAGCAGTTCCGCGAGCTCCTCCGATGCGCGGTGGGCCGCTTGCACCAGCGGGTTGTCCCCCACGTGCCGCGCAGCCTCAAGCTCGCGCGCGTGGGTGGCGCCGATCTCGAGCGCGATGCGCTCGGCGTCGTCGAGCGCGATGCGTCCCGCAGCATGCGCACGTGCCATGAATGCGCCTGGTGCCGCCGCCACCACGCCGGGCACGGCCAGCAGCGCGTCCAGCACCGCGTCAGCAAGGGCCGGGTTCCCTGGCACGATGAGCTCCACGCAGTCCTCGCACGTGAACGAGCCAGGGCCCGGCATCACGAGCGCCAGCGCCGGGCACTCGCATGGCGCACCATGCACGGCAAGCCTCATCCTGATCCGGTGCACCCCGCGCGCGGATGGCACGCATGCCTCCCCCGCCAGAGCCGCCACTGCAGCCAGCGCCTCAGGGCCCGACAGCCTCACGATCGCGCGCGCCGAGTGCCCTGCACCGCTCGCACGCGCGACGACTGTGCCGCCCAGGACCGAGCCCATCAGGCGTCAGCGGTCCTTGTCCTTGAACGTGCGCGAGCGACGCGCCTGCTCCTTCGCGCGCGCGCGGTCCATCGCGGACTCGTAGAGGCGCGCAAGCGCATCCTTCTTCCTCTTCGGGGCCGCACCCGGCGCGGGCTTCGGCTTTGCGTCCTCGCGAGCGATGAACTTGCGGATCTGCATCGACTCGAAGACGCCCACAAGCGTCGACGTCATGATGTAGAGCGTGAGGCCGCTTGGCGCCGCGTAGAGCATGAGGGGGAACATCACCACCGTCATGACCTTCATGATCTTCTGCTGCTGCTCCTGCTCGGGCGAGAGCTTCATGGCCGTCGGTGGCGCCATGTACTTCTGCTGCAGCCAGAAGACGCCGCCCATCAGCAGCGGCACCAGGTTGATGCCCGAGACCTTGAACAGGTACAGGTCGAATGTTCGCCCGAAGCTGATGAAGTGGTCGGGAGAGCTCAGGTCGCCGAGGAACTCCCACCCTCCAGCGAGCTGGAACACGCCGAAGAACGCGGGCTGCTGCCTCAGCTCGTAGGCGAGGTAGAGCACCGCATAGAGCGCGATCCACACCGGCATCTGCAGGAACGTCGGCGCGAGGCCGCCGACGCATCCGGCCGGCGAGACGCCCTTCTCCTTGTAGAGGCGCATCTGCTCCTGGCGCATGCGCGCGGGGTCGTCGCCGAAGCGCTTCTGGAGCGCCTCGAGCTCCGGCTTCATCTCGCCCATCGCCTTCGAGAAGCGCGTCATGCTGACCTGCGCCTTCTTGGTGATCGGGTGCAGCAGGAACCGCACCACCACCACAAGCACGATGATCGCCAGGCCCCAGTCGAAGACCACGTAGTTGTGCAGCAGCGCGAGGAACTCGACGAGCACGTTCGCGAGCCACGCGAAGGTGCACCACGAGCAGCACCCGCCGATCTGGTACATGATCAGGCCGACCATGCCGAGCGCGCTGTAGGGCTCCGTGCCCTTGAGCATCGAGCGCTCGAGCGGCCCGGCGAATGCGCCGAGCGCCCACTCGCCTGTCGCACCCGGCTCGATGCGCTGGGACGGCGAGTACACGTAGGTGAAGACCACAGGGCCCGTTCCCATGCCTTCGGGGTGCGCGTCGCCAAGGCGGGCGCGGATCTCGCCGATCGACCCTGCCGCCGACTTGGATCCCGCTGCAGCGCCGGGCGCCGCGCTCATGGGCGCGTGGATCGCCAGCGAGAAGTAGCGGTTCGTGCTCCCGAACCACGAGATGCGGTCGCCGCTCTCGCGCTGCGCAGTGCCGGGCCACAGCGTGAACTGGTCCGCCTGCACGCGCTTGACCGCATCCGCATGCTCGATGACTGCGTCATGCGTGATCACCGCGCTCTCCGCGGGGTCGCGCTTGGCGCTGAGCAGGTAGCCCACCTGGAATCGGCGCACGTCCATCAGCGCGCCCGACTCGAGGCTCAGGTCGCCGGGCCCGAAGTGCACGAGCGACGCGGACACCGGCGCAGAGCCGAGGTTCTCCACACGCTGCGCCACCGACAGGTCGAACCCGTCGCCGCCCTCCGCGATGGCGAACGAGCGAGTGATGCGAAGCCGCACCGACCCGTCCTCGCTCGACACCTCGCTGGTGAAGGTGCCAGGTGCCGTCTGGCTCCACACCTTTCCGAAGAGGCTGACGCGCACGCCGTCGACCTCGATGGAGTGCGTGGCGAGCAGCGGGACCTGGATCCCGCCGAGCGTCGACAGCGGCTCGATCGAGTACCTCGCGCTCTCGGGCGGCATCGGCGGCGGGTTGGCCGAGCCGGCCTTCACGGCCGCACGGTGCACGCGCGCGGCGCGCCAGTCGGCTGCGCTGTCCCAGATGTCGGCGAACACCACGCGCGAGATGCCGGCAGCATTCGGAGAGAAGTCCACGCGCATCTGCGCCTGTCCTGCCTCGATCGAGCCGATGCTCGCCGGGCTGTCGGTCACATCGGCAGGTGCGCGCGCCGTCAGCGTGCGCGCGACTGAAGCCACTGGAGCCGCGGGCTGTGACGATGCAGGCGGAGCGTCCGATGGCGTCACCGCACCCGAACCGGCCGCAGGCGCGGCCTGCACCGCAGCCGGCGCAGCGGCTGGCTCGGCGTTGCCGGCGCGGCCTGCCTCGGGCGCTGAGGCCTGCTGAAGCGCATCCGCCGCAGAAGGGGCAGGTGCGGCGCCATCGCGCTGCTTGCCTGGCCCAACCACCAGGATGATCGCCACGGCAAGCGCCACTCCCACAACGAGGAAGGTGATGAGAGAGCGTCTGGCCTGTGGCTGCATGGGCTGTCGATTCCTCCGAAGTCTGTGCTGCGTCGCCGGCGTGCGGTCAGCGACCCTCGCGAAGCCGCTCGCCAAGCCAGTTGGAGAGCTCCGGGATCGCGAGGATGCGGCCAACCGTCCGCTCGATGTCGTACGGCACGCGGATGAACTGGACCTTCACCGCGCGCCCGCCTGCGTCCGACTCGAGCATCGCGTAGCTGGCGCGCGGATCGAGATCGCGCGGCTGGCCAACGGATCCCGGATTCACGATGACCCTCTCGTCCGCCGAGAAGGTGTACGTGGCGTCAGTCATGTCATCGGGGCGCACGAAGTCGGGCTCGTCGACGAACACGCCCGGCACATGCGTGTGCCCGACCATGATGTGGCGAGACGGCTGCGCCCGGTCGAAGATCTGCTCGAGCTTGCGGGGGTCCTTCTGCGCATCCTCAGGGAAGAGGTACTCGTTGATGGGGCGGCGCGGGGTGCCGTGCACCGCAAGGAAGTCATCCATCGCGACGCGCACGCGCAGCTTCCCGAGGAACTCCCAGCGGCGCTGCGCGCCCTCACGGTCATTGCCCGCATCTGCCTCAAGCTGGCCGCGTGTCCAGTAGGCGGCCTTCTCGGCCGCCGCGTTGAAGTGCGTGGGCTCGTAGAGCACACCGAAGTCGTGGTTGCCCATCAGGCTCCACTCGCAGTGCTGCGCGACCAGGTCCACGCACTCGCGCGGGTCTGGCCCGTAGCCAACGATGTCGCCAAGGCAGACCTTTCGGTCGCAGCCCCGGGACGCGATATCGGCCAGCACCGCCTCGAGGGCGGAAAGGTTGCCGTGGATGTCGCTGAGGAGGGCTGTTCGCACGCGGATGTCCGAAGTGGTCGCGAAGGGCGTCGGATCCTAGCAGGACTGGGCCGATGGTCCCTACTATGCCCCGCCCTCCACGGAGCATGCACATGGCTGATGCAAAGCACTACGACCTCATCGTGATCGGCGGCGGACCTGGCGGTTATGTGGGCGCGATCCGCGCCGCGCAGATGGGCATGAAGGTGGCCTGCATCGAGCGGGACAAGCTCGGCGGCGTGTGCCTCAACTGGGGCTGCATCCCAACCAAGGCGCTGCTGCACAACGCGGAGCTCTACATGGAGGCGATCAGGCACGGGGAGCACTGGGGCTTCGAGATGAAGCCCGACGCCGTGAAGGTCAACTGGGAGAAGGTCATCGGCCGCAGCCGCGGCGTGACCACGCAGCTCAACTCCGGCATCGCGTTCCTCTTCAAGAAGAACAAGATCGACCACGTGCAGGGGCATGCGACGGTCGTGTCGGGGAAGACCGCGGCGAAGCCGTGCACCGTGGAGGTGCGCACGTCCGCCGGCGGCTACTACGACGGCTCGGCCGCATCGGGTGCGCCCACGCAGGTGCTCACGGCTGACCGGGTGCTTGTGGCCACCGGCGCAAAGCCGCGCCAGCTCCCCTTCGCGCCCTGCGACGGCAAGGTGATCGTGTCGAGCTACGACGCGATGACGCTGCCGAAGCGCCCTGAATCGATGATCGTGATCGGGTCCGGCGCGATCGGGATGGAGTTCGCCTACTTCTACAACGCCTTCGGCACCAAGGTCACCGTCATCGAGATGCAGGACCGCATCCTGCCCGTCGAGGACGACGACATCTCGGCGGCTGCGCTCAAGTCGTTCACCGCGCAGGGCATGTCCTTCAAGCTCGGGATGAGCGTGAAGTCGGTGGAGAAGGGCAAGTCGGGCGCCACCGTCACCGTCTTCAACGTCAAGGACGAGGCCAAGGTCGAGAAGCTCGACGCCGAGGTCGTGCTTGTGGCGATCGGCGTGCAGCCGCGCATCGATGGGCTCTTTGCGCCGTCGCTGGGCATCAGGCTGTGGGACTCGGGCCCGGCGAAGGGCCACATCTGGACCGACTACCGCGACAAGACCGAGCCCACGTACCAGACGAACGTGCCCGGCATCTACGCGATCGGGGACGTGGTCGGGCCGCCGTGGCTTGCGCACATCTCGAGCGAGGAGGCCGTGGCGTGCGTCGAGCGCATGAAGGGCCACCACACGCTCGGCGTCGACTACGCAGCGTTCCCGGGATGCACCTACTGCAACCCGCAGGTGGCATCGATTGGCATGACCGAGCGTGAGGCGAAGCAGAAGGGCCTCAAGATCAAGGTCGGCAAGTACCCGCTCAAGAGCCACGGCAAGGCGATCGCCGTCGGCGCCACCGAGGGGCTCGTCAAGATCATCACGAGCGAGCCCTACGGCGAGATCCTCGGCGCGCACATCTTTGGCGAGGATGCGAGCGAGCTCATCGGCGAGATGGGCCTGGCGAAGCGGCTCGAGGCCACCGCCGAGGACATCATCAGCACGGTGCACGCGCACCCGACGATGCACGAGTCGATCCACGAGGCCGCACTGGCCACCGAAGGCCGTCTCATCCACGGCTGAACGAGGGCGCTGCGCGGCAGCGTCGCTGCCGCACGCCAGCCGCCGGCACGGCAGCGCCGAAGCGCCGCCGCACCGGTGGCATCGCTGCGTCCCTGCAGTGGGCTCACGCCGGCTCGAGCAGCCGGGCGGTGGCCAGGATCTCCATTCCGATGTCCCTGAACGCGGGGAACCTTCCCACGGCACCGGCGATCATCCTCATCTCGTCGCGGTCGAGGATCCACTCGGGCTCGATGCCGGCCTCGTCGCTCGCTCGCCCGCGGCGGATGTGCTCGAACGAGAACGCCCGCTCACGAAGCGGCCAGCTGTCGACGCGCTCGGCAACGTCCGCCGCCTTGTTCGTGAAGATCGCCATCGCGCGCTGCAGCGGTGCCGCAGAGAGGCTCCGGAGCGCCACCGTGCACCCGAAGACGGCCCACCACCCGTGGCTCTCGAGCCACTCGCCCGCGGGGTACTCGTCCACGTCCACGATCGCGCCAAGGGCATCCTCGATGCGCTTGATGGCGTCCTGCGGGGCGATGATGCCGAGCGCAGACTCGCACTCCACGATCGCGCCCGCGCAGCGGTGCACCATCGCGGTCGCAGAGAGGCCTGGGGCCTCGGTCGCCATGCCCTCGTAGGCGGCCATGGCCGCATGCAGGTCTGCGCTTGCGTCCGCCGCATGCTGCTGCGCGAGGGCCGTATCGGTGTCGATCCGTCGGCGCGATGCGTTGCCCCTGATCCAGAACGCATACGCCTGGCACTCCCTCGCGGCCGGCTCCATCGGGGACGCGCCGACCCTCGTGATGAGCTGCGTCGCGACCGCGCCCGACTCGACAAGGTGGCCAAGCGCATCGTGGGCGCATGCGAGGTCCCTCATCAGCAGGAGCTGCGTCCGCGCAGGGACATCGATCTCGAGGAGCCCCGACTGCGCGTGGCGCAGCGTGTCCGCGAACCGCCCTTCGCCGGTGCAGGCGATCGCATGCATGTGCGATGCGGCGGCACGGCTTGCGCCATCGCTCGCGCACGCCCGCATGGCGCGCGCAAGCCGACCGAGGCGGAGCCACTGCCCCGCACGCTCCGTCATGATGGCTTCGGCCTCGAGATCCCCGAAGCTTCGCCCCGCGGTCGCGAGGTCATCGGTGCGACCGTGCCCGTGCCAGACGCACTGCGCGACGTGACCCGGTTCCCAGTCCATGGCGGCTGAGAGCGCCATCACCAGGTCGAGCTTGGGGTTGCCGCTTTCGGGCACCACCTTTGACGCCTCCCGGCCGAGCGCCTCGGCCACCTGCTGCCTGCTCCAGCGCCTGTACACGCGCGCCAGGTCCACTAGCCGCCTGAGGCGATCCCTCGGCGGCACGCTCATCCACGTCTTCCGGATTCCCATTGTGTCTCCTTGCTTCCCCCAACTGTGGCGGGCCATGTGATCCCGTTCACCCATGCGGCGCCCACCGTTCGCCGCAACGCCAAGAGTCCCGACCTGGATGCCTCCATTCCGAATCGTTCGGACAACTTTCAGATCACTAGACTCGCACGCCAATGATGGCTGCAGAGAGAGCGCAACCAGGAGGAACGTCCGACGGCGCACGCCCTGGACTGCTGCTCGTCATCAGCGGGCCCAGTGGCGTCGGCAAGACGTCGATCGTGCGCGAGGTGCTCGGGCGCTTCGGCGGGGAGTTCAGCGTGAGCGCCACCACGCGCGCGCCGGGGCCGGGCGAGGTCGACGGGCGCGACTACCGCTTCATCGACGAGCGCACATTCCAGGGGATGATCGACGCCGACCTCTTCCTCGAGCACGCGCAGGTGTTCGGGCGCAACTGGTACGGCACGCCGCGCGAGCCGGTGGAGCGCGCCATCGCGCAGGGCCGCATCGTGGCGCTCGACATCGACGTGCAGGGCGCCGAGCAGGTTCGCGCGCGGCACCCCGACGCGTTCTGCATCTTCGTGCTTCCTCCATCCGAGGACGAGCTGCTTCGCAGGCTGCGTGCGCGCGGCCGCGAGGACGAGTCCGCGATCATGCGCCGCTTCGCGGAGAGCACCCGCGAGATCGCCCGCGCGAAGGCCGGGGCCACCTACGACGCGTTCGTGACCAACGACGACCTGCAGTCGGCCACCGAGTCCGTCTGCACGCTCATTGCCGCGCGCATTGGGCGGCCTTGACCGCACCGAGCCGCGACACGAGCCCAGCGAAGAGGGACTCCGTCACCGCATCGACATCCTGCGACGCATCCACCACGAGGTGCGCGTCAGGGCGCGCGCGCACCTGCACCAGGTATCCCTCCCGCACGCGGCGGTGGAAGTCGAGTCCCTTCTGCTCCATGCGGTCGAGCAGCGGAGACAGGCGCCGCGATGCCGTGATCTCGTCGACGTCGAAGATCACCGTGAGGTCAGGCCATGTGCCTCCGACTGCAGTCGCCGCCACCGCCATGATCTCCGGCTGGGCGAGGCCGCCTGCGGTGCCCTGGTAGGCGAGCGTGCTCGACACGAACCGGTCCGCGATCACGGTGGCGCCTCGCGCGACCGCAGGCCTGATGACCCGCTCGACCAGCTGCGCGCGGCTCGCCATGTACAGCAGCATCTCGCAGCGCACGGTCATGTCGTCGTGGATGGGATCGAGGAGCACATCGCGGATCCGCTCTCCCACTGCAGTGCCGCCGGGCTCGCGCGTCTCGACCACCTCGAGCCCAGCGCCCCGCAGGGTGTCGCAGAGTCTCCTGAACTGCGTGCTCTTTCCGCTCCCGTCGGGGCCGTCGAGCACGATGAAGGTGCCGCGCAGCGCGTCACGGAGCGTGCCCGCACGCGATGCGTCACTTGAGTGCGGTGCGGGATCCGCCATGCCGCGATCGTACGATGGCCGCGTGATCGCAGACCTCCGTGATGCCTCGCGCCGGCGGATCGGCCGCGTCACGATCGATCCCGCGCAACGCCCCGTGCGCGTGCGCATCGAGTCGGGGCCGCGGACCGGCGACACGGTGTACGTGGACTGGGAGGGCGCGCTCGATGACGCGGGGCACCTGCGCCGCTGCGTCGCGTGCGGCGGGTCGCTCTACAGGGCGAAGCGGCTTCCGCAGGTGACTCCGTTCCTCTCGGGACTTCTTGTCGTCGCGGTTGTTGTCGCGGCCCTCGGCCACTCCACAAGCGCATGGCTCGTGGCCGGGATCATTGCGCTCGCGGCCGCCGACCTGGCGATCCTGCTGCTCGCGCGCCCGCGGCTGGTGTGCTACTCGTGCGGCAGCGCATTCGGCCAGACCCCCATCGCCCGCTACATCACGCGGTGGGA
>QXGG01221548.1_pt1 | contig 13058 bp, 14 predicted proteins | sample 1982491 | NCBI WGS metagenome assembly QXGG01 (sample SAMN09924614, study PRJNA488089) | Wastewater metagenome, whole genome shotgun sequencing project. | isolation source: South African research farm wastewater | place: South Africa: Irene, Agricultural Research Council, Animal Production... | reverse complement strand
GACATACAGGCTAAACGCTGCGATCCAACACAGGGCTGAAACATAAAGCGCGCCAGAAGAAAACAAAGTGGGTGCTAAAGCCAACAGCCGAAACACGGTGGCAATCACCACCAGCCAATACCCTGCCACCATGGTGGCACTTAAACGCAGCGGCCGGCCCGTTTGAGTCCATTCTGGCCCAAACCCAAGAACAGGCCAGCGGGCCGGTAGCGCTGGCGTTTTTAGAATCGATGCAGCCTGATTTTGCGCAAGGCATTGCAAGCCTTGTGGGCAACGGTGCAAACGCCATTGGCGAGGCAGCGGTGATCCAACACGCAATTGCGCGCTACGCCAGCAGCGCAGTCTGATCACTGCAGTTTGTTCAACACGCGGCGAAGCACGCCCACCATTTGTTCAATATGTGATTCGGAAATAATCAAGGGGGGCGATAAGGCAATAATGTCGCCGGTGACTCGAATCAGCACGCCCGCTTCAAAGGCCGCCACAAACGCATCGTAAGCACGCCGGCCGGGCTCACCTGCCCTGGGCTCAAGCTCAATGCCGCCCACCAACCCCAGGTTACGAATGTCAATGACATGCGGCAGGCCTTTTAAGCTGTGCACCGCCTGCTCAAAGACCGACTCAAGCTTGGCTGCACGGTTAAATAAATCACCTTCTTCATACGCCTGCAAAGCACCCAGCCCTGCAGCGCAGGCCAGCGGGTGGCCCGAATAGGTGTAGCCGTGATACAGCTCAATCATGTGCTCGGGCCCTTGCATAAAGGCATCATGAATATCTTGGCGTGCAAACACCGCGCCCATGGGCACCGCGCCATTGGTAATGCCTTTGGCAACCGTCATGAGATCGGGTGTTACGCCAAAACGCTGCGCGGCAAAGGCGGCTCCCAAGCGGCCAAAGCCCGTGATGACCTCATCAAAGATCAACAAAATGCCATGCTTGGTGCACAGCTCACGAATTTTTTGCAGATAGCCTTGTGGCGGAATGAGCACGCCGGTTGAGCCTGCAAGCGGCTCAACGATCACCGCGGCGATGTTGGAAGGATCGTGCAGCGCAATTAATCGCTCAAGCTCATCGGCAAACTCTGCGCCGTGGACAGGCTGGCCCTTGGAAAACGCATTGCGTGCAAGGTCGTGGGTGGATCGCAAATGATCGGTGCCTGACACCATGGCGCCAAACACTTTGCGATTGCCAGGAATACCGCCCACTGAAATACCGCCGAAATTGACGCCGTGATAGCCACGCTCGCGGCCAATGAGCCGCGTGCGGCTGCCCTCGCCCCGGGCCCGGTGATAGGCCAATGCGATTTTCAACGCAGTATCAACCGACTCTGAGCCAGAGTTGGTGAAAAACACACGGTTAAGATTTTCTGGGGCTAATGTGCTTAAGCGGCTGGCAAGCTCAAATGCTTTCGGGTGGCCCATTTGGAATGTGGGTGCAAAATCCAGTTCAGCGGCTTGATCTTGAATGGCCCGGGTCACATGGGGGTTGGCATGACCGGCATTGACACACCACAACCCCGCCACACAATCGAGCACCTCTCGGCCTTGGGGCGTGTAATAGTGCATGCCCGAGGCCTTCGCCAACAAACGAGGGGACTTTTTGAACTGACGATTGGCCGTAAACGGCATCCAGAATTCTGCCAGCGATAACTCAGAAGGCTCTGTGGCAGCCCGGTGATGGGCCATTAAAGGATCGGTCACGGTATTCATTGCTTTCTCCCTAAAGCTTTTGCTCAATGACGCGGTGGGCAACAACCCCCACCAACACGCTGATCACCAGTGTGGCAAGCACAAAAAGTATCGCAGCCACCGGCTGCTGTAAACCGCTGTGCGCCCACAAGGCGCTTAACACGACAATGACTGAAAAATGTAGCAAGAAAATTGCATAGCTGCTGTGCGACAGCACTTCAATTAATCCGGCGCGTTTCACCCGCGCGGGCCCAAACGAAACCAAGGCAAGCCCAACCGCTGTGAGGGTGGCCAACAACAGCCGGGGCCGAAACTCAATGGCCAAAGCGGCAAACGAAAGCACCACCAGGGCTGCAAACGCAAATGCATAGGCCCGTTGTTGCGGGGCCAGTGCCGCAAAAATACCCAGGCCATACGCGCCCACAAAATAAATTGCCGCCCAATCAAGCGCTGTATTGCGATTAAACATAAACATTGATGCTGCCGCCAACACAAACAAGATCGCTGCAAAGTACAGTGGCCCAAGCCCTGCGCGTTGGCAAAGCAAAAAACAAATCACAGTGAGGCTGTAGAGCTGAAAGTCGATCGCAATGTACCAAGCACCGGCCGTTAACGCCGAAATGCCGAGCCAATCTTGCGCAAGCAACACATGGGCGATCACCTGCCCAACCGTTGGCGAATCGGGCAGCCAGCCGGCCTGAAACACCGGTCGCGCCAGCGCAACACAGAGTGTGGTGATCACCAAGGCCACAAGATAAAGCGGCATGAGCCGACGATAACGCTGCCAGATCAAACGAAACCCAAACTGCCCTGCTTTGCCTGCAATCGATTGCATGGCCAAAAAGCCGCCAAGCACCAGAAAAATTGAAACGGCCATTCGGCCATAGTCGTACAGCCATTCAATGAAGAACGACAGCACTGCCCGCTGATCTTGCGCAAACGGTGCATAGGCCGAGACATGGTGACCCACAATCACCAGCGCTGCACTCGCTTTGAGCCCGTCAACCAGTAATGACTGTGAGCGCATGGCTATGCCAGCCCTTGAAAGCCATCCCAGATCAGCTTGATCGAGGTTAAAAACATGCCCACATACACCAGGCGATAAAACAATGTCATATTGATGGTGCGCGCGATGCGAACACCGAGCCACACCCCCATCGGCGCCAGGGGCATGAGCACCAATGACGTCATCAGGTTTTCCCAGTTCAGCAGGCCCAGCCAGGCATAAGGGCCCCACTTGCTTAAGTTCACAAAGAAAAACAAATAGGCCATGGTGCCCGTAAACACAATGGGCTTAAGTTTTAACGGAATGAGATAAACGCTAATTGGCGGGCCACCGGCATGCGCAACAAAACTGGTAAAGCCCGAGACTGTTGTGAGAATGCCGCCCATCCACTTCGGCAAGGCGGGCGAATTCGACTTGGGCGGAAACGCCACCCGCTGGGCTAAAAAAAGCAAGGTCAACACACCCACAATGCCTGCCACCGCAGAAGGCGACAACACCTGAAACAGCAAGGTGCCAATGGCCGTGCCCAGAAGTGCATAAGGCAATAAAAATTTCAGCAGCGCTTGATCAAAGTCTTTGCGCAAGGCAGCAATGCCAAACAGATCCATGACCAAGAGCAAGGGCATGCAAATCGCTACCGCCTGCGGCACCGTGATCGCAAGGGCCATCATGGGAACCGCGAGTGAGCCAAACCCCGCGCCAAAGCCGCTTTTGCTAATGCCGAGCAACAGGATTGCCGGAACCGCAACGATGTAAAAGTAGGGATCAGTAATGGGCAAGAGCATGAGGTGGGCGAAACTTCGTAAGCATCATACCGGAGCCCGTCTCTTATAATGTCGCCTTCACATCATGATCAGCCCACACGCCATCATCTCGCCTCAGGCACAGCTTGCCGACAATGTCAGCGTGGGCCCCTTCTCGGTGATTGGGCCGAATGTGCAAATTGGCAGCGGCACTGTGATCGGGCCACATGTGGTGATCTCGGGGCCCACGGTGATTGGGCAAGACAATACAATTTTTCAGTTCGCGTCGCTTGGCGAGGCCCCACAAGATCTGGGCTACAAGGGCGAGCCAACGCAGCTCGTGATTGGCGATCGCAACCAGATTCGCGAAAATGTCACGATGAGTCGCGGCACTGTGAAAGGCGGTGGTGTGACCCGGGTGGGCAGCGACAACCTGATCATGGCCTATGTGCATATTGCCCATGATTGCCTGGTGGGCAACAAGATCATTTTTTCAAATGCGGCATCGCTGGCTGGCCATGTGGAAGTGCAAGACGGCGCCACACTGGGCGGCTTTACCCTGGTGCACCAGTTTTGCCGTGTGGGCGCCCATGCCTTTACCAGCATGGGCAGTGCCTTAAACCGCGACCTCACCCCCTTTACCATGGCCAGCGGCAATTACGCCCGCGCCATTGGCATTAACAAAGTGGGGCTGGCTCGAAAGGGCTACACTAAAGAGGCCATTGATGCCTTGAAAAAAATGTTTCGCCTGCTGGTGCATCAACGCAACGCTTCGCCAGAAACGCTCGCCGCTGCCCAGGCCTTGGCGGATCAGTTCCCCGAAGCCAAACAGTTTTTGAACTACGTGAAAGAAAGCAAACGGGGCGTTATTCGAACGGGCGCCACCGCCTCGGGTGCCTAAGGGCTAAGCGATCGCACCCGTATCGAGCAGCTCTTTGGCCATTTCGGCAACGCGGCGCGAGCCACCGCCTTCCCCAAGCTTTTCTTGAATGACTGAAAGCCGTTGGCGCATTTGCTCGCGGTAATTGCGATCACTTAATAAACGAATGCACTCGGCCGATAACGCTGCCGCTGTGGCCTGCTCTTGCACAAACTCCTGGGCAATTCGCTCGCCCGCCACAATATTGACCAAGCCAATATTGGGCACCAGGATAAAGCGCTTCAAAATCGCATAGCTTAAGGGCGAGACCCGATACAAAATGGCCATGGGCACTTGCAACAAACCGGCCTCGAGCGTGGCAGTGCCTGAAGAAATCAGCAGCGCATCGCTGGCGGCCATCACCTCATGGCTTTTGCCCGATACATAGTGAATTGAAAGCGATTTGGGGGCCATTGGCATGAGTGTCGATTGCGCATCGACTCCAGCGGCAACACCTGCCACAAACTGCGCCTGTGGCAACGCCTGCGCAATCTGCTCGCAGGCAGCGAGCATAACGGGCCAGTGCCTGCGAATCTCGCTGTTGCGGCTTCCGGGAAACAGCCCCAGTACTGGCCGTTGCAGATCCAAGCCCAGCATCTCACGCAAGACCGGCTGCGATTGGGTCACGCGCACCTGGTCCACCACGGGGTTGCCCACATAGCGCACGGGAATGCCATTGCGCCGATAAACATCGACCTCGAAAGGAAACAGCACGGCCATGGCGTCGATCACCGCGCCAATTTTTTGAATGCGATGCGGCCGCCATGCCCAGACTTGCGGGCTGACATAAAACAATACTTTGATGCCCAAGGCCTTGGCTGCCTTGGCCAAGCGCAAATTGAACTCCACATAGTCCACCAGCACCAGCAAAGTTGGCCGCGTTGTTTCCAAATGATTTTTAAGTGTGTTTAAAGCGCGGCGAATTTGGCCATATCGCGCCAACACTTCAACAACACCCACGACCGCCAGATCGGTGCTGTCAACGATTAGGTCCACGCCCGCTTCGCGCATGGCCCGCCCGCCCATGCCCGAGAACTTCAAATCAGGCGCCATGCCACGCAGCGCTTGCACCATGTCGGCAGCATGTTGGTCGCCCGAGGCTTCGCCAGCCACGACCACCACATGCCGAACGCAGGCCTGCGCCAAGTTAGCCAAGCGCCTCTCGAATCACCGAAGTGACCCGAACAATTTGTTCATCAGTCATTTCCGGATAAATCGGCAACGAGAAACAGCGCGTAACAACCGACTCGGTAATGGGCAAACTGAGCGAGTCAAACGAGCTGCCAAATGCTTTTTGACGATGCAAGGGAATGGGGTAATACACCGCACATGAAATTTGATTGTCTTGCAGCGCCTTCATGACATGGTCACGCCGATCACACAGCAAGGTGTATTGGTGAAACACATGCGTGCCAAACCCATCTTCATACGGTGTTTGCACGGGCAAGCCTTTGAGCAGCTCGTTGTAACGATGCGCCACCCGGCGTCGCTCTTGGTTAAAGCGGGTAATGTGGCGCATTTTGACCCGCAAGATGGCGGCCTGAATTTCATCAAGCCGGCTGTTGTAGCCAATCATCTCGTGGTGATAACGCACATAGCTGCCATGATTACGCAAGGCCAAAATCTTTTTGGCCAGGGCATCGGAAGTGGCGGTAATCAAGCCACCGTCGCCATAGCCGCCAAGATTTTTGCTGGGGAAAAAACTAAAGCAGCCCAGGCTTCCCACCACGCCAGACTGCACCCGGCCCTCGGGCATGGCCATTTCTGCGCCGAATGACTGCGCGCAATCTTCCACGAGCAACAGCCCGCGCGACTCACAAAATGCCCCAATGCGATCAAGCCTTGCCGGCTGGCCAAACAAATGCACGGCAATCACGGCCTTGGTTTTTGGGGTGACTGCGGCCGCGACCCGGTCTGGATCCAGATTAAATGTGCGCGGATCAATATCCACAAACACCGGTGTTGCGCCGACATAGGCAATGGCCTCTGCGGTTGCAATAAATGTAAATGGCGAGGTGATCACTTCATCGCCAGGGCCAATGCCGGCAGCTGCCAAGGCCAGATGCAGCGCATCGGTTCCCGAGGCGCAGCTGATTGCATGGGGGGCGCCAAGGTAATGCGCGATTTCGCGCTCGAGCTGCTGCACATTGGGGCCCAAAATAAACTGGGTGTTCTCAAGCACATCGGCAATGGCAGCATCAATTTCGCTTTTTAGCGCGTGATACTGGGTTTTTAAGTCGACCATGGGAATCATGTCGTTTTTCCCTTTTCATGAACTGACAAATCTTTTGCTTTGGCTAACACCAGATCGGTGATTTGAAACGCTGCCTGCAGGGCCCGCTCACCATCTTCGCCCGAGACCACCACAGGCTTGTTGTTTTGAATAGCATCTAAGAATGCAATGATCTCGGCTTTCAGCGGATCACTTTCACCATAGGATTTTTGCTCGGCCACAATTTCAGGAACGCCTGGAAACTGTTCGCCTTCTCCAAGCTTATAGACCGACAGCCCTCGGGCCTGGAAATCGACTGATAAATAAGCGCCCGGCTGAAAAATGCGCATTTTTCGCTCGGTCTTTAGGCTCACACGGCTGGAGGTCACATTGGCAATACAGCCGTTTGCGAACTCAATGCGTGCAGTAGCAATGTCAATGTCATTGGAGAGCACTCGGGCGCCGCTGGCCGCAATCGACTGCACAGGCGATTTGACCAGATCCAGAATAATGTCCACATCGTGGATCATGAGATCCAACACCACATTCACATCGGAGCCTCGCAGCTTAAAGGGCGCAAGGCGGGTCGATTCAATAAACAAAGGCGATTGGCACTGGGTTGCGGCGGCCATCAGCCCCGGGCTAAACCGCTCAAGGTGGCCCACTTGAATCAGGGCCCCGGTTTTTTTGGCGATCGCATTCAGTGCTTGCGCTTGTTCGAGCGTGGCCGTGATCGGCTTTTCGATCAAGACATGAACGCCCTGCTCTAAAAACTCTTTGGCAACGGCGTAGTGGTGCAGGGTGGGCACGGCAATGCTCACCGCATCGACCTTGCCCAAGAGGCTTTGATAATCGGTAAAGGCAGTTGACCCCGTTTCCAGGGCCACCTTTTGGGCCTGCTCAGCGTTACTATCGACAACCCCAACCAGATGGGCGTTTTCGAGTCCAGCGTATTTCTGGGCGTGAAAGCGCCCCAAGTAGCCAACCCCCACAACCCCGCAACGGGACACTTTTGCCACTGAACACCCTTTAAAAAATGCTTGGCCCAAGTTTACCCGGATCTCGGGAATGGAAAATAATGCGCGTATGAGCAGCGGATACCACCACCATGGCCCCATGGACTCCAGACGCAACCATGCGCGTCAGCAGGCCAGCATCAGAATCCTGGGGTTTTCGGTAGCTATTACCCTGATCTTTGCGGCGGTTGAGTTTGGCGCAGGCCTGATCTCCGGCTCGATTGCCTTGCTGGCCGATGCGGGGCACATGGTCACCGACTCTTCGGCCCTGTTGATTGCCTTGGTTGCCCAAGTCATTGCAACCAAGCCACCCACCTCGCGCAGCTCCTATGGGTACGGCCGCATTGAAGTGCTTGCCGCGTTGCTCAATTCAGTCGCCATGCTGGGCGTGGTCATCTGGATTGGCAGCCAAGCGATTGAGCGCTTTAGCAGCCCTCGGGAAATTACCGGCGAGACTGTCATGATCGTGGCCGCCATTGGCCTGGTCGTGAATGTGCTGGTGGCTTGGCTGTTATCGAAAGATCAAGACAGCCTGAACACCCGGGCGGCGTTCGTGCATGTGTTGGGCGATTTATTGGGCTCGGTTGCGGCGATCACCTCGGGAGCGGTGATTTATTTCAGCGGCTGGACCCCCATTGACCCACTGCTCTCGTTGTTTGTTTGTGCGCTGATCGTACGATCAACCTATTCGCTGCTCAAAGGCACCTTGCGTATCTTGATGGATCAAGTCCCCGAGTCGGTCAACTTTGAACAAGTTGCCAAAGATCTCTCAGCCATCACGACCGTCGTCACGGTGCACAACCTTCATGTCTGGGAGTCTGCGCCAGGCGATGTGCTGCTGACAGCGCATTTGGAAGTCAGCGACCTGGCGCTCTGGCCGCAGGCGCTCGCGCAGGCAATTGAAATGCTGCGTGAGCGGCATGGCATTGACCACGCCACCTTGCAACCTGAGCTTGCTACTTCTTGCGCTTAAGGGTGTTAAAGCCCAAGGCCGAATACAGCGGACAAACTCCGAACACGCCCGTAATGACCGGAATAATGCCGATATAAGCCCACGGGCCCAGCGCGCCTGCCGAAGCGGAAGCAATCAAGGCCAAGCCAAGACCCGCGCGAGAAAACCGATCCATTGCGCCCATATTTTTCTTAAACATTGCGTCACCTCTTTTCTGCGAAAATCTTAACAAACCCCCAAAGTCAAACCGTTTCTTAGGCTTGACACCAATCAAACTTAGGCCAGTTCCGGCATTTTCTATTGACTTGAGCGCATCGCCCCCTTCTTCAGCCGAAAAAATTAGAGTCTCCAAAATTTTGGCAGACCGCGGGCTGTGCTCGCGACGCGAGGCCGACCGCTACATTGAGCAAGGCCTGGTGCTGGTCGATGGCCAAGTGGTCAATGAGCTGGGCACGCGAGCCTACCCCCACCAAAAAGTCGAGCTCGCCGCAGGGGCGAAACTTGCGCAGTCTCAGCAAGTCACTGTGGTTTTGAATAAACCAATCGGTTTCGTTTCGCACGATGACGACGATCGTCGTTACCCCGCCGCCGTTTCGCTAATTACACCTGATCGCTTGTGGCAACCCAAGCCTTCTCTTAAGCCAGTGTCGCGCTTAAACACCCGTGGATTAGCGCCTGCAGGTCGGCTAGATATCGATTCCACGGGCCTCTTAGTGCTCACGCAAAATGGCCGCATTGCGCGCCGGTTAATTGGTGAAGATTCCACCATTGAAAAGGAATATCTGGTCCGTGTGGAGGGAAGCCTGTCAGCGCAAGGGCTCACGCTTTTGAATCACGGCTTAAGCCTGGATGGCGCCATGCTAAAACCCGCCAAAGTCTCTTGGCAAAATGAGCAGCAGCTGCGCTTTGTATTGCGCGAGGGCAAAAAGCGACAGATCCGCAGGATGTGCGAGCTTGTTGGGCTAAAGGTCACGGGGCTCAAACGCATTCGAATTGGGCAAGTCGCCCTGGGCAAGCTGCCCGTGGGCCAATGGCGACTTCTGGCCCCCACCGAAAAGTTTTAGCCAATGCTCGCCGGGGTATGATGGCTCACATGCAAAAACACCCGCCCGATCGCAAATACCCACCCGGCCTGGAATGGTCTTTGTTTCGCAAGCTGCCACTGCTAACGGCTGCCGGTTTTGTGGTGATCGGCCTGCTCTATGGCGCAGTTCGCCTGTGGCCTTGGGAAGGCGAAGCAAAAGAAGTTGCTAACCTGATCCAACGCATGGACTTTGCATTAATCGGCGCCGCAATCTTTCATCTGACCATGATGCTCACCTTGCTAATCGGCTGCGTAGTGGTGCTGATCATGAAAGGGCCGCGTTACACCGCAGACTCTTACCCCGTCAACGACTCTGAGCGCCCCGGCCGCTAGTATCCGTTTAAAAAGCTGCGCACCGTGCTCAATCGCATTGATTTGATCTTGCTTTCGTTTCTAACGCTCTTTTGGGGCATTAACTGGCCCATCATGAAATACGCGGTCACCGATTACCCGCCACTGACCTTTCGGCTGCTGTGCATGGTCATTGGCATTGGTGCCCTTGGCGCCTATATGGCTGCGCGCAACGACCCTTTCTTTGTGCCCAAGGCTGAACGCAAGCGGGTGCTGCAGCTTGGCTTTGGCAACATGGTGGTCTGGCATGTCTTTGCGATTGTTGCCGTGAAATATTTATCTTCGGGCCGCGCCGCGATTGTGGGCTACACCATGCCGGTTTGGGCATTGCTGGCGAGCGCAATTTTTTTCAAGGATCGCATCACCGTGCGCGGGGCCTTGGGCGTGCTGCTGGCGCTGCTGGCCACCTTGCTGCTGGCCGCCGAGGAATTCACCTCGCTGGTCGGCCAGCCACTTGGTTTAGGCATGATGCTGATTGCGGCAATTGCCTGGGGTATTGGCACTGCCATGATGAAAAACATGACGGTGAGCATCTCAAACGCAGCGCTAACTTTCTGGATGATGATTCTGACCATCGGCTTTTTGTTGGTGCTCACAATTGCGTTTGAATCAAGCCAGTGGCGCATGCCCACGATGGGCCAGTGGGCCGCCATTGTTTTTAACGCCGTGGTGATTTTTGGTTTTTGCCATGTGGTTTGGTTTCGGCTAGCGCGCAAGCTCTCGCCCGTGGCCAGCAGCTTGTCGATCATGCTCATTCCAATTCTGGGCGTCTTTAGCGGTGCTTGGGCACTGAACGAAACCATCGGCCCCTATGACCTTGGGGCCTTGGTGTTGATTTTGCTTTCTATGGGCGCCGTGTTGCTAAAAAAGCGTCCATAAGCAAGATTAGAAAAACAGCTGCTCCATTTCCTTGCGAAACTGGTAGGCCACCAGGCTTTCATCGGCGTAAACATCGGCCCAAGTCAGGCTTTGGCCTGCAGCAACATTTCGAATCAGCTTTAAATCGTGGGCAAGGCCTAAGGGCAGCCCACCCATGGCCATTGATTTTTCCGCCGGCAAAAGCTTGCCGTGAACGGTGTAGCCGCCTTCGCCATCGAGCATTTCACCGGCCTTTAGGTCGCGTTTCGCAGTGGCAATCACATCGGCATTCATGCCAATTGCGGCACCCGTGGGTTCGCCACGCAAGGCCACCGAAGCCACTGAAATACCCACTTCCAGACCAATCAAATGCCAGCGTTTGTAGAGGCATGCATAGCGGCCCGACGGGTCGGTGCGCACCATGTATTCCTTAAAGCAGTTTCGAATGTATTGGGTATCACCTTCAAACACCACGAACACACCAAACCGAATGTCATAGGGAATAACTCGGCCATCTTTTTCTAGTGATGACACTACTTCCACTTGGCCTTTTTGGTGCAGCACGCCGCCTTCTTCGATCGGCCGGCACACAAACGGAATGTCATCGACCGAGGCGGGCGGATAGGCGAGGCCATCGGGCGGAGCAACCAGGCCCGTCGCGTTACAAATTGCGGTGCATTCAATGGCAGGCTTTGAGCCATCAAGAAATGAATTAAACATCTTGGGGTTCAAGCCGCCGACTCGGGCTTGTTCGGGTGTTAGGCCATAGTGACCCCAGACCGTTTCAGGGGTGGATTGCGCAAAATGCGGCAACCACTTATGGCCACGCCCTGCAGAAACCACATTAAACCCCGCGGCACGGGCCCAATCGACCAAATCACATACCAAGGCGGGCTGATCGCCATAAGCCAAGCTGTACACAACGCCTGCCGCTTGGGCTTTTTTCGCAAGCAGTGGCCCACAAAACGCGTCGGCCTCGACCGTGACATTCACGACATGCTTGCCGTGTGCAAAGGCCCGCAAACAATGCTCAACCGCAGCAATCGGGTGGCCCGTGCATTCCACCACCACTTCAATGCGCGGGTCTTGCACGACCTGTTGCCAGTCATCGGTAACAAAGGTCGTGTTGTTTGCAACTGCATCGTCAAGCGATCTTGCCGAGTACTGCCCCGCACTCCAGCCCACGCGATCAAGGTTGGTTTTTGCGTTGGCGGGAGAGAGATCCGCAATGGCCGCCAAGTGCAGGCCCGGCGTTTTAGGCACTTGGGCCAGGTACATGGAGCCGAACTTGCCCGCGCCGATCAGCGCCACGCGAATCGGCTTTCCGGCTGATTGGCGGGCCACAAGCTTTGCGTAAAGATTCATATCGCGGTTTCTCCCTGGTTGAAATCGATAATTTTTGGTAATTTTTCAGACATGAGATTTCTGATCGTTGAAGACCAAGCCGATGTGCGCTGCACCCTGCGTGCGCTTTTAGAGTCGATGGGCCAAGAAGCCGACGAGGCCACGAATCGGGCCGACGGGCTGGCCATGATGGCCGAGGACCCTGAAATTCGTGCCGTGTTGCTCGACCTGGGCTTGCCCCCCGACGAGCACGGATACTCCGAGGGCGTGGCATTTTTGAAAGAAACAAGGCAGCGATCAAGTCTCACCAAAGTGATTGTAATCACTGGGCAGGCAGCCTCGCCGGCCACGCTTGCGGCGGTAGAAAACGGCGCCGATGACTTTTTGGTCAAACCTTTTGATGCCAATCGGCTGCGCTATGCCATTGATCGGGCCTGCCTGTTCCATAACAGCCAGCGGCAAAGCTTGACAGGTAGCGCAAAAGTGCCGATTCAAATGCTTGCTCAGGCAGACGACGAGAGCTCGATCAAGCAGTTGCGGGACGACGCCATGGCCCAGTTATTTCGCACCATGCTGGCCGAATGCAACAACAATATTTCAGAAGCGGCCCGGCGGCTCAAGATCAGCCGGGAAGGCTTGCATTACTACCTGAAAAAATTTGGCATTGACCGTAAAAAATCCTGACATCGGCCAAGGCGCTGACTAGTGCCAGGCAAACACTCCTTTGATCATGGTGCGGCAGTTTTCACCATTTCAATCTTAGGAGTGTTTTATGAACTATCGATCTCTCGTTAAACCTATTGCCGTGGCGGTTGCGCTGGCCGCAAGCCAAGGCGCAATGGCCCAAAGCAAAACCGCTAATTTCGATGTCAGCATTCAAGTGCT
>QXGG01114907.1_pt1 | contig 13064 bp, 11 predicted proteins | sample 1982491 | NCBI WGS metagenome assembly QXGG01 (sample SAMN09924614, study PRJNA488089) | Wastewater metagenome, whole genome shotgun sequencing project. | isolation source: South African research farm wastewater | place: South Africa: Irene, Agricultural Research Council, Animal Production... | reverse complement strand
ATCCCGAAGTGGACCGGCGTGATGTACAACGAGCGCCTCGCCCAGGTGCATTTCTGGTGCTCGCTGGTGTCGGTGAACATGCTGTTCTTCCCGATGCACTTCGTCGGCCTGGCCGGCATGCCGCGCCGCATCCCCGATTACGCGCTGCAGTTTGCCGACCTCAACGCCTTCATGAGCATCGGCGGCTTCCTGTTCGGCCTGTCGCAGTTGCTGTTCGTGTGGGGCGTGGTGCGCTGCATGCGCGGCATCGGCGACAAGGCCACCGACCAGGTGTGGGAAGGCGCGCAGGGGCTGGAGTGGGAAGTGCCCTCGCCCGCGCCCTACCACACCTTCGACACCCCGCCGGTCGTGAAGTAAGCGACGGCGGCACAGGGAGGACGCGAGATGTCTGCGCATCGGAGCCTGATCAACAAGCTGCTGCTGGCCTGCGTCGCGATGTTCGCCTTCGGCTTCGCGCTGGTGCCGCTGTACGACGTGTTCTGCGACATCACCGGCATCAACGGCAAGACCGACAAGGTCGCCGCCGCGGCGCCCGATCGCATCGACCGCGGGCGCGAGATCAGCGTCGAGTTCCTCGCCACCCACGACCCGGCGGTGGCGGTGGACTTCGCGCCCGAGACCGCGCGCATCAAGCTCAACCCGGGCGACCTGCAGGTGGTGTCCTTCGTGGTCGAGAACCGCACGGGCGAGCCGATCGTGACCACCGCGGTGCCTTCGGTGTCGCCCGGCGAGGCCGCGCGCCACCTCATGAAGATCGAATGCTTCTGCTTCCAGGAGCAGCCGCTGGCGCCGGGCGAGCGCAAGGTCATGCCGGTGCAGTTCTACGTCGATCCGGAACTGCCGGCACGTTTCAAGAACCTGACGCTGTCCTACCGCCTGTATCGCAGCGTCGGCCAAACCGCGAGCCGCTGAGCGCGAGCCGCTGAGGGCACATCGCCCGAACGCGAGCCAAAAACCGGGTCCGCAGCAAGGGAGGGGCAACATGAGCACGACCACGCATCAGAAGTACTACGTGCCGCACGACAGCGCCTGGCCGATCGTCGGCGCGCTCGCGCTGCTGCTGATCGGCTACGGCGGCGCGACCTGGATCAGCCAGCTCGACCAGCCCGATGCGCGCAGCGGCCCCTGGGTGTTCGCTGCCGGCATGGCGCTGCTGGTGGTGACGCTGTTCGGCTGGTTCGGCAAGGTCATCGACGAATCGCAGCGCGGGCTTTACTCCGCCCAGCTCGACCGCTCGTTCCGCCAGTGCATGAGCTGGTTCATCTTCTCCGAGGTCATGTTCTTCCTCGCCTTCTTCGGTGCGCTGTTCTATGCACGCGTGGTGTCGGTGCCGTGGCTCGACGGCGCCGGCAACAACGAGATGACCGCCGAGATCCTGTGGCCGAATTTCGAGGCCGCGTGGCCGTTGCTGAAGACCCCCGGCGGCACCGAGACCCAGGCCATGCCGTGGTCGGGCCTGCCGCTGTGGAACACGCTGATCCTGCTCGCGTCGTCGGTGACGCTGCAGATCGCGCACGTGGCGATCGAACAGGGCAAGCGCCTGCAGCTCAAGCTCTTCCTCGCGCTCACCGTGCTGCTCGGCGTGAGCTTCCTGTTCCTGCAGGGCTACGAGTACATGCACGCCTACGACGATCTCGGCCTGCGCCTGGATTCGGGCGTGTATGGCAACACCTTCTACCTGCTCACCGGCTTCCACGGCCTGCATGTGACCATCGGCGCGCTGATCCTGCTGGTGATGCTGCTGCGCATCGTGATCAAGGACCACTTCACCGCCGAGCACCATTTCGGCTTCCAGGCCGCGGCCTGGTACTGGCACTTCGTGGACGTGGTGTGGCTCAACCTCTTCATCTTCGTGTACGTGCTGTGAGGCCGGGACGATGCGGGCAGGCGATCAATATGGGCGGGCATTGGGTGTGATCACCCCGGTGGCGAGCAGCACCAGCAGCAGCGCCATCACCGCCACCGAAAACGCCAGCCGGCGGCCAAGGTGTTTCGACATCCGCGTCGTGCCGTCGCCGCCCTTCAGCATCACGAACAACGCCTGGAACAGGCTGACGATGACCAGCGCGAGCAGCACCACGATGACGAGCTTGACGGCCATGAAGGGTCTCCGGCGGAGTTGTGGCGAGGGGCGGGTGGCGAGGGATGGCGATGAAGATTAGCGCGTTCGGCCACTGCTGGGTGCTGCGCTGGCCGTGGGTGCTCGCGGTGCTGGCGGTCGCCGCGGTGCCGGCGGGGCTGTCGGCGTGGCAGTGGCAGCGTGGCGAGGACAAGCTGGCGACGCTGGCGCGCATCGCGCAGTGGGAGCGCGAGGGCGCGGTGGGCCTGGCGCGGCTGGCGGAGCTGGCCGCTGCACCGGGCCGCGCTGCGATGGGCGCGCGCTCCAGGGACATCGACGCGGCGAGCGTCGGGGCGACGAGCGTCGGCGTGATGAAAGACTCCGCCAGCGCGCGCGCGTGGCAGGCGGTGGTCGACGGCGTGCAGCTCGACTTCGCAGCGCGCTGGATCGCGCCCATGGTGTGGCTGGTGGACAACCGCATCGTCGACCGCCAGCCCGGCTACGACGTGGTGATCGCGGTGGAAGACCTCGCCGACGTGCGCGCTGCGGGCAGCAGCGGCGCGGCGCCGCGGGCCGCGCTGGTCAATCTGGGCTGGATCGCCGCCGAGGGCGGGCGCGACGCGCTGCCGGTGCCGGAGATTCCGGCGCAACTGCGCGTGCAGGGTATCTTCCGTACCGACGTCACCGGTCTCCTGCTCGGCGCCAATGTCGAGGACCACGGCTACTGGCCGATGCGCATCCAGCAGGCCGATCCGGCGCAGCTCGCGGCCTGGCTGGCGGTGCCGCTTGCGCCCGGGCTGATCCAGCAGCAGCAAGCCTCGCCCTTCCACATCCACTACCGGCCGGTGGTGCTGCCGCCCGAGCGCCACCGCGGCTACGCGCTGCAGTGGGGCCTGATCGCGCTCGCGGTGATCGGGGTCGCGCTCGCGGCCAGTGCGCGCCGACTGCCCATCGAATCGGGAGAGATCGCCCATGAGCAGTCGTAAATTCCTGGCCCTGTTCCTGCTTTGCGCGCTGGTGCCGCTGGCAGCGGCGTGGGCGAGCCTGCGCTTCGGCTGGTTCTCGGCGGCGCCGACCGTCAACCACGGCGAGTGGCTGATGCAGGAGCTGCGCCTGCTGCCCGCGCCCGAACGCGGCGGCGGGCAGTGGCATCTGGTCTATGTGCCGGCGGCGGAGGGCGAACCAGCCTGCGCCGAAGCCAGCGCGGCACCTGGTCGGGCTGCGGATGCAGTGGCGCGGGTCGAGGCTGGCGATCGTGCTGCCACCGTCGCGATGCAGGTTCCGCCTGCCCGCCCCGCCGCCGACTCCGCGCCGACAGCCCCGGCCAGCCGCTGCGAGCAGGCGCTGCTGATCCTGCAGCAACTGCATGCCGGCCTGGGCCGCAAGCAGACGCGGGTGCAGGCGCTGGTGCTGGCGGCAGAGATCCCGGCGGCGCGCGCGCGCTACCCGCACATCGAATGGCAGGCCGCGCAGGTCAGCGAGGCCGCGGTCCAGGGCCGCATCGTGCTGGTCGATCCGCGCGGACTGGCGCTGCTGCGCTATGCCGTCGAGCCCGGGCCGGAGCAGGCGCAGCGCGTGGCCGGCGACATCCGCAGCGACCTGCTGCGGCTGATGAACTACGACCGCAGCGGGGTATGAGGACGTGAACATGAGACGCGCACGCTGGCTGGTGACTGCGACCCTGGTGCTGGCGCTGGCGGTGATCGCGCTCGGCGCCTATACCCGGCTCACCGACGCCGGGCTCGGCTGTCCGGACTGGCCGGGCTGCTACGGCCGGCTCACGCCCCCGGTGCACGACACCCACATCGCTGCGGCGCAGGCGCGCTTCCCCGACGCCCAGATAGACCCCTTCAAGGCGCGCAACGAGATGGTGCACCGCTACCTCGCCGGCCTGCTCGGGCTGTGCGTGCTCGCGATCTTCATCGTCTCGCGCCGGCTGCCGCGCGGGCGCCGGCTGGCTGCCACGCTGCTGGCGCTGGTGGTGTTCCAGGCCGCGCTCGGCATGTGGACGGTGACGATGAACCTGATGCCGGTGGTGGTGGTGGCGCATCTGTTCGGCGGTTTCGGGGTGCTGGCGCTGCTGGCGCTGCTGCGCTTCGAGCTCGGGCGCGATGCGGTCGCGGGTGGCGCGCACGCGGATGCGGCAGGGCCGGCCGCGTCCGCGCGGCGCGCGGGCCAGTCGTTTGTCGACGTCCCGGAACCCCGCGCTGCTTCTGCGCTTCGCGGCCCCGCCGAGCCCCGGCTCGCCCGCCTGCTGCCGCTGGCCTGGCTGGCCTTCGCCGTGCTTCTGGCGCAGATCGCGCTCGGCGGCTGGACCTCGGCCAACTACGCGGCGGCGGTGTGCGGTCAACTGCCCTTCTGCGAAAGCGGCTGGAGCGCGCAGTTCTCGCTGCGCGCCGCCTTCAGCCTGCCGCTCGGTCACGAGAGCTACGAGTTCGGCGTGCTGCCCTACGAGGCACGCATGAGCATCCACGTGCTGCACCGCATCGGCGCCCTCGTCGCCGCCGGTGTGGTCGGCAGCTTGGCGCTGCTGTGCTGGCGCCATGCGACGGGCGCGCGCGTGCGCCGGCTGGCGGCGGCGGTGGGCGTGTTGCTGGCGCTGCAGGTGACGCTCGGCCTGATCAACGTGATCGGCCAGGTGCCGCTCTTCAACGCGGTTGCCCACAACCTGACCGCGGCCTGCCTGCTCGCCACGCTGGTGCTGCTGATGCGGCAGATGCATGCATCGGCCGGGCAGCGCCGTGGTGTGCCGCGGCCGACATCACCGGCGCACGCGGCCGCATAAAAACACAGGGGAGACGGACATGGACGGCTACAAGCGGATTCCGACGGCGGCGGCCAGCTTGACCAACGCGCTCGCGCTCGGCCGCGCGTTCTGGCAGCTCACCAAACCGCGCGTGGTCGCGATGCTGGTGCTGACCGCCTGGGTGGGCATGATGCTGGCGAGCGAGGGGCTGCCCCATCTCGCCCTGATGGCGGTGGCGAGCCTGGGCATCGCCATGGTGTCGGGCGCGGCGGCGGCCTTCAACCACGTGCTCGACCAGAAGATCGACGCCCGCATGGCGCGCACGCGGCTGCGCCCGCTCCCCACCGGGCGGCTGAGCAACGCGCAGGCGGTGAGCTTCGCCTTCGCGCTCGCGGCCGCCGGCTTTGCGCTGCTGCTGCTGGCGGTCAACGCGCTGACCGCGTGGCTGACGCTCGCCGGGCTGTTCGGCTACGCGGTGGTCTATACCGTGTTCCTCAAGCGCGCCACGCCGCAGAACATCGTCATCGGCGGGGTGGCCGGCGCGCTGCCGCCGGTGCTCGGGTGGACGGCGATGACCGGGACGGTGGGCGCCGAGGCCCTGGTGCTGATGATGATCATCTTCACCTGGACCCCGCCGCACTTCTGGGCGCTCGCCATCCACCGCGTCGAGGACTACCGCCGCGCCGGCCTGCCGATGCTGCCGGTCACCCACGGCATCGAATTCACCCGCACGCTGGTGCTGCTGTACACCGTGCTGCTGCTCGCGGTGTGCCTGCTGCCCTACCTGGTCGGCATGAGCGGCCTGCTCTATCTGGCGGGCAGCCTGGTGCTGAACCTGCAGTTCCTGCGCCACGCCTGGCGGCTCAAGTTCGCCCCGCGCGCCGACACCGCGATCCGCACCTTCCGCTTCTCGATCACCCACCTGATGCTGCTGTTTCTGCTGCTGCTGGTGGATCACTACCTGAAGTTCGGGCCGGGCACCGTGGGCTGAGGGTGGCGGCTCGGTGCGGGGGGTTAGCCCCCCAGCCGGCGCGCGAACTCGTCCGCCGGCATCGGGCGGGCGAAGTGGTAGCCCTGTATCAGGTCGCAGCCTTCGCGGTGGAGGGCGTCGGCCTGTTCCGCCGTTTCCACGCCTTCGGCCACCACCTCCAGGCCGAGCCCGCGGGCGAGCGCGATGATGGCACGCACGATGGAGGCCTGGCGCGGCACGTTCAGCATGTCCTCGACGAATGAGCGATCGATCTTGAGCGTGTCGACGGGCAGGAAACTCAGCAGGCTCAGCGACGAGTAGCCCACGCCGAAGTCGTCGATCGCGAGCTGGAAGCCGTGCGCGTGCATTGATCCCAGCATGGCACGCACGCGCGCGGTGTCCTGCATCACCATGCTCTCGGTCAGCTCGAGCTCGATCTGTTCGGGCGGAATGCCGTAGCGCTGCGTCTCCCCGATCAGCAATGGCAGCAGGCCGTCGTCGAGGAAGTGGCTGGCGGCAAGGTTGATCGCGACCCGCAGCGCGGGCAGTCCGGCATCGCGCCAGGCGCGCATCTGGGCACACGTGCGGCGCACGACCCATTCGCCGAGCGCGATGATCAGGCCGCTTTCTTCGGCGAGCGGGATGAAGCGGTCGGGGGCGAGCAGCCCCAGGGTGGGATGCTGCCAGCGCACCAGGGCCTCGGCGCTGCGGATTTCACCGTTGCGATCGTACTTGGGCTGGTAGTGCAGGAGCAGCCCGCTGTCAGCGTCGCCGTCGGCGAGTGCGTGACGCAGTTCGTGCTCGAGTTGCACGCGCTGGCGGGCGTCGGCGTCGATCTGCGCAGAGTAGAACTGCAGCCCGCCCGGTCCGCGGCCATTGGCATGGTGCGTTGCCGCGACGCAGGCGTTGATCAGGCTGGAGGCGCCGTCTGCGTCGCCCGGATGGATCGCGATGCCGATGCGGGCGTCGAGGATCAGTTCGTTGCTGCCGGTGCGGACCGGGTGACGGATGCTGTCGAGAAGGCGTTGGGCGACTCGCCTGGCCTCGATCGGCGAGGGCAGGTCACCGACCAGTGCGATGAATTCGGCGCCACTCCAGCGCGCGAGCGTGGTGCCGGTCGTGTGCTCGGCCTCTGCGGACGGCGCGGCGCCGTCCGCCAGCGCGTGCGTGAGGCGTTGCGCGAGGTTGATCAGGAGGGCGTCACCGGCCTCGTGGCCGAGGCTGTTGTTTACGCGCTGGTAGCCTTCGAGGCCGATGTGCAGCACGGCGCTGAACGTGCCGGGCCGATGTTGGTCGATGCGCTGCTGCAGCAGTTCGATGAAGCGGCGCCGGTTGGCCAGGCCGGTGACCGGGTCGTGGCGGGTGAGGTAGTCGAGCCGCTCCTCGATCCGGCGCTGCGCGGTGATGTCCTGCACCGTGCCGTATGAGCGCACGGCGTGGCCGCTGGCGTTGTACTCGAACTTCACGCGAAGCTGGATCCAGCGTATCTGGGCGTCGCGCGTCATGAAGCGGTGGATCACGTCGAGCGCCGAGTGTTGCTCGATCGCCTGGGTGATGGCGTGCCGGACGCGGTCGACATCGTCCGGATGCACGCCGTCCATGTAGGTGTCCAGCGTGGTTGATGTCGAGACTGGGTCGCGATCTAGCACCTTGAACAATCCGTCCGAACAGATCGCCTCGCCGCTGACACGGTTCAGCTCCCAACTGCCGAGGCGGGCGATGTCCTGCGCCTCGTGCAGGTTGCGCCGGCTGGCCTCGAGCGCGCGCACGGTGTCGCGGGCACGCAGCAGGAAGCGCACCCGGTGCGCCAGGATGCCGGGGTTGAACGGCTTTGGGATGAAGTCCGAGGCGCCGGCGTCGAAGGCCTGGCGGATCGTGTCGTCGCCGTCGAGCGCCGTCATCACCAGCACCGGGAGGCGGCTGCTTTCCGGACGGCCACGCAACCAGGCGCAGAAGGCCAGGCCGCCCATGCCCGGCATCAGGAGGTCGAGCACGATGAGGTCGGGGCGCAACTCGGTCAGCAGGTCGATTGCGGCTTCGGCGCTATCCGCTTCCGTGACCAGGTGTCCAACGTCGCTCAAGGCGCTGCCGGCGAGCATGCGGATGATCGGGTTATCGTCGATGATCAGGATCTGGGCAGGGCTAATCATGAGGCTGCTCCTGGCTGGCAAGGGCCTGGTCCATTGCGGCAAGGGTCGCTTCGAAAGTGTCCATGGCGTCTTCGATCCAGGTATCGATCGTTGCGAGCGTGCCCGCGCGCAGGGCCTGTTCGATCTGGCGGCAGTGTTCGGACAGGCGCAGTCCGCCCAACGAAGCGCTGCTGGACTTCAGCGTATGCGCCGCGCGTGTCGCCGTTTCCCGGTCGCCGCTGCGCCAGGCATCCTGCAGGCTGTCGAGCTGTTTGCGGCCTTCGCCGCGGAACAGTTCGATCAGCTTGCGCAGCAGCGTCTTGCCTGTGGAGTGTCCCGCGGCGAGGGCCCCGAGCACTGCAAGATCGAGAATGACGGGCAGGGCGGTCCCGGGTTTGTCTGCAGCGGATGCCGGGGCGGCCGCAGTGCCGGCGCTTGCGGCGACGGGCGCATCGGTCCAGCGCGCAACGATCGCAAGAAGGGCCGACTGGCGATAGGGCTTGGCCAGAAAGTCGACCATGCCCGCGTCGAGGCAGCGTTCGCGGTCGCCGGGCATCGTGTTTGCCGTCATGGCGACAATCGGGATCGTCCGTCGTCCATGGCGTGCGGCCAGGATGCGCCGGCTGGCCTCGAAACCGTCCATCACCGGCATCTGGCAGTCCATCAGGATGAGGTCGAAATCGGCATGTTCGCAGGCGGCCACGGCTTCGGCGCCGTCTTGCGCGACCTCGATGTCGAAGCCCAGTCCGTCGAGCTGGCCGAGCGCCAGCGCCTGGTTGACAGGGTTGTCCTCGACCAGCAGCAGGCGGCGGCCAACCGCGCGCGCCTGCGAGGCGGCGTCGCCGGCTGCATCGGTGCTCGGGCTCGCCCGGGCCGTCAAGCGCCGTTCAGCGAGTGCCTCGACCGGGGCGATCCGCGCCGGCAGGGTGACGCGGAAGCACGACCCTTCGCCGGGCGTGCTCTGCACACCAACGTGCCCGCCCATCAGCTCGACGAGCTGGCGCACGATGGCCAGTCCGAGCCCGGTGCCGCCAAAGCGCCGGGTGGTCGAGCTGTCGGCCTGCGAGAAGGCTTCGAAGAGCGTCGCCTGCGCGGCGGCGGAGATGCCGATACCGGTGTCGCTGACCTCGATCTCGAGCAGTACCTCATCGGCCCCGATCGCGGCGCCGGCAGCCGGGCGGACATTCAGGGCAATGGCGACTTGACCGACCGGAGTGAACTTGATCGCGTTACCGAGCAGGTTGGTGACCACCTGGCGTAGCCGCACCGGGTCGCCCATGATGGCCGCCGGCACCGCAGGCGCAATGTCCTTGTGCAGCACCAGACCTTTGCCACTCGCGACCGGCCCCAGCATGTCCGCCACCTCCTCGACCAGTCGTGCGGGGGAGAGCGGAATGGATTCGAGCGCCATGTGGCCGGCCTCGATCTTCGAGAAATCCAGCAAGTCGTTGAGAATCGCCAGCAGCGTTTCGCCCGACTGCAACGTGGCCTTGGCCTGGCGGTGCTGTTCGGCCGACAGCGGCGAGCCAAGCAGCAGTTCGGTCATGCCGAGGATTCCGTTCATCGGCGTGCGGATCTCGTGGCTCATGGTTGCCAGAAAGCGCGACTTGGCCAGGCTGGCGGCTTCCGCGCTCTCCTTGGCGAGACGCAGTTCAGCCGTGCGTGCCTCGACCTCGCGCTCGAGGTTGTCATGATGCTGGCGCAGTGCGTCGTCGCGCGCCTGGATCTCGCCGAGCATGCGGTTGAACTCGTCGACCAGGGTGCCGACCTCGTCGTCACCGGTCCTGGCCACCCGGACGTCGTAGCGCCGGCTGCGCGTGACGTCGCCGGCGGCGCGGGCGAGATCTGCGAGGGGCGCGGTGATGTGCTGTTTCAGGCGCAGGCCGAGGATCGTCGCCACGGCGGCCGCTGCGCCGGCGATCAGGCTCACCAGCAACAGCCCCAGACCGAACTGGCGCCAGGTCGGCGTGATGTCGACCTCGAGTTCGAGCCGGCCGATGGCTTCTCCGTCGAGCCTCACCGCCTCGACGAACTGCAGCCGGGTCGGTAGCAGCATCGCGATCACGCTCGTGTCGGTGTGAGTGCGGTTTTCGGCGCCAGGGGCGGTGTAGTGCGCCAGGGTGCTTCCGCTCTGCTCGAGCAGTCGCGCCTGCCTCACCTGCGGCTCGGCCTGCAGGGCATCCAGGATGTTGGTGGCCGACTGGTGGTCACGGAACGCGATCGCCCCCAGGCTGTTCTGGCTGACCAGCCGGGCGATGGTCTGAAACTGACCTTGCGCATCGCGGTATGCCTTGACGATGCCGGCGGTGGAAAAGACCAGTGTTGCCAGCACCACGGCGATGCCGGTTGTCCCCGACACGATGCGGGTGAGCTTGCTTGCGATCGACCGGTCGCGGAACCTCACTGCACGACTCGCTCTGCCAGTTGCAGCAGCTGGCTGCTGAGGGTGAGCCCGGCAGCGCGTGCCGCGGCGAGGTTGATGTCGAAGCGCGTGCGGCCCGCGACGAGCTTCATCTCGATCATTCCGCCGCGATCGATGAAGCCCGACTGGTCGCTGATGGTGAGCATGGGTCGGCCAGCCGCTGCGCGCTGCAGGGCTGCGAGGGTGGCGGCGTCAGCCCGGGTGACGAAGACCACGTCGCACGCCGGCGCCTCTTCGGCTGGGCGATGGACCACGTTCACCCGCATGCCGCGCACATCGCGACCTTCGAGTGCATGGAGCTGGCCGTCGAGCGGATGGCCCTCGGTTGCGCACAGCGTGAGCGTTCCCGGGTCGGTCGCGCGCTGTTCGGGCCAGGTGGTGAACTTCATGAAGTTCAGCACGAAGGCTGCCTTCACCCGCGTCTGCTCGAGCGCGTCGTCGGCACGCGCATCAACCGCAGCCAGGGCGGCAGCGGTCAGCGCACCGATGACGAGTGCACGCAGGCAGGCGTGGCAGGCGTGAAGGGTTGACACGTGCAGGCTCAGAGGCGCCAGTCCGCCCGCAGGTAAACGCCGCGCTCGACCTCGTTGATGATCGATGGCAGCGGTTCGCTGATTGCCTCCAGCTGGCGGCGCTCGAGCAGGTTCTGGCCGACGATGGAGAGCTCCAGGTCGCGGCTCACCTTCCAGCCCAGGCGCATGTCCAGCGCCCAGCGCGGATCGATGCGGCGGCCGGCCTCGAACGAGTATGTGTACAGGGCGCTCGAGTGGCGTAGCCAGGCGTCCCACTGCAGCGTGGGCGAGATCGCGTAACCGGTGCGCAGCGTGAAGATGCGCTCGGGCGTCCCTTCGGAGAAGTCGGTGGGCCCATCGACGCTGCTGTGGCTCACGTGGTTCAGGCTGAGGCTGGCGGCGAGGTCCCAGTTGGCGGTAGGGCGCCAGTTGGCGGTGAGTTCCACGCCGCTGACTCGGGCGCGCTCGGTAGAATCGAGAACCCTGAGCAAGGGGTTGAAGGGGTTCGGAGCGCTGGCGTACCGAAGATCATCGTAACGGTAGTGATAGGCGGCAAGCTCGGTACTCAGTGCGGACGACCAGGCTGCGCGCCAGCCCAGGTCGAGCGCATCGAGGTATTCGTGGCCGAAATTCGGATTCGCGTCGATTGTGAACGGCACCTTGTCAAAGGGCGCGGGCAAGCCGGTGGGTACCGCAGGAAGGTTCGCTGACACCGACTGCTCCGCCCGCGAGGCCGTGCGCACGCCGCGCGCCACCGAGGCCCACAGGCTGTGCGTCTTGTCCGGCGTGAACAGCACGCGTGCGTTGGGCTGGAAGGCGACCTTGGCGTCGTCGCGCAGGTCCGCGCGCGCACCCAGAATCAGCGCCCAGCGCTCGGGGACGAGGGCGAACTCGCCCTGCGCGAACAGGCTGAAGATGTCGGCCTGGTCGCGCGTGTTGTCGATGCGCACGTAGTCTCCGGCCGCGTCGCCCAGGATCTCGTCGCGCGTGTGTCGCCAGCCGCCGCCCCAGACGAAGTCGACCTGGTCGCTGAAGCGTCGCTGCTGCTGGTATTCGATGTCGAAGGTGCTGCGCCGCTCGCTGCCGACGAGGATGTCGAGGCGGGACTTTTCGGCGTAGGCCTGCAGGCTGTGCAGGGTGCCGTCGCCCGCGTCGTGCTCCCAGCGCCCGAGCAGGTAGGCCGTCTCGCTGACGCTGTTGTAATCCCGAGCAGCGACGTCGATGCCCGGGGTGCGCTGCATGAAGTGGTCGCCTGCGACGCTGTCGCGCACGCTGCCCTGCAGCCGGAAGCGGTCGCCGTCCGCGTTGGCGTCGAGGCGGAAACCGGCCTGGCGGGTGCGCCAGAAGTCTCGCGCGGGGCCGGCTTCGGGCGTGGACGAGGGTTCGACGTACTGCGACTTGGCGTGAAACTCGAGGTGCGTGTTCTCCGACAGGGCCACGCCCTGGCTGGCGAACAGGCTGCCACGCAGCTCGCTGCCCGCCGTGGCCACAATCTGCGTGCCCTGCGCGCTGGCGGCATTGCGGGTGATGATGTTGATCACGCCATTGACCGCATTGGCGCCCCAGATCGATGCCCCCGGGCCACGAACCACCTCGATGCGCTCGACCCGTTCGAGCGGGATGTCGTTGAACTCCCAGAACACCCCGGAATACGCCGGCGAGTAAAGGCTGCGCCCGTCCTGCAGCACCAGCAGCTTGTTCGCGTAACGTCCGCCGAAGCCGCGGATCGACACGCTCCAGCGGTTGTTGGCGAAGCGAGCCACATGCACGCCCGGTGCCATGCGCAGCGCCTCGGGCAGGTTGGTGGCGCCGCTGCGCCGAATGTCCTCCGCGCTGATCACATGCACCGCAGCAGCAGCACTCGACAGCGGCTGCGAGCGCTTGGACACCGAGGTCACAACCACATCCATGAGCTGTTCAAGGCTCATGTCGAAGAGATCCGCGCTGTCGCCCGGGGGCGAGGCGTGGGCGAATCCGGGCAGCGCCGCGACGGCGGCAAGAGCAATCAGGGTCGGCTTGAGGCGCATGGGTGAGCTCTGCAACAAGATTTCGCCGTGCGTACCCGGCATGGTCCGAGGAGCACGACAGCATGAACCTAAAAATCTCAGTTGGTGATGTGCAGCTTGCTCGAACCGCTGGCAGGCTATGGGTTTGCTGTTGATCGAGGGAGTCACCCGATGGGTGAGTCGAAATTGAAGCATTTGCAGCGTGAGGAAATGCTTTTGT
>QXGG01329855.1_pt1 | contig 13070 bp, 9 predicted proteins | sample 1982491 | NCBI WGS metagenome assembly QXGG01 (sample SAMN09924614, study PRJNA488089) | Wastewater metagenome, whole genome shotgun sequencing project. | isolation source: South African research farm wastewater | place: South Africa: Irene, Agricultural Research Council, Animal Production Institute... | reverse complement strand
TTCGCGCACTTCCAGTCCCAGCAGCAGGTCGTCTGGAGATCAGCGTGGGAGGCTCCCTCGCAGCCCCAGACTGCGTTCGCGCTCTTTGTGCGCGGAGGCAGCCCCAATGACAGCCACGGGCACCGTGACCAGGGGCAAGTGAGCATCTACAGCGGCGACAGGATCATCCTGATGGAATGCGGCACGCCCGACTACGGCGCTGCCGACATGGAGGCGAAGTACGCGCGTGCGGCCGGCCATGGCATCATGCAGATTGGCGAGCTCACGCCGCGTGCCCGCGCGATCAGCGCACCCATCACAGTCGAGCGACTTGACCAGGCTGGAGGCAAGGTCACCGTCGACACGACTGCGGCCTACCAGGGCGTGCGCTCATGCCGGCGCCAGGTCGAGTGGCAGGCATCCGGCAGGGCGCTGATCACCGACAGCGTCGAGCTTGAGGCCGAGGTGCCGGCAGGCACCGAGTTCTTCCGCTTCCACACGGGCGCGAATGCGCCGGTGACCATCTCCGAGATGAAGGGCGGATGGCGAGTCACGTGGCCTGGAGTCATGATGCAGATCACGTCCGAGTCGCCCATCGAGGTTGAGCAGGTCCAGTGGCCCGATGCCGTCAAGGAGCCGTTCGTGCACCAGGCGATCATCATCAGGAGCGTGGACGCGCGGTCGTCGCTCGAGCTGCGGACGTCGGTTGACGCCAGCCGTGCCGGCATCGCCGTGCAGTGACGGCTGCGGCGGAGTCGTGGCACGGCCAATCGTGGCGCGGCCAATCGTGACGCGGCCGCGTCCTGAGCGCCGATAGAGTGCGACCATGCCCGTGCGCGTGTGCATCCTCCAGCCGATCGTGCCGCACTACCGCGTGCCGGTCTTCGAGATGCTCTCGCGCCAGCCGGGCATCGAGCTTGAGGTGTGGGCCAGCCTCCGCGGTCCGCTCGGGAGCATCTCCGGCATCACGCACAGCGATGTGTTCACGCTGCGGCACGCGTCGTATGCGGAACGAGGCGGCCTGGTGCTGCAGCCAGCGGCCGTGCGTGCGGTGAGGTCCGGCTTCGATGCGGTCATCATCACCGACAACGTGCGCTCTCCGGCGATGTTCGCCGCGCTCGCGCTGCGGCGCAGCCCGGTCATCATCTGGGGCCACGGGTTCGGCACCCACCACGACCGCGTGGGGCACCGGCTGCGCATGATGTCCTTCCGGAGCGCCGATGCGGGCCTCTTCTACGGGCCGCGCGGGCGACAGAGGTTCCTTGACGCCGGCATCGATCCCCACAAGCTCTTCGTGGCGCCGAATGCCATCGACCAGGCGCCAATCGCCGCGGCGCGTGCGCACTGGCGTGAGGGAAACCGTCTCTCCGACTTCAGGCGCGAGCAGGGGATCGGCGACGCGCCATTCATGCTGTACCTCTCGCGCCTGGAGCCGGAGAAGATGCCGATGGTGGCGATCGATGCGCTGGTGCGCCTGCGCCGGGAGCGCCCGAGCGTGCGCCTGGTGTTCATCGGTGACGGCAGCGAGCGGCCTGCCATCGAACCGCGCAGCCGCCAGGAAGGGCTTGGCGATGCCGTTCGCCTCGCGGGCGCGCTCTACGACGACTCGGCGATCGCGCCATGGGCACTGAGCGCGGATCTCCTCATCCATCCCGGAGCCCTCGGTCTCTCCATCTTCCATGCGTTCGGGTACGGGCTTCCTGTGGTGACGACGGACAGCGCCGCCATCCAGATGCCTGAGGTCGAGTGCCTCGAGCCCGGTCGTAACGGGCTTGCGTACCGCCATGGGAGCCTCGACGACCTGGTGGCATGCTGCGCGCGAATTCTCGACGACAGCAGCATGCGCGCATCGCTGTCTGATGGCGCGCTGCAGACGGTGAGCGGTCCTGGAGGGCGGAACCTGCCCGCGATGGTGCAGGGATTCGTGGACGCCATCCGCTTTGTCACGTCCCGCTGAACGCCGATTGAGGCAGTTAGACTTCGGGCATGTGCGGCGTTGCAGGGATTGCGTCGGCCAATGGCGTGACCGACGCGAGCGGCCGCATCGGTCGCATGACGCATGCGCTCGAGCGCCGGGGACCTGACGCCGAAGGTGCATGGGTCTCGCCGGATGGTCGCGTCGCGCTCGGGCACCGACGCCTTGCGATCATCGCATGCGGGCCGCGCGGTGCGCAGCCGATGACCAGCAGGGACGGCAGCGTCACCATCGCCTTCAATGGCGAGATCTACAACTACAGGGATCTCGCCCCGCGCGAAGACGCCGAGGATGGCGACACGCGCGCGCTCGTCGAGGCGTGGGCCCGTCAGGGCACTTCGGTCCTGCCCAAGTTGAGGGGCATCTTCGCGTTCGCGGCGTACGACCACCGGACGGGGCAGGTGTGGCTGGTGCGCGACCGGCTCGGCATCAAGCCGATGTACCACTCCGTGGGCGCTGGAGGCGCGATCGTCTTCGGCAGCGAGATCAAGTCAGTGCTCGCAAGCGGGATGGTCGACGCGGCGCCCGATGCGGATGCCATCATCTCGTACCGGCTGCTCCGTGCGGTGCCAGGATGCGCCACGGCGTACCGGAACATCCGGCAGGTGCCGCCTGGATCGGCGCTGTGCTGGGACGCGGGGAATGTGCGCACTGAGGTGTGGTGGTCCGTGCGTTCGCTTCCTGCGCCGCATCAGGCGATTCCTGCCGATGCATGCGAACGTGTCCGCGCCCTCGTGGACCAGGCGGTCCACCGCCAGCTCGAGTCGGAGCGCCCGATGGGCCTGCTCCTGAGCGGTGGCCTCGATTCCGGTGCCATTGCCGCATCTGCGGCTGCCCGTGCCGACATCCGTGCCTTCACCATCAGCTTCGGTGCCGCGAACCGGGGGGACGTGGACGGTGCGCGCCACACAGCGAAGCACCTAGGCATCGCGCTCGAGGAAGTCTCGATGCCGGAAGGATCGCTGCCCGGCGAGATCGAGGCGATGCTCGATGCGCACGACCAGCCGTTCTCGGATGCCGCGGGCGTGCCGATCGCCATGGCATGCAGGCTGCTGCGCGCGCATGCCGTGGTGCTGCTGCAGGGTGACGGTGGGGACGAGGTCTTCGGCGGATACGCCACGTACAGCCGCGTGCTGTGGGCGAGGCGCGCAAGGGTCGCATGGATGCTCGCATCGGCGCTGCTGTCGGTGACTCCGGGACGTCGGGCGCGCAAGCTCAGGCGAATCGCGGCTGCGATGGCGATGCCGGAGGGTGTCGTCCTTGCCGCACTCAACAGTCCGTGCTCCCCTGACATGCCCGCCGTGCGCGGTCTCGGTCCAGCGCTCCTGGGTGCTGCCGGACGTGCAGACCCCATGAGCCACTACAGGGAGCTGTGGGAGGGACTGAGGGCGATGGATCCGGTGACGCGTGCGATCCGCACCGACATGGCCACCCAGCTGCATGACCGGTTCCTCCCGAAGGTGGACCGCGCAAGCATGCGGGAGTCGGTGGAGGTTCGGGTGCCGCTTCTCGACGAGGACCTCATCGACTACGCGGCGACGCTGCCTGCCCACGCGCTTGTGCAGGGAGGCAGGACAAAGGTGCTGTTCAGGGATGCGATGCGTCCTCGGCTGCCCTCGCAGGTCATCGCCGGCGCGAAGCGCGGATTCGCCGTGCCCGTCGACGCATGGATGAGGGGGCCGCTTCACGACCGCGCGCAGTCCATGTTCTCCTCGCGCGAGGTGCGCGAGGCAGGATTGGTGGATCCGCAGGTGGCGCTCGAGGATCTCGCGCGTCACCGCTCCGGGTCGGTGGACTGCGGCGAGCACCTGCTCTCGCTCCTGATGCTCGCGATGTGGAGCGTGAGGCGCAGCTAGCGGCGGCCGTAGCGCGCGTAGAGCTCGCGCAGTCGCGCGCCGATCTCCGGCCACAAGTACGAGTGCGCAAGCGTGCGCGCGCTGGCGCCTGCATCGCGGCGCAGCGAGGCGTCGGAGATGTAGCGCTCGAGTGCGGCGTGCACTTGGCCTGCGTCGATCTCCACAATCTGCCCAGCTCCGGCGAGCGCCACCTCGGGGAAGTGAGCGCCTCGCGAGATCACGCAGGGGAGACCGCAGGCAAGTCCCTCGACGATGGCGTTGCTGAACGCCTCATGGTGGCTTGGAAGGCAGAAGCAGTCGGCATCGACAAGTGCGGCAAACTTGGCCTTGCCGTAGATCGCGCCAGGGAGGTGAAGCCGTCCCTCGAGCCCGGCCTCCGCGGCCCGACGGACGAGCGCATCGCGCATGCCCGAGTCCGGTCCGATGATGACAAGGTCGAGGTCCGCGTGGTTGCGGGCAAGCCTGATGAACGCCTCGAGCAGGACATCAAATCCCTTGCTGTAGTGCAGGCGGCCCACGGCGACCACGAAGCGCCGGCCATGGATAGCGGGGCAGTGCTGCGCAAATGATCCACGCGGGGGCAGGTCAGCAAGCTCCTCGGGGAAGATGCCGTTGGGCACGATCTCCACGGGGACGCCGGGCCGGAAATGCGCAATCTCGTCGGCCTCATCGCGGTTGAGGGCCTGCAGGAACGCAGCCCCGCGGATCATCCTTCGGTAGCCCATCGCGAGGCCGAGCCGCTTCTTGAGCGCCTTCTGGGCGAGCATCCACCGAGAGAGCGATCCGGCCGGCCGAATCACGTAGGGGACCCCGAGCGCTCGTGAAGCCCGGGCGACGCCCCTGACCATAGGGTGCCACACCTGGTGCAGGTGCACGATGTCGGCGCCCTCGAGGCACGGCAGGTCGCGGAGCGCAATCCGACCTGCGATGCGCCAGATCGCGTCGCGCGGCAGCTCGATGACCGGCACCCGCTCGTGGCCAGGCACCTGCGCGAGCATCGCGCCGATCGCATCCCGCCGTGAGGGGTCGGGCTCGCAGTGCAGCAGCGACACTTCAACCCCAAGGGCGGCAAGAGCCGATGCTTGACGGATGGCAACCTGCGGCGGACCGCCATCGGCAGGGTCAAGCGTGTCAAGCGCGTGGATCACCCTCATGGGGCGCGTATCGTAGGCTTTGCCGCTACCGAGTCCTGCAGATGGAACTTGCATTCCTAGCCGCGTTCGCGATGTGCTGCATGGTGTGCGCGCTGAGGCCGCCCCTCGCGTTCGCGCTCGTGGTGCTGATGTTCCCGATGGAGCAGGTCATCCAGGCCCATGCGCCTGGGCTCATCGGGTCGGCGTTCGGCATCAAGGCGGTGAACTACGGCGTGGGCGTCACGGCAGTCTTCGCTGCAGTGAAGGGATGCCTCACCCGCCCGCACGGGTTCTCGCGGTGGATGAATGCCGCGACGGTCAGCGCGCTCTCGCTGCTGGCGTGGGCTGCCATATCGCTGCTCTGGTCGCCGGGACGGACTGAGGGGCTCGAGACGGTCGTGGGCAACGTGCCCTACATCGTGCTCTTCATCATTGTGGCGCCGCTGCTGATTGGCGATCTCGATGAGCTTCGGATCTCGCAGCAGGCGGTGCTGCTGATCGGGATGGTGCTCTGCGCGATCATCGTGATCAGCCCGGAGTTCACGAGCCTCTACGGGCGCTTGGGCTACACGGTGGCCACCGGCGTCCGCAGCAATCCGCTTGCCATCGGCGAGCTTGGCGGCGTCGTGCTTCTCGTCGCGGCCACCATGCGCGGATCCACGCTGCTTGGGTTCCCGCTGCTGCCGCTTCGGGTTGCGGCGGCCATCCTGGGAGTGCTGGTCGCCATCAAGTCGGGCTCGCGTGGCCAGCTTGCGTTCGCGCTGATGGTCACGATCATGTTCGTGCCCGTGGCTGCACCAGTGCGGAACGTAGGTGCGTTCATCTCCAGCGCAATCATCGTTGGCGTCACTGTGCTGGTGGTCGACTTCGTCATCTCCACCCAGCTCCAGGGCGTTGAGGCGCGCCGATTCTCCGGCGAGGCGCTGCTGTACGGCGACAGCAGCGCGTTCGGCCGCGTGAACAACGTCATTGCGCTCGGCAGCGCGTGGCTGAGCAATCCGCTGGCGATCCTGATCGGGCTCGGCTACTACGCGTTCTCATCGCTGTCGGCGTCGGGCGGCCAGCCCTACTCGCACGTGATGTTCGCCGATGCGCTGTTCGAGCTCGGCGTGCCCGGCGTGGCCCTCACGGCAACTGGCCTGATCGTGAGCGGCCTGAGCGCGCTTCGGCTGTTCCGGGTGTGCTCCGGTGACCGGATCCTGCGGTCGACCGTTGCGGTGGCTGCGGGCATGCTGGCGTACCAGGTGCTTCTGGCGAACAAGCAGGGCACGATGTGGGGCATCCCCATGCTCTTCGCGCTGCAGGCTGTGGTGACCCGGGTGTGGCTGCGCGAGCGCGATGCGCTTGAGGAGCACGCGATGCTGGCCGAGGAGGACAGCGAGGCTCATGACGGCTATGCCGTCGCATCCTGAGCGGCACGCGAACCTGGGGCGCTGGGCAGTGCCCGCCATGTGGGCGCTGGTCGCGGGAATCATCGTGTTCGAGGTCGCGTGGGGTTCCCTCGGCGGCCTCTGCATGGCCAACGATGACCTCAAGTTCGTGCGCACTCCATCGCGCGACCTCCCGGTGTGGGATGCCATCGCAGACGCATGGCGCACACAGCCCAGCTTCCGGCCGATGGAGGTGCTGATGGCGCACCTCTCCGACCCGGTGACGCTGTCCTGCCCTTGGGTGGCACTGGTGCAGGGTGCAGGGCTGGTGGCCCTGGCCGCTGCCACCATCGCGCTGGCGCGTCAGGCGTTTCCGGGGATCCCGCTGCTGTGGCCCATCGTGCTGCTGCTCGTGATCCTGTCGCCCGCGACAACGGCGTCGGTCTGGCAGATGGACTCGTGCTCGCAGACGTGGAGCGCTGCGCTCGGCGCGTGGAGCGGATGGCTCGCGTGGCGCTGGGTCGACGAGGCCACGCGGCCGAGCGGGTCATGGTGGATGATGGTGGCACTGGGCATCGCGGTGCTGCTTGGGCTCACCATCAAGGAGAATTTCTACGGGTGGGCGCTCGGGCTGGCGGTCGCCGTTGCCGTCGCTGCAGCGCTAGTGGGGCGGCTGAATCGAGCGGCAGGCCTCCGTGCAGCGTGGGCCCTCGGGCCCGTCATGCTGCTGCCGCTGGTGCACCTGGCGTGCAGGTGGCAATGGAGCGCACTTCCCGGCCTGCTCGCCGGATCCGGCGAGGACACTCGCTACAAGGCGGAGTTTGGCACGAACCTGCTGGTGAACGCTGCGGTCTCGATGGCTGGCGCTGTTGGCATCGGGCCCTTCCACCTGGTGCTCGACGCCGAGGCTCCCGTCGCGCTTAGGGCGATGCCAGTGCTGGCCACGGCGATGATGGTCATCCTCATGCTGTGTGCGGTCGGCGCTGCGGCTCTTGATGCGAAGTCGGTGCGTGGCGTGCGGTGGTCCGCGCTGGCGTTCATCTCGTCCGCAAGCATCCTCAGCCTTTCCGCCACGATCCCGATGCCTTCAGTGTCGGAGCTCTATGGGCTTGGGGCCAACGTGGGTTGTGCGCTGGTCGCGGCAGCCGGCATTGCAGCGGTGTGGCGGGTGGGCGACCTGTCGGGGCATGTCGCGGCGCGGACCGGTGTCGCGCTCTCGCTTGCGGTCGCGTTCCTGATCGGCTCGTACGGGCTCGCCAGCCGCGCGTACCACTTTGGGGTCGTATGGAGCGCCGCGAGGACCATGAACGACGCAATCGTATCGTTCCAGCCGACGCTCGCCGCGCGTGCCCCGGGCGACGAGCGTCCGGCGGGCATGGTGCACGTTCCCACAGTGTGCCTGGTGGGCAACACCCACAGCCAGTACGTGATGCCGCCGCTGCAGGTGCTCGACCTCAACCTGACGGAGGCGTGGCTCGCGCGCCGCGACCCCTCTCGGCGGATCGTCTTCTCGATCGGCACGTCGCCGCGAGCGCCGCGGCCGCACGAGATCGTGCTCGACTGCGCCGCGCTGCCGCAGCACGGCCACTGGTGAGTCGAGTCAGCCGTGATCGGGAGACGCGGGAGCGTCGACGCCCAGCGGCACGAACTTGCGCCGCCTGATGCGCTCGTTGCCGAGCTGGCCGCATGCGGCCATCGCCGCGCGGCCCTTTGTGCCGCGGCGCTTGGTGAACTGGCCGTTCGAGATGCACCGTGACAGGAACGCGTCAATCTCATCCTCGGTCGGCGCTCGCCACGGCGAGTCGCGGCGCGGGTTGTAGGGGATCACGTTGAGCGAGCATCGGATCCCGCGCAGCCATGCGCACACCTCGTCCGCATGCTCGGGCGCGTCGTTGACGCCCGGAATCAGCACGTACTCCACGCAGATGGCCGCGCTCTTGCGCATCGGGAACGCCACGAGTGCCTCTCGCAGCGCACCCATCGGCGCAGAGCGGTTGATCGGCATGATGGACGAGCGGATGGTGTCGTTGGGGGCGTTGAGGCTCACCGCAAGGTTGAGCTTGCGGAATCCATGCCGGCTGATGAAGTCGCCGAGCCTTCGGATGCCATCAAGACGGCCGACTGTCGAGATGGTGATGTTCTGCGCGGGCACCGCGGGACCATCGTGGTCGCACAGCACCTCGATGGCGCCGAGCACGGTGTCGAGGTTGTCCATCGGCTCGCCCATGCCCATGAAGACGATGTTCTTGACGGCCATGCCGGTGCGGCCAGACTCCGGGCACACCACCATGTGTCGCGCCACGTGCAGCTGCTGCACGATCTCGCGCACCGTGAGCTGGCGCATGAGGCCCATCTGCGCCGTCTCGCAGAAGGTGCATCCCATGGCGCAGCCCACCTGGCTCGAGACACACAGGGTGCGCGTCACCGATCCATCGCGGTGGGGCATCGGAATCAGCACCGACTCGGTCTCGAGGCCTCCCTCCACGGGCAGCGTGAACTTCACCGTCATCCCGTCCACAAGTGTCTTGGCGGGAGATGGCGGCGCATTCCATGCGAGCGGCGCGGGCAACGGCACGCCCGATCGGTGGAGCGCCCGATACGCAAGCCTCGCGTCGTAGGGCTGGACCTTCCAGGTGCGGTTCGCCGCCCGCGCGTAGGCGGGCGCTGTGGACGCCAGGGGGTCCGTCGCGGACTCCGGATCGGGCGTCTCAGGCGCAATCCCATACGTAGGGCTCGGCATTTGCCCATCGTAGTCGTGCACCTATGCTTCCTGCCCCATGCATCTCAAGAGAGACGGACACGAGCACGGACCGCCCATCGTCCCCATCACCTTCCACCTTGAGGACCCTCAGGGCCTCACCGGCACCGACCGCACCGAGTGGAAGCTGATGGGAGGAAAGGGAGAGTCGATCCTTGAGGTGGCGCTCGACAACGGCATCAACATCGAGCACGCGTGCGGCGGCGTCGTCGCGTGCTCGACGTGCCACGTCTACATCGAGCAGGGCATGGAGCACCTCAAGCCATCGGACGAGGCGGAAGACGACCGTGTCGAGGAGGCCCCCGGACTCAAGCGCACCAGCCGGCTCTCATGCCAGTGCGACATCACCGGTCCGGGGCCGATCGTGGTTCGTGTGCCGAGCTGGAACCGCAATGCCGTGAAGGAGATCCCGCACTGAACGTGCGGGTGCGCTCATGCACTGGCTTGACGTGCAGCAGATTGCGGAGGCGCTCGAGGATGCGCATCCCGACGCGGACCCGATGACGATCTCGTTCCCTGCGCTGCGTGCGCTTGTGATTGCGCTGCCGGGCTTCGCCGAGCAGCCCGGTCACCCGTCGAACGAGCGGATCCTCGAGGCCATCCAGGCGGCGTGGATCGACGAGCGGTCGTGAGCCCCTCCGGGGCCGGTGCCACGTGACGCGTGGCCGTGCGGCACATCGCGTTACGCTCACCCCATGCGCTACTACGCGGCGGCGATCCAGACGTCGTTCCCATGCCCCAAGAGGCGTTCGGAGATCGCATCGCGTGTCGACCGCATGCTCGCGATGGCCGAGGGGGCGATCGCGGCCTACGCGCCGTTCCACGACATCAGGCTGATCGCGTTCCCGGAGTTCGCGCACGCGGCGCCCGTGTACCTCACTGTGCCTGAGCTGCTGAAGCACCTCGCCGTGGAGCTTCCCAACGAGCACGTGGACCGCTACATCGCGTTCTGCAGGAAGCATGGGTGCTACATCCAGACGGGCACGTTCATCGAGCGAGACCCTGAGCACGCGGACATTGCGTTCAACACCACGCTGCTCATCGGGCCCGATGGCGTGCTGAGCCGCTACCGCAAGGTCAACCCGTGGATCCCGTGGGAGGTGCACGCGAGTCCGCATGATGTGGGGGCAACGCCCGCGGAGTGCTTCCCGGTGGCGCACACCGAGATCGGCTCGATCGGGTGCGCCATCTGCTACGACTGGCTGTTCCCGGAGACGATCCGGCAGCTTGCGTTCGCCGGATGCGAGGTCGCGATCCGCGTGAGCGCCTACATGGACCCGTGGGGCGCGACGCCGCCGATGGACTGGTGGACGCTCTTCAACCGCGCGCGCGCCGCCGAGAACACGCTGTACGTGGTTGCCGCGAACCAGGGTGCCACGCTCGAGCAGTATCCAGCGTTCAGCTGGCCCGGCGGATCGATGGTGGTGGACTTCGACGGCCGCGTGCTCGCGCAGGCCGATCCTGGCCCAGGCGAGAAGATCGTCGTGGCGCCGATTGACATCGGCGCGCTCCGCGCCGAGCGTCACAGGCGCCGAGGCCATGACATGCGCGCGCACCTGCGCGCCGAGGCCTACGACTACATGTTGCGCACGGTGATGCCTCGGGCGCACGAGCATCCGATCACCATCGACTCTCACACGGCGCGGATCGATGCCGGTCGGCGAAATGCAGGGGGTCACCGGTGACGGGACGCGGCGGGCGTGGGACCGGAGTCGTGTGCGCGGCGGGGTGCGGCTGGTGGCTCGAGGTGCATGGGTGGCAGGGAGCGTGGCGTGCTGTTGCGGCCATGTGCCTCTCGGCGATGGGGATCGCATTGATGACGGCGTGCGACCCCACAGGCGGTGGGGGTGCACGAGGTACCCAGGCACCAACCGCTGAGCTCGTGGCTGCACTCAATGAGGGCGCTGCGCAGATGGGCCAGTTCGACTTTGCTGCTGCAGAGGTCACTTTTGCCGCCGCGCTCGCCGCGCACCCGCGGAGCCGCGACGCAAAACTGGACCTTGCGATCTCGATCCTGAACCAGAGTGGCGATGGTGCACAGGAGCGTGCGCTGACTCTCCTCAGGCAACTTCTCTCGAGCGATCCTGGCGATTCGCGCGCGGACTACTGCGCCGGGCTCGCTCAGCTCTACCTTGGGCGACCTGCGGATGCGCTCGCGCACTTCCGACGTGCGGCTGAGGCCAACCCGAGCGATGCGCACGCTGCCTACTACACGGCGCAGTGCCTCGAGCAGGTGGGGCAGGAGTCGCAGGCGATGCCCTGGTACGAGCGCGCCGCCCAGCTCGACCCGCTCCTGAGGAGTGCGCAGCTTGGACTTCAGCGCCTGAAGGTTCGCTCCGGCGATGAGGCTGGCGCCGCGCAGGCGCTCGAGACCTTCGAGGCCCTCGCGCGCTCTCCGCGATCGGCCATTGCCGAGTTCAAGTACACCAGGATGGGCGCGCTCGGTGAGGTCGTGCTGCCTGCCGAGTCGCCCGCGAACGTGATGCCCGAAGGACCCGCCTTTGGTGAGCTCTCGCTGATGCCGCTGGCCGGACTCGACGAGGTCAACGACTGGCTTGTGCTCGTGGGCCGTGCAGACCTCAACGGCGATGGACTGCAGGACCTCATCTGGGATACCGCCGGCCATCCCTACGACGATGGAGTGTCGGCAGATGGGCAACAGCGAGCGGAGCCGCGGCCAGAGTCGCGCATCACGCTCGGCTGCGAGCCGATGCCGTGCTGGAGTCTGGCCAAGGACCATCCGCTCGAGCGAATCGACCTGACGGGCGCGATGTGGGGCGACCTCGACAACGACACCCGCGTCGATGCCGTTCTGCTCCGGAAGGTTGCGCCTTCGGCCGATCCCTCCGACTCGGATGCGAACGGCCCTGCTGCATCCCCGCAGCCGAAGCGATCGGAACTGGTGCTGCTCCGGCAGCGTGAGGCTGGCGTATGGACCGAGACTGCAGTCGAGCTTGGCGGCATCGACGACGCGTGGGCTGCACTGAAGCTGCTTGCGGACCTCGATCACGATGGGGATCTCGACATCGCGGTGGCCCAGGAGAGCGGCCTCGCCATCCTCTACAACCGGCTCGACGGGACGTTCGAGCGTCGCGACCTGTCGGTGCGCGACGACGACAGCGCCCAGGATGCGGCCCTACGCCGTGTCGTCGCGCTTGCGGCACTCGATGTGGACCAGGACGGTGACCTCGACCTCGTCTGCACCACAGGCACCTTTGCCAGGGCACGGACCACCGTCCTGCTCAACGACCAGCTCTGGAGCTGGCGCATCGATCCGCGCTGCGCATCGATTGCCGGCATGCATGCGACGTCGATGGTGGGGTTCCTCCGCCCAGGTGACGGTGCGCCATGCCTCGCTGCGCTTGCGTGGCAGCCACGGTTCGGTCCGAGGCCAGGTGCTGACCTCGAGGTATGGGACTTCGGGCCGCTGTCGGCTGGAGGTGCACCTCGCCGCATCGCGGTCGCGCCGATCGGCATGGCGGAATCGCTTGCCGTCGTGGATGTGGTCGGCTCCGGTCAGCCCAGCATCCTGGTCACTGGAGTGCCAGACCGCAGCGTGATCTCGGAGATCGTGCGGGGCCGCGAGTCATTCGTGATGGTGCACGATGCGCTCGGCAGCACTGTGGACTGGATCAGCATGGGACAGAGCGCTGGCTATCGCAGCGAGGTCCCGTTCATCGTGGATGGTCTTGGGGTGGCCGTCGTGAAGGGCAGCCTTGCGTCTGGAGGTGCGATGCGGTGGCTGCCGCCTGGACCAGGCCGATTGCCGTTGGCGACCGTGTCGTTCCGCGGACGCACCGATCCCGCGCAGCAGATGCGCACCAACGCCAGCGGCATCGGCACACGTGCGGATGTGCGTGTGGGCGGCGAGTGGCTCGGCGTGCAGCAGCTCCCATGGTCGACGGGTGTGCTTGGCGGCGGCCAGTCGCTCGAGCCGGTCGTGATCGGGTTTGGCGGCGCCACGCGCGGAGACTTCATGCGCATCGACTGGCCCGACAG
>QXGG01282377.1_pt1 | contig 13070 bp, 18 predicted proteins | sample 1982491 | NCBI WGS metagenome assembly QXGG01 (sample SAMN09924614, study PRJNA488089) | Wastewater metagenome, whole genome shotgun sequencing project. | isolation source: South African research farm wastewater | place: South Africa: Irene, Agricultural Research Council, Animal Production... | reverse complement strand
GTGCGTTGATCGCCACGGCCCTACGGGCCTCGCGATGACGATTTTTATCCCGTCATTGCGACGACGATTTTCCGCACACCGGGCAGCGGGGGTTTTTTTTCACGGCGAGCTGCTGAATCGATCCCGATTTCAAGTCAAACAAAGAAAGCTTTTGTGGCACAGCAGTTTTCATCGCACCGTTTGCTTTTCCAACAAGCAATTTCAGTGCCTCGGCCACTTGCAGACAGCCCATGGCACCGACCAAGGGCGCAAGCACTCCATAAGCGCCGCAGGCGTGTTCGACAGGCTGGTGCGCAGGATCAAACACACAGGCATAGCACGCCGATTCCTGGTCGCTGGGGTTAAACACCAGCAGCTGGCCCGACCATTCGATTGCGGCCGCACTCACAAGCGGCACACCGTGGGTCACGCAGGCCTTGTTGATGGCCTGTCGAATAGCCCATTGATCCGTGCAATCCAACACCACATCGGCCAGCGCCACCGCTTTGTCAAGAAACTCAGCATCTGCAAAACGAACTTCTGAAATGAATCGCACTTGCGGGTTGATTCGCTGTAAAGCGGCCACACCTTGTTCCACTTTTGGTTTGCCAATGTCGTGGGGCCCAAACAAGGTTTGTCGTGCCAAATTGGTGGCATCTACCCTATCGCCATCAACCCAGTGCAGGGTGCCAATTCCGCAAGCGCTTAAGTAGCTTGCCGCAGGGCAGCCCAAGCCGCCTGCACCAATCACGAGGGCGCGGGCACTGCGAACGGCATCGACCCCCTCTTCGTCAAAGCCGGACAGCAGGGCATGTCGGCTGTGACGAAGCGTTTCAATATCAGCTGTCATTTTCCGGGCGAGCGGAGGTAACGACAGGCTTTCCTTTGAGATGGTTGAGCGCTTGCTGCAGCTGATAGTCGCTGTCACTGCCAAATTCAATGGGCTTGATATCGCGCGCTTCACCGTTTGCAGCGCTGCCGTTGTTATTGCCGCCATTGTTGTTTTGCGCCGGGCGCTTGTCTTGGCCAGCCTTGGACTTCGCAGGCTCTTCCTTGCCTGCGAGGTGACGGTTTAGATCAGCCTCGCGAACGCGCAGTCGATCCACCACAGCGCCATCAGCGGTTTCTTCGACCCAGAAATCAGGCGCAATGCCTTTGGCCTGAATTGACTGGCCTTTGGGCGTGAAGTAGCGAGCCGTGGTGAGCTTGATGGCGGTATTGCTGGTTAAGGGCAGAATGGTTTGCACCGAGCCCTTGCCAAAAGTTTGCGTGCCCAGAATTTTTGCGCGGCCATGATCTTGCAATGCGCCGGCGACAATTTCCGAGGCCGAGGCCGAGCCCGCGTTAACTAGCACCACCATGGGCACCTTCTTGGCCTGGGCCGAGAGCTTGGAAAGCGGATCATTGCGGCCCGTTCTGCCGTAGTCCGAGACATTTGCGAAGTATTTGCGTTTCGCATCTTCTTGGCGGCCATCGGTTGAGACGACCAAGATGTTCTCGGGCAGAAATGCTGCAGAAACACCAATAGCGCCGGTGAGCAAACCGCCTGGGTCATTGCGCAAATCCAGCACTAAGGAATTTAACTTGCCTTTGTCGGCCAGGCCGTTGAAATGCTTGACCAGATTTTCAACGGTGTGCTCCTGAAACTGTGTAATGCGTATGTAACCCACGCCCGGTTCAATGAGTTTGGAGCGCACGCTTTGAATTTGAATAATGTCTCTCACAATGGTGAAGACCAAGGGCTTGTTTTCGCCTTTGCGGCTTACCGTAAGGGTGATCGAGGTTTTGGGCTTGCCGCGCATGAGCTTGACCGCATCATTGAGCGCCATGCCCTTGGTGGCCTTGTCATCAATCTTGATAATCAGGTCGCCAGCTTTCACCCCAGCGCGTTCTGCTGGGGTTCCTTCGATTGGCGCAACGACGCGCACAAAGCCATCTTCGGTGCCCACCTCCAGGCCAAGGCCACCGAACTCTCCCTGTGTGCCCACTTGTAGCTCTTTAAACGCATCGGCGTCGAGATAGGCGGAATGGGGATCTAAGCCTGTCAGCATGCCGCTGATCGCCTCAGTGATCAGCTTTTTGTCTTCGACATCTTCGACATAGTTGGATTTAATTGCGCCATAGACATCGGCGAACTGGCGCAGCTCTTCAATGGGCAGCGCAAGGCGTGAGTCACGCTGGGCCAGGGCTTGGAAGCCCATGCTCACGAGCACGCCGCTGACGAGGCCAACCGATACCCAGCTCAGGGCCTGAAATTTCTTTTTCATTGCAATGTTCCTGCCGTTGTTGGCAGCCACAAAAAGGTCAAGCCGTTAGGCTACCCGAATGCGGGAAAGTTTAGGCGGCTTTTGCCTTGCCTTGGTTGGCAACTGCCGCCAGCGCCGCCTCAATGACGGCCGGATCGGCCAGGTACCGCCGCCCGATGAATTTCAGGTTTTCATCAAGTTCGATCACCAGGGGCTGGGCGGTCGGAATATTCAGGGCAATAATTTCGCTTTCTGACATGCCTTCCAGGTACTTGATCAGGGCCCGAATCGAGTTGCCATGGGCCGAAATCAGCAGCCTTTGCCCGGCACGCACCTGGGGCGCAATTTCCGATTCCCAGAACGGCACAACCCGCTCAATAGTGTCTTTCAGGCATTCGGTGGCTGGCAGCAGCCTCGGATTAAGCCCTTGGTAGCGGGGGTCTTTCGAGGGCCAGTAGTCGCTGTCAGGGGTCAGGGGCGCGGGCCGAATATCGTAGGCGCGGCGCCATTGCAGCACCTGGGCTTCGCCATATTTGGCGGCGGTTTCGGCCTTGTTCAGGCCTGTGAGCGCTCCGTAATGCCGCTCATTGAGATGCCAGTCGTTTTGAACCGGAATCCACATTTGATCCAGGGCATCGAGCGTGATCCACAAGGTTCGAATGGCTCGTTTGAGCACTGAAGTGTAGGCCCGGTCAAATTGAAAGCCTTTGGATTTCAGCAGCTCGCCGGCGGTTTTGGCTTCCTGCCGGCCCTGATCGGTCAGGTCCACATCGACCCAGCCGGTGAAACGATTTTCAAGGTTCCACTGGCTTTGGCCGTGGCGCAACAGTACAAGGGAAAAAGTTTTGCTCATAGCCGACATTCTATAATTTCGGCTTCTTCCTGACTTCGGCCCCAAGGGCAAAGGTAACCCGTGCAGTTTTTCTTTGACAACATTATTTTGATCACGGCCGCTTTTTTGAGCGGTGGCTTGCTGTTGTGGCCTTTGGTGGCCAAAGGCTCGAGTGCAGCGACGCTTAACACCTTGGGCGCAACCCAGTTGCTCAACACGCAAGACGCAATTCTGATTGATCTTCGTGAGCCAGCAGAGACTGCAAAAGGCACGCCACCGCAGGCCTTGCACATTCCGTTAAGCGCACTGGAGTCGCGAATCGACGATATCAAGCAACGCGTGAGCAAGGGCAAGCAGCAAGCGCCGGTCATTCTCATGTGCCAAAGCGGTTGGCGCGGCATGAAGGCAGGCCGTGCGCTGAAAAAGGCAGGCATTGAGGCCGTGTTCAATCTGGAAGGCGGCTTTGATGCCTGGCAGCAGGCAGGCTTGCCTGTGAAAAAAATTTAAGCCACCACCAACGGGTGTGAAGGGATTTTATTGATGGCAAAAGTCGTGATGTACAGCACCGCCGTGTGCCCTTATTGCCAGCGCGCCGAGCTGTTGCTCAAGCAGCGTGGCGTCACTGAAATTGAAAAAATTCGGATCGATCTTGATCCTGCTGCGCGTGACACCATGATGCAAGTTACAGGCCGGCGCACGGTCCCCCAGATTTTTATCAATGATCAGCATGTCGGGGGCTTTGATGACCTGGCGGCGCTTGATCGCGAAGGGGGCTTAGTGCCCCTGCTCTCTCAGGCTTGACCTGAATTCAACAGAAAGTGACTCATGGCTGATCCCAACGCAAACACCGAGCAAAACTCTGCACGCTTTAATCTTCAGCGTGTGTATTTGAAAGACCTGTCGCTCGAAATTCCTGATGCTCCCGCAGTTTTTCTGGATCAGTCAGAGCCACGGCTTGAGTTTCAAATTGACACCAGCGATGCCACGCTTCAAGAAGGCCTTTACGAGGTAAGCGTGCGCTGCACGGTGACCTGTCGGCTTGGCGAGAAGATTGGTTTTTTGGTCGAGGCGACGCAGGGTGGAATTTTTGAGATTGTGGGCGTGCCCGAAGATCAATTGGGCTTGTTGAAAGGCATTTCTTGCCCGAGCATTATTTATCCTTATCTCAGGGCCAATATCGCCGATGCAATTTCTCGTGCCACCTTCCCGCCGGTTCATCTGGCTGAGCTGAACTGGGAAGCGTTTTATCAACAGCGCCTTGCACAGGCAGGCGCCAACTCAATCGCCCAAGACAGCGGGATCATTCTGCCCAATCAGTGATGGCCAACAGCCAAGTCAGCATTGCGGTCTTGGTGGTGGGTGCGGGCGCTTGGGGAACAGCGCTTGCCATACAGTTGGCTGCGAGAGCCAAGCCGGGCCAAGTGGTGTTGTACGCCCGCGATGGCGAGCAGGCCCGCGAGCTGCAGTCGAGCCGGTGCAACCAAAAATATCTTCCGGGCATTGCCTTTCCAGGCCCGCTGGCGGTTGCGCACGATCTGGCGCAGGCCTGCGGTCAATGGCGTCGCACGGCGCAGGAGCATGAGCGTCAAGACCCGAACGCCGCCATTCATGGCGTGATTATTTTGGCCACGCCGATGGCAGGCCTGGAACAGTCATCGCAAACAGTATTTGAAATTCTGGGCCCTTCGCGTTCGGGTGAGGGCATGGTCTGGCTTTCCAAGGGCTTAAGCCTTAACGAGACTGCACACGAGGGCTTTGAGTGGCCCGGCCAAATTGTTGGAAGGTGCTGCCCTGGGTGGCCCATGGGCGCACTGTCGGGGCCAAGCTTTGCGCAAGAAGTTGCGGCGGGCTTGCCGGCTGCCTTGACGTTAGCGAGCGCCAGCATTGATTGGGCGCGTGCAGTTGCCCAGAGTTTGCATGGCGGCGGTCTGCGTGTTTATGTCACCGAAGACTTGGTGGGTGTTGAGCTTGGCGGTGCGATGAAAAATGTGTTGGCGATTGCGGCAGGCGTGTGTGATGGCCTGTCTTTGGGGGCCAATGCGCGCGCAGCATTGTTGACCCGAGGGCTTGCAGAAATGTCACGGCTTGGCCGCGCGCTCGGCGCGCAGCCCCATACATTTATGGGCCTTGCAACGCTCGGTGATTTGATTCTTACTGCAACGGGCGACTTGTCGCGCAATCGTCGGGTTGGGCTTGGCTTGGCAAAAGGCCAAACACTGGATCAGGTGGTGCGCAGCCTTGGCCATGTTGCTGAAGGTGTGCCCACTGCGCCTGCGTTGCTGGGCTTGGCCCGCAAGCATGGCGTGGATGTGCCGATCACTGAGTCGGTGTGTCGTTTGTTGCGCGGCGAGCTTTCACCGAAAGAAGCGATCGCCATTTTGATGTCGCGCGAGCCCCGGGATGAACAAAGCCTATGAGCAACTCGGTGAAAACAGTCACCGTGTATTGTGGCTCCCGAACTGGACATGACCCTAAGTGGCTAGCGCTCGCATCGCAAGTGGGCACTGAGCTTGGCAAAAACGGAATCGCCATGGTGTTTGGCGGCGGCCGCAACGGCATGATGGGCAAGACCGCTCGGGCCGCACTTGATGCACAAGGCAGGGTGACCGGAATCATTCCCGAGACCTTGCTTGCCGTTGAGCCCGCCATGGAAGATCTCACCGAGCTCTTTGTGGTGGATTCCATGCATACGCGAAAACTGTTGATGTCGGAAAAAGCCGATGGGTTTTTGGTGCTCCCCGGCGGCATTGGCACATTAGAGGAATTTTTTGAAATCTGGACTTGGTTTCAGATTGGCTTGCATAAAAAGCCGATTGTGTTGCTTAACGCCTACGACTATTACTCGCCCTTGCTTCGATTTTTGCAGCATGCCGTGGACTTGGGTTTTTTTGGTGCCCATCACCATATGCATTTGCGCGTCGCCAAGACGGCGCGGGATGCAGTGGCTTTGCTTCAAGAGCCTATCGACACCTAAACGCTTCCGGCATAGCCCAGCTGTCGCCAGGCTTCGTACACCACAATCGCCACTGAGTTCGAGAGATTAAGGCTTCGATTGTCGGGGCGCATGGGAATGCGCAGGCGTTGGCGATCGGGAAACTCTGCCAGCAAGGCCCCAAGGCCTTTCGTTTCTGATCCAAACACCAGCCAGTCATTGGCCTGAAACATGCACTCATGAAAACGGGCTTGTCCTTTGGTGGTGATCGCAAACAGACGGTCGGGGTTGGGTCGTTCGGACTTGCAAAACTCTTGCCAGCTTTGATGAATCTTGAAAAGTGCAAGCTCGTGATAATCCAAGCCCGCCCGTTTCATTTTGCTGTGATCGATGGGAAAACCGAGAGGCTCAATTAAATGCAGCGTCGCGCCAGAGTTTGCGCACAGCCGAATAATGTTGCCGGTGTTAGGCGGGATTTCCGGCTCGACGAGAACGACATTGAACATGGTGTTTCGCTTTAGGAACATGGGCAATTACAGCAGCTGCCACGACATGGCCGTGGACAATGGACACGGCACGAATCGCTTCTTTCAGGGTGGCGCCGGTGGTCATAATGTCATCAACGAGCAAGATTCGCTTGCCCTGCATGTGCGGGCTTGCGCTAAACGTATGGGCAAGGTTTGATTTTCGTTCTTCCCAATCGAGTGTGGCCTGACGCGGCGTGGCCCGTTGCTTGATCAGCCAGCGGCTTTCGATCGCCAGACCCCATTGACGGGCCAGTTGGGCGGCAATGATCTGTGATTGGTTATAGCCGCGTTTGGCCAGCCGGCCCCCCGCCAAGGGAATGGGCACGATGATTGGGCTTGGCCCAAGCCAAGGCCTGGGCAGTTCACCCAGTGTCTTGCCCAGCATGCGGGCCTTGCCCCAATCGCCCTGATACTTTGTTCGGTAAATCGCGTCGGTCAAAATCCCGCCGTAAACTTCGCGCCACAACACAGGAATGCGTGCATTGAAGTGGCTGACGCTCGCGACCCCCCACGCGGTTGTTTTGAGTTTTGCCGAGCACGCCGAGCACAGCTCAAAACCATGTGCATAAGCCTCACAGAGCATGCACTGCGAGCGCACAAGTCTTCGAAATGAGCGGCCAACCGCAGCGAGCAAGGACATGGTTTCACTATACTGAGCCCGTGCAAAAAGATCCCCTCATCCGAATGGTCGACCCCAAAAGCGTTCGGCAACAGCTCGCGCGTCGGGGCTTGCAAACGGTTGCCTCGCATGCGCTGTGGGCAGAAGCACAAGCGCGTTTGCTTGATCGCTTTTCTTACATTCGGCTTGATCCAAAAAATCGTCTTGACTATGGCATTGCCCAGCTGGGTATGCCCATTAACGCGCCCGTTGAGGGCTTTGATCTGATCTGGTCAGTGGGATTGCTGGCTTATCTCTCGGACATTCGTTCTACGCTGGGGTTTTGGGCCAAAGTGCTCAAGCCCGAGGGCTTGCTCATGATCACCACTTTGGGCCCGGATAGCTTTCGCCCGCTCGCATTGGCTTTGGGCGATGTTTCGCAAGATCAGCATGTGCCCGGCTATCCCGATATGCATGACATTGGCGATGCCTTGGTCTCGCTTGGGCTTTCTAACCCGGTGATGGATGCTGAGTGGATCGAGCTGATGTATTCAAGCGCGGAGTCAGCATTGCAAGATCTGCGATGTTTAGGGGGTAATTCCTTGGTTCATAGGCCTTCGGGCTTGCGTTCGCATCGCTGGCGAGCCCGGGTGATCGACGCCCTGGAGTCCTTGCGAAAAGGCGAGAAAATTTGTTTGCGGGTCGAGCTTGTGTTTGGCCACGCCTGGGCGCCAAGCCCGCGCGCGCAGCGTCATGGCGGTGGGGCCAGCGATGTGAAACCAGTGCAATGGCAAGGGAAAACACCCAAAGGGGCGCCCAAAACCGGGTCTTCGGGCATATAATCCGCCTACTCGGGACATCAGGTCCGACAACAGCATTCGAAATGTGGGGAGACATTTGAATGGATGGTCGCTACAACCTGCAAACGCCGGTAACAGGCATCGCTGCCGATTTGTATTGGCTGCACAGCTTCTTGCTCTGGGTTTGCCTTGCAATCTTCGTTGCCGTGTTCGCGGTGATGTTTTATTCCATCTACGCACACCGCAAGTCCAAAGGCGCCAAGCCGGCCGACTTTCATGAGAGCACTGCCGTTGAAATTGCCTGGACAGTTGTTCCTTTTCTGATCGTGGTGGTGATTGGAATTTACGCAACACCGGTCGTGATTGCGCAAAAAGACACCACCAATGCCGATATCACCATCAAGGCCACGGCCTATCAGTGGAAGTGGGGCTACGACTATCTGAAGGGTGAAGGTGAGGGCATTTCGTTCATGTCTTCCTTGGCAACGCCCCGAGACCAGATTGTGGGCATTGCTCCCAAGGGCGAACACTATCTTTCGGAAGTCGATAACCCCGTGGTGGTCCCCGTCGGCAAGAAGATCCGCGTGGTCACGACCGCCAACGATGTCATTCACGCCTGGATGGTGCCTGCCTTTGGCGTCAAGCAAGACGCGATTCCTGGCTTTGTGCGAGACACCTGGTTTACTGCAGAGAAAGAGGGCACTTATCGCGGCCACTGCGCTGAGCTGTGCGGCAAAGACCACGCCTTCATGCCCATTGTGGTGCAAGTGGTCTCGGCCCAGGAATACAGCAAGTGGGTTGCCACTCAAAAGCAATAGAGATTCGAGGAGAAGCACATGAGCGCAGTACTTGGCCCTGAGCATGGCATTGGTGTGGGTGCAGGGCACACGCACGATCACCACCACGATCACCCCACTGGCTGGCGTCGATGGGTGTTCGCCACCAACCACAAAGACATTGGAACCATGTACTTGTGGTTTAGCTTTTCAATGTTGTTTGTGGGTGGCTTTTTGGCGCTGGGAATTCGCGCCGAGCTGTTTCAGCCAGGCCTGCAGATCCTGAATCCAGAGCTGTTTAATCAGTTCACTACCATGCATGGCCTGATCATGGTGTTTGGCGCGATCATGCCTGCCTTTGTGGGCTTTGCAAACTGGATGATTCCGCTGCAAATCGGTGCCAGCGACATGGCCTTTGCGCGCATGAACAACTTTAGCTTCTGGCTGCTGGTGCCCGCGGGATTATTGCTGGTGTCTTCATTTTTTGTGCCAGGTGGTGCAACGGCAGCCGGCTGGACTCTGTATGCGCCGCTGTCGACGCAAATGGGCATTGGCATGGATCTCGCAATCTTTGCCGTGCATATTTTGGGTGCGAGCTCCATTATGGGCGCGATTAATATCATCACCACGATTTTGAACATGCGCGCTCCGGGCATGACGCTCATGAAGATGCCCATGTTCGTGTGGACTTGGCTGATCACCGCTTACTTGCTAGTGGCGGTCATGCCCGTGTTGGCCGGTGCGATCACCATGCTGCTCACCGACCGCCATTTCGGCACCAGCTTTTTTAATGCAGCAGGTGGCGGCGACCCGGTGATGTACCAACATATTTTCTGGTTCTTTGGCCACCCCGAGGTCTACATCATGATTTTGCCGGCCTTTGGAATTGTGTCGGAGATCATTCCCACATTTGCCCGCAAGCGTTTGTTTGGCTATAGCTCCATGGTCTATGCCACGGGATCAATTGCAATCTTGTCGTTTGTGGTGTGGGCCCACCACATGTTCACCACGGGCATGCCAGTGACTGGCCAGCTGTTTTTCATGTACGCCACCATGCTGATTGCGGTGCCTACGGGTGTAAAGATCTTTAATTGGCTGGCTACCATGTGGCGCGGCGCCATGACCTTTGAAACCCCCATGCTTTTTGCGGTGGGCTTTATTTTCGTGTTTACGCTTGGCGGGCTCACCGGAATTATTTTGTCGGTGGCTCCGCTGGATATTCAACTGCACGATACCTACTATGTTGTTGCCCACTTCCACTATGTGCTGGTGGCAGGGTCGTTGTTTGCCCTGTTTGCAGGCTTGTATTACTGGCTGCCCAAATGGACCGGCCATATGTACGACGAGACATTGGGCAAGTGGCACTTTTGGCTGTCGATGATCTTTTTCAATATCACTTTCTTCCCCATGCACTTTTTGGGCCTGGCGGGAATGCCGCGTCGTTACGCCGATTACAACATGCAGTTTGCCGATTTCAACGCGATTGCTTCGGTAGGCGCCTTCGGGTTTGGCCTGACCCAGCTCTTCTTGCTGTATATCGTGATCAAGTGCATCAAGGGCGGCCCCAAGGCGGCTGATAATCCCTGGGAAAGCAACCAGGGCGGCTTGGAGTGGACAGTGCCTTCGCCGGCGCCTTTCCATACCTTTGAGACACCGCCGCAGTTTAAAGGGGCACATTAAACATGGCGGATTCACAGCGGCGGGCCAATGTGCGTGTTGGCCTGATCATGGCTTCGATTGCTGCCGTATTTTTTGCAGGAATTGTGGCCAAGTATTACTTGCTGGGCTAAGCAAACCACCATGAGCAAAACCGACAACAGCCGCATGTTTGGAAAGCTGCTCATGGTGGCCATTCTGATGTTTGGCTTTGGGTTTGCCTTGGTGCCCTTTTACGAAAAGATCTGTGAAATCACCGGCATCAATGTGCTGGCGAGCCGCGATAAGCTGAATTACGCCGAGGCCCGTGAGTTCGCAAAGAACACGCAGGTCGACACCTCGCGCAAGATCACCATTGAGTTCGATGCCAATGTGCATGGCGCCATGGCCTTTAAGCCGCGCGTGGCTTATATGACCGTTCACCCTGGTGAGCTGGCTACGGTGACCTACGAGCTGGTCAATTCCAAGGCGGCCAACATTCATGGCCAAGCCATTCCCAGCTATGCACCGCGGCACTCGGCGGGGCATTTTAAAAAGCTGGAATGTTTTTGTTTTGAGCAGCAAGAGTTAAAAGCCAATGAAGTGCGTGAGTTTCCAGTGGTGTTTGTCATTGACCCAAAGCTTCCGGCCGATATCGACACCATCACACTGAGCTATACATTTTTTGAAGTAGCAGGCCGTGCGGCAGCAGCGTTACCTGCAACAGGGGGTTAGCGCGGGGTGACCGAGACAGCCAAGCCCGCCCAGCCCAGAAAAATGAACTTGCTGCAAACAGTGAGCGCAGTGCTGTGGTCGTTTTTTGGCGTGCGCAAGGGCCGTGACCATGACCGTGACATGACACAGCTCAACCCTGTGCATGTGGTGATCACCGGAGTTGTGCTTGGAATTTTGTTTGTGATGACATTGTTGCTGGTTGTGAATTTGGTTATTGGAAAATAAAAAATCAGGAATTTAGGGAGACTGCAATGAGTTCAACCGCCCACGCGCCGCATTACTTTGTGCCCAGCCCCAGCAAGTGGCCTGCGGTGGGGTCGCTCGCCATGATCTTTACGCTTTTTGGCGCCGTGGGCTTGATCAACGGATTTGCCTGGGGCTCTTGGTCGGTGTTGCTGGGCTTTGCAATTCTGGTCTATATGTTTTTTGGCTGGTTCGGCGCCGTGATTTCTGAATCAGAAGGCGGGCAATACAGCGATCGGGTGGACACGAGCTTTCGCTGGAGCATGGGCTGGTTCATCTTCTCAGAGGTCATGTTCTTTGCAGCCTTTTTTGGCGCGCTGTTTTATGCGCGTGTAATTTCCATGCCCTGGCTGGGCGATTTGGATCACAAAGCGATTTTGTGGCCCGACTTTTTAGCTGTGTGGGGCCAGGGCACGGGGCCCGCGGGAATTGTTGAGGAATACAAGACCATGGGGCCGTTTTGGATCCCCACGATCAACACGGCGCTGCTGCTCACATCGGGCGTAACGCTCACGATTGCCCACCATGCCTTGCGTGAAAACAATCGTGGCAAGCTGGTGTTTTGGTTGGCTGCCACCATTATTTTGGGCTTGGTGTTTTTAGGCTTTCAGGCGTATGAATACATTCACGCCTATCGCGACTTGAACCTGAAACTGACTTCAGGAATTTTTGGATCCACCTTTTTCTTGCTCACCGGCTTTCATGGCTTTCATGTGTGCGTGGGCGCCATCATGCTGTCGGTGATTTTGGGCCGTTGTATCAAGGGGCACTTCACGCCAAACCAACACTTTGGGTTTGAAGCCGCTGCTTGGTATTGGCACTTTGTGGATGTGGTGTGGCTTGGGTTGTATGTGGTGGTGTATTGGCTGTAGAAGCCCCGTCATCGCGAGCGCAGCGTGGTGATCCATTAATACCGTATTCCAGTCGTTTCGATCCAGCCCAGCTGATGGGCAATGATCAGAAACACAAACAGCGCGACAGAAAAGCCCACGCGCAGGGCTAAGGCGCCAACGGTTTTATTGCTGGTGCCTTTGTCGCGCATTAAGTAAAACAAGGCGGAGCCCAGGCTAGCAACGATCAACACAAATGCAATTGCAATTAGAACCTTCATTTCTGCTCCGCTGTGAATCTGCCAATGGTAATCAAAACCCGCTCTTGGATCGCCAGCATCGTGGCCTTGTCACTTGCCCTGGTGGCAATCAGCCTCGGGTTTTGGCAGCTTGGCCGTGCCGATGAAAAGCGCGACATGATTGCAAAGGCCCAAGCGCGTTTGGTGCCCATAGAGCTCGGCAAGGCATTGCGCTGGCAGCAAGGCTTGGTTGCCGATTCGCTAGACCAGCAGCGTGTCATGCTGTCTGGCACCTGGGTGTTTGAAAAAACTGTTGCTCTGGATAACCGTGGCTGGCAAGGCCAGGCGGGCGTGCATGTGTTAACGCCATTGCAGTTGGCCGATGGCAGTTTGGTGTGGGTCAACCGTGGCTGGCAGGCCAAGGCGCCCGCCGCACCCTTGGGCGATAGTGTGCGGGCCGCAGATCCGCAAGGCCTGGAAGGCATGGCACTGGCCTCGGTCATGAAACGCATGGAGCTTTCGAGCGACCCGCAAGCCTTGCGCAGTGGCAATCTCTGGCAAAACTTTGATTGGGCTGCCGCCCAAGCGCGTGTCCCTGGAAACATCTGGCCTGTGATTGTTTGGCAGATTCAAGATAACGGTGACGGCTTAAAGCGCGCGCTGCCCGATGTGAAGGATGATGTTTCCAAGCATCACGG
>QXGG01215217.1_pt1 | contig 13073 bp, 17 predicted proteins | sample 1982491 | NCBI WGS metagenome assembly QXGG01 (sample SAMN09924614, study PRJNA488089) | Wastewater metagenome, whole genome shotgun sequencing project. | isolation source: South African research farm wastewater | place: South Africa: Irene, Agricultural Research Council, Animal Production... | reverse complement strand
GAAACGTTTGAAGAATTTATGCAGTTCAGCAAGTCATGGTCGCAGCATATAGCAGATGCCGTGAGCGAAGGCTGGAACGAGAAGAATAATATTAACTGGTCTGGTTATGATGTGTAACTATCTTACACACAAATGATAAGCGCATTCTTAGGAGTGCGCTTTTTTGTTTTGTTGAGTTCCAAGATTTTAGTGATTTGCATAACCGAAGAACTATTGTTTTATTTTTGCGTATAGAGCTGCCGAAGAGCAAGCGACTATCACTATAAATCTATCTCATTATGGACTCAGACAGACTTTACCAGATGGTTTTTTCAATCATTAGTGCAGTGGCGACGGCACTATCACCAACGTTGCCGTATATTTTGCTTTGCACCGCCGCTGTGCTGATGGACTGCTACACTGCTTGGCGGCTCGGAAAGCGTGTCCGTAAGGCTCACCCACGAAAGACGACGAAGAACACGCCGAAGTTCAACAGTAAGCATTTCGGAGATGTGCTGCGCACGCTGATGCTGGTGTACGCCCTACTGGTGTTCGCATACTTCCTGCACATGTATGTCACAGACTCGCTGAATTTCAACGCCATGAAACTTGCGGCCGGTCTTGTTATAGGCTGGGAGATTTGGAGCAGTCTTGAGAATGAGAGCAGTTGCAACGGCAAGAAATGGGCTAAATTGCTCCAGGAAATCATGGTTGACAAAACAGAACGGCACTTCGACATTGACCTGTCAAAGTTCAAGCATGTAGATGATGTGGAAGAGGAAATCTAAAATGGCTGGTCAGCAATTCAAAATCGATTATTAACCATTGATAGGGGTTGTTTTGGTATTATGTTGGTTTCGACCGGCCATTTTTAAAATATTTTCGATATGGAAAAGGAAAAGTTTCATTTGATTATTGACATGGGGCATGGGAGTAACACCCCAGGAAAGTGTGCGCCCGATAAGTCGTTCTACGAATGGAAGTTCAGCCGCAAGGTTGGCAAGGAAGTTGGCGCACGGTTGGCGAAGATGGGTTACAACGTGCATTACACTTGGCTTGATGATAGGGAGCCGATCTATCCTGCCGATATGATGCTGCGCAAGTCACAACTCAACAGGGCGCTGATGTGGCGTGTGGAGCGAGTGAATGAACTGTGCGCGAAGTACGGCACTAAAAACTGCGCATCCGTGTCTATCCACGCCAACGCAAGCGGTGATGTGTGGGACGAAGCCAGCGGATACTGCGTCATGGTCGGCAAGCATGCGAGCGGCAAGAGCAAGCGTTTTGCTCAACTCGTGTATGACGAGGCGTACAAGCGAGGGCTAAAAGGCAACAGGTGTGTACCCGATGAGCACTACTGGGTGCAGGGGCTGGCGATGTGCGATAGAACTAACTGCCCAGCCATACTCACCGAGAATATGTTTTACAGCAACAAAAAGGATTTGGAATTTCTCAAAAGCGAAGAAGGTGTGGAGCAAATCATTCAGCTACACATCGATGCGATTGTGAAGTATGTGCAACAACTTTAAAGTAAACTTCGGGTAAATTTCGAGTAAACTTCGGGTAAATGGAAAAGGACTACACAAGATATGAGGGGTGCGCCTCGGCAGTTGCCGTGATACTTGCGCTTGTGATGCTGGCTGTTGTGCTTTGCTCGTGCAAGACCAAGTATATCACCGAAACCGAGTACAAGGAAGTGCCTGTGGTGATGCACGACACGGTTCAGAGCCACGACACGCTGAAAACAATAGCGTGGCGAATAGACACAACAATCGTCAAGGATAGTGTTTATTTCGCCATTAAGGGAGATACAATCTTCAAGGAAAGGTATAGCACCAAGTGGCGCATTAAAATGGTTCACGACACGATTTTCACAGCTTCCGACAAGCGGGCGCACGAAGAGAATCCAGTTGAAACGAAGCACAACACCGACAAATCTGACATAAAAGAGGTGAACAGAATCTACTGGTGGCAGAAGGTGCTGATGCTCATCGGTGGTGCATCACTGGTATACTTGTTTGTGCAACTTGGTAAGTTGTGGAAATACAAATAAATGTACCCGATTTCCTGTTTTTGGGTACACGTCATAAAGGTATTTTCCTATTTTAATAACTGTTATCTCTAAAAATTAGTTGAATTTTTTCAACCCTCGCTCGTGATGAGTGGGGGTTGTTTTTTGTGAAAAATTATTAATTAGTCCACTTTTTGTAGTACGCAAATTTGCGTACATTAAAAATAATGATTAAATTTGTGGTACAAATTAGACGTGGGGGCAACACGATAAATTCTGCAACAAAAAAATGACAAACTATATTAAACTCACAAAGGAGAACCTTAACGATTTCGTAGGGAAAACTGTTGAAATCTACAGCAAGCAACACAGTGCGAACAGTGATATTGATGGTGTGTCCACCATCAACGCTGTTGACCTCAACAAGAGGAACCCTATCACCTGCACTGGTGTTAGTGGCGATGGAGAATTCTTGAAGTATGCGTTCGTTGACTCATTCGGCGAGATTTGCTTGGGTGATGCCGACAGATATGTTTACGTTAAAGTTCAGTAGCCATGAGAACCAAATGTTACAGTGTCCGCGTAGAGTCTATGCGAAGGATTACTGCCAGCGCCTACAAGGTTCGCACGTTTGACGGCAGAGAGGACATCATTCCTGCATCGCAAGTGTTCGGTATTGATTTTGATGTGACTAAGAGCGATGCCTACTGGGTAGCTGCATGGATATTGCCGAAGAAGAATATCCAGTGGAGTGATAAGAAAGTGGCGTGGTTCGATGAAGATGGAAACCGATTGCCAGACTACACTGTTAAAAAGCATCGCCCGGTAAAGGTTAGCGCTAAGGAAGATAATATAATTAACCAACTTAAAAAATAGATACTATGGCATTAAAAAAAGAAATTCTTGAGAATTACGGTTACGCAACACATGCCTTAACAAACGGAGAAGGTCGCACCTACGGTATCAACAAGAACTGTTACATTAGTGATTTATGTTGGCAGGAAATGATTGACGCAGGGGAATCGTTCTACTGGAGCGACGTCTATGTGTCCGGGGCTGTATCCGTTATCATCAGAAAGGGAATGGCTTTGGTTGCCAACAAGACACCAAAAAAGCTGAATGAGTTATTTGAACAGAGTAAAGTTAACCTCAATGACTGAACTTAAGCCAAACGAAATCGTTGTTACTGCTCAACGTGTGAAGTTCCACGGCATCGAGTATCACGATGGCTATGTGACGATCGAGCAGAATCGAACAAGGCGCAGGGTGCCTAATGGGTACCACTTTGAGAACAACGGCATTGAGATTTATGTGAGCACATTCTTCTCGCACATCTTCCAGCATCAGAAGAAACCGCGCAAGTTTGTGGTGAACACGGTGACTAAGGAATGGAGGGACTTTGTGGGAGTGTCTGTGGCTCGCCATAAGCCCGAAAAGATGGACGCGATAGAAAACAATGAGAAAGAACAACTTAAAAAATAGCTACTATGGCATTAGACAAGAAGAACGATAATATTTTCTACCTTTTCGGTAGATACGTGGCGGTTGTTGAAAGAAGCAACAACAAACGATTTTCACATTCGCAGTTGACCAACATTATGGACAACACGTCTATTCTGACGCGTTATGACTTCCACAAGGCAAATTTCATGGACTTACGTCAGGAGATTATGGCGAAGGTCAGCGCTGATGGGTGGCCAGAGAAGGTGCTTGAGGATAGCGACGGCAGCCGTTATTGGCTCGGGTACTACCATCAGAAGTCGGCATTGCCTTTGTTTGTTGAAGAGGTTAAGTACCATAAGCCCGACCGTGTGTCGCCTATTGACAGCAACGAAATCGAGGAGTTGAAAGATGAACGACCTGCAACATCAGAGTGAAGCTAAAAGACACCTTGAGGAATGGAAGGTGGGTGCGCTGTTCATGGAAGCCGGCACAGGGAAAACCAAAGTGGCGGTTGATATTGTCAACGCCTCACCTTGTGATTTCGTGCTTTGGATTGGCCCATTGCAGACAATAAGGACTGGCAATGTGACAAACGAGGTCGCCCGTCAAGGCGGGTTCAATATGCCGTGCAGTTTTGTCGGTGTTGAAAGCATTGGTGGAAGCGACCGCATATACCTTAATACGGTGGAAGATTTGAAAAGTTACGAAAAACCTTTTGTCGTGGTCGACGAGAGCCTTAAAATCAAGAATGCGGAGGCGAAGCGAACGAAGCGTCTGCTTGAGATTGGTAAGATTGTGGAGTATAAGTTGATACTCAACGGAACGCCATTGAGCCGCAACCTGCTTGACCTGTGGTCGCAGATGGAGTTCCTTTCTCCGCTTATCCTCAACATGAGCCTCGCTCAGTTCAAGAACACGTTCTGCGAGTGGACGCGTGTTACCAAAAGCAACGGCTGGCGCACTTACTCCAAGGAGTACGTTACAGGCTATGAGAATGTAGATTACCTCTACTCTCTCATTCGCCACTATGTGTTTAAGGCAGACCTCAAGCTCGGCATATCGCAACATTACCGTAGTAAGGCGTATTATATTGACGAAGACAGCAGGGAGGAATATGCAAGGATAAAGGAAATCTTCCTTGAGGATGAAATGCTCGAGTGGCGGAACAACAATATCTTCCTTGAGATGACGCAGAAGATGCAGCACGCATACTGCTGTACAGGTGACAAGATAGACCAGGTCAAATCCATACTTGCAGAGGAAGAAGTCGATCCGAGTAAAACTATCATATTCTGCAAGTTCATCAAGAGCCGTGAACTTTGCGAGCGGCTGTTTCCGGAGTGTCTAGTGCTGTCCTATCAAAAGGATTCCCTCGGCCTAAACCTGCAAGAGTACAACGTGACCATTTACTTCGACAAGGTATGGGACTTTGCTCTACGAACTCAATCCACGCGCCGCACATTCCGCACCGGGCAGGAGCGCGACTGCCTGTATTACGATTTGACTGGAGATGTTGGTCTTGAACGCCTCATCGACCGAAATATAGGCAAGAAGGTGACGATGAGCGAATACTTCAAGAAGGCCACAAAAGAACAACTTAAAAAAGACTTATGAAACGATATTTAGACAAGAATGTGTATGAGGCGGCTGTAGAGCGGTACGATTACATATACGAGAACTTTGAGCGCGTTTGCGTGTCTTTTAGCAATGGCAAGGATAGCGGTGTTTTGCTCAACCTTGCCATTGAGGCCGCACGCCGTCACGGAAAACTTCCTGTGCACGCATTGTACATTGACATGGAAGCGCAGTACAGCCACGCCATCGAGTTCACTCACAGAATGTTCAGTCGTGAAGAGGTGACCGGTTGGTGGGTGTGCCTGCCGATACACCTTCGCAATGCAGTGTCCCAGATTATGCCATATTGGGTATGCTGGGACTTGGAGAAGCGTGAGGCATGGGTAAGGGAGTACCCCGACAATCCGCATGTGGTGACTGACGAGGGGTATTTCCCTTTCTTCAAGCACGGAATGGAGTTCGAGGAGTTTGTGCCGGAGTTCGCCAGATGGTTCTCGCAGGGGGAAAAAACCGCTTGCTGCGTCGGCATACGCTCCGATGAGAGCCTCAACAGATTCAGAACTATAGCCAGCACGAGCAAAATCACCTTGGATGGGAAACAGTGGACAACAAAGCTTTTCCCCGATGATGATGAAAGCCAAATCTACAACTGTTACCCTATCTATGACTGGAGGTGCGAGGATATTTGGCGTGCCAACGGGAAGTTCGGGTGGGATTATAATAAGATTTACGACATTATGCACCTTGCAGGAGTGAGCATCTACAAGCAAAGGCTCTGCCAGCCATACGGAGATGACCAGAGGCAGGGACTTTATTTGTTCAAGTTGCTTGAGCCTGAAACATGGGCTAAGGTGGTCAACCGCGTTGAGGGAGCCAACTTCGGGAACAGATACACTGAGACCGACCGCACTACTCTCGGCAACTATAAGGTGAACCTTCCGCCTGGGCATACATATGAGAGTTACGCCAAGTTCCTTCTGTCCACGATGCCTCCGTATCTTGCGGAGCACTATCAGGCGAAGATAGACAAGTTCATCGCATGGTGGGAGAAGGAAGGGGTGAAGATAATACCCGACTATGACGACCCGAAAATGGAGGCGAAGAAGAAAGTGCCGTCATGGAGGCGCATCTGCAAGGTGCTGCTCAAAAATGACTACTGGTGCAAAGGCCTCTCGTTCTCGCAGACCAAACGAGAACTGGAAAAACAAGTAGCAATGATAACAAGATACAACGAAGAGTTATGATTAAAGAATTACCAGAGGACTTGCCTTTTGAAGAAAAGGTGAAGTTGTTCAATGAGTACACCCAAGAGTTGTACGACTGGCTCGGTGTGAAGCACCCATCGCTTAATGTGCAGTTGGTTCCGGCTGATGAAGTCGCAGGCAACGACTACAACCCTAACAAGGTGGCACCGCCGGAAATGAAGCTGCTGAAACTCTCAATCAAGAAAGACGGTGTTACTATGCCGGTGGTTGTGTGCGACACGCCAACCGATAAGAAGCACCCTTACACCGTGGTGGACGGCTTCCATCGTACAACGGTAATCAAGACCGACAAGGCTGTAAGGGAAAGTCTGCACGGATATGTGCCGGTGTCGAGGCTCAACAAGTCGCTGGAAGACCGAATTACGGCGACTGTTAGGCATAATATGGCAAGGGGCACTCACCAGGTTGAGTTGAGTGCGAAACTTATAGTGTTGCTGAAAAAGCACAACTGGACCAACGCACGCATCGGTATGGAATTGGGCATGGATGCCGACGAGGTGTTGCGCCTGAAGCAAATAACAGGTCTCGCAGAGGCCTTTAAGGACGAGGAATTTTCAAAATCTTGGATAGCAGAAGAATAATAATATGAAACAGTACAAAGTAATCATCAAGTTCAACGACGGCGACGGAATTGACGCCAAGGTCGTTGCATGGAATCAGAGTGATGCTCTACAGCGCATCATGACCAATGAGCAGGCGATAGATTTCATTGCCTCAAAACAAGACGTGAAGAGTGTTGATATTTCCCTGATTGGAGAGTTGGCGGATGTGCCAGACGATCCCCAGCGTTTCGTACTTTCGCCATCGGAAGAGCGTGAGGGTTGGATAGTGGCAACTGACCGCATGACGAATATGGTGTTCATATTCATGGAGGGCTCCTTCAACGACACTGTTGAGGTGAAACCGCTTGAAGACATGACACCGCTTGACACTGCAACAGCGATTCGTGAGCTTGGCGAATGGTTGCGCCTCTACCATTCCGATATTCTAATTCCAACTTCGGAAACTCGCCAGTTCAACCGTATTCGTCTTGGCGAGAAGATAGCGGAAGAGAGAAAAAAGAGGGGAATGACCTTAAGGGAACTCGCTTCGGCAAGTGGAGTTTCCTTTCAAAACATCACGAAAATTGAAAACGGCAAGTACAATGTGTCGATAGATATATTGGACAAGTTGTGTAAGGCACTCGGTCTAAAGATAGACCTGAATGGCTTATAAATTTTTTTGTAGCGTTGGGCGTGCAGTGATGTGCGCCCTTTTTTTATGCCCACAAAAAAGCCCCTGCTGGGCAAAGCAGAGGCAGCAACGCATTATCTCAACAGCACGGATTCTATTGCGTTACACCTAATATTACCGACAAAGTAACATAAGGTTCGCCCTTATGTTATTTTTTTGCGTGATTTTTCGACATAAAAAGAGGGCTGCCTATGCTTCACGCACAAGCAGCCCAAAAGTCAAACATTTAATTCACTTAGTGAACCAATGTACCGCAAAGGTACTAAAAATTTCTCGACGACGCGATAAAGTCGCACACTTTTCTCACGCATGCAGTCGCCATTTCGGGTGTCACCTTGACGTATGAGTAAAGCATCTTGTTCTTTCCTCCGCCGAGTGAGTGGCCAAGCACATAGTCAATGACGCTCTCGCTCTCTCCGAGCATGAATGCGTGCTGTGCGAATGACTTGCGAGCGGAATAGAATGTGAGGGAAGGAAGGTTCAGCGTGTCCCTGTATCTCCGGACAATCTCGCCAAATATTTTGCATATTCTTATTTCAGGAGATATGGAAATGGCAAGATGCCCATTTCTTCCTTTGTACTTGTCAATAATCTGTTTTGCCTCGTTCGGTATGGAAAACTCAACAAAAGGGTTCGCTTTTGCTTTTCGCTCTGTCTTTGTCCTAATGTAATGTAGCGTGTCTGAGCATTCGTTGAAGTTTATCTTCGCTATGTCTATGATATTTATTCCTCCAAGATAGTATGATAACATGAAGATGTCGCGAAACTTGACGAAGTCTTTTTTCTGAATCTCGCAGTCTCGTATGTTCCTTATCTCGTCTGGAGAGAGCCAGTTCTGCCGTATCGCTATTACATTTTTGTTGAGTCCTTCTGTTGGGTTCGTGATAAACTCTGTGTATCCGTTTCTTTGGCAATAGTTGATAATCTGTGATAGAAACGCAACACGGCATTGCAGTGATGCTGGAGAAACCTTTCTGCTGCCTTCCTTCACGAGTCTATTAACCATGAGTGGTGTGATGTGGTTGACAAGTGTATTTTCCGGTATTAAGGACGTGATGAAGTTGAAACAACAGCGATATACTGTTTTTGTAGACTCTTTTGCTGTTGAAACCTCCTGCATTTCTTCGAATGCGGAGCGAAGAGTGTGTGACTTCCTTGTTTTCGTTTGTTGGATAGTTTCTACAAGTTCGGAACACGATATTCCTTCCGTGTATGGAATCTCGTCAACAATGTGCTGCACATCGTTAAGCCTGGCGAGTAGCTTTTGGTTGAGGTAAGTGGCGTCGCCACGTTTTACCACTTTCCCATTCTTCCACTCTTTAGCGGAGTTGAGAACGACATCGGTGACGATGTACCTTGTTTGCGAACGGTGAGATACTGCAATCCTCACCTTCTGCTTTCCGTCTTTCAGTGCCTTTGCCGGCACGATAGTTAGATAAATTGTTGCCATAATTTTCAACTTGTTTTTTCGACAATAAAAAGGAAACAAAAACGTCAAATCCGACAATAATCCGACAATAATTCTGAATTCAAATTTGAGTTTGTTCCCTATATTAATTATTGGTTAAGTTCTTAAATGTTCGCTAATTAAGCTGTTCTTTAGTCCTTTAAATATCCTCGCTCTTGTATATATTGTGAATTTGTTGTTATTTTACCTTTTATTCAAATTCCTGTTTCGTAATTACTTGGAATGTAGGATATTATATTGTTTTTGCGTTGATTTTCAAAAAGTTTGCGACAATAAATCGGAAACATGTTTCTACTTTATATCGAAATAGGTGTATTCTGTGTCGTGCTCAATCCACTTGTATTGTGAACGGGTATAGCCGTAGTCGACAAGGTTGCCGTAAACCTTTTCCTGAAAATCCTTGATGTTCTTGTTCGAGGCGAATATTCCTCCAATAAACTCAATTGTCTTGCCTCCGTTGAGTGTCTTGACTTTGATGTCATGTTCCCATAGTTCATCACCGAGCAGTTTGGAGTATCTCGCACGGTAAGCCGGTTGCAGTTCCGATAGCTTATCCAGTGCGGTGTTGGAGTTGCGATTGGCGAAGTAGATGACTGTGCTGTCTGTTATCTCGTCTTTTTTGTATTCGGAATGGGTGGCGATTGCCGTCAGTTCCTCGTACCTTGCTGCAAGTTCGAGCGTGGTTTTCGAATTTTCGGGGTTGAAATAGTCACCTGCCATGTGGGTGGAGTCCATCAGAGCGTGTTCCGTCCATTTCTTGTTGTTCTCTGCATCACGCGGCGTGCTGATGCGCTCTGGGAGTTCTTGTGGGCCAAAGGAAAAAGCCAGTATCGCCCAAATGACCGCATAAGCTGCGACTGCGCAGATTCTGCGGATTGTGTTCGACGCATTGATGAACGAAAGCACCTTGTCTGGCTTAGCGAGTGCTGCCACAACTGCGGCTAGCAGAACGATGTTAATAAGAATAAGCATAATTGTTTTATTTTGAAGAGTTAATTATTAAAGTTCCTTGATATTGACATCGTTGATGGTGCACGCGATGAGCATGGGCACCAATACCAAAAATGCTAATACCTTGTTCATGATTATTGGTTTTGAAGTTGTTTGATTTTCTCCTGGAGGTTTCGGACTGTTTCCTGCTGCATAGAGATAACATCAATGAGGTTGTCAAGACGTTTCTCCTGTGCGCTGTTGTCTGTAAGCATACTGCCGTTTCCCCTCAATAGCCAGTTGCCATCAATTTCGGGAAAGGTTTCAGCTATGGCCATTACTGTTTCGAGGCTTACTTTGCGTTGGTCATTGATTTGTCGCCACAATGTTATTTGTTGCATGCCTACTTTCTTCGCGAATGCCGCGTCATTGAGGCCTGTGTAAGCGATAACCGCTTTAATCCTTTCTTGTATCATATCCGCAATCATATTACCGCCCATACGAGGCGCATAAGTTAAAAAAAGTGAAAACACGCAAAATAATTACCAAATGGTATTGTAATATTGCCAAACGGTATTAAATTTGCACTATCTATCAATCACAACCCAAAGTTAACACTTTTTTGTGAGATAGCAAGCGATTGAAACCAAATTGTTTAACTAAATAAAAATTCGACTATGGAAGAAAAAATGAACGCCAGCATGGCAAACGAGAACGAGAACAGCAACGCAGTGAACAACGAACTTGAAGGGCTTCGTGAGGACAACGCAAATCTCCTCGCTGAGCTTATGAATCTGAAGGATACGGTGAAGTCGTTGGAGAGCAAGTTGAAGAACGAGAAGGACACAAGCGCTTCCTACTACAAGTGGTGGACTCAGGAGAAGAGCAAGTCGCAGGCATTATGTATTGTGGCTAAAGCGGTGGCTGGCAGCGATGGAAGCGTCGTTCAGCTGATTGACCGAATCGCTAAGGTGATCTGATAACCAAAAGCAAATCCGCCGTAGCTCAGCAATGTAGAGCGCAGAGCGCTGGATAGCCTCTGAGGTCGTTGGCGCAATACCAACCGGCGGAGCGAATGGCCCGTAAGGGCGCAGCAGAGTTCATTGACTTATTGCTTTCCGACGGAACTGACGCTGACTGTACAGCGTTAAGCCGTTCGTTGAGCGAACCTCCAGTACCGCTATTGCCGTGATCCGTCCCCCACCGAGAGGCAGAGGAACGGGGAGCAGAACCGGGCAATAAGGAGAAATCCCGCGCCAGGCGAGAGAGAGGCGAGCGAAATTCCAGCCATGCCGAAGGCTGGTGCCGATGAGCGGCGGCGTATATGACCGCTCGGAGTGATAATTAAAGATACAGAGTGCCGGCAACGGCACACAGCATAATTCAGGCGGCGTACAACCAAGAGGTCAAGGTGGTGCTCACGGCCATGTTGGACACAACTGACTTTCCAGTTTCGCAGGTTCGAATCCTGTCGCCGCCCCTAAACCACAAATCCAGAAAAATGGCAACAACAACACATGAGAATATCGTCGGAACTATCCGAGATATGAAAATCGGGGAAGCAGTTCAGTTCCCGATTGAAAAGACACCCTATATCAGGGTGGCGCTCTACAGCCGTCTGTTGCCTGAGCGTAAAGCCGGGTGCAGATGGTCAACGAGCACAGACAATGAGTTAGGTACCGTAACCGTTAGGAGGACCGGGTGATGGAGCGCATGGCAATCGAGAACAGGTTGCTCGCGAACATTCTCGCTGCGACTTCGACGATGACGGTAGGAAAGACGAAGGCCGCCCGTATAGTTGGCGGAGAGCGTACCTTAGAGCGGCTTCACCTGTCGGGTGCCATCGAGTGCGCCGGCAAGGTGAACGCACAGAACGGGAAGTGGCGTTTCAACCTCTCCCAGGTCCTGCAACATTGCAGGCCAAGCAAGCAGCCCAAAAAGTCAAACATCTAAAAAATTCACTGAAATGAAAACATTCCTCACAATCTTTTCGTGCGTCCTATTCCTTTCAGCCGTGTTCATGGTTCCGGCAGACGACGCACCTCTGTCAACGCTCATTCCTTGGGCTATATGGGTATTCTCCATCTTGTTCCTCGTGAGCAAGATATGGAGGGAACTTGAGCAATGGGATAAGGACGACAACGGCAAGAAGTGAGGTGCATGGCTTCCGCTCACGAGAGCCGGATGCGACTTTGCACTAACTATCATCACCTGTGTGGTGCTCCGCCGTGAGGCGTAAATCCACACGCAAAACCGCAAAACCGCAACCGAGCATCCGCCTGGGTCGCACCAGGGCAAGCCACCACACTTCATGTTTAGGTAGTTTAAGTTTTTATGTTAATTTTATTACTATTTAATTATTCTTTACAGATTATATGGTAACTTAATCGGAGAGTGCTGTCGCTGTGACAGCAGGCAGCACTTTTTATTATTGCATTGACACAACTTAACCTATCCGTTAAATAGCGTTGGTCAGACTAAAATAGAGTTCAATCTGTTTGCGTCTATTGTCATAAAACGCTATTTTTATAGTGCAAATTATTAAAAGTCAAACATTTAATATTCAACTTATGGAAGAAACAAAAAACAAGAGTGTGTTCGCTACTCTGAACGCGATTGATGTCAGTGACCATACCGAGGTCAAGGGTGAAGGAAAAGACAAGTTGACCTATCTTTCATGGGTGTGGGCTTGGCAGCAAATCAAGAGCAGATACCCAGATGCAAACTACGAGGTTCGCCATTGGGACGGTAAACCGTTCCTCTATGACGAGCACCTTGGTTATATGGTAGAAACATCACTCACAATTAAAGGTGAGACGATGAGTATGTGGCTTCCAGTAATGGACAGCAAAAACAAGGCGATGAAGGACACGACTTATGAGTACAAAACGAGGTTTGGAAACAAGTTCGTTGAACAGGCTTCGATGTTCGACGTGAACACAGCCATTATGCGATGCCTTGTTAAGAACATCGCAATGTTCGGTCTTGGCTTATACATATATGCCGGTGAGGATTTGCCTCAGGAAGCTAAAGAGAAACTTCAAGGTGTTGTCGATGAGGCTTGCGCAGCCATGCGTGCCGTGAAGAGCCGTGAAGAGCTGGAAGCCGTATGGCGCACATACAGCAAGAGTGTTCCAACAACACAGGGCTCCGAGTTTATGGCAGCACT
>QXGG01044623.1_pt1 | contig 13094 bp, 9 predicted proteins | sample 1982491 | NCBI WGS metagenome assembly QXGG01 (sample SAMN09924614, study PRJNA488089) | Wastewater metagenome, whole genome shotgun sequencing project. | isolation source: South African research farm wastewater | place: South Africa: Irene, Agricultural Research Council, Animal Production Institute... | reverse complement strand
TTCTCCCGCATCGTCAACATCGCACCGTCCCCGGTGGGGCTGGGCGGCTGAGGCGCGCGCTGGCGCGCCGGGCAACCGTGAATAAAGGCAAGGGTATGGAAACGCAGACTGGATTTGATTGGGACGACCGCTACCTGTTGGGTTACGAGGCCATGGACGACACCCATCGCGAATTCGTCACCCTGGTCAACGATCTGCTGACCGTGGAGGACGCCGCACTGCCGGCCGCCCTTCACGCCTTTGCCGCCCATGCCGAGGCGCACTTCGCGCAGGAGAACGCGTGGATGGACCTCGACGGCTTCCCTGCGCGCGACTGCCATGTCGACGAGCACGACAAGGTGCTGGCCTCGGTGCGCGACGTGCAGCAACTGTTGGCCGAAGGCGACACCGAGGTGGTGCGCGAGCTGGCGGTGGCGCTGCAGGACTGGTTCCCCGGTCACGCGGACTACATGGATTCGGCGCTGGCCCTGTGGATGGTCAAGCGCGCACACGGTGGCGCGCCGCTGGTGTTTCGCAGGGGCATGAGCAAGGACTGAGTGCCGTCGCGACACGAACATCTCCCTCCCCGGGATCGCGCATTCGTCACGCCTTTCGGGCAAGCCGGTGCATGGTGTCGGCATGCCCGGGGTCTCGGGTTTCGGCTCGCTTCGGCGGGCCTTTTCTTTGGTGCCGACGGGAAGGCGCTGGCGGATTCGGCAGCCGTGTGCGAGCCTTTCCGGCGTGGGTGGCCCGATCCGGTGCCTTGCCCGTGAGTTGTCCGTGTCGAAGAGGTCTGGAAAGTGAAGAAGATCCGCAGCCTGTTGGTGGCCAATCGCAGCGAGATCGCGATCCGCGTGTTGCGCGCTGCCTCCGAACTGGGCATTCGCACCGTCGCCGTGTTCTCCAACGAGGACCGGTTCGCCCTCCATCGCTTCAAGGCTGACGAGTCCTACCTCGTCGGTGCGGGCAAGAAGCCGATCCAGGCCTACCTGGACATCGACGACATCATCCGCATCGCGCGCGAGGCCGAGGTGGATGCGATCCATCCCGGCTACGGCTTCCTGTCCGAGAACCCGGATTTCGCCGAAGCCTGTGCCGCCGCCGGCATCGCCTTCATCGGCCCTGAGCCGGAGGTGATGCGGCGCCTGGGCAACAAGGTCGCCGCGCGTGAGCTGGCCGAGCAGGCCGGTGTGCCGGTGGTGCCGGCGACGAAGGCGCTGCCGCAGGATCTCGCCGGCGCCGCACGGATGGCCGCCGCAGTGGGTTATCCGCTGATGCTCAAGGCGAGCTGGGGCGGCGGCGGGCGGGGCATGCGCGTGGTCGAGTCCGAGGCCGAACTCGGCCCGGCGATCGAGGTGGCGCGGCGCGAGGCGCTGGCGGCGTTCGGCAACGACGAGCTCTACCTGGAAAAGCTGGTGCGCCGCGCCCGCCATGTGGAGGTCCAGGTGCTGGGCGACCGCCATGGGCAGCTCGTGCACCTCTTCGAGCGCGACTGTTCGGTACAGCGCCGCAACCAGAAGGTCGTCGAGCGCGCGCCCGCGCCCTTCCTCGACGACGATACCCGCCAGGCTCTGTGCGATTCAGCGCTGCGCCTAGCGCGCGCCGCGAACTACACCCACGCCGGCACGGTGGAGTTCCTGATGGACGCAGACACCGGCGCCTTCTACTTCATCGAGGTCAATCCGCGCATCCAGGTCGAGCACACGGTGACCGAGCAGATCACCGGCGTCGACATCGTCAAGGCGCAGATCCGCATCACCGAGGGCGCCCGCATCGGCGACGCAGACTCGTTCGTGCCGCGGCAGGCCGACATCCGCATGTCGGGCCATGCGCTGCAGTGCCGGGTGACCACCGAGGATCCGGAAAACGGCTTCACCCCCGACTACGGCAAGATCTCGGTGTATCGCAGCGCGGCCGGTTTCGGCATCCGCCTGGATGCGGGCACCGCTTACTCGGGCGCGGTGATCACGCCGTACTACGACTCGCTGCTGGTCAAGGTCACCGCCTGGGGACGCAGCAGCGATGAGGCGGCGCTGCGCATGGATCGGGCGCTGCGCGAGTTCCGCGTGCGCGGGCTGGCGACCAACCTGCAGTTCCTCGAGAACGTGATCGCCCATCCGCTGTTTCGCTCGGGCGAATGCACGACGCGCTTCATCGACGAGACGCCGGAGCTGTTCCAGTTCGTGCGCCGGCGCGACCGTGCCACGCGCCTGCTCAAGTTCCTCGGCAACGTGGCGGTCAATGGCAACCCCGAGATGAAGGGCCGCAAGCTGCCGCCGCTGCCCTTGCCGCGGCCGCAACTTCCGCGCACCGACCTCGCCGTGCCGCCGCCGCACGGCACGCGCGACCGCCTGCTCGAACTCGGCCCGCAGCGCTTCGCCGAGTGGATGAAGGCGCAGCCGCAGGTCTTGCTGACCGATACCTCGATGCGCGACGCGCACCAGTCGCTGTTCGCCACCCGCATGCGCAGCCACGACATGCTGGCGATCGCGCCGCATTACGCGCGGCTGGCGCCACAGTTGTTCTCGCTCGAGTGCTGGGGCGGGGCGACCTTCGACGTGGCGCTGCGCTTTCTCAAGGAGGACCCCTGGGAGCGCCTGCAGCGCCTGCGCCAGGCGGTGCCGAACATCCTGTTCCAGATGCTGCTGCGCTCATCGAACGCGGTCGGCTACACCAACTACAGCGACAACGTCGTGCGCTTCTTCGTGCAGCAGGCGGCAACGAACGGCGTCGACGTGTTCCGGGTGTTCGACTCGCTCAACTGGGTCGACAACATGCGGGTGGCGATGGATGCGGTCATCGACAGCGGCGCGCTGTGCGAGGGCACGCTGTGCTACACCGGCGACATCTTCGACGCCAGCCGGCCGAAGTTCGATCTCAAGTACTACGTCGGGCTGGCGAAGCAGCTCGAGAAGGCCGGCGCCCACATCATCGGCATCAAGGACATGGCCGGCGTGTGCAAGCCGCGCGCGGCGAGCGCGCTGGTCAAGGCGCTGAAGGAGGAGGTCGGCCTGCCGCTGCACTTCCACACCCACGACACCAGCGGCATCGCTGCGGCCTCGGTGCTGGCGGCGGTGGATGCCGGCTGCGACGCGGTCGATGGCGCGCTCGACGCGCTCAGTGGCTTGACCTCGCAGCCCAACCTCGGCGCGATCGCCGCGGCGCTCAAGGGCAGCGCGCGCGATCCCGGCGTGGATCTGGCTGCGCTGCAGGCGCTGTCGCACTACTGGGAGGGGGTGCGCCACGCCTATGCGCCCTTCGAGGCCGACATCCGCTCGGGCACCTCGGATGTCTACAACCACGAGATGCCGGGCGGCCAATACACCAACCTGCGCGAGCAGGCGCGGGCGATGGGCCTGGCGCATCGCTGGCCCGAGATCTCGCACGCCTACGCCGAGGTCAATCGGCTATTCGGCGACATCGTCAAGGTCACGCCCACGTCGAAGGTGGTGGGCGACATGGCGATCTTCATGGTGGCCAACGAGCTGCGGGCGGAGGACGTGGCCGACCCCGGACGCGACATCGCCTTCCCCGAATCCGTGGTGTCGCTGTTCAAGGGCGAGCTCGGCTTTCCGCCCGAGGGCTTCCCGAAGGCGCTGCAGGACAAGGTGCTCAAGGGCGAGGCGCCACTGGCGGGGCGGGCGGGGGACTTCCTGCCCGACGTCGACCTCGAGGCGGTGCGCCGCGAGGCCGAGCATGTGATCGGTCGCCATGTCAGCGACACGGATCTCGCGTCGTGGCTGATGTATCCGAAGGTCTTCCGCGAGTACGCCGAGCACCGGCGCGAATACGGCGACGTCTCGCTGCTGCCGACTTCGGCCTTTTTCTACGGCCTGCAGGATCGCGAGGAGATCTCGGTCGACATCGACCGTGGCAAGGCGCTCGTGATGCGGCAGACCGGGCGCGCCGAGGGGGCGGACGAGGAAGGGCGGATCCGCGTCTTCTTCGAGCTCAACGGCCAGCCGCGCGCCACACGCATCCCGAAAGCCGGGCTGGGCGACACCGTGCGCGCACGGCGCAAGGCCGACGAGGGCAACCCGAAGCACGTCGCTGCGCCGATGCCCGGCTCCGTGGTCACGGTGGCGGTGAAGCCCGGGCAGAAGCTGGCGAAGGGCGCGCCCTTGCTGTCGATCGAAGCGATGAAGATGGAGACCGCGATGACAGCCGACGGCGACCTGGTGGTCAAGGCGGTGCACGTCAAGCCGGGCGATGTGATCGCGGTGAAGGACTTGCTGGTCGAATTCGCCTGAGGCGGCGCCGGCGCATCGCCCGACGCTGGCCTGCCCCCGGGGGACTGGGGGCGGGAAGCGGTCGGCGGGCGCAGATGCTCAGTGGCCGACCGCCACCACCGGCAGCATGCTGACCGAAGCCAGGGTCGAGCGGATGTGCTGCGCGAGCACGCTGCACGCCTTGTCGGCGTCGCGCTCGAGCGCGGCGTCGAATAGGGCGCGGTGTTCGGCATGCACGTCGCGCGGCACGGTGGACTGACGCAGCGACAGGTGGCGATAGCGCTCGGCCTGGTTGTACAGGATGGTCACGAAGTGCTTGATCCAGCGCGACGGGCAGGCCGAGATCAGGACCTCGTGGAACACGCGGTTGCGCTCTTCCCACTCCTCGCGATTTTCGCCGCCGGCGAGCTTTTCCTCGGCGCGGGTCAGGCGGTGGAAGGCCGCCATCAGGTTCGCTTCCCAGGTCTCGTCGCCACGGGCGATCGACTGGCGCAGGGCCTCGCCTTCGAGCATCACACGGGTCTCGGTGATGTCGGCAAGGTCTTCGAGCGACACGGGCGCGACCCGGAACCCGCGCTGGCCCTGGGAGACGACGAGGGCGTCGGAAATCAGCAGGGACAGAGCCTCGCGCAGCGTGGCGCCGCCGACGCCGTAGTCGTCCTTCATGTGCTCGATACGCAACTTCTCGCCCGGCGGCAGGCGGCCCTCTATGATGTTCCTGCGCAGGTTCCGGTAGGCGGACTCGACGAGGGTCTTGGGAGGGGGCGGCGCAGCTTCAGCAGCGCTGGGGCGATGGGACGTGCTCGAGTACATGGTGGTGTGGAATACAGGGTAAGGGGCTCGCGCAACGGGCGGATGCCGTACGCTTCAACGCATCGTCGACATTCAATTAATCTCGACATTGCAAAGGTATCACGGCAAAACGATGCTGTCGCGAAACTCGCGCGACTCGTTGTGCAGTAAGTCTGGTGCCTGCCGGGCGAATCCGCTAAAGTCGTCGACCATACGCGTAAGTATGGTTGGCCGGCAAGTGCGGCCGTTGGTGTTTCGTCAAACAGTCAGCGAACAGGAGAGGGGGCAAGATGGGTATCGGAAAGATTGGTGTGGTGGGTGCGGGAACGATGGGCAACGGCATCGCGCAGGCGCTGGCCGTGGCGGGTCGGGACGTGGTGATGATGGACGTCGGCGACGCGCAGGTGAAGCGCGGCCTGGATACGATCGGCGCGAGCCTGGATCGCCTGATCAAGAAGGACAAGATGAGCGCCGCCGACAAGGCCGCGGCGATGGCGCGCATCTCGACGGCGACGTCGACGTCCGCGCTGGCGGATTGCGATCTGGTCATCGAGGCGGCGACCGAGAAGGTGGATCTCAAGCTGCGCATCTTTGCCGAGCTCGACAGCGTGGTGAAGCCGGAGGCGATCCTCGCATCCAACACCTCGTCGATCTCGATCACGCGCCTGGCGGCGGGCACCAAGCGCCCCTCCCAGGTCATCGGCATGCACTTCTTCAATCCGGTGCCGGTGATGGCGCTGGTCGAGCTCATCAACGGCCTGCAGACCTCGGCAGCGACCTACGCCGCCGTGGAGGAACTGGCGAAGTCGATCGGCAAGTCGCCGATCAAGGTCAAGAACAGCCCGGGCTTCGTGGTGAACCGCATGCTGTGCCCGATGATCAACGAGGCCGTCTTTGTGCTCGGCGAAGGGCTCGCGACCGCGGCCGAGATCGACGAGGCCATGAAACTGGGCTGCAACCATCCGATCGGTCCGCTGGCGCTGTGCGACCTCATCGGCCTGGACGTTGAGCTGGCGGTGATGCAGGTGCTGTACGAGGGCACCAAGGACCCGAAATACCGCCCGGCGCCGCTGCTGGTCGAAATGCTCGAGGCGGGTTACCTCGGGCGCAAGAGCGGGAAGGGCTTCTTCGACTATCCCGCGAAGTGAGGCCTGGCTGTACGCGGCCGCTCCATGGCGGAGCGGCCGCGTCGGCGACACAAAAGCAAACGCCACCGCAGAGGGTGGCGTTTGTGTTGGCGCAGGGCGGTCGAGGAATCAGCCGCGGCCCGAGCGCATCGCGTCGAAGAACTCGGCGTTGCTCTTGGTGGCCTTGATCTTGTCGAGGAGGAATTCCATCGCGTCGATGTCGTCCATGCCGTACAGCAGCTTGCGCAGGATCCACACCTTCTGCAGCACGTCGGCCTTGAGCAGCAGCTCTTCGCGGCGGGTGCCGGAGCGGTTGACGTTGATCGCCGGATAGACGCGCTTCTCGGCCATGCGGCGGTCGAGGTGGAGCTCCATGTTGCCGGTGCCCTTGAATTCCTCGTAGATCACGTCGTCCATGCGGCTGCCGGTGTCGACCAGCGTGGTGGCGATGATGGTCAGCGAGCCGCCTTCCTCGATGTTGCGCGCGGCGCCGAAGAAGCGCTTGGGCTTCTGCAGGGCGTTGGCGTCGACACCACCGGTGAGCACCTTGCCGGAGGCCGGCACCACGGTGTTGTAGGCACGCGCGAGGCGGGTGAGCGAGTCGAGCAGGATCACCACGTCGTACTTGTGCTCGGTCAGGCGCTTGGCCTTCTCGATCACCATCTCGGCGACCTGCACGTGACGGGTCGCGGGCTCGTCGAAGGTGGAGGCCACGACCTCACCCTTCACCGAACGCAGCATCTCGGTCACTTCTTCCGGGCGCTCGTCGATCAGCAGCACGATCAGCTTCACTTCCGGATGATTGGCCGTGATCGCATGCGCGATGTGCTGCAGCATGACCGTCTTGCCGCTCTTGGGCGGGGCGACGAGCAGGCCGCGCTGGCCCTTGCCGATCGGCGCGATCATGTCGATCACGCGGCTGGTGATGTTCTCCTCGCCGCGGATGTCGCGTTCGAGCTTGAAGCACGCCTGCGGATGCAGGGGCGTGAGGTTCTCGAACAGGATCTTGCTCTTGCACTCTTCCGGCGGCCGACCGTTGATCTTGTCGAGCTTGGTGAGCGCGAAGTAGCGCTCGCCGTCCTTCGGGATGCGGATCTCGCCCTCGATCGTGTCGCCGGTGCGCAGGTTGAAGCGCCGGATCTGCGAGGGCGACACGTAGATGTCGTCAGTCCCTGCGAGATACGAGGTGTCGGGAGAGCGCAGGAAGCCGAAGCCGTCGGACAGCACCTCGAGTGCGCCGTCGCCACAGATCGGTTCGCCCCTGCGGGCACGGTTGCGCAGCAGCGCGAAGACCAGTTCCTGCTTGCGCAGCCTGTTTGCACCCTCGACGCCGGCCTCGGTGGCCATCTGCAGCAGTTCGCTGACGTGCAGGGCCTTGAGTTCGGACAGATGGAGCGCAGGAACGTCGGGATCGCGGGGCGTGGAAGAGCCTTCCTCGCCGCCGTTGTCGACGTCGAACAGATCGTTGTCGTTCTGCGGATTCTGGGGGGAATTACCGTCCCGGTTGCGCGCGCCGCGACGTCGGGCGCGCGAGGAACCGCGGGAGCGGGCCGGAGCCTGGTCCGGCTTAGATGTTGCTGTCAATGAAGGCGGTCAGTTGAGATTTGGAAAGGGCGCCCACTTTGGTCGCCTCGACATTGCCGCCCTTGAACAGCATCAGCGTCGGAATGCCGCGGATGCCGTACTTGGCGGGCGTTTCCTGGTTGTCGTCGATGTTGAGCTTGGCGACCTTGAGCTTGCCGGCGTAATCCTTGGCGACATCGTCGAGGATCGGGGCGATCATCTTGCAGGGGCCGCACCATTCGGCCCAGTAATCGACCAGCACCGGGGTCTGGGACTGAAGCACTTCGGACTCGAAGTTGCCATCGGTCACATAGTGGATATGCTCGCTCATGATTCCTCACTTAAGGGCTAGCGGGTATTGACGAAAGTCGATGACTTCGTTGTGTGGTGTTGCTCTAGAGGGGGAGAAGTGCCTGGAACCGCGCCGCGGGGGAAGGCGGGTGCAGCGGGATCGGGCAATCCAGCGGAAAGTGAACCCTTCCGCGAAGAAATTTTGACGAAAGTTATGCGAAGCCGTGGCCGCCGTCAAGGGAATAAGCTGAAGGCGCGCTGCTCGCGTCCCCCGAGGCGTGGCAAAAAAGCGAACGACTGGACTATATTCCCGATCTTGGCGCCGGCCCCCGGAATTTGCCGGCGCCCCGTGCCCATGGAGACGAGCAATGACCTACGTTGTGACCGAGAGCTGCATCCGCTGCAAATACACGGATTGTGTGGACGTCTGTCCGGTCGACTGTTTCCGCGAGGGACCGAACTTTCTCGTTATCGACCCCGAGGAATGCATCGATTGCACCTTGTGCGTGGCCGAGTGTCCGGTCGAGGCGATCTTTGCCGAGGACGACGTGCCGCAGGACCAGCAGCACTTCATCGCCCTCAACGCCGAACTCGCCAAGGGCTGGAAACCCATCGTCGAACGCAAGGATCCGCTGCCCGACGCCGAGGAATGGGCCAAGGTGAAGGACAAACTCGACAAGCTCGAGCGTTGAGCGCATTTGGAACTATCTCGGCCGGCTTCTCGGCCTCCTGTCGATGCACTAAGATGGCACTCGACTTGACTATCCCAAACGACACGGCACGGAGATCGACATGCTGGTGAGCGAGATTCTCGCGATCAAGGGCAAGGTGCTATTCACCATTGCGCCGAACAGAAGCATCGCAGAGGCGGTCGAAATCATGAACGAGCAGGATGTCGGCTCCCTGGTCGTGTTTTCGCGCGGCGCCATGGTCGGCATGCTGACCTTCCGCCAGGTCCTGCAGGCGGTGCAGAAGGGCGGTGCCGACTGGCAGGCGCTGACCGTAGACGAGGTGATGCTGCGCGATCCGCTCGCAGCGTCGCCGAACATGGAAATGGACGAGTTGCGGCGGCTGATGGTCGAGCATCACCAGCGCTACCTGCCGGTGATGGAAGAACATACGCTGCTGGGCGTGGTCAGTTTTCACGATGTGGCCAAGGCCGTGCTCGAGGAGCAGAGCTTCGAGAACCGCATGCTGAAGAACTACATCCGCAACTGGCCGGCCAGCGAGGACGAGGGGCAGTAAGCAGGAGCGGACGCAAGTTACGGTACGCGGCGGCGAAGCCGTCGCGCCTCCATGGACGGGCATGATCCCCGTCCGGTCGACGCCACCACGCGAAAGAGCGGCGCGACCTGGTTGGAATGAGCGGCAGGCAATGGCCTGTCCGACGCCTTGGGAGGGCGGAGCCGGCAGGTCATGAAGGCCGCCGGCGGTATTTCCAGCAAAAGGAGGAGACAAGATGGAAAAGATCTGGCTCAAGAGCTACCCCCCGGGTGTGCCGGCCGAAATCGACGTCAACGAGTTCCGCTCGCTCGGCGATCTGTTCGATCGCAGCGTGAAGCGCTTTGCCGACAAGACGGCCTATGTCTGCATGGGCAAGGCGATCACCTATGCGGAGCTCGATGCGGCGAGCGCGCGTTTCGGCGCATTCCTGCAGCGCGATCTGGGCTTGCCCAAGGGCACGCGCGTCGCGCTGATGATGCCGAACGTGCTGCAGTACCCGATCGCGATGTTCGGTGCGCTGCGCGCGGGCTACACCATCGTCAACGTCAATCCGCTCTACACCGCGCGCGAGCTGGAGCACCAGCTCAAGGACTCCGGTGCCGAAGCCATCGTGATCCTGGAGAACTTCGCGCACACCCTTGAGCAGGTGCGTGCCCAGGTGCCGATCAGGCACGTCATCGTCACCAGCCTGGGTGAGCTGCTGGGCTTCCCGAAAGGCGCGATCGTCAATTTCGTCGTCCGTCGCGTGCGCAAGCTGGTGCCGCCATGGACGCTCGACGGCCACCTGTCGTTTGGCGATGCGCTCGCACGCGGCGCGGCGCACGCCCTGCAGCCGGTCGAGGTCGGGCATGAGGACGCGGCCTTCCTGCAATACACCGGCGGCACGACCGGTGTGGCCAAGGGGGCGGTCCTCACTCACCGCAACATCGTCGCCAACCTGCAGCAGGCGCATGCATGGATCTCGCCCGTGGTCACCGAGGGGCGCGAGATCATCATCACCGCGCTGCCGCTCTATCACATCTTTTCGCTCACCGCGAACTGCCTCACCTTCATCAAGATCGGTGCGACCAATGTGCTGATTCCGAACCCGCGTGACATCCCGGGCTTCATCAAGGAGCTGGCAAAGCACCGCTTCACGGTGATCACCGGCGTCAATACGCTCTTCAACGCGCTGCTGAACAATCCGGAGTTCGCCAAGCTCGATTTTTCGTCGTTGCGGGTTGCGCTCGGCGGCGGCATGGCCGTGCAACAGGCGGTGGCCGAAAAGTGGAAGAAGATCACCGGCGTGGCGCTGGTCGAGGCCTACGGCCTGACCGAGACATCCCCTGCGGTCACCATCAATCCGCTCGATCTGAAGGCCTTCAATCATTCGATCGGCCTGCCGATTTCGTCCACCGAGGTGAGCATCCGTGACGACGATGGCATCGAGCAGGCGATCGGTCAGCGCGGCGAGCTGTGCGTGCGCGGGCCGCAGGTGACCCCGGGCTACTGGAATCGGCCGGAAGAGACCCGGCGCGTGTTTACCGCCGACGGCTTCCTGCGCACCGGGGACATCGCGGTGATGGACGACAAGGGCTTCGTCACCCTGGTGGATCGCAAGAAGGACATGATCCTGGTGTCGGGTTTCAACGTCTATCCGAACGAAGTCGAGGACATCGTCGCCAACCATCCGGGCGTGCTCGAGGTGGCGGCGATCGGGGTGCCCGACGAGCGCAGCGGTGAGGCGGTGAAGGTCTTCGTGGTGCGCAAGGATCCGGCGCTGACCGCCGAGGCGCTGATCGCGCACTGCCGCGAGAACCTCACCGGCTACAAGGTGCCGCATCACGTCGAGTTCCGCGACGAGCTGCCCAAGAGCAACGTCGGCAAGATCCTGCGCCGAGAGTTGCGCGAACACTGAGTGGGCACGCCATGAAAAAGAGGGTTGTGCATCGCACACATTCGTGATTAAACTCCCGGTCACTCAGTCAAACGCTGCTTTCAAAGCAACTTTCATGTTCCGTTCCGCGTTCTTCGCCCTCGTGTCCGTAGTCGTAGTACGCGTAGTAAGCGTAGGCACGCACGCGTCGTAACGGGACAAGAAACACTCGAGCACAGAAATACCAGACCCCCGTCGGCGCGCAAGCCCGACGGGGGTTTTGCTTTTGGCGCCCGCCGGTCTGCCACCGAATCCGAAACCAAGGAGAGCAAACATGATGCAACTCAACGGCGCGCAATTGATGGTGCGCCTCCTCGAGCGTCAGGGCGTGCGCACCATCGCCGGCATCCCGGGCGGTGCGATCCTGCCGTTCTACGATGCGCTATCCGGTAGCGACCAGATTCGCCACGTGCTGGCGCGCCACGAGCAGGGCGCGGGCTTCATGGCCCAGGGCATGGCGCGCGTGTCCGGCGTGCCGCAGGTGTGCATCGCCTCCAGCGGTCCGGGGGCGACCAACCTGGTCACCGCGATCGCCGATGCCTGTCTCGACTCGATCCCGATGGTCGTCATCACCGGCCAGGTGCCGCAGGCGATGATCGGCACCGACGCCTTCCAGGAGGTCGACATCTACGGCATCACGGTGCCGATCACCAAGCACAACTTCCTCGTGCGCTCGGCGCAGGAACTGCTCGAGGTGGTGCCGGACGCGTTCCGCATCGCGATGTCGGGTCGCCCCGGCCCGGTCCTGATCGACGTGCCCAAGGACGTGCAGAACCAGCTCATCACCATCGACGAGGGCGAACTGCCCGCGCCCGCGGTGGCCGATCTCACGCCGCCGCTCGACATGGCGGCGATCGACGCGGCCGCACAGATGATCAACGCCGCCGAGCGGCCGGTGCTTTATCTCGGCGGCGGCGTGGTCGCGTCCGGCGCCGCGCCGCTGGCGGTGCAACTGGCCGAGCGGGCCGGGCTGCCCACCACGATGACGCTGATGGGGCTGGGTGCGATGGCCATCGACCACCCGCTGTCGATCGGCATGCTCGGCATGCACGGCGCGCGCTATACCAATTTCGTGCTCGAGGAGTCCGACCTGCTGATCGTCGTCGGCGCGCGCTTCGACGACCGCGCGATCGGTCGCGCCGCGCAGTTCTGTCCGAACGCGAAGATCGTGCATATCGACATCGACGCGTCCGAGCTGCACAAGATCAAGACCGCCCACGTCGCCATCCACGCCAACGTCCAGTGCGCGCTCGAGGCCCTGCTGCCGCGCGTGCAGGCGAAGCCGCGCGAGCGCTGGCTGGCGCAGGTCGACAGCCTGAGGTCGCGCTTTCCGATGCAGTTCCCGGGGCAGGACGACCCGCGCAGCCACTACGGCCTCATCCACGCCGTGGCCAGCGCGCTCGACGACGACGCGATCGTCGCCACCGACGTCGGTCAGCACCAGATGTGGGTGGCGCAGGCCTATCCCTTCCGCCGTCCGCGCCAGTGGCTGACCTCGGGCGGCCTGGGCACGATGGGCTTCGGCCTGCCCACCGCGATGGGCGCCGCGCTCGCCGAGCCGGATCGCACCGTGGTGTGCTTCACCGGCGACGGCAGCTTCAAGATGAACATCCAGGAGCTCGCCACGCTCGCCGAGGAGGGGCTCAACGTCAAGATCGTGCTGATGAACAACAACGCGCTCGGCCTGGTGTATCAGCAGCAGACGCTGTTCTACGGCCAGCGCCTGTTCGCCTCGAAGTACCGCACCGAGCCCGACTTCGTGAAGATCGCCGAGGGCTTCGGCGTGCCGGCGGTCGATCTGGACAAGGCCGACGATCCGCGCGCGGCGCTCGCCGAGGCGCTGCATGCGCCGGGCCCGTGCCTGATCCACGCGACGATCGATCGCGAACAATTCGTGTATCCCATGGTGCCGCCGGGTGCGGCCAACACCGAGATGATCGGAGGCTGATGATGATCGAACAGGTTGCCGACCCG
>QXGG01080071.1_pt1 | contig 13096 bp, 13 predicted proteins | sample 1982491 | NCBI WGS metagenome assembly QXGG01 (sample SAMN09924614, study PRJNA488089) | Wastewater metagenome, whole genome shotgun sequencing project. | isolation source: South African research farm wastewater | place: South Africa: Irene, Agricultural Research Council, Animal Production... | reverse complement strand
CCGGTCAGCAGCCGAAGCGGAAAGCGTGCAAGTGTGAAAAAATCCACCCGTCGCTCACGTTGAGCTAGCGTTTATCGCGGTCTCTTTTTTTGGATTTCGGACATTTCAATGGCTTCTACTCAGGTTCTGGCAGGTTTTCATGCAGTGATCGCAAGGCTGCGGCAAGCACCTGATTCTGTTCGTGAAATCTACGTCGAGGCGGCGCGCCGTGACAAACGCATGGTGTCCCTGATCGATCAGGCCACCAAGCTTGGACGGCCGGTGCATCCCGTCAACAATGAGCGCTTGTCAGGCTTGTCTGGCGGAAGCCGCCATCAGGGGGTGGTTGCCATCGCGGACCAACGCGTGTTGGCGCGTGACCTTGATGAGGTGCTGGATGAGATCCAGGGACCAGCCTTTTTGCTAATCCTGGATGGCATTACGGATCCGCATAATCTCGGAGCCTGTTTGCGTACCGCCGATGCCGCTGGTGTGCATGCTGTCGTTGCCCCACGTGACAAGGCAGCAGGGCTATCCACGGTGGTGCAGCGTGTGGCCTGTGGGGCAGCTGATTCCGTTCCCTACCTGATGGTGACCAATCTGGCGCGCACCATGCGTGAACTCAAGGATCGTGGGATATGGCTTGTCGGAACAGATGATCAGGCCACACAAAGTATCCACGATATCGATGCCAAGGTTCCCATGGCTTGGGTGATGGGGGCAGAGGGCGAGGGGATGCGACGCCTGACGCGGGAGACCTGCGATTGGTTGGCACACATTCCGATGTTGGGAAGCGTCGAAAGCCTGAACGTCAGCGTGGCGACGGGCGTTTGTCTCTACGAGACCGTGCGCCAGCGGCGTTGACGTCTCCTGCTGACCACATCCACTCATCCGATTCGATTTGAAAGATGGCAGTCCTGCGGCGTTAAAATCCCCGCTATTGAGTTCAATTTTTATTTATCTTTTTCACTCATTTGTTTGAGATTCAGGACGCGTTGCCCATGAGCGCACACGGATTTACGACGACCATCCTCCATGCAGATCGCTCAGGCGACGTTGAGCACGGTGCGGTTCACAAGCCCATTCATACCTCCTCCCAATACGCCTATCAGGACGCGAGAGAGTTGGCCGCCGTGTTTCAGGGCAAGGCAGGATATACCTACGCCAGACAGGGCACCCCCACAACGGCCGCGCTTGAGCGCAAGATCAACAACATGGAGCAAGGCCATGGCACACTCACGTTTGCCACGGGCATGGCAGTCTTGGCAACCTTTTTCACCACCATGCTCAAGGCAGGTGACCACCTGGTGTCCAGCCAGTACATATTTGGCAACACCAACAGCCTCTTTGGCACGCTGCAGCAGCTTGGCATTGAGGTGACACTGGTTGACTCCACCCGTGCAGACCAGGTCGAACAAGCCATTCGCCCCCATACCAAAATGGTGTTTGTCGAGACGATTGCCAATCCTGGCACGCAAATCGCTGATCTGGCGGGGATCGGTGAGCTCTGCCGACAGCATCGGCTTGTCTATGTTGTCGACAACACCTTGACATCACCCTGGTTGTTTCAGCCCAAGCGTGTCGGTGCGTCGTTTGTCATGAACTCCCTGTCCAAGCACATCGGAGGCCATGCTCATGCCCTAGGCGGTTCGCTGACCGACACAGGCTTGTTTGATTGGTCAGGCTATTCCAACATTCTGGAAACCTATCGCAAGGGCGATGCCAAGAACTGGGCGCTCACTCAGATCAAGAAAAAAGGCCTGCGTGATATGGGCGCGACCTTGGCTGCAGAGCCAGCTCATCGGATTGCTGTGGGGGCCGAAACTTTGTCACTGCGTTTAGACAAGGCCTGCGCCAATGCCATGGCATTGGCCAAGTATCTTGAAGCGCATGCATCCGTCAAGCATGTCGCTTATCCTGGACTGGCATCACATCCCCAGCATGACCGTGCTGCACAGTTGTTTGGCAACAAGTTCGGCACGCTGCTGTCCTTCGAGCTTGAGGAAGGCTTGGATTGCTTTGATTTCCTCAACAGGCTGCGCGTCATCATCCTGGCGACTCATGTCGGCGATACCCGGTCGCTTGTGTTGCCTGCAGCACACACGATCTACTACGAAATGGGACCTGAGCTGCGCGCCAAGATGGGGATCGCAGACAGCTTGATTCGCTTGTCCGTCGGCATCGAGGATACGCAGGACTTGATCGATGACGTGGATGTGGCGTTGCGCTTTTAACGCAAAAATACTTTTCCATCCAACAAGTGTTTTCCCTCGCCGCAAAAAAAAGACAGTTTGCTGATCGTCAATAAAAATGCGGCTTCCAGGGATTTTTTTGCTTGACAGCCCCCTTAGGGCAAGGCTAAATAGTCATATGCGGCGTATGCGCGTGTCGTACCTGCCTATTCGCTTGCACAGCATGGATATGTGAGATCCAGCTTTTTAAAAACCTTAATTTCAGGGGTATACCTAACATGAACAAAACCGAATTGATCGACCACATCGCCAGCAAGGCTGATATTTCCAAAGCTGCTGCTGGTCGTGCTCTTGACGCCATGATTGCTGGCGTGAAGACAACGCTTAAAAAAGGCGGCACCGTGACGTTGGTTGGTTTTGGAACGTTTGCAGTTTCTGCTCGTGCTGCCCGCACCGGTCGTAACCCCCGTACCGGCGAGGCCATCAAGATCAAAAAGGCCAAAGTGCCGAAGTTCCGTCCTGGCAAGGCACTGAAAGACGCAGTCAACTAATCGACTGTCGTTTTGCCTTATCTATGCGGTTCGCTATAATGCGAACCGCGTCGTTTTTTTAAACAGCGTTTTTTAAGCAGTGATTCTCGGCTCCGGTGGCCTCTGCTTTGTCCATAGCGACACTCAGGGTGCTTAGCTCAGCTGGTAGAGCGGCGCCCTTACAAGGCGTAGGTCGGGGGTTCGAACCCCTCAGCACCCACCAACTCCACGCATTTAGTCCTTTGCTCCTGCAGTAAACTGCAGAAGTTCCTCATGACAACCTGCCCGGTGATGCGCCCTTCAAGATCGTCCTGGATTGGCATCTTTGTTGTGGTCACGATGGTCCACCTTGGACTCATCGCCTGGTTGATTTTCTATCTGAATCCTGTCTTTCTCTCCTCGAGAGAGGATGCAGGCGTGGTGTATCCCTCCTTCACCTCTGGTGAAATCTCGTCGATTGGCCAGCAGCCATCAGAGGAGGTGCCTGGTAAGGCTCTCACGTTCGAATCCATGCCTGATGATTCACGGTCATCAACAGTCAAAACAGAGACATCTCCATTAGATGAGGCTACTTCGGTATCCCAAACAGAGAGTAGAGTAGAACCTCAGGCGGAACCTCAGGCGGAACCTCAGGCGGAAACCATCGCGCCGTCACGGTCCCTCCCAGAGACATCGCCCACCCCGGAACCGACCTCAACTCCTAAGCCTGCTGTCAGATCAGATGCGAGTTCAGAGGTCAGACCAGATTCCACCAAGCAAGCTGTTAATTCAGGGGCCTTGGCAGTGACAAGCCCGCAATCTGTTGCGCCCACAGATGCTGTGACGGCACGATCGCCAATGAATCCACCCTCCGCAAATGCATCATCAACAAACGCGGATTTATCGAGCGCGGATTCAACCGGAACACCGTCAGCCAATACACCCTCATCAGCCAGCACCGACACCGTCATCCTGGTGACAAAGCTTGACTATGCCGAAGGCCCACCTCAGCCTGTTTACCCAAGTCGTGCCAAGCAAGCTGCACAGGAGGGTAAGGTGATCGTTCGTGTCACGATCAATCAACATGGAGAACTTGAGTCACTGCAGGTGCGCCAGTCCTCAGGCGTTGGTTTGCTTGACGATGCCGCCAAACAAGCTGTTCAGCGAGTGCGTTTTCGTCCCTATACTGTCAACGGTGTTCCCATGCGTGCCATGGCTGATATCCCGTTTGATTTTGTTCTGAACCCCTAAGCTCATCAACACGTGATGTTGTCTGGAGCCAAAGCTGGAAGCAAAAGATGAGGATTTTAGTAGTAGAAGATGATGCCACACTGGGCCGGGCGCTACAGGAGTTTCTATCTAGCCAAGGTTATGCTGTCGATTGGAAGGCGTTTGGGCAGGAGGCGACGAAGGCACTTGCCATGCATCCTTACGACCTGTTGTTGCTGGACTTGAACTTGCCTGATGTGGACGGTTTGGAGCTTCTGAAGCAACTGCGATCTCATCAGCATGCGATGCCCGTGTTGTTGCTGACGGCACGGGATGGTTTATCTGATCGCGTGGCTGGCCTGGACGCTGGAGCAGATGATTATCTCACCAAGCCTTTCGAGCTGGAGGAGCTTGCGGCTCGCGTCAGAGCCTTAAGCCGCCGTCAGGCAGGCTTGGCTCGTTCGATGATCGAATTTGGACCCTTGACGCTTGATACTGCCAACAGAGAGTGTCTCGTTGGAAAGCATCATTTAAACCTCTCTGTACGTGAATTTTCCGTTCTGGAAATGCTGATGAGCCGTGCAGGCAAGCTCGTCACCAAGCAACAAGTCGTGTCTGGGCTTTCCGCCCTGGATGCTGATTTCAGTGAGAATGCGGTCGAGGTCTATATCTATCGCCTCAGAAAACGCCTGGAAGGCACGGGCGTTCAGATACAAACAGTGAGGGGCTTTGGCTATCTCCTGGAGATGACAACAACGTGACCAACCGACCAGAGCGTCATCAGCAAGACAGCTCTTTTCTCCCCAAGGGTTCGCTGGCCAGGGCATTGATGATTAGCCTGATGCCAGCAATCCTGCTGCTGGTGGTGCTTGATCTGGCTGCAACCTATCTCATCACCCACAAGCTTGAAATTCAAGGCTGGACCCTGGATGAGCTATTTATCGTGATGGTGGTGGGACAGTGCGTCTTGTTGTCGCTTTTTTTCTGGGTGGTCGTGCGAGGCGTGAAGTCTGGCATGCGAGGCGTAAACGTGCTTTCAGACGAAATTTCAACCAGATCCGCCAATGATCTGCACCTGATCAAGATGCCTCAAGGTCTGCCAAGCGAGTTGCATCCCCTTGTGCGTCACACCAATGACTTGTTGACGAGGCTGGATGATTCATTGGCGGCTCAGCGACGCTTTGTTGGCAATGCTGCCCATCAGTTGAGAACACCATTGGCCGGTCTCAAAATGGAGTCGGAGCTCATGCTGGCACAGGATCTGCCTGAGGATATTCGAGCTCGCGCCCAGCGCATCAAGGACGTCAGTGATCGGATGATTCGTCTGGGGCAGCAATTGCTTGTCCTGGCCAAGCTAGATCCAGAGGCGCGAGCGCATGACCAATTTGTCCGGATTGACCTCTGTGAGTGGATCCGCCAGGCTGGTGCGCACTGGATACCTGATGCCACCAGAGCAAATCTGCAGATTCAGCTGGATGCCCCAGCAGAGCCAGTTTGGATTGATGGTGATCCTTTGCTGTTGGAAGAGTTACTCGGCAACCTGATTGACAACGCCATTCGCTATGCCAAGGGGGCAACACAGATCCGCTTGCACGTCAGCAGCAACCCACCGGCGCTCACGGTGGAGGATGATGGCTGTGGGATCAGCCCCCAGGAGCAGGGAAGGGTGTTTGAGGCGTTTTATCGATCTCCATCATCTGTTTCCGGTGGGGCGGGCCTGGGTCTTGCCATCGTTCGTGAAATGACCCGCGCACATGGTGGATGGTGGAATCTGGTGAGCAGACCGCAATTCGATGGGACTCGCATGACCGTGGTGTTCCCGGGACCCAGAAAGGGGACACAGCTCAGCAGGCTCGATTCATTTAATTCGGTTCGTTAGCGTTTATTGGTGAACCGCTGTATTTGAGGAATGAAAAAAAGCCCTGTCCGGCATGGACAGGGCTTGGTGTTGACTCAACCCATGGGTTTTCCAGAGGATGTTGCTGTGGATTACTTGCGTCCTTTTCTGGCCTCGATCCGCATGCGCAATGCATTGAGCTTGATAAAGCCTGCCGCATCTGCCTGGTTGTAGGCACCGCCATCCTCGTCAAACGTGGCAATAGTTTGGTCAAACAGCGTGTCTTTGGAGTCACGAGCCACCGTATAGACGTTGCCCTTGTAAAGTTTCAGGCGAACCCAGCCGTTGACGTGTTCCTGGGTGGTGTCGATCAGCGCCTGCAGCGCCTTGCGCTCGGGAGACCACCAGTAGCCGTTGTAGACGAGTGATGCGTAGCGGGGCATCAGGTCATCCTTGAGGTGGGCGACCTCACGATCCAGCGTGATGGATTCAATCGCACGGTGACCTTTGAGCAAAATGGTGCCCCCAGGCGTTTCATAACAGCCACGGGACTTCATGCCAACGTAGCGGTTTTCCACCAGATCAAGTCGACCGATGCCGTGCTTGCCACCGAGCTCGTTGAGCTTGGCCAGTACCTGCGCAGGCGACATCTTGATACCGTTCACCGCGACAACATCACCTCGGACGTACTCAAGTTCGACGTACTCGGGTGCATCGGGAGCAGCCTCGGGAGAAACGGTCCATCTCCACATGGACTCCTCAGCCTCGGCCTTGGGGTCCTCCAGGTGTCTGCCCTCGTAGCTGATGTGCAGCAGGTTGGCGTCCATGGAGTAAGGCGCGCCACCTTGCTTGTGCTTCATGTCAACGGGGATGCCGTGGGTCTCTGCGTAGGCAAGCAGTTTTTGCCTGGAAAGCAGGTCCCATTCGCGCCATGGGGCAATCACTTTGATGCCAGGCTCCAGGGCGTAGTAACCGAGTTCGAAACGAACCTGGTCGTTGCCCTTGCCGGTTGCACCATGGGAGACGGCCTCTGCGCCAACCTGGCGCGCGATCTCGATTTGGCGTTTGGCAATCAAGGGGCGGGCAATCGACGTGCCCAGGAGGTACTCACCCTCGTAGATGGCATTACAGCGAAACATGGGAAACACGAAATCACGCACAAACTCTTCACGCAGGTCGTCAATGAAGATGTTCTCTTTTTTGATGCCAAACTGAATGGCCTTGGCGCGTGCGGGTTCGAGCTCTTCGCCCTGGCCGATATCGGCCGTGAACGTGACGATCTCGCACTTGTAGACATCCTGCAGCCATTTGAGGATGACCGATGTATCCAGGCCGCCAGAGTAGGCCAGCACGACTTTTTTGATTTCGCTCATGAGTGACTTCTTGAATGAATCGTTGGGTTGGGGGAGTGGTGGTGAGGTGGATCGTTGAAGTGAACCAGGTCATTTCAGACGTTAATAGTCTTTATTTTAACCCCTGTCTGCCAAGCCCACGCGCAATCACTACCCTTGACATAAGCTCTGAGCGAAAGCGGATGGGGCTTGAGCATGGGCGGCATCAAACATCCTGGCCAGCTCTGAGGTTCGATTAGGACTGCACCCGCCCCAGCAGCAAAAACTCCATCAGGGCTTTCTGCACATGCAAGCGATTTTCCGCCTCATCCCAGACCACACTTTGCGGTCCATCGATGACTTCAGCCGTCACCTCCTCACCGCGATGGGCCGGCAGGCAATGCATGAAAATGGCATCCGGTGCTGCGCATGCCATCATTTCGGCATCGACACACCAGTCTGCAAACGCCACGCGACGCTCTTCGTTCTCAGCCTCATAACCCATGCTGGTCCACACGTCGGTGGTCACGAGGTGTGCGCCCTGGCAAGCCTGCATCGGATCGGAAAACTCTCTGAGCGTGGACGCACCAACATGGCCGATCCTTGCTGGATCCAGGCGATACCCGGCAGGTGAAGACACATGAAGGGTAAAGCCCAACATCTCAGCTGCCTGAAGCCAGGTATAGGCCATATTGTTGGCATCCCCGATCCAGGTCACGATTTTGCCAGCAATGCTTTTGCGATGCTCAATGTAGGTGAAGACATCCGCCAGTATCTGGCAGGGATGAAACTCATTGGTCAATCCATTGATGACCGGCACACGAGAGTGCGCTGCAAACCGTTCGATTCGTGTTTGCTCAAAGGTGCGAATCATCACGATATCGACCATGCGGGATACGACGCGAGCAGTGTCCTCAATGGGCTCGGAACGGCCAAGCTGGGAGTCCATGGTGTTCAAGTGAATCACCGAGCCACCCATCTGGTACATTCCCGCCTCGAACGACACGCGGGTGCGCGTGCTGGCTTTTTCAAATACCATGGCCAGCGTGCGGTCTGACAGAGGTTGGTAGGGGATGTAGCGCTTGAATCGATCCTTGATGATGCGTGCACGCTCCAGGACGTAGGCAAGCTCGTCGCGGGTGAAATCCGTTAGCTGCAGGAAATGCCTGAGCGGTCCGTGTGGAGCATGTTGGAGCTGCGTCATATGAATCGATCCATCTAAACGATAACGTTACTTGGCAAGAAAGGCCTTGATCAGCGGAACCAGTATTTCAATGATCTGATCTGCCTCCTGGCGCGACAAAATCAGCGGAGGCAGAAGGCGTATGACTTTTTCACGGGTCACGTTGATCAGCAATCCTGCATCGAGCGCCTTGCCGACCAGCTCTCCGCAAGGACGAGCAAGCTCAATGCCGATCATGAGACCCTGGCCACGTACTTCTGAGACACCAGCGACATCAGATAGCTCGCGAGACAAGCCTGCCTTGAGGTAGTCGCCAACCGAGGTTGCGTTTTCAAGGAGTCTTTCTTCTTCGAGCGTGTTGAGCGTGGCGAGTGCGGCCGCGCTCACCAGCGGTCCCCCACCAAATGTCGTGCCATGGCTGCCTGGGCCCAGGATGCCTGCAGCAGGCCCGCGCGCAGCGACAGCACCAATTGGCACGCCGCCACCAAGGCCCTTGGCGAGGGTGATCACGTCTGGCATCACGCCAGACCACTGGTGAGCCAGCCACTTGCCTGTGCGACCGATGCCAGACTGCACCTCGTCAATCATCAGCAACCATCCACGCTCGTCACAGAGCTTGCGCAGGCTGCGGAGGTACTCGATGTCAGAGGGGCGAATGCCGCCTTCGCCTTGCAGGACCTCGAGCAGCACCGCGACAACACGCTTTTCCTTGTTGCCCGCTTCCACAATGGCTTCGAGGTTGTTGAAGGGAACCTTGATGAATCCGCCAGGCAAGGGTCCAAAGCCTGTCTTGGCTTTTTCACTATCCGTGGCAGCGAGTGTGCCAATCGTGCGCCCATGCCAGGAGGACTCCATCGTGATGATGGTAGGCAGGTCGTTGCCCTTTTTGTATCCGTAGTAGCGTGCGAGCTTGATGGCGCCCTCGTTGGCCTCAGCACCACTGTTGCCAAACAGAACCTCGGTCATCCCAGAGATGGCACAAATACGCTCTGCCAAGGCAGCCTGCAAGGGAACTTCGTACAGGTTGGAGGTATGGATCACGCGCCCAGCCTGTTCGCTGATGGCATGCACCAATTTGGGGTGTGCATGACCGAGGCAGGAAACACCAATGCCTGCCAGGCCATCAAGATAGCGTCGACCCTCTGCATCCCAGAGCCATACGCCCTTGCCGTGGGAAAAAGCGACCGGAAGACGGGCGTAGATGTTGGAAAGCGCAGATGCCATGACTATTGCTCCGTTTGTTGGGGAGAAAATCCAAATGTAAAAACATCAATCATATACAATTCGCGTCGCAGGATTGTGAATCAGAAGTTTGCAATTCCATGCCAACACAAACTGGGCTGTGCATGTCTGAAGAAGGCAGATACTTCGTATTGTTTGGGCTCACCGAGTCAGGAAGCCAATTTCGACCCAGCGACTGGGCCGAGAGATTGGCTGGTGTCATGGCTCCCTACCGCCCGCCCAACATGCCATCCAGCTTCATCACTTACTCTCCCTATGTCATGCCCAAAGTCATCCATGGCATCCGCTGTGTTGTCGTGGATGATCGCTTGCGCGATCTCGAGCCGCTGGCTTGGAAGTTCGTGCATGACTTTGCCCGTGACAACTCTCTGCAAACGCGCGAGGGAAGTATGCAATGGATTCAGTCTGACGAATCCAAGCCAGTGATGAAAAACCCGACGGGGCGTTCCAGCCAAGCCGATTAGCTTGGCCTGTCATCACTTGATCGGCGTGATCACCTTGCCAGTGCTGAGATAAGCGTCCACGTTTTCGAGCACCAGGCGTGACATTTGTGCGCGAGTTTCATACGTTGCGCTCGCGACGTGCGGCATCAGCACCACGTTGTCCATTTGCTTCATGGCGTTGGGCACCTTGGGCTCATGCTCAAACACATCCAACCCCGCGCCCCCCAGCGCACCGTCCTGAAGGGCCTTGACCATGGCGTTTTCATCAATCACTGGGCCGCGAGCGATGTTGACGATCATGCCCTTGGGTCCAAGCGCCCGCAGCACCGTGTCGTTGATCAGGTGCTTGGTGCTGGGACCGCCAACAGTCGCTACCACCATGAAATCGCACCACTTGGCGAGCTCCACGAGGGAGTCGAAGTAGGTGTAGTCCACGTCGCTGCGCTTGGATCGATTGTGATAGCCAATCTCCATGTCAAACCCGTACCCGCGACGGGCAATCGCATGACCGATTCGACCCAACCCCACCACGCCAAGTTTTTTGCCGCTCACCCGGGTGCCAAGTGGTAATGTTGCCGTTTTGTTTTCCCAGTGATTGGCTCTGACCAGGCGGTCGCCTTGGCCGATTCGCCGGGCAGTGGCAATCAGCAGTCCCCAAGCCAGATCGGCCACACAGTCATCAAGCACCTCAGGTGTATTGGATAGCAGGATGCCCCGCTGTCGGGCCGCATCCACATCGATAGTGTCATAACCCACGCCCCAGCTGCAGATCGCCTTGAGGTTGGGAAGGGCATCCATCAACGCTTTGCGGCAGCCTCCCATGGCCGATGTGATGATGACCTCGATATCCTTGCCATGGTCACGCAAAAAGGCCTCCTTGTCCTGGATGTTCCAGTACTGATGAGCCTGGTAGCGGCGCTGGATTTCATCATCTGCGCCGGGGGAGCCCGCCAAAGCAGGGATTTGCAGGATGCGTGATGTGCTCATGGTGCTTGTCTCGAGTTGTTGATATTGGTGGGTATGAAAACAAAACAGCCCCTGAGGGCTGTTTTGTTAATTGCATCATCCAGAGTGAAATCAGGACATCGCCTTGATGGCAGATGACAGGCGGCTCTTGTGACGGGCAGCCTTGTTTTTATGGATGATATTCTTGTCAGCGACGCGATCAATCACGCTGGTCGCTTTTTGCAAAACGGTAGCAGCTGCAGCCTTGTCGCCGGTGGCGATGGCGGTGCGCACGTGCTTGATCGCCGTGCGGAGCATGGAGCGAAGACTGGAGTTGTGCTTGTTGCGCGCAACCGATTGGCGTGCACGTTTGCGGGCTTGGGCGGTATTGGCCATAGTGTTCGAATTTCAGTGGATTCTGCAAAGACAGCTATTCTAGCACTAAGTCCCTGAAATGCAAACTTTATTCTGTCTTGTTGGAATCATTGGTTGAGGTCTTTGGTGCCCGCCGAAAATCCTTCAGTCTCAAACCAGTTAGCCAGAGCGCGGCGAGATAGGCGGCAAATGCAACACTCAACACGCCACCGAGCAGCAGCGCACGATAAAAGGGGGTGCTTTGCAGTGCTATCCAGTTGATCTGATGCGATGCCCAAAACAAACATCCCCCCATGAGTAGCAGGGAAAAGGATATCTTAATAACAAAAACCCTCCAGCCAGAGGATGGTGAGTAAATTCCCCGTTTGCGCAGGCCCCTCAACAGCGCCATCGCGTTGATGCAAGCCCCCAAGCCGATGGCCAAGGCCAGACCGGCATGCGCCAGCCAGGGCACCAGCACCAGGTTGAGCAACTGGGTCAACACCAACACCATGACAGCGATCTTGACGGGTGTGCGGATGTCCTGGCGCGCATAAAAACCAGGTGCGAGAACTTTGACCATGAGCAAGCCCAGCAGCCCGACCGAATACGCCATGACGGCCAAGCGTGTCTTTTCCACGTCCTGGGCATTGAATGCCCCGTAGTGAAAGAGCGTGGCAACCAGGCCATCCGACATCATGATCATGGTGAGCGCGGCTGGAAGGCCGAGCAATAAGACCAACTTGAGCCCCCAGTCCAGCAACTGGCTGTATTCAGTTCGGCTACCTTCAGCATTGACGCGAGACAGGCTGGGCAACAACACGGTTCCCAGCGCCACACCCAGCAGGGCGGTCGGAAACTCCATGAGTCGGTCAGCGAACGACAGCCAGGTCACGCTGCCAGGGGTCAGCCAGGTAGCAATGTTGGTATTGATGAGCAGTGAGATCTGGGCAACTGAGACACCCAGCGTGGCAGGCAGCATCTGGCGCAGGATTCGCCTGACCGTGGTGTCCTTGACTGCGGTCGATACGTTCAAGGAGAACCTGGGTCGCAAACCCATTCTTGCCAGCGCCACCCATTGGACTGTGAGCTGGGCGATCCCACCTGCCATGACCCCGATGGCAAGTGCATAAATAGGCTGAGCAAGGTGTGACGAGAGCAACACACTCGCCAGGATCATGGCAAGATTGAGCAATACAGGTGTAAAAGCCGGAACGGCAAAGCGTTTCCAGGTGTTCAGCACACCAGAGGCAAAGGCAATCAGGGACATGCAGATGATGTAGGGAAACATCACCCGAGTCATCCAGACGGCAGCCTCAAACTCGGCATGGCGGTCTGCTGCGCCGAGGCCGCTGGCCATTGCCATCACCACAAACGGCGCCCCGATGACACCGACCAGCGTCACCAAGGTCAATGCCAGAAACAGTACCAGAGCAACCCGGTCGAGCAGGGTTTGCACCTCGGACTCATTTCGTGTGGACTTGGCCTCGCCCAGTATGGGCACAAAGGCCTGTGCAAAGGCTCCCTCTGCAAACAGTCTGCGCAACAGGTTCGGGATGCGAAACGCCACCCAAAAGGCATCCGTCAGGGCACCTGCACCGAAGGCACGGGCAATGATGATGTCGCGCGCCAGTCCGGTGATCCGGGACAGCAGCGTCAGGCTGCTGACCGTGGCGGTGGCGCGCAACAGGCTCATTTGGGGGGCATGCGGATGGCGCCGTCCAGGCGGATGGTTTCACCGTTGATCATATCGTTGGTCACAATCTGATGAACCAGCTTGGCATAGTCTTCGGGACGGCCCAGGCGGGAAGGGAAGGGGATGCTGGCTGCCAGAGCGTCCTGAACGTTTTGCGGCATGCCAAACATCATGGG
>QXGG01093495.1_pt1 | contig 13125 bp, 11 predicted proteins | sample 1982491 | NCBI WGS metagenome assembly QXGG01 (sample SAMN09924614, study PRJNA488089) | Wastewater metagenome, whole genome shotgun sequencing project. | isolation source: South African research farm wastewater | place: South Africa: Irene, Agricultural Research Council, Animal Production... | reverse complement strand
TCCTTCTTTACTTTTTACTGGAACAGATTGCCACGGGCCTTCGGCCCTCGCAATGACTGATCAAACGTCATCGCGAGCGCAGCGTGGCGATCCACTTGCGACGATTGCCACGGGGCCCGAAAGGGCCCCTCGCAATGACGTCTTAGTCTAACAAGCCAGCCATCTCAAGGCCTTTGCGGCCTTCGGGGTGGCGGCAATCGATCTCCTCAAACTCGTTGATCTTATCGATTTCCACACCCATGGCGATATTCGTGACTTTCTCCAGAATCACTTCCACCACCACCGGCACGCTGAACTCGCGGGCCATGGATTGGGCTTGCTTAAAGGCTTCCTGCAGCTTCGAAGGATCGGTGACGCGCAAGGCCTTACAGCCCATCCCCTCGATTACCTTCGCGTGATCAACCCCGTAGCCCTTAAGCTCAGGCTCGGTCACATTAATGTTGTCAAACGCCAGCTGCACGCAATAATCCATTTCAAAATTGCGCTGGGCCTGGCGAATCAAACCAAGGTAACTGTTGTTCACCAACACCATCACCAGGGGCAGCTTGAACTGCGCGCCAACCGCCAACTCTTCAATCAGGAACTGGAAGTCATAGTCACCGGCTAAGCCCACCACGGTGCGAGTCGGGTCAGCAGACAACACGCCAAGTGCTGCGGGTACTGTCCAGCCCAAGGGGCCTGCCTGTCCGCAGTTGATCCACTGGCGGGGGCCATACACATGCAAGAACTGTGCACCGGCGATTTGCGACAAGCCAATGGTTGACACATACACCGTGTCACGGCCAAAGGCAGCGTTCATTTCCTGATACACACGCTGAGGTTTGATGGGGATGTTGTCGAAATCGGTTTTGCGGTGCATGAGCTTTTTGCGCTCTTGACAGCGGGCAACCCAGTCGCTGTAATCCTTGAGCTGGCCCTTGGCCTTGCGCTCTTTGGCCACCTGCACAAACAGTTCAAGCGCACTCTTGGCATCGGACACAATGCCGAAATCAGGGTTAAACACCCGGCCAATCTGCGTGGGCTCGATATCCACATGCACAAACTTGCGGCCCTGGGTATACACCTCGACCGAACCCGTGTGGCGGTTGGCCCAGCGATTGCCAATACCAAACACAAAATCAGAGGCCAACATGGTGGCATTGCCATAACGGTGGCTGGTCTGCAGACCACACATGCCCGCCATTAAGGCATGATCATCGGGAATGGTGCCCCAGCCCATGAGCGTGGGAATGACGGGCACATTCAATGTTTCGGCAAGCTCCACCAACAGATCAGATGCGTCGGCATTGATAATGCCGCCACCTGCAACGATCAAGGGCTTTTCAGAAGCCAAGAGCATGTCAATGGCTTTTTCAGCCTGCTTGCGCGTGGCTGCGGGCTTATAGACCGGCAGGGGCTCATAGGTATCGATATCAAATTCAATCTCGGCCATTTGCACATCGATCGGCAGATCGATCAGTACCGGGCCCGGACGGCCTGAACGCATTAAATGGAAAGCCTGCTGAAACACGCGGGGCACCAAGGCTGGCTCGCGAACTGTCACGGCCATTTTGGTCACTGGCTTGGCAATGCTTTCAATATCCACAGCCTGAAAATCTTCTTTGTACATGCGGGCGCGAGGCGCTTGGCCCGTAATGCACAAAATGGGAATTGAATCGGCAATTGCAGAATACAGGCCCGTGATCATGTCGGTGCCCGCAGGGCCGGAGGTGCCGATACACACGCCGATGTTGCCGGCCTTCGCACGGGTGTAGCCTTCTGCCATGTGCGAGGCGCCTTCTACATGTCGGGCCAAAAAGTGAGTGATCGACCCGCGCTCACGCAGTGAGGCATACAGCGGGTTAATGGCGGCACCCGGCACGCCAAACGCCTGGGTGATGCCTTCCTTTTCCATCACCAGCACTGCGGCCATGCTTGCTTTCATTTTTGCCATGTCTCTTGTCTCCTAGGGGTATTCGAAGCACTTGCGTGCGATGTGGGAATTCTGGGCGCAACCCGCCCAAAGCAGAAGTAGTGCAGAATGCATTTCGGTCATTCCAAAAAGGAATAAAGCATGGATCGCATACAAGGCATCAAGGCCTTCATTCGGGTTGCCGACCTCGGCTCCTTCAGCAAGGCCGCCCGAGAGCTGGGCGTTGGACAGCCCGCCATCACCAAAATGATCGCCGCCATGGAAAAACAAGTGGGCTCGCGTTTGTTGCACCGCACGACCACGCGAATCACCATGACCGAGGTGGGTGCACTGTATTACGAAAAGTGCAGGCTCATTCTTCACCACATTGAAGAAGCCTCGAATGTGGCGGCCCTAATGCAATCGCAGCTTCAGGGCAGTCTGCGCATTTCCACCTCGGTCGCTTTTGGCCGGCGCGTGATTTCACCCATGGTCATGGCGTTTTTAAAAGAACACCCCCAAATTCAAATTGACCTGACGTGCGATGACCGCTATGTGAATTTGGTGGAGCAAGGCATTGACTTAGCCATCCGCATGGGCAAGCTTGCCGACTCCACGCTTGGTGCGCGCTACCTTGGAAGAAACCCCTGGGTGATTGCCGCAGCCCCGAACTATTTGAAAGCCAAGGGTCAGCCTAAAAAACCTGCTGAACTGCCCAAACACAGCTGCCTGATCTACAGCACAGTACAAGGCGATTCAAGCTGGCAGCTCACTGGCCCTAATGGAAAAACCGAGACTGTCACCGTAAACGGCCCCTTGCGATCCAACAGCCTGTCCACCATTTTGGCCGCCACCCGATCCGGTATGGGCGTCGCCGCATTGCCCCTCTATGTCGCCCACGAATCGCTAAAAACCGGGGCGATTCGCGAAGTCCTCTCGGATTGGCAATTGCCCTCGCAAGAAATTCACGCGGTATTTCCTTCGCCCAAAATGATTCCCACAAAAGTCAGCGTGTTTGCGTCGTGGCTGCAGGGCCAGTTCACCGACCATTGGTGGGAAAAGGCAGCCGCCCGTTAAGCGCGCTTACGCAGATTTGCGCCGGTATGTCACGAAACGATACGACAAGCCACTTGCCTCACTGCGCAGCGTGGGGCCTGCTTCGCGCTGCCAGACCGCTTCACTGATTGCAGGAAAATAGGCATCGCCCTGTACTTCCAGATCAACTTCAGTGATATCGAGCGAGTCGGCAAGCTCTATCGTTTGCGCATAAATATCAGCCCCGCCAATCACAACCACACAATCGGTGTCGAGCTGAAGCAAATCTGCAACGCTATGCACCACGGTCACGGTGTCAGGCACGGTGCCTGAGACCTGGCGCGTGATGACCACCGAATGCCGATTCGGCAAAGGCTTGCCCAAGCGGGCGAGGATCGAATCAAAAGTCTTGCGGCCCATGGCCACGGTTTTGCCCGTCGTGATTTCCTTAAACCGCTTGAGATCCTCGGGCAAATGCCAGGGCAAGGTGTTATTTACGCCAATCACACCGCCTTTGGCAACGGCGGCCACCAGTACCACGCGGGGAATTCGAAGATCAGTCATTACACCGCCACGGGCGCTTTGATATGCGGGTGGCACTGATAGCCCACAATTTCAAAGTCCTCAAACTGATAATCAAAAATTGAAGCGGGCCTGCGGTGAATCACCAGCGTGGGCAATGGGTAAGGCGTGCGCGAAAGCTGCTCTTTCGCCTGCTCCACATGGTTCGAATACAAGTGGCAATCGCCGCCGGTCCAAATGAACTCGCCAGGCTGCAAATCGCACTGTTGCGCCACCATGTGGGTCAGCAGCGCATAGCTGGCAATATTGAACGGCACGCCTAAAAAAATATCGGCACTGCGCTGATAGAGCTGACAAGAAAGCTTGCCATTGGCCACATAAAACTGAAACAGGGCATGACAGGGTGCCAAGGCCATTTCAGGAATTTGGGCCACATTCCAAGCCGAGACAATCAAGCGACGCGAGTCGGGCGTTGCACGAATGTCTTTCATCAGTTGGCTAATTTGGTCGATGACGCGATTGGGCTCACCGGGCGTGGGCGCAGGCCAACTGCGCCACTGCTTGCCGTAGACAGGCCCAAGATCGCCGTCTTCTCTGGCCCATTCATCCCAAATCGTCACACCTTTCTCTTGCAAGGGTTTTACATTTGACGACCCCGATAAGAACCATAACAGCTCATGAATAATCGACTTGGTATGCAGCTTTTTCGTCGTGACCATGGGAAAGCCTTCGGCCAGGTCAAAGCGCATCTGGCAGCCAAACAGCGCATAAGTGCCCGTGCCGGTGCGGTCCGTTTTTTGTGCGCCGTGTTCCAACACATTGCGCATCATGTCAAGGTAGGCTTTCATTGGGTTTCCTTTTAAGCTGCGAACTGCACACTGGGCCGGGCGCCAGCCGTTTTTGCAATTTTTCCAATGACACACGCCTGCCCAAACCCATCGGCATGAAACTCTGCAAGCACTGCATCAACCGCTTGTGGGGCAACACAGGCCAACAAACCGCCACTGGTTTGCGGATCCGCCACCAGAATTTGTGCCTGCTCACCAAGACCCGCTGCCAATCGAATATCGTGCCCATAGGCCTGCCAATTGCGAGTCGACGCACCGGTATAAAACCCTTGAGCGAGCAATTCCATCACTGCGGGCAGAATCGGAAGCTTGGCGTAATCAATCTGCACATCAAGATTCGAGCCCCGCGCGATCTCCAGCAAGTGGCCGGCCAAGCCAAAACCAGTAATGTCGGTCATGGCGTGCACCATGGGGTTGGTGCCAAGCCGCTCACCCACGGTATTGAGTTTCGTGGTGCTGCCCACCATTTCGCGGTACAGGTCGGCCGAAAGCTTTTGTTTTTTCAAGGCGGCCGAATAAATGCCCACCCCCAAGCCCTTGCCCAGAATTAACACATCGCCTTCGCGGGCGTCGCGATTGCGCCGAATGTGATCGGGGTGTGCCAGGCCCAAAGCCACCAGGCCATAAATGGGCTCAACCGAATCAATCGTGTGGCCGCCCGCAATCGGAATGCCCGCCGCGGTGCACACCGATTGGCCGCCTTCCAGAATTTTTCCGATGGTGTCTTTGGAAAGCACATTCACGGGCATGCCCACAATCGCAAGGGCGAAAATCGGCTTGCCCCCCATGGCGTAAATATCTGAAATGGCGTTCGTGGCTGCGATGCGGCCAAAATCGAACGGGTCATCGACGACCGGCATAAAAAAATCGGTCGTGGCAATCAGGGCCTGATGGTCATTGAGCTTCCATACTGCCGCATCGTCGGCAGTCTCGGTGCCCACCATCAATTCCTTGGGAAAGATTCCTGGCGGAATTTTTCCAAGAATTTCAGAAAGCACAGCGGGCGCAATCTTGCAGCCACAGCCACCGCCATGGGCAAGCTCGGTGAGCCGGGCCGTTGGTGAAGTTGTTGTCATAAGCACATTCTCAATTTTGTTGAGCGACCAAGCGCACGAGTCTAACTAACTCATCACATTCATGTTGGGGATTGGCCAAGCGCGGTGCCAGGGCATTGCAAGCTTTGGCTAACATGCGCTGATAGCTCTCATCGGCCACAAAAAGCTTGAGCGTCTCCGCCAACGCATGCCGATCGCCCACCGCAAATAACCCCGGATAAGCCGCCCCTAACTGGCCGCGATGCGCGGGAATATCGCTGGCCAGCACCGGCAAACGACAGGCCACCGCCTCGGCCACCACCAGGGCTCCGCCCTCTGAGACCGAAGGCTGAATCAAGGCATGCACCTGGGTCATTTGCCGCATCGTCTGGGCATGCGACAGCGCACCCTCCATGCGAACGCCGGGATAGCGCGCCGCAAGCCTTCGCAGCTCTTGGGCCAAGGCCTTGTCCCGCTCATCCCCCACATGAATCAGTCGAACCGGCACCTTGCGGCCATCGGCCCGGTCTGCCCACCCTTCAGGAAACGCATGATGAAAGGCCCCAAATGCGGTACGCGGATCTTTTTCTTCCCGAATATGGCCAGCAATCAAAAACCGCACCGTCTTGCTATACGCAGTGAGCCGCGGCGCATGAGGCTTTCGCTCGGTGGTGGTTTGCAACACGCAGTGCACATGACCAGCCACTTGCGGCCAACGCTCACAAATTTCTTGCTGAGCCTGCGCCTGCAAGGTCATGATCGCCGAAGCGCTTAGCAAGGCCCGCTCTGTTTTTTTGTAGTCCTCACTCCCCCGATTTCTCGGGGCTAAGGCGCCGTATAGGTCCGTGCCCGTCATGACCAAGAGCACCGGGATTTTCGCTTTTAAAAAACCCTGCACCTGTTCATGAGAGCGAAAGGCATTCAGCACAATGGCGACCTTGGGAAAGCCCGATGCCACGCTCGCGCGGGCAAACGCTGCGGGCTCAAAAATTTTGACCTGCATGGCCGCACTGCTCAAAAAATCGGCGTAACGGCTTGCTGTGCGCCAGTTCCCCATGCCGGATCGTGCGCCAAAAGGCGTGAGAATCCGAACATCAATGGGCGGTGCCATTTATTCGGGAATGCCGACAGCTACCGTGTTAAAACCCGCATCGACATAAGTAATCTCTCCGGTAATGCCGGCGGAGAGATCCGACAGCATGAAAGCTGCCGTGTTGCCCACATCTTGAATCGTGACATTTCGTCGCAAAGGCGAGCTTTGCTCTACAAAATCCAAAATCTTTCCAAAGCTCTTAATGCCTGCCGCCGCCAGGGTCTTGATCGGGCCGGCTGAAATTCCGTTGACCCGAATATTTTTGGGGCCAAGGCTGGTGGCCAAGTAACGCACCGAGGCTTCAAGGCTCGCCTTCGCGAGGCCCATGGTGTTGTAGTGGGCCACAAATTTATCGGCGCCCAAATATGACAGTGTCAACAACGCGCCGCCTTTTTCTTGCATTAAGGGCAGGGCTGCCTTGGCCAGAGCGGGAAAGCTATAGGCCGAGATCTCATGGGCAATACGATAGCCCTCACGCGAAAGGCCTTCCAGAAAATCGCCAGCAATCGCCTCGCGAGGCGCAAAGGCAATCGCATGCACAAGGCCATCGATCTGGGGCCAGTGTTGCGCCAAGGAAGAAAAACATTGCTCGATTTGGCTGTCTTCGGCGACATCGAGCGGGAAACACAAGGTGCTGCCAAATTCAGCCGCCATCTCGCGCACACGCTCTTCGAACCGTTCATTCTGAAAGGTAAAGGCCAGCTCGGCCCCCTGAGCATGACAGGACTGCGCAATGCCATAGGCAATGGAGCGGTTGGAGAGCAACCCCGTAATCAGGATACGCTTGCCTTGCAAAAAACCCATAACAACCCCTTCGGTGTCCTGGCGTCAGACACCGTGCCTGACACCTCTATAGGAGCAATTCTAATCGTGCCCGGCTTGCAGCTTCGCTACACTGCCGACATGCGTCGTACCGCCTTGCTCACTCTGGCTGCATTTGCCAGCTGTCTTAGCCTTGCCTGGGCTCAGCCTGGCGCCTTTGTGCATGGCTTGGCGCTGGGCGATACGCCCCGTTATGGGCCTGATTTCCAGCACTTTCGCTACGCCAACCCGAACGCCCCAAAAGGCGGGGAGCTCAAGCTCGCGGCCATGGGCACCTTCGATAAGCTCAATCCGTTTACCCTGAAAGGCATTGCGGCCCGAGGTGTCATGGATCTCATGTTCGAGTCGCTGGCCATGGGCAGCCTGGATGAACCCATGAGCATGTACGGCCTGCTGGCCAAAGACATGATGCTGGCCAAAGACGGCATGTCAATGACATTCCGGTTGCGGCCCGAAGCGCGGTTTTCCAACGGCGATGCTGTTACGGCAAACGATGTGAAGTTTTCTTTTGACACATTGCGCAGCAAAGCGGCAAGCCCCATTTGGCGCAATTACTGGGCCGATGTCAAAGAGGCCGTCGTGATGGATGAACGCACCATTCGTTTCGACTTTCTTCGTCGCAATCGCGAACTTCACATGATTGTTGGGGCTGTGCCCGTATTTTCGAAAAAATGGGGGAGCCAGCAAGGCAGCGACAAGCCTTTTGAGCAGTGGGTGCAAGATGCCCCGATTGCGAGCGGGCCCTACGTGATTGATCGCATGGATTTGGGCAAGACCATTCGATTTAAGCGCCAAGAAAACTACTGGGGAAAAGATATTCCCGTGCGCAAGGGCCAGTTTAACTTTGATGTAATCAGCTATCGCTATTACAAAGACGAGTTCGCAAGAATTGAAGCCTTCAAGGCCGGTGAATTTGATTTTGTTCATGAGAATGCAGCCAAGAACTGGGCGCGCGGCTATATTGGGAAACGCTTTTCAAACGGCGACCTCATTAAGACAGAACTGCCCAACTCCAACGCTCAGGGCATGCAGGCGTTTTATTTCAATGTTCGCAAACCCCAGTTTGCCGATGTTCGAGTGCGCCAAGCGATTGGCCTGGCGCTCGATTACGAATGGATGAATCGGCAGCTGTTTTATAACCAGTACAAACGCTCGTATTCTTACTTCACCAATACCGTCATGGCGGCCACCGGCGAGCCCGACAAAGAAGAGCTCAAATTACTCGAGCCCCTTCGCCGCCAGCTCAACCCCGCAGTGTTTGGCCCAGTGCCCATGCCGCCCACTACCGACGCACCGCACAGTCTGCGTGAAAATCTGCGCCAAGCCCGAGCCCTGCTACAAGAAGCCGGCTGGAATTACCGAGAAGGAGCGCTTCGCAACGCCCAAGGCCAGCCCTTCGAATTTGAAGTGCTGCTCTCAAGCCGAACCTGGGAGCGAATCGTGGCCCCTTTTGCGCGCAACCTGGCCAAGCTTGGTATCAAGGCCACCGTGCGTGTCACCGATACCTCGCTCTACAAACGGCGGCTTGATCAGTACGACTTTGACATGATCGTGCACTGGTATTTATCTAGCCAAAGCCCTGGCAACGAATTGGTGTTTCGCTTTACCAGCCAAGCGGCCAATGAAAGCGGGGCCGATAACTATATTGGCTTGAAAGACCCGGCGGTTGATGCACTGATTCAAAAAGTGTTGTCGTCGAGCTCGCGTGATGAGCTCATCACGGCCGCACGGGCCTTTGATCGGGTCATGCGCGTTGGTTTTTATGCCATTCCCCATTGGCATAACAATGTGCACCGCGTGTCTTACCGAAAGGGATTGAAAGGCCCCGAACAGCTGCCCGACTATTACCACTCTGAAGATTGGGTAACCAGCAATTGGTGGTGGGAGAAAAACCAATGAACCCAAGCTTGTTGCAGTACATCGCGAAACGCATCTTGCTGATGATTCCAACACTGTTGGGAATCTTGCTGATTACCTTCGCAATCATTCAGTTTGTGCCCGGCGGGCCAGTGGAACAAATGGTGCAAATGCTAAAAGGTGACCATGCTGCGATTGGCGGCGCGGGCGCTTCACTGCCCGGAAGCGGCGCAGCCGAGGTGGGCCAGAGCAGCAATGTCTATCGCGGCAACCAGGGGATGGACGCCGAAAAACTGGCCGAGATCAAAGCGCTCTACGGTTTTGACAAACCCGCCCACGAGCGATTCATTCAAATGGTGGGCGGCTTTCTTACGTTTGATTTGGGCCGAAGTTTTTTTCATGACCGAAGCGTTTGGGAATTGATGAAAGACAAGCTGCCGGTGTCGATTAGCTTGGGCATTTGGACCTTTTTGCTCACGTATTTGGTGAGCCTTCCGCTTGGCATTGCCAAGGCCGTGCGGCACGGAAGCCGATTCGATCTGTGGACAAGCACCGCAATCTTGGTGGGCTACGCGATTCCAGGCTTTGTTTTGGGTGTGGCCCTGTTGGTGCTGTTTGGCGGGGGAAGCTTTTTGCAGCTTTTTCCCTTGCGCGGACTGACCTCGGATGATTGGGAATCGTTAAGCCTGATGGGCAAGGTGCTGGATTACTTTTGGCACTTAACGCTTCCCATTATCTGTATGACCTTAGGAAGCTTTGCGGTCACCACCATGTTGACTAAAAACACCATGTTGGAAGAGATTCGCAAGCAATATGTGTTAACCGCGCGCGCCAAAGGCTTGCCTGAAAACAAAGTGCTGTGGCGCCATGTCTTTCGCAATGCCTTGATTCCGATCATCACGGGCTTTCCAGCGGCGTTTATTGGAGCGTTTTTTACCGGCTCGTTGTTGATTGAAACCTTGTTCTCTCTCGATGGCTTGGGATTGCTATCTTATGAAGCCGTGATCAAGCGTGACTACCCCGTGGTCATGGGCACGCTGTATTTCTTCTCACTCATTGGACTAATCGCAAAGCTGCTCAACGACTTAATGTATGTCTGGGTCGACCCGCGGGTTCAATTCGGGGCCAATCAATCGTGAGCGACACTTTACAAAACCATATGAGCCTCTCGCCCGGGCAGCGGGCCTGGCAACGATTTCGGCGCAATCGGCGCGGCTACATGAGCCTGTGGATTTTTGCGATTGCGGTTGCGGTGTCTTTGCTTGCCGAAGTGCTTTCCAATGATCGCCCCTTGGTGGTTCGCTACGAGGGGCAGTTTTATTTTCCCCTGCTTAACAGCTATCCCGAGAAGACCTTTGGCGGCGACTTTGAAACGCCCACTGATTTTCTGGATCCGTTTATTGAGCAGAGCATTCGGGAGGGCGAGAACTGGGCAATCTACCCTTTAAACCGCTATTCATTCAATTCGCTGAACTACTTTGCACCAAGCCCCAACCCGGCAGCGCCTTCTTCCGTGAACTGGCTGGGCACCGATGATCGTGGCCGCGATGTACTGGCCCGGTTGCTCTATGGTTTTCGCGTCTCGGTGCTGTTTGGCTTGGCGCTAACAGCCATTGGCGTGGTGCTCGGCATTGTCATGGGTGCTATTCAAGGCTACTTTGCAGGCAAGGTCGACTTGGTCATTCAGCGCTTTATTGAAATCTGGGGGTCTGTGCCCGAGCTGTATTTATTGATTATTCTGGCCTCGGTGTTTGAGCCCGGGCTGCTGATTTTGTTGGTGATCTTGTCGCTGTTTGGCTGGATGGGCTTATCGGACTATGTGCGTGCAGAATTTTTGCGCAACCGATCGCTCGATTATGTTACCGCAGCTCGCGCACTGGGCCTAAGCAACTTTCAAATTATCTGGCGCCATGTGCTGCCCAACAGCCTTACGCCTGTCATTGCCTTTTTGCCATTTCGCATGAGCGCAGCAATTCTTGCTTTAACGAGCTTGGATTTTCTGGGGCTGGGCGTGCCCTCTTCCACCCCAAGCCTGGGCGAGCTGCTGGCCCAAGGAAAGGCCAATCTCGATGCCTGGTGGATTTCGCTCGGGACGTTTGGGGTGCTGGTCGCGCTGTTGCTGCTGTTAATTTTTATTGGCGAAGCGCTGCGCGATGCGCTTGATACGCGCAGGGGCTGATCATGAACACCACGACGATCAACCCCATTTTGCAAATTCGAAATCTAACGGTTTCGTTTGATCATGGCACCACGAAAAAAATTGCCGTCGATACTGTTTCGCTCAATGTTTTTCCTGGCGAACGCGTGGCACTGGTCGGGGAATCGGGCAGCGGAAAAACCGTGACCGCGCTATCGGTCCTGGGTTTATTGCCCGATGCCCATACGACGGGCGAAATTATCTGGTCGCCTGCCGCCACAGGAACGGATCTTTTAAGTTGCTCGGCGCGCGAGCTTCGGGCGATTCGCGGCAAAGACATTGCGATGGTGTTTCAAGAACCCATGTCAGCGCTAAACCCGCTGTTTACCGTGGGCCAGCAGATCGCGGAAGTGGTCGAGCTTCATGAGGGGCTTTCTTCCAAACAAGCCTTTGCGCGGGCGGTTGCGCTTTTGGAGCGTACCGGTGTGGATGACCCCAAACGGCGCGCGAATGCCTACCCGCACCAGCTGTCGGGCGGTCAACGCCAACGAGTGGTGATTGCCATGGCGTTGGCGTGCAGCCCGAAACTATTAATTGCCGATGAGCCCACCACCGCGCTGGATGTAACGATTCGGGCACAAGTGCTTGAACTTCTGGCCGAGCTTCAACGCGAAGAAGGCATGGCGATTTTGCTCATCACCCACGATTTGCCCTTGGTCGAAAAGTTCGCGCAGCGGGTGGGAGTCATGCAGCTGGGCAAGCTGGTAGAAGAGGGGGATACCCACTCGGTGTTTACGGGCCCCAAGCATGACTACACCAAGCGGCTGCTCAATAGCCGGCCCAAGCGCATGGTGGAGCAAAGCGTGAATCGCGATGTGATTTTGTCTGCCGGCAAAGTGCGCTGTGAGTACGATATTCCCACGGGCTGGTTTTCTAAACGGCACTTCATTGCCGTGGGCCGTGAGAACCTTACATTGTCTCGCGGTGAAACCCTGGGCATTGTGGGCGAGTCAGGCTCGGGAAAAACAACCTTAGGCATGGCCATGCTGCGACTGTCGAGCGCCACCGTGACTGGGGAAGTGCGCTTTGGCAGCGAGAGCTTGTACAAGCTTTCTGAAAAAGACATGCGCAAGCTGCGCCGCCATTTGCAAATTGTGTTTCAAGACCCGTTTTCTGCACTCTCCCCGCGCATGACGGTAGGCCAAATTATTGGCGAAGGCTTGGCCCTGCATTTTCCAGAATTAAGCGACAGCGATCGACGCGAGCGGATTGCGCAAATGCTTGAGGAAGTGGGCCTTCCCGCAGATTCGGCAGGGCGTTACCCACACGAGTTCTCAGGCGGACAGCGCCAACGTATTGCGATTGCCCGTGCAGTGATTTTGCAGCCTGAAGTAATTTTGCTCGATGAGCCCACCAGCGCGCTGGATGTTTCCATTCAGCAGCAGGTGTTGGAGCTTTTGGTGAGCCTGCAGAAAAAACACGGCATGGCGTATTTGTTCATTACGCATGACCTGGCGGTGATCAAGGCGATCGCACATCGGGTCATGGTCATGCGCGGCGGCGAGGTGGTGGAGTCGGGCTTTACCGAGGAAGTGCTGTCACGCCCTCGCGAGGAATACACCTGGCAGCTGGTGAACGCGGCGTTGTAGGGTCAACGCGAGGCTGTCAACCACAAACGTCATTGCGAGGCTCTCAACCACAAACGTCAACGCGAGGCTGTCAACCACAAACGTCATCGCGAGGCGCGAAGCGCCGTGGCGATCCACGCTTTAGGTCTTGGGCAACGTTACGCCGGTCTGCCCCTGGTACTTTCCGCCACGGTCTTTGTACGAGGTTTCGCAAATTTCATCGCTCTCGAAGAACAACATTTGCGCGCAGCCCTCGCC
>QXGG01013454.1_pt1 | contig 13132 bp, 9 predicted proteins | sample 1982491 | NCBI WGS metagenome assembly QXGG01 (sample SAMN09924614, study PRJNA488089) | Wastewater metagenome, whole genome shotgun sequencing project. | isolation source: South African research farm wastewater | place: South Africa: Irene, Agricultural Research Council, Animal Production Institute... | reverse complement strand
GTGACAGGGTGCTCAACTTGCAAGCGCGTATTCATTTCCATGAAATAGAAACGGCCATCTGGCTCAGCGATGAACTCCACGGTGCCGGCGCCAACGTAACCCACTGCCTTTGCTGCCGCGACAGCTGCCTCACCCATTGCCTGGCGGCGCTCGGATGTCATACCTGGAGCAGGGGCCTCTTCGATCACTTTTTGGTGACGGCGCTGCACGGAGCAATCACGCTCAAACAAATACACACATTGGCCATGTTGGTCGGCAAACACCTGGATTTCAATGTGACGTGGCTTTTGCAGGTAGCGCTCAATCAGCACCTTGTCATCACCAAAGCTGGCTGATGCCTCGCGCTTGCAAGAGGAGAGTGCCTGCTGAAACTGGTCGCTGGCCTCCACGACACGCATGCCCTTGCCACCGCCACCAGCACTTGCCTTGATCAACACCGGATAGCCAATCAGATCGGCTTGCTGATGCAGAAAGTCGGGATCCTGGTTGTCGCCGTGATAGCCCGGCACCAGTGGCACACCCGCCTTCTCCATCAAGGCCTTGGCGGCTGACTTGCTGCCCATCGCCGCAATCGCCGAGGCAGGCGGGCCCACGAACGTCACGCCAGATTGCGCGCAGGCAACGGCAAATGACTCGTTTTCCGAGAGAAACCCATATCCAGGATGGACCGCTTGTGCCCCTGTTTCCAATGCGGCTTGCAAAATCACATCGGCCTTGAGATAGCTGTCCCGAGCAGCAGAGCCACCGATATGGACAGCCATGTCACAGCTGGCGACATGCTTGGCGTGTGCGTCTGCATCTGAGTACACCGCAACGGTGCGAATGCCCAGCTTGCGCGCGGTGGCAGCAACCCGGCAAGCGATTTCACCGCGGTTGGCGATGAGCAGAGTGTTGAACATGATTGCTCCTGATCCAGTTAAGCGGCTTACATGCGGAACACGCCAAACCGCGTGTCCGCAATCGGTGCATGCATCGCTGCAGAAAGGCCGAGGCCGAGCACGCGGCGCGTGTCTGCCGGCGTGATGATCCCATCATCCCAAATCCGCGCCGTCGCGTAATAGGGGTGTCCCTCTTTTTCATACTGGGAACGAATCGGGTCCTTGAACGCCTGTTCTTCTTCGGCACTCCAGTGGGCACCCTTGGCTTCGATGCCCTCGCGCCTGACGGTTGCCAGCACACTGGCTGCCTGCTCGCCACCCATCACCGAGATGCGAGCATTTGGCCACATGAACAACAGGCGTGGCGAGTATGCGCGTCCGCACATTCCATAGTTCCCCGCGCCAAATGAGCCGCCAATCAAAATGGTGAACTTGGGCACTGCTGCGGTGGCAACAGCCGTCACCAGCTTGGCACCGTGTCGTGCGATGCCCTCGTTTTCATACTTGCGTCCCACCATGAAGCCGGTGATGTTCTGCAAAAACACCAGCGGTATCTTGCGCTGCGCACAAAGCTCAATGAAATGCGCACCCTTTTGGGCTGACTCTGAAAACAAAATGCCGTTGTTGGCAATGATGCCAACTGGCATGCCGTAGATGCTCGCAAATCCCGTTACCAACGTCGAACCAAACCTGGCCTTGAACTCATCAAATTCGGAGCGATCCACGATGCGGGCAATGATCTCGCGAACGTCAAATGGCTTGCGGGTATCGACCGGAATGATGCCGTTGATCTCATTAGGATCGTAAAGTGGCTCACCTGCATCGGTTGGCGCAAACGGAGTCGGTTTCTTGCGATTGAGCCTGGCAACAGCCTGTCGTGCCAGCTGTAGCGCATGATGGTCATTGGCTGCGAGATGGTCGGCAACACCGGAGAGCCGTGTGTGAACATCCCCGCCCCCGAGGTCCTCGGCTGACACCTCCTCACCTGTCGCGGCTTTCACCAAGGGGGGGCCGCCCAAAAAGATCGTGCCTTGATTGCGCACAATGATCGACTCGTCACTCATGGCTGGCACATAGGCACCACCTGCTGTACACGATCCCATCACCACCGCAATCTGAGCGATGCCTTGCGCTGACATGTTGGCCTGGTTGTAAAAGATGCGCCCAAAGTGATCCCGGTCTGGAAACACCTCATCCTGCCTTGGCAGGTTCGCACCACCCGAGTCCACCAGGTAAATGCAGGGCAGGTTGTTCTGCGCGGCGATTTCCTGCGCGCGCAAATGTTTTTTCACTGTCATGGGATAGTAGGTACCGCCCTTGACCGTCGCATCGTTGCAGACAATCATGCACTCCACCCCTGACACACGGCCAATGCCCGTGATCACGCCAGCGCCAGGTGCCTCGTTGTCATACATGTTGTAGGCTGCCAGCGCAGACAACTCCAAAAATGGCGTGCCAGGATCCAGCAGCTGCTCCACCCGGTCCCTGGGCAACAGCTTGCCTCTGGCCACATGCTTTTTGCGGGCTGCCTCCGAACCGCCTGTTGACACTTCTGCCAGCTTGGCGCGCAGGTCATCGATCTGTGCCTGCATTGCCGCCGCATTGGCCTGAAACTCTTCTGAGCGAGCATTGACGCGCGTTTCAATGATGGGCATGAAACACTCCTTGTTTAATGAATGTTGGCTTTCCGCGTGCCTGCTGTTTGCAAGCGTCTGTTTGAGTCATAGGGGTAAAAGTCTGCAATTCTTCCGTGCGACACCTCGTCCCGGCAGCGCTGCCACCACTTTGCGGTGAGGAGTTCTGCATGGTGTTTTAAAAAGGTCTTGCGAATTCGCTCATCGCCCAGCAAAAACGCACCAAACTCCTCGGGAAAGACATCGTTTGGTCCCACTGCATACCAAGGCTCCGACGACATCTCTGCCTCTTCATTTGGGGCGGGAGGAATGTCGCGAAACCGCATTTCCGTCATGCGCTGAATCTCGTCATAGTCGTAAAAGACGATACGTCCCAAGCGGGTGACACCAAAGTTTTTATAGAGCATGTCACCTGGAAAAATATTTGCAATCGCCAGCTCACGAATGGCTTGGCCATACTCCATGACGGCGCGTTCACGATGGGGTTCGGTCGCATGCTGCAAAAACAAGTTCAGCGGTGTCATGCGACGCTCGATATACACGTGACGGATAATGATGGTGTCGGCTGTTTCTTCTAGCAGGCTAGGAACCTCTTTGCGCAACTCTTGCAGCAAGGCTGCTGAAAACCTGCTCTTCGGCAGGGCAACCTGCGAATACTCCCAGGTGTCGGCAAGACGTCCAACCCGGTCATGCATTTTGACCATCTGGTATTTGCGCTTGACGGTCTCCTGATCCATGCCCTCCTTGGCAATTCTGTCCTTGATCATCTTGAACACATAGGGATAAGACGGCAAGGTAAACACGCACATCACCATCCCCTTGATGCCTGGCGCAACATCGAAGTCATCGTGCGAATGTGCAAGGTGCTGCAGGAAGTCTCTGAAAAACAAAGTCTTGCCCTGTTTTTGCAGGCCGATCATCGTGTAGATCTCTGCCTTTGGCTTGCGTGGCAACAAGCTGCCAATAAACTGTACATAGGCAGCAGGCACTTCCATGTCAACCAGAAAATACGCACGGGTAAAGCTGAACAGGCGGCTCAGATCGTCATCGCTGACCAGCAAGGCGTCCAGGCAAACCTGACCAGCTGGCGAGCGCACCAGCGCCACAGCAAAGGGATGGATCGATCCCTGGTTGATGAGACGGCCGATGAGGTATGCCCCCTTGTTTCTGAAAAACAAGTTGCCAAGCACATGGATCTGACAGTCAGGCGCGATGCGGCTGGCACCCGTTCGCGCCATCACTTTGGACAACTCGCGCACACCAGCCCTCGCCAAGGCAGCGACATCCCTGGGCAGGTCTTCAAACGGCGTGGCCAAGCCAAAGTCTGCCACCATCCGCAACAGAGATCGCTTGAGGCCATCCTTGCTTGGGTAGTAGACACGATAGGCGGGTCGCTCGCTGTCCAGATAATCCGTTGCAACAGCAGGCCTGACAAACAAAAAGTCATTCAGAAAATAATCACGGTGCAAGACCCGGCAGGTGACCGAGTTGAAAAATGTTTCCGCGCACTCAGGCTGGCGATGCAAGGTCAGCAAGGAGACATATTCCTGCTTGATCTGTTGCCAGAATGCTTGCTGCGCCTCACTCATCTCAACACAGTCTCTATCTTGATGTTCCCCATTTCCCATCGGCAACACACGCTGCAGCTTTTGAATGCATTCACGCACGCGCATGTCGTAGTATTCGATGCGCTCTTGTGAGAGGCGCTGTATCCCATGCCAGTCACCCGACTCAAACAGCGCCTTGGCACGCTGCGCGCCATATCGAAACAACGCGTAGTGCCTGTCGAATCCTGCCAGAATCATGGAGGCGACCTCGTGCGGGCTGGGACCCGATCGAGGTGCCTGCTCGACGCGCAAATGGTCGGCGACTTCGTTCATGCGTGATGGTGAGACTATGCTTGAAACGATTTACATCGTCTCGTTGAAGAGCTCTCGACCAATCAGCATCCGCCTGATTTCGCTGGTGCCGGCACCGATTTCATATAGCTTGGCATCACGCCAGTAGCGTCCCAGCGGGTATTCATTGATGTAACCGTTTCCACCAAAAATCTGGATGCCTTCGCCCGCCATCCAGGTTGCCTTTTCTGCACAGTACAAAATGACGGCGGCACAATCCTTTCTCACTTGACGGACATGCTGGGCACCCAGTCGATCCAGGTTTTTGCCGACGGTGTAGCAAAAAGCCTTGCATGCCTGCATTGTTGAGTACATGTCTGCGACTTTGCCCTGAATCAATTGAAACTCGCCAATCGACTGGCCAAACTGCTTGCGGTCATGAATGTAGGGAACAATCGCATCCATCACAGACTGCATGATGCCCAGAGGTCCTGCGGCCAATACGGCACGCTCGTAGTCCAGGCCACTCATCAGTACCTTCACGCCGCCGTTGAGCTCTCCCAGCACGTGGTCTCCGGGGATCAGGCAGTTGTCAAACACCAGCTCCCCGGTGTGGCTGCCGCGCATGCCCAGTTTGTCCAGCTTTTGAGCGATGGAAAAACCAGGCATCCCCTTTTCCACCAGAAATGCCGTCACGCCACGTGCGTTGGCCTCAGGGTTGGTTTTGGCGTAAACCACCAGCGTATCGGCATCCGGGCCGTTGGTGATCCACATCTTGGTGCCGTTCAGAACATAGTCGGATCCCTTGGGGTCGGCTCTGAGCTTCATGCTGACCACATCGGATCCTGCACCAGGCTCACTCATTGCCAGCGCACCAATGTGCTCACCGGTGATCAGCTTGGGGAGATATTTTCTTTTTTGAGCCTCTGTTCCATTGCGGTTGATCTGGTTGACGCAGAGGTTGGAGTGCGCGCCATAGGACAAGCCAATCGATGCGCTGGCGCGGGAGATTTCCTCCATCGCAACCATGTGGGCGAGATAGCCCATGTTGGCGCCACCGTACTCTTCGGGGACCGTCATGCCCAACACGCCGAGCTCGCCAAATTTTTGCCAAAGATGCATGGGGAACTGATCGCTGCGATCCGTTTCTGCTGCGAGCGGTGCGATTTCATGCACCGCAAATTCGCGCACGGCGTTTCGCAACATGTCGATGTCTTCACCGAGCTCAAAATTCAGTCCTGGCAGTTCCATGATCGTCTCCCGAAGTGGTGGATGTCTGATTGCAGTTTGATCAATGTTTCTATTCAACCCCGCAAGTTTACGTTTACGTAAACGTAAACTGAATTCAGGGGAAACCCTAGGCGAGTTGCTTCAGCAGGGCGGAACACTTTTCTTCCTGAGCCTGGATCTCTGCCAGCGTGTCCTCGATGTCCTTGCGCTGCTGTTCCAGCATCTGGCGGTGTTTGGCCAGCACTTCCAGGTAAAAAACAAGCTGAGGCTCGGTGTCCTTGGGCTTGTCGTACATGGTGATCAACTCGCGAATCTCGGAGAGCGGAAAACCAAGCCGCTTGCCACGCAGCGCGAGCTTCAGCCGCGTGCGATCTCGGGCGGTGTACACCCGCTGGCGTCCATCCCGCCCAGGACTGAGGATGCCCTGGTCCTCATAAAAGCGGATGGTGCGGGGTGTGATGTCGAACTCTTTGGCCAGTTCGGAAATCGTCCAAGTGGTGGTGGCCATAAAAAACAATGCCTGCTTTGGCAGTTAACGTAAACGTAAATTATGATGACCGGATCCAGACGTCAAGCACGGAGCACCAAAAGATGAATCCTCTCGAGCACCAACTGCACTACCCCCATGGCGACACCATGCCTGAACCAGGTCAATCGATTGAGCTGGTTCCAGGCGTTCGCTGGATCCGTATGCCCCTGCCGTTCGCGCTGGATCACATCAATCTGTGGCTGCTGCGGGACGAAATCGATGGAAAACAAGGCTGGACCATTGTTGACTGTGGCATCAGCCGTGACGAAGTCAAGGTCCTATGGGAGCAGGTGTTTGCCACCCAGCTTGACGGCCTGCCGGTCTTGCGCGTCATCGTGACCCACATGCACCCGGACCATGTTGGCCTGTCCGACTGGCTTTGCAGCAAGTGGAACGTGCCGCTCTGGATGTCCTTTTCAGACTACATGACTGCCAAGCTCTGGTCGGTTCGCGCCGGCGGTGGTGCCTCCGGTGGAGAGAGCGCCGTCAAGCACTTTTCCATGCACGGCATGACAGACCCCGAGTCGCTTGAGCAGATCAAGGCCCGTGCCTCCTACTACCAAGGCTTGGTGCCCGCCGTGCCCGACCGGTTCATCCGCATGATGGATGGAGACACCTTCCAGATCGGTGGTGCGGATTGGAGAGTCATCGTGGGCTGCGGTCACGCACCCGAGCACGTATCGTTGTTCTGTGCAGAGAAAAAAGTCCTGATCTCCGGCGACATGGTGCTGCCGCGCATATCCACCAACGTCAGCGTGTTTGACTATGAACCGATGAGCAATCCGCTCAAGCTCTATCTGGACTCTCTGGGAGCATACCAATCGCTTCCGGCAGACACGCTGGTGCTGCCCTCGCATGGCAAACCGTTCAAGGGCTTGCATGAGCGGATCGCCCAGCAATACGCTCATCATGACGAACGCCTGGAAGACGTGATGCAGGCCTGCGACACACCCAAGAGCACGACCGATATCGTGCCCGTGATGTTCAAGCGCAAGCTGGATCTGCACCAGATGACCTTCGCCATGGGCGAGGCCATCGCGCACTTGCATGCGCTTTATTATCAAGGCAAGCTATCCAGGCAGGTCGGCGCGGATGGCATCATCCGTTTCTGCCGCAGCTGACCTGCATGCAAAAAACCGATCTCTGAGGTAGCGCTTTGACCCACCACCTTGATACCCGCCTGCTGCATATCGGCACAGGCGAATTTGACCCCGCAACCGGTACCGCGCCCGTTGCCTTGCCCTCCATTCGGACCAGCACGGTGCGGTTCAGCAACCTGCAGGCGCTTGAACGGGCCCAACAACGCAAAGCCCAAGGTGAGCGAGCGGTCACTTACGGCCGTTCCGGCATGGAGACACACCGTGCACTCGAAGACGTGTTCATGCAGCTCGAGGGGGGAAACGCCTGCGTGCTGGCACCCTCAGGCATGGCAGCCATCCATCTGGGCTTGATGTCTGTACTGCAGACCGGTGACCATCTGCTGGTTGCAGATTGCGTCTATGGCCCGGTTCGCAACCTGGATCGCGCCTACCTGAAAAAGCTTGGCATTTCGGTCACGTATTTTTCAGCACGCGATGACGACATCGCGGCGCTCATCCGCCCCGAAACCAAGATGATCTACGTCGAGTCGCCTGGCTCTTTGCTGTTTGAAATGCTGGACATGCCTGCGATCGCCGAGCTTGCCGAGGCCCATGGCCTGATTCTGGCCACAGACAACACCTGGGGGTCTGGGTATATCTATCGCCCCTTGGCGCTGGGCGCGCACATGTCCATCATTGCAGGCACGAAGTACGTTGCCGGACACTCGGATGTGATGTTGGGTGCTGTGGTGGTCAACGACGATCGTCTGGCCAGGCAGCTGCAGGATACGCATTACGCCATCGGCAACGCCATCAGTGCCGATGACGCCTGGCTGGCGCTGCGTGGTGTCAGAACGATGCCTGTGCGGATGGCCCAGCACAGCATCAATGCCCTGAAGGTCTGCGAGTTTCTGGATGCAAGATCCGAGGTGGCGCGAGTGTTTCACCCCGCCTGGCACAAGGATGCCGGCTATCACCTCTGGCAGCGCGACTGCACCGGATCCAACGGTATGTTGTCGGTCGAACTGACATGCAGCCCACAACAAGCGAAGTCTTTTGTGGATGCACTGACGCTGTTTGGGATTGGGTTTTCCTGGGGAGGATTCGAAAGCCTGGTTCAGTGGGTGGATCCCGCCGCCCTGGCACCACACACTTACTGGCACCACAACCCGAACGCTCTGATCCGTCTGCATATTGGCCTGGAGTCCGTTGACGACCTGACCGCAGACCTGGCTCAGGCACTCGCCAGGATCACGCGCTAAACAGCGTGCATCGGGCCTGCATCGGCAGGCCCGCTTTTGTCAATTGTCGGGGTTTATTTTCTGCTGGCCTGGACACGCTTGACCAAGGCATCCGCCTCAACAATCGACTCACGATATCCACCTGCGGTGGCAGGACCAGTCAAGTATTGACCGCCCACTGCCAGCGTCGGTGTCCCATCGATCTTGTAAGACTGAACCAGCTGATTGGCACGCTGAATCTTGGACTGCACGCCAAACGAATCAAACATGCTCTCGAACTTGGCGCGATCCACGCCCTGGCTGGCCGCCCAATCAACAATCGCCGGCTTGGTGAAGATCTTTTTCTTTTCCTGGTGAATCGCTGCAAAGACTTTGGGGTGCAGATCCTGACGGTTGAGCGACTCCAGTGAGTAATACAGTTGCTGCAGTGGTTTCATGCCAGCATTGAACGCCACTGGGACATGACGGACCACCACATCGGGGGGCTGCTTTTTAGCCCATTCGGACACCATGGGCTCGAGCACGGCACAGTGCGGACATCCATAGGAGAAAAACTCCAGCACCTCAACCTTGCCGGGCTCCGTGGGCTGGGGCGGCTTGACTTCGGTGAACTTGCCGGGGGTACCCTGGGCAGAGACACCTGCGGCAAACAAAGAGGCGCCAGCCAGCAAGAACACTGCGAGAAAAGAAGAAAAACGAGATGCAATCATGACCGTTCCTGATATCAAACAACAATGACCTGGGTAGACCTGCCAATACCCTTTAAGTTCAGCATGCGTAAAGCACTCCGGACAGCCAGGCATCATGCCCATCCGCAATCGCCAGCCAGCCAAGCGCGAACAACCTGAACTCGAACATACACGCTGCTTTACTGACGAACCACCGTGGACGAGATTTTTTCCTCACCCAGCTTTGACCGCGTGCGATTCATATCGTCGAGCTTGGCAAAAGGACCCACCCTGACCCGGTTGACCTGCATGCCATTGACTTCGGCACGCTGAATTTCAACCGGCATGCCCATGAGCAAAATACGCGCCCTGAGCGCCTCGGCGTCTTCGAGCACGCGAAACGAGCCCACCTGCAAGTAATAAGGTCCCGAACCCGCCACTGTGGGCGTCTCACTCTTGGCCGCGGGTTTGGATGAGGAGGATGCCGCCGCAGGCGCCTGAGATCCCGTCTGGGGTAGGGTAGCAATCAATGCGCCCAGGTCATCCTTGGGTGCACCTGTCCGACCCGTTGTCGAGCCCACACCAGGCGCATCCGTTGGCAATGGGGTCAACGGTGGCAATCCCTGCTGGCCTGTCGCCAGAGGTGTTCCAGTATCCCTGGGCTGAAGACCCTGGTTGGGATCCGGCATGTTGCGCGGATCCTGCGGTGGCGTTTTGTCTGCACTGCGGCTTGCTTTGTCGGCAAACGGCATGGGTGCTTTCAGCACGTAGTAGGCCACGCCAGCGGCAACCAGCAGGCCAATCAACAGGCCTGCCATCACACCGTACAGTGTCGAGCCACCACCAGAGGATTTTCGCTTGCTCATGAATGGATCTTACATCCGTTCAGGCGCGGAAACACCCATCAGCGCCAGCCCGTTGGCCAAGACCTGACGGGTTGCATCTGCCAGGCGCAGGCGGGCATCACGCAGTGCCGTGTCGTCGACGAGCACACGCTCAGCGTTGTACCAGGCGTGGAAATCCGCGGCACAGTCCCTGAGCCAAAAGGCCACCAGGTGCGGAGACAACTCTTGCGCCGCCTGCCTGACAAGCCCAGGAAACTCGGCGAGACGCTGCATCAGCGCAAGCTCTGTTGCCGCCGTCAAGCAATCCGGGCTTGCCTGGGCGCGTTGCTCACCCGACACACCGGATTGCGCAATGATGGAGCAGATCCGCGCATGCGCATACTGAATGTAATAAACCGGGTTTTCCTCACTCTGTGAGCGTGCCAGGTCGATGTCAAAGACAAACTCGGTATCCGCACGGCGCTGAATCAAAAAGAAGCGAACTGCATCGCGGCCAACCCAATCGATCAGGTCCCGCATCGTGACATAGCTGCCCGCGCGCTTGGAAAGCTTGACCTCCTCGCCACCGCGCATGACCTTGACCATCTTGTGCAGCACGTAGGCCGGGTAGTCGACCGGAATGCCCATCTCGAGCGCCTGCAGGCCCGCACGCACCCGCGCAACTGTGCCGTGATGGTCGCTGCCCTGAATGTTGACGGCATGATCAAAGCCACGCTGCCACTTGGTGATGTGGTAAGCCACATCCGGCACAAAATAGGTATAGCCACCTTCGGACTTGCGCATCACACGATCTTTGTCATCTCCGGTATTGAGAGATGTCGTGCGAAGCCACAGTGCACCTTCACTTTCGTAGGTGTGACCACTGGCAATAAGCCGGTTCACCGTCTCTTCGACACGGCCAGATGTGTAGAGGGAGCTTTCCAGGTAATAGGTATCGAACGCCAGTCCAAACGCCTGCAGGTCAAGGTCCTGCTCATTGCGGAGGTAAGCAACCGCAAACCGGCGGATGTTGTCCAGGTCATTGATGTCGCCGTTGGCGGTCACGGGCTCGGCATCGGAGGCGCGAACGGTTTGGCACGCCAGAAAATCCTGCGCAATATCAACGATGTAATCACCGCGATATCCGTCTGCCGGGTACTGCGGGCTGTCAGGCTCGATGCCTCGTGCACGCGCCTGCACGCTGATGGCGAGGTTGTGAATCTGGTTGCCAGCATCGTTGTAATAGAACTCCCGGCTGACCTCAAAACCTGCAGCGTCAAACATGCGGCAGATGGCATCACCCAGCGCTGCCTGCCGGGCATGGCCAACGTGCAAGGGTCCCGTCGGGTTGGCCGAGACAAACTCGACCAGCACCCGGTGATCCTGACGCGGGGCGCGGCCAAACCCTTCACCCTGGCGGTTGATCTCTTGGAGGACTGCAGCCTTGGCCTGGTGGGTCAGCCTGAAATTGATGAAGCCTGGCCCTGCAATTTCCGCACTGGAGATGATGGCGGTGGCAACGGGATCGGCCATCAGGGCATCAATCACTGCCTGTGCCAGCTCGCGCGGCTGTCGTCGCGCCGGCTTGGCCAGCTGCATGGCAACGTTGGTCGCCATGTCACCATGGGAGGCGACCTTGGGGCGCTCCAGCAAAATGTTGGGGCTGGCGTCTGGCAACAGTGATAAAACCGCCGTGCGCAGGCATTGGATCAGGGTATGTTGTTGCTCTGGGAGCATGGGATTCTTGCAGCGATGTGAAGCCTAGAATCATAGCCTGATTTGTCTGGTTGGCTGGTCAACCGGATGGTCACCTTTCCAGCACAAACCCCAGGCGCTGTCGCAGCCAGCCGGCATATTGGGCCATATCCACCCAGCCTGCCACATCTTGTGAGACAGGGATGCCAGGCGGCGGCGTGCGTTGGATGAATGCTGCGACTTCATTCCTGAGCGCATTTCCATATTCTGGATGTTCGGCCTGATAATCCACCCATTTCCGACCATCGGCATGCAGCACTGCCCGATCCCCATTTTGCCATCGCCTGGCGATGCCGCTGCGCTCATCATGGATGGCCGGGGCATCCAACAAGGTCGAGCGGGTTGGCATATCGAGTCTCACGCCAGCCGCCCGGGCTTGCCATGCCATCCATTGCAGCGCCACATTCGACAAGTTGCCCGGCGTCGACCCCGGTGACGCCTCGGTGGTCAGGTAGCCGCCGCCAATATCGGCATGTGCGCCAACAAAAGGTCGCTCCACGACATTGCCAGAACCCTTGGCAACAGAGAGGGGAAACAACCATCGTCTCTCATGCGCAGCCACAGCATGAGCCGCCCATTTCCATTTTGGTGAAATCGCCAGATTGAATGCCGCATTGCCACTTCCAAGCGGATTGAACTGGGCAACGGTGTCGAATAAGCCCATGAACCGCAAGTCCATGCACGCTGTCAGCACCCCTCGCTTGGGGTCATTGAGCCAGAACCGCCCGTCATCAACCTGGGCAGCCAGTCGTTGGGCAAAGTCCCTCGCCAGGGCTGCACCTCGCGAAAAGCCTGTGACATCGACCACCATGGGGGGCGCTTTTTGGGGATGCGTGGCAACTGCTTGCAGCAGCCGCTCCCACTGTAACCCCACCCTTTGGGATCCGGACCATGCAATGGCAGCATCCCAGAGCGCATCCCCAGGCTTCATGGAATGTTCGTCACCAGGTCCAGAGAGATAATGAACTTGTCCATCCCGATACGCTTGTCCCATCAGCCAGACATTTGTCAGGGATTCCGGCCGATTGCGTGTCCCGTCAAAGGCAAACAGCATCAACCCCAGTGGGTCTGCATGCCGACGAGGTTGCTGACCTGCATAGGCCCAAGGCGCCACGCCCGGAACACTGCCCAAGGGGTCCGGTTCGAGATAGTGCCCCCAGTCCGGATCATAGGTGCGCTGATAGTTGTCGTGCCATCCCGTCAATGGGTCCGCCATCTGGCCCGGGTAACGGAGCGGCATGTCGAGATCACCGTCCTTGGCCAACAGCCGACCGAACGGGGTGAATCTCCCCCGCCACCGGATCTGCTGTTTTGTATCCGTGACCAGTCGTGGCAGGCCCATGCTGTCTGTGTGAACAAACATCAACTGTGGCTGACCATATTCATATTCGATGATGGCGACTGGCACTTGGTTGGCATACAGATATCTGCGCCTGATGCGCCAGCTACCACCATG